>MRWG01000470.1_pt1 | contig 46860 bp, 39 predicted proteins | sample 1013341 | NCBI WGS metagenome assembly MRWG01 (sample SAMN06117577, study PRJNA244670) | biofilm metagenome | biome: Water; feature: Cathode Biofilm; material: Biofilm; isolation source: microbial consortium enriched at the cathode of a solar microbial fuel cell | place: USA: District of Columbia ... | reverse complement strand
TCGCCGCTTCCCGCGCCTGCCGGCCGGTCAGGCCACGATGCAGGCGGAACGATTCCTCGATCTGCTCGCCAATGGTCAGAACCGGATTGAGCGAGGTCATCGGCTCCTGGAAGATCATGCCGATCTCGCCGCCGCGGATCTTCGTCAGCTCCTGCTCGCCGGCTGCTGCCAGATCGAGCGTGCTGCCGTCCTCGCGCCGGAACCGGATGGACCCGTCGATGATGCGGCCGCCACCGAAATCCACCAGCCGGTTGATCGACAGCGCGGTGACGGATTTGCCCGAACCGCTTTCGCCGACAATGGCCAGCGTCTCGCCGGCAGCGAGATCGAAGTTCACGCCATGGACGATTTCATTGTCTTCTGGCTTGCGGCCAAAACCGACGCGCAGGTTTGAAACGGACAGAAGCGATGTCATGCGGCCGACCTCCGCGTCTTGGGATCGAGAATGTCGCGCAGCGCATCCCCCAGAAGATTGAACCCGAGAATGCCGATCATGATCGCAATGCCCGGGAAGATGAGAAGCCAGGGCGCCATCTCCATCAGATTGCGGCTGTCGGCGAGCATCAGGCCAAGCGACGAGGCCGGCGGCTGCGTGCCGAGGCCGAGAAAGCTCAGGCCCGCTTCCGTCAAAAGGCCCCATGCGAGCGCCAGCGTCACCTGCACCGTCAGCGGCGCGACGAGGTTCAGCATCAGATGGCGCGTCAGAATGTAGTTGCGGCTCGAACCGAAAGTGCGCGCGGCGTCCACGAAGTCGCGCGTCTTCAAGGAGAGCGCCGGCCCGCGCACCACGCGGGTGAAGATCGGCGTGTAGACGATGGCGATGGCCATCACGCTGGTCCAGGTGCCCGGCCCCACGATTGCGATGATGAGCAGCGCAAGAAGGATCGCCGGGAAAGCCAGAAGCACGTCCATGAAGCGCATGATCGTGCCGTCCCACCAGCCGCCGAACCACGCGGCCGCAAGACCGAGCACAATGCCCGCCACAGCCGCCAGCGCCACCGAGGCGAAAGCGACGATGAAGGACTGGCTGATGCCCAGCATCAACCGGCTCGCCACATCGCGGCCGAACAGGTCCGTGCCCATCCAGTAGGTCGCGTCGGGCGCATGCAGACGGTCGACGCGGAACTGCATCAGCGGGTCATGCGGCGTGATGCCGAGAAGCCCGAGAATGGCGATGATGATGTAAAGGCCAACGATGGCGCCGCCGATGCGGCCGCTCGAATGGCTGAAAATGGCGCGCAGCAACTGCATCACTTGCCCCCCAGCCGAATGCGCGGGTCAAGCACCGCATAGGCGAGATCGACCAGAAGATTCACGATCATGAAGTTGAGCGCGATGAACAGGACCGAGCCCTGCACCAGCGCGTAGTCGCGCTGGAGAATGGCGTCGAGCACCATGCGCCCGAGGCCCGGCAGCGCAAAAATCTGTTCCACGATCACCGCGCCGCCCAGGAGATAGCCGAACTCGACGCCGCTCAGCGTCACCACCGGGATCAGCGCGTTGGGCAGCGCATGCCGCCAGATCACCTTGCGCGCCGGCACGCCCTTGGCGCGCGCGGTGCGGATGTAATCGTCGCTCAGAATGTCGAGCATGGCCGAGCGCGAAATGCGCGTCACGGCGGCGGCGAAGGCGAAGCCCAGCGTCAGCGCCGGCAGGATCATCTGCCCCAGATTGCGCAGCGGATTTTCAAGGAAGGGCGTGAACTCGCCCATGGCCGGCAGCACCCCGAAGCCCACCGACAGAACATAGATCGCCAGAAGCGCGAACACGAAGTTCGGCGTCGACTGGCCGATCATCGCGAAGATGCGCACGGCGAGGTCCGAGGGCTTTTCATTGCGCGTGGCGGCGAAGATGCCCGCCGGAAGACCGATGGCGAGCGCGATGACCATGGAGAGAAGCGCCAGCTCCAGCGTCAGCGGAAAGCGTTCGAGGATCACGTCGAGCACCGGCTTGCCGAAGGTCACGGACACGCCGAGATCGCCCTGAACCGCACCCGCAAGCCAGCGCCAGTACTGGGTGAACCAGCCCTGATCGATGCCGAAATAGGCCTCAAGCGCTGCGCGCTGATCGGGCGTCAGAAGCCCGGCCTCTGTTCCCAGCATGGCGGTGATGGCGTCACCCGGCACCAGCCGGATCGAAACAAAGACGAGGATGGACACCCCGAGCATGACCAATGGAAAGGTCATCAGCCTTCGGGCCAGGTAATTCATGAAGCTTCCACTCCGTGTCCTTCTAAATGCAATCGTCTTGTGCGGTTCTTGAGGGTCGAACCCTTCATGCCGCCCCCGTGCTTCGCCCCTCGACAAGCTCAGGAGGCTCACCATGAGGGCCGGGGACGGGGCCTGCCCGGACTGGTGGGATCAACCTGTCATTACAGCGCCAGCACCCTCACGGTGAGCTTGTCGAACCACAAACCACGGGGGCGCCAGGCGCAAACGGGGCCGCGCGTTCAGGCGCGGCCCCATTTGGCAATCACTCGCCGACCGTTACCTCGGTCAGGCCGAACAGCGTGCCGGTCGGGGAAGGCACGAAGCCGCCCACATTCTTCTGCTGCGCGGTGTAGGTGTAGCCCGTGTAGAGCCAGATCCACGGCGAAACCTCGGCAAGGTGCGTCTCGAACCTGGAGAAGATCTCCTTGCGCTTCGCCGGGTCGGTCTCTTCACGGCCTTCCTGCATCAGGCTGTCCAGCGTGTCGTCGATATAGTTGGCGACATGCTGCAGGTTGCCTGCCTTGGTCCAGTAGCGGTTGTACATGGAGAACGGATCGGCGCGGCCGCCATTCAGAGCCACCGCCATGTCGAAATCACCCTTCAGCCAGGTGTCCACATAGACGTTGAGCTCCATCATCTTGATGTCGAGATCGATGCCGATCTCGGCAAGCTGCGACTGGATCACCTGTGCTTCGGCAGCGGCTGTGGGCGGCTCGCCCGTGGCTGCGATCACCGTTGCGGAAAAGCCGTCTGCATATCCGGCCTCGGCCATCAGCGCCTTGGCCTTCTCGACATCGCGCTCATAGCAGAACAGCGAAGCCGGGTCCGAGCGGTAGGCCGGCATGGTCAGCGGGCCGGTCACGGCGCCCTCGCCCAGAAGCGCTGTATCAAGCACGTCCTGACGGTCGATGGCGCAGGAGATCGCCTGACGCACGGCCAGTTCCGTCATCGGCTCGCGCGACGGGTTCAGCTGCAGCACGTGATAGGCCAGAACCGGCGTGCGGCTCAGTTCGAGGCTCGCCTCGTTCGGCACCAGCGTGGCCACGAGCGGATCGTTGATCAGCGCGAAATCCACCTGCTTGGTGCGCAGCGCCGCCAGAATGGCGGTCTCGTCCGGCAGAACGGAAATGTTGATGCCGTCGACCTTCACCTCGCCGCCGGCCCAGTCCGGGTTGGCGCTCAGAACCTCTTTCTGGTTCGGCTCCCAGCTGTCCAGCTTGAACGGGCCGGAGCCGATCGCCTTCGTGCCGATCGTGCCGGCCTCGATCTCGCTCGCCGGAGCAACGGCAGCGTTGATGCTCGTCATCGCCGTCAGCATCGGAACGTCCGGCTGCGACAGGTTGAAGACAACGGTTGTCTCGTCCGGCGTATCGATGCTCTCGATGGAGGTGAAGTTGGCGCGGGCGGCAGCGCCCGTCGCTTCGTCCAGAATGCGTTGGAAGGAAGCCTTTACGTCAGCCGACGTCACCTTTTCGCCGTTCTGGAACCGCGCATCGCCATCCAGCTTGAAGGTCAGCGTCTTGCCATCCTCGGAAAACTCCCAGGTCTCGGCCACAGCCGGAACGATCTGCAGCTCGGCGTCGAGACGCACCAGCGGCTCATAGACCAGTTCCAGAAGCCGAAGCGACGAGAAAGCCGTCTGCTTGTGCGGATCGAGGCCCGTCGCATCCTGCGACCAGGCCATGCGCAGCGTCTCGGCCGCAGCCGGCGCAATTGCCGTCGTTGCGCCGAGCGTTGCCGCGAGCGCCACCGACGCTGCGAAATTCTTCATCAAAGTTTTTCCCATGATCATCTTCCTCCGAAAGCGATTGATGCCAGCGGCCTTTCGACTGGCCGCATGAATGCCTGCTTCACTTGCTGGCCGTCTGGCCCTGCCTGTCGTTTATTGCCTTGCGCAAAAAGCCGCCAGCCTGCTCGAGCGCCGCGCGCGCCTCCTCCACATCCATGTCCGTCAATGCGATGAAGATCGCGAGCTTCACATCATTGCCACTCTGCCCCAGCAGCGTCTCGGCCTCGTCCGCCGAGCAGCCCGTTGCCTCCATGACAATGCGCGATGCACGCGCCAGAAGCTTCTGGTTGCTGATGTTAACGTCCACCATCAGGTTCTGATAGATCTTGCCGATGCGGATCATGCTCGCCGTGGAGAGCATGTTGAGGATGAGCTTCTGCGCCGTACCCGATTTCATCCGCGTCGAGCCGGTCAGGATTTCCGGCCCCACCACGGGCGCGATGGCGATATCGGCAATCGCGCCGATGGCCGAATCCGGGTTGCACGAAAGCGAAACGGTTTTCGCACCGGTCTCGCGGGCGTATTTCAGGCCGCCGATCACATAGGGCGTGCGGCCGCTCACCGCGATGCCCACCACGACATCCCTGTCGGTGAGCGCCAGATCGACAAGCGCCTGCCGGCCCTGTTCCGGGTCGTCTTCCGCGCCTTCAACGGCGTGCCTCAGCGCATGGTCGCCGCCGGCGATCACCCCGGTCACCATGTATTCGGGCACGCTGAAGGTGGGTGGGCATTCCGAAGCGTCGAGCACGCCGAGCCGGCCGCTCGTACCAGCGCCCATATAGATCAGCCGGCCACCGTTCTGAAACGCCTCGACGATCCGGTCGACGGCTTCCGCGATCTCCGGGATCACTTTTTCGACGGCCAGCGGCACGTCCTTGTCTGCCGTGTTGATGAGTTTGAGGATTTCGGTCGTCGGCTGCAGATCGATCTGCATCGTGTCGGGGTTGCGTCCTTCCGAAACGAGCTTTTCCAGCTCCGACATAAGCGTCTGCGCGTTCATAACGTCTCCCGAAATCGCCTTCCGGCGCGCGGTCTCACCGCTTTCGCCGGTCTTCTCGCCTTTCAGAAGTGTTAAGATTGAAAATTCCAAGAGTCAATTACAGTCAGGAATAATCTATTCCTGTCCGGATGCGCGGAAACCCCGACCGGACCGGCTCTGCCATGAGAGCTGGTCCGCCGGTTCAGGTACAAAATGACCGTCTGGAAACAGGATGGCGGGGTGCCGGCGCTACCCCCCCGGAAGGAGGAGGCCGGCGTCCGATTCAGCCTTCGCGCAGCGCCGTGATGCGTTTCACCATGCCTGCGGTTGCGGCATCGCGATCGGCAGCGTCCGCCTTGCCCTCGACCACGGGCAGGAGTTCCGTGGCAAGCTCCTTGCCCAGCTCCACGCCCCATTGGTCGAAAGCGTTGATGCCGAAGAGCTGCGCCTCGACGAAAACCCGGTGCTCATAGAGCGCGATCAGGCGGCCAAGCGCATAGGGATCAAGCTTGCGGTAGAGAACCGTCAGCGACGGCCGGTTGCCGGTGAAGACCCGATGCGGCGCGATCCGCCTGATCTCGTCTTCCGGGAACCCCTTGTCCAGAAGCTGCGCTTCGGCCTCGGCCAGCGTGCGCCCCTTCATCAGGGCTTCTGCCTGCGCAAGACAATTGGCCACCAGCAAATCGTGATGGTGCTGCAGGCCAGCCTCATGCCCTTCCGCCGCCAGCATGAACTCCACCGGAATGATGTCAGTGCCCTGGTGCAGAAGCTGGAAGAAGGCGTGCTGGCCATTGGTGCCCGGCTCGCCCCACACCAGCGGACCGGTAGGCGTGATGACCGGCAAACCGTCGAGCCGAACGCCCTTGCCGTTCGATTCCATATCGAGCTGCTGGAGATAGGCCGGCAGCCGCTCAAGGCGCTGGTCATAGGGAATGATCGCGCGGGCCGGATAATCGCACACCACACGATGCCAATAGCCGACGAGGCCAAAAATAGCCGGCAAATTTTCTCTCAGCGGTGCGGATTTGAAATGCCGGTCCATGGCTTCCGCACCGGCGAGCAGACGGCGGAAATCATCAGCACCAAGCGCGATCATGATCGGCAGGCCAATGGCCGACCACAGCGAATACCGCCCGCCAACCCAGTCCCAGAATCCGAACACGCGCGCCGGATCGATGCCGAACTCCGCCACCTTGTCGAGCGCGGTGGAAACGGCGGCGAAATGATCGCCCGTCGCCGACTGCCCGAGCTTTGCGGCGACCCATTTCTGCGCCGTGCGGGCATTGGTCATCGTCTCGATGGTCGTGAAGGTCTTCGAGGCGATGATGAAGAGCGTGGTCTCCGGATCGAGCCCCGACAGCGTGTCGGCAATATGCGCGCCATCCACGTTGGAGACATAATGAAGGCGCGGCCCGTCATGATAGGGCGAGAGCGCCCGCGTCACCATGACGGGGCCAAGGTCCGAGCCGCCAATGCCGATGTTCACCACATCGGTGAAGGCCTTGCCGGTCGCGCCATGGATCGCGCCCGAACGCACGCCGTCGGCAAAAGCGTCCATCGCCTCCAGAACGGCGCGCACATCCGGCATCACGTCATCGCCGTCATTGTAGACAGCACCGCCGGAGAGCGCGCGCAGAGCCGTATGCAGCACGGCGCGGTCCTCGGTGACGTTGATGTGTTTGCCGGCAAACATATCGTCCCGCGCCTGCTCCAGCCCGGCAGCCTCGGCAAGCTTGAGGAGCAGCCCCACCGTTTCCTCGTCCACTGCGGCGCGCGAATAATCCAGCGTCAGATCGTCGAGAGCGAGCGAGAAGCGGGCAAAACGATTCGGGTCGGAATCAAAGGCGGCGCGCATATCCATGGGCGCGGTTTTACCGCGATGCTCCTGAAGCGCAGCCAGCGCGGTTTCGAATGCCGTGTCCAAGGGGGCCCTCCTGCAAAAAGAAACGCGCCTCTTTTATCAGACAAAATGAGGCGGCACAGGGGGTTGCTGGCATCCATCAATTTCTTTGTTGGAACAATCAATTGTACCAGGGTTGACATGCATTGCCCCAAGGTTACGCTCCGCCCCGGAGAGGAAAACCATATGTCAGCCAGAAACGACACCGCCCTCTGGACCGGTCTGTTCAAGATTTCCCCCGAATCGGGACAGACGCTCCAGGCACAGATCCGCCAGGCCATCGTGTCGGCAATTCTCGATCGCCAGATCGCCCCTTCCATGCCGCTTCCATCCTGCCGCATTCTCGCGGAAAAGCTGGGTGTTGCGCGTGGTACGGTGGTGCTGGCCTTCCAGCAGCTCGTCGATCAGGGCTTCCTGATCGCGCGCGAGCGCCGCGGCCACTTTGTCAATCCGGAGGTGCTGGCCGCGCCCCCGCGTCCGCCGCGCAAACAGGGTGGCAAGGATGGCGTGAACTGGGGCGAGCGGTTCCAGATTCTGGCCAGCGAAATGCCCGAGCCGCGCAAGAACGAAGACTGGATGAAGGCCTCTTATCCTTTCGTCTATGGGCAGTTCGATCCGGGGCTTTTCCCGACCGCCGAATGGCGCGAATGCAACCGCATGGCGCTTGCCGTTCTGGAGATTCGCAACTGGGCGGCCGATATGGTCGACCGTGACGACCCGCTCTTGATCGAGCAGATCCAGGCGCGGCTTCTTCCGCGTCGCGGCATCTTCGCCAATCCCGACGAGATCCTGATCACGCTCGGCTCGCAGCACGCGCTTTACATGCTCGCCACGCTGCTCATGAACCGCGGCAAGAAGGTGGCTGTCGAGAACCCCGGCTATCCCGACGCGCGCTCCATCTTCCAGCTCGCCGGCGCACAGATCGCACCGGTTCCCGTCGACCGTCAGGGCATCGACGTGGCGCAGATTCCGGAAGATGCAGACTTCGTTTTCGCCACGCCGAGCCATCATTGCCCGACCATGGTGCCGCTCAGCCAGGCGCGCCGCGAAGCGCTTCTGGAAGGTGCGGAGCGCAATGACTGGATCGTCATCGAAGACGATTATGACAGCCAGCTCGCCGACGAGCGCCCGCAGGCAGCCCTCAAGGGGCTCGACCGTACGGGCCGCGTTGTGCATCTGGGCTCCATGTCCAAGACGCTCGCACCGGGCCTGCGCATGGGCTACATCGTTGCCCCGGCTGACCTGATCGCAGAACTGCGCGCCTTACGCCGCTTCATGCTGCGCCATCCGCCGGCCAACAACCAGCGGGCCGTGGCGCTGTTCCTGTCGCTTGGCCATCACGACACGCTGGTGCGCCGTATCTCTGCGGCCTTCGAGGAGCGGCGTGAAAAGCTTTATCAGGCTGTCGGCGACATCCTGCCGGACTGGAACGCAGCCGACATTCGCGGCGGCACCTCGCTCTGGCTCGAAGGCCCGCCCGGACTGGACACCGTGGCCCTTGCCAAATCGGCTGCCCGGCGCAGCGTTCTGATCGAGCCCGGTGCGCGCTTCTTCATTGACCGCCCGCGCGCAACACAGTTCATGCGGCTTGGCATTTCGTCCATCGCGGCCCAGCAGATCCAGCCCGGCATCCGCGAGCTCGCAGCAGCCGCTTCCGCCGAACATCGACGCGCCGCTGCATAACCGTAGACAAAGGCCCCTCCCGGTTTCCGGGACGGGCCTCTGTCAAAAGACTGCCAGCGCCATTCCCGCCAGCGCGCACAGTACCACCACCACCCATGGCGGGGCCTTCCACACCGTGAGAAGCAGAAAACCGACCGCCGCCAGCGCAAAGTCTGCCGGTGCAAGGATCGCCGTGGTCCAGAGCGGATCGTAGAGAGCTGCCGCCAATATGCCGACCACCGCCGCATTCGTGCCCATCATTGCCGCGCGCGCCGCATCGAACTGGCGGAAACGGTCCCAGAAGGGCGCAACGCCCATCAAAAGCAGGAACCCCGGCAGGAAGATCGCGACAAGCGCGATTGCAGCGCCGGCCACGCCCGTGGGCGGCATGTCCAGAACCGCGCCCAGATAGGCCGCGAATGTGAAGAGCGGCCCCGGCATCGCCTGCGCCGCGCCGTAGCCGGCAAGAAACGCATCCTGCGAGACCCAGCCGGGCTCGACGACGCCCGCCTCAAGCAGCGGCAGCACCACATGCCCGCCGCCGAACACCAGCGCGCCCGCACGATAGAAGGTGTCGAACACGGCAAGCCCCTGCGTCATCTGCCCTGCCAGCGGCAGACCGAACAGCAGAAACGCGAAAAGGGAAAGGCAGATGATCCCGGCGCGCTTCGACAGCCCGAAGGCCACCGTCTGCCCAGCCTCACCGACCTTATCCCGGCACAGCCACCAGCCAAGCAGCGCGCCAGACAGAATGGCCGCAATCTGCGCGAAGGCGCTGGCCGCTAACGTCACCAGAACAAGCGCTGCAAGCGCGATGCCTGCGCGCTCGCGATCCGGGCAGAGCGACCGCGCCATGCCCCACACCGCCTGCGCCACCACGGCCACCGCCACGATCTTCAGCCCGTGCAACAGCCCCGCGCCGAGCGGATTGTCGAGCGCCCCCGCAAAAAGCGCGAACGCAAAGAGAAGCAGGGCCGAAGGCAGGGTGAAGGCCGCCCACGCGGCTGCCGCCCCCATGGGGCCTGCCCGCAGGAAACCCAGCGCAAAGCCCACCTGGCTGCTCGCCGGGCCGGGCAGGAACTGGCACAGCGCAACGAGGTCCGCATAGGCCTTTTCGTCCAGCCATTTGCGCCGCACCACCAGCGCGTCGCGGAAATAGCCGAGATGCGCGATGGGGCCACCGAACGAAGTCACGCCGAGCTTGAGGAAGACGCGGAAAACCTCTCCCGCCGTTCCCGCAGCTTCAGTCCCCGTTCCGTCATGCACGTCGCTGTCGCTCATTGTTCCACCTGATGTCTCGGCCGATTCGATGTCGCATAATCGCGGCACATGTCACCTGCAAGACAAGACTGGTCACCCGCAAGACAACACTGCCGACGCCCGCGCGGATGGACAAGACGCAAGCAGTGGGTTAGCCAGATTGAGACATGATTTCAGGAGGGACGCGCCATGGCCATGGTCATCGAAGGTGAAGAACGCATCGAAGCGCCGGTGGAAACGGTCTGGCAGGCGCTGAACGACCCGGATGTGCTGAAAGACTGCATTCCCGGCTGTCAGGAACTGGAAAAGACGTCGGACACCGAGTTCGAGGCAATCGTCGCCCTGAAGATCGGCCCGATCAAGGCCAAGTTCAGCGGCGCGGTTGAGCTCACCAATCTCAACCCGCCGCACTCCTACACGATCAGCGGCGAGGGCAAGGGCGGCGTGGCCGGTTTCGCCAAGGGCGGCGCCGATGTGTCGCTCAAGGAAGACGGCCCGGACGCCACCATCCTGACCTACAGCGCCAAGGCCGATGTCGGCGGCAAGATGGCCCAGCTCGGCAGCCGCCTCATCCAGTCAACCTCCAAGAAGCTGGCCGGCCAGTTCTTCTCCGACTTCAACACCCGCGTCACCGGCGGCGACACGGAAGAAGCCGAAGCGCCCTCAGCCTGAGGACGCTTTTTCGTTCTGGAGATTTCCTGATCGAGCGGGTCGTTGTTTCAGTGAAACGCTGCCCGCTCTTTCTCTTTTGCACCTGAATACGCAAGGGCGCATGAATAAATGTCAGGCACGGGCAACTGACTGCAAGATGCCCTAGCCCTTGAACACGGGCTTGCGCTTTTCGAGGAACGCCGCGACGCCTTCGCGGTAATCGTCCGAGCGGCCGGCCTCGCGCTGCAGTTCGCGCTCCAGCTCCAGCTGCGCGTCGAGAGAGCTTCCCGGCGCGGCGTGGATCGCTTTCTTGATCAGGCCATAGGCCTGCGTCGGACCGTGCGCCAGCTTGGTCACCAGCGCTTCGGCCTCTTCCATCAGGGCGTCGTCTTCCACGGCACGCCAGATCAGGCCCCAGTTCGCAGCATCTTCCGCCGAGAGCGGCTCGCCCGTCAGCGCCAGCGCCTTGGCGCGCGGCTCGCCCAGAATGCGCGTCAGGAACCATGTGCCGCCGGAGTCCGGCACCAGAGCGATTTTCGCGAATGCCTGGATGAACTTCGCCGATTTCGCCGCCAGCACGATGTCGCATGCAAGCGCGATGTTCGCGCCGGCGCCGGCCGCAACGCCGTTCACCGCACAGACGATGGGCTTGTTCATGCCGCGCAGCTTGCGCACCAGCGGATTATAGAAATTTTCGATCGTATAGCCGAGGTCCGGCTTGCTTTCCATCTTGGCCGGATCGCGATCGCCCAGATCCTGCCCGGCGCAGAAGCCGCGCCCCGCGCCCGTCAGAAGCACCGCACGGCAGCCATCATCCGCAGAACAGGCTTCCAGCGCGTCCCGCAGCGCCACATGCTGCGCTTCATTGAATGCATTGAGCTTTTCCGGCCGGTTCAGCGTGATCCGATGCCAGCCATCAAGGCGCTCATGTAGAATGGTTTCGGTGTTGTCGACGCTCATGCTGCAACCTCCAGAGCAAATGGCACGCAATTGGCAGAGCGTCCCGCGCACGCCCGAGCGGGCGTGCGGTGCTCCTCGTTGGCGGTTACGTTACACAGACGACCGCTTTGTTCAATCGCCCGTAACGCATTATTCCCCTAACGCATTAATCGAAGACGATGGCCGGGGCCTCGTCCGCCGCGCTCTGCATGGCCGCCGCCAGCTGCGTCTGCACCTTAGCGGCGATGTCCCTGTAGACCTTCGCCTGCGCGCCCTCCGGGTTCGACGCCACAACGGGCGTTCCCGCATCCGAGGTTTCGCGCACATCCATCGTCAGCGGCACTTCGCCAAGGAACGGAACGCCAAGCCGCTCCGCCTCGTCCTTCGCGCCGCCATGGCCGAAGATGTCGTAGCGTGCGCCCGTGTCGGGGGCGAGGAAGTAGCTCATGTTCTCGACGATGCCGAGCAGCGGCACATCCACCTTGCGGAACATGTTCAGCCCCTTGCGCGCGTCGATCAGCGCCAGGTCCTGCGGCGTCGAGACGATTACCGCGCCGGCCAGCGGCACCTGCTGCGCCATGGTCAGCTGTGCGTCGCCCGTGCCGGGCGGCATGTCGACCACCAGCACGTCCAGTTCGCCCCACGCCACGTCGCGCAGCATCTGCCGCAGCGCCGAAACGACCATCGGACCGCGCCAGATCATCGGCGTGTCTTCCTCGACGAGGAACCCCATGGACATGACCTTCACGCCGAACGCCTCCATCGGCTTCAGCGTCTTGCCATCGGCGGTTTCCGGCTTTCCCGTGAGGCCGAGCAGACGCGGCATGGAAGGCCCGTAAATATCCGCATCGAGAATGCCGACCCTGAGCCCGAGCGTCTTCAGCCCCAGCGCCAGGTTGACGGCGGTGGTGGATTTGCCGACACCGCCCTTGCCGCTGGCCACGGCGACAATCGCCTTGATGCCCGGCACATCCTGCTTGGCCGGCTGCTGACCGGCCTGCGCGGCGGGGCCACCCGGCATCGGACGCTGCGGCATAGGGCGTTGGGGGGCCGGTTTCGGACGCGGCGGTGGTGTGGCGCCCATGCCGCCGCCCTGCTTCTCGGCTGTCAGCGCCACCACGGCGCCCTTGACGCCCGGCAGCGACTTCACGGCGTTCTCCGCCGCCTGCCGCAGAGGCTCCAGTTCCTGGGCGCGGCTCGATGGCACGGTGATCGAGAAGAACACCTTGCCGTCGGCGATGAAAATCTCCGAGACGAGCCCGAGCGAAACGATGTCGCCCTCCAGATTCGGCCCTTTCACGGACTTTAAGCGGTCGATGACGGTCTGTCTGTCGAGAGTCATGTGCACGTGCCTTTGCTTTTTCTCCCAGATAAAGCAGATGGGTTCGATGGCCAAGAGAGGCAAATCGACCGACCCCGTAATGCAGCATTGCCAAACCGCCCCGTCACGCTCTGCAAGATGGGCGCTCTGCAAGATGGGCGCTCTGCAAGATGGATTGCCCGCAGCGCGGCTGCGCTGTAGCGTCGGCGCATGATCGACAAGCTGGAATTCTTCATCGCGCTCGCCAGGGAGCAGCATTTCGGGCGGGCGGCAACGGAGCTCGGCGTCACGCAGCCAACGCTCTCAGCCGCCATCAAGCAGCTGGAAGACCAGCTCGGCGTCATGCTCGTTCAGCGCGGATCACGCTTTCAGGGCCTCACGCCCGAAGGCCAGCGCGTGCTGGAATGGGCGCGTCGCATCGTTGGCGACACGCGCACCATGCGCGCCGAGATGAAGGCTGCGCGGCGCGGTCTTGCCGGCCATGTGCGCATCGCGGCGATCCCCACCGCGCTCGCCATGCTGCCCGAACTCACCACGCCCTTTCGCGACAAACACCCCGAGGTGACCTTCTCGATCATCTCGCGCACCTCGCTGGAAGTTCTCTCGCTTCTGGAGAATTTCGAGATCGATATCGGCATCACCTATCTCGACAATGAGCCGCTCGGTCACGTCGCTGCCGTACCGCTCTACTCCGAGCGCTACCAGCTCATCACCGCCGCAAAAAGCCGGATGTCCGACCGCGAGAGCGTGACCTGGAAAGAGGTGGCCGACCTGCCGCTTTGCCTTTTGACGCCGGACATGCAGAACCGCCGGATCATCAACAAACACCTGGAAGAAGTGGGGGCGACGGCCCACCCCACGCTCGAATCGAACTCGATGATCGTGCTGTTCTCCCATATCCGCACCGGGAAATGGGCCTCGATCATGCCGCTCAACCTGGCCGAAGTTCTCGGCTTCTCCGAGCCGATCCGCGCCATTCCCATCGTCGAGCCCGACGCCAGCCACCTGGTCGGTCTGGTCGCCGTAAAGCGTGAACCGCACACGCCGCTCGTCTCCGCCCTGCTCTATGAAGCGGGCCTTCTGGCCGAGCGATACGGCGAGCATCGATAGAAATTTTCTATCGTCTGACGGATATGCTATATTGATCCTTCACACGGGATTTGTTTCTCCTCCAGAACGAGCATCGTTAGGGAGGGCGCTGCGAGATGCAGCAAGCACGTACCGAAATCACTTCCGCCGTCGAGGTCATTATCGACCGCTGGAAGAACGAAGAGGGCCCGTTACTCCCCATTCTCAATGGGATTCAGCGGGAACTCGGCCATGTGCCGCGTGAAAGCCTGCCCATCATCGCCGAGGCCCTCAACCTGACACGCGCCGAAGTTTATGGCGTCGTATCGTTTTATCACGACTACCGCGAGAAGCCGGCAGGCCGTCACGTGCTGAAACTGTGCCGGGCCGAAGCCTGCCAGTCGATGGGCGGCGATGCGGTGGCCGAGAAGCTGCAGAAGCTGCTCGGCATCAAGTTTCATGAGACCTCCGCCGATGGCGCGGTGACGCTGGAGCCTGTCTATTGCCTCGGTCTGTGCGCCTGTGCGCCCTCCGCCATGCTCGACGGCGAGGTGATTGGCCGGCTGGATGAGGCGCGGGCCGAGGAAATCGCAGCAGAGGTGCGGGCATGACCATCAACATCTACATTCCGCGCGATGCCGGTGCGCTGGCGCTGGGCGCCGAAAAAGTCGCTGCCGCCGCGCGTGAGGAAATCGGGAAACGCGGCCTCGACGCGAAGATCGTTCGCAATGGCTCGCGCGGCATGTTCTGGCTTGAGCCCATGGTCGAGGTGGAAACCGCCGAGGGCCGCGTGGCCTATGGGCCGGTGAAGCCCGGCGATGTGGCGGGCCTGTTCGACGCAGGCCTGATCGAAGGCGGCGCGCACGACCTCTCCCTCGGCAAGCCCGAGGAAATCCCCTTCCTTGCAAAGCAGACCCGGCTGACCTTCGCCCGTTGCGGCATCATCGATCCGGTCTCGCTTGAGGACTACGAGAAGCATGGCGGCCTCCGTGGCCTGCGCAACGCGCTTGAAAAGACGCCGCTCGGCATCGTCGAGGAAGTCACCGAATCCGGTCTTCGCGGCCGTGGCGGAGCGGGCTTCCCGACCGGCATCAAGTGGAAGACGGTGCACGACACCGACGGCCCGCAGAAATACATCGTCTGCAACGCCGACGAAGGCGATTCAGGCACCTTCTCCGACCGCATGATCATGGAAGGCGATCCCTTCGTGCTCATCGAGGGCATGACGATTGCCGGCATCGCGACGGGCGCGACCAGGGGCTATGTCTACCTGCGTTCGGAATATCCCAATGTTCACCGCATCCTGAACGAGGCCATCGACGCCGCCCGCGCCGCCGGCATGCTCGGCAAAAGCGTGCTCGGCTCGAAATACGCCTTCGACATGGAAGTGCGCGTGGGCGCCGGCGCTTATGTCTGCGGTGAGGAAACGGCGCTGCTCGACAGCCTGGAAGGCAAGCGCGGCCAGGTCCGCGCCAAGCCGCCGCTGCCGGCGCATGAAGGCCTCTTCGGCAAGCCGACCGTCATCAACAATGTGATCTCGCTCGCCTCCGTGCCGATCATTCTCGACAAGGGCGGGGCCTATTACCGCGATTTCGGCATGGGTCGTTCGCGCGGCACCATTCCGATCCAGATCACCGGCAATGTGAAGCATGGCGGATTGTTCGAGGCAGCCTTCGGCATGACGCTCGGCGAGCTGGTGGACGATATCGGCGGCGGCACCGCCACCGGCCGTCCCGTGCGCGCCGTGCAGGTGGGCGGTCCGCTCGGCGCTTACTGGCCGCGCGACCTGTTCGACACGCCCTTCGACTACGAGGCGTTCGCCGCCAAGGATGGCCTCATCGGCCATGCCGGCATCGTGGTCTTCGACGATACGGTCGACCTTCTGAAGCAGGCGCGCTTCGCCATGGAGTTCTGCGCCGTGGAAAGCTGCGGCAAGTGCACGCCCTGCCGCATCGGCTCGACGCGCGGTGTCGAAGTGCTCGACCGGCTGAAGCAGGGCATCGCGCCCGAAGAGCAGATCGAGACCGTGACCGATCTCTGCAACACGATGAAGTTCGGATCGCTGTGCGCACTGGGTGGCTTCACGCCCTACCCTGTCATGAGCGCACTGACCCATTTCCCGGAAGATTTCCGCCCCGCGCCCGTGCGCGAAGCAGCGGAATAGGAGGAAACCCATGTGCGGAACTCAAGAACGTGGAACCGACAAGCGTTTCGTAGAAGAAATCGACTACGGCACACCCGCTGTCCGCTCTGACAAGACGGTAACGCTGACCATCGACGGCCAGTCTGTCACCGTTCCGGAAGGCACCTCGATCATGCGCGCCGCGCGCGAGGCCGGCATCGCCGTGCCCAAGCTGTGCGCCAACGACATGGTCAAGAGCTTCGGCTCCTGCCGTCTCTGCCTTGTCGAGATCGAGGGCAAGGGCGGCACGCCGGCATCGTGCACCACCCCGGCCATGGACGGCATTGCCGTCAACACCCGGACCGACCGCCTCAACACCATCCGCCGCGGCGTGATGGAACTCTACATGTCCGACCATCCGGAAGACTGCGCGGCCTGCGCCATGGGCAATTGCGAGATGGCCAACATGGCCGAGAGCGTCGGCCTGAAGCAGAACCGCTATGGCGATGAAGGGGCAAATCACCTCGAACCCTCGCCGATCGGCGAGCATGGGGTGAACTTCAAGGAACTGGACGTTTCCAACCCCTATTTCGCTTACGATCCGTCCAAGTGCATCGTCTGCTCGCTGTGCGTTCGCGCCTGTGAGGAGCAGCAGGGCACCTTCGCCCTGACAGTGGAAGGCCGTGGCTTCGAAAGCCGCATCACCGCCGGCATGGACGAGCCCTTCCTCCAGTCGGAATGCGTTTCCTGTGGCGCTTGCGTGCAGGCCTGCCCCACCGGCGCGCTTCAGGAAAAGTCCATCATCGAGATGGGCATGCCCGATCATTCCGCCGTCACCACCTGCGCCTATTGCGGCGTTGGCTGCTCGTTCAAGGCAGAGATGAAGGGCGAGGAAGTCGTCCGCATGGTGCCCTACAAGGATGGCAAGGCCAATCGCGGCCACTCCTGCGTGAAGGGCCGCTTCGCCTATGGCTACGCCACCCACAAGGACCGCATCCTCAACCCGATGATCCGCGAAAAGATCACCGACCCGTGGCGCGAAGTGTCCTGGGAAGAGGTCTACGCCCATATCGGCAGCGAGATCGGCCGCATCCAGGAAAAATACGGCAGGGCTGCCGTCGGCGGCATCACCTCGTCGCGCTGCACCAATGAAGAGACCTATCTCGTTCAGAAACTGGTGCGCCAGGGTTTCGGCAACAACAATGTCGACACCTGCGCCCGCGTCTGCCACTCGCCCACCGGCTATGGTCTGAAAACCACCTTCGGCACCTCTGCCGGCACGCAGGATTTCGATTCGGTCGAGCATTCCGACGTGGTTCTGGTCATCGGCGCAAACCCGACCGACGGCCACCCCGTGTTCGGCTCGCGCCTGAAGAAGCGCCTGCGCGAGGGCGCAAAGCTGATCGTCATCGATCCGCGCCGCATCGAGCTGGTGCGCACGCCCCATGTGGAGGCGAGCTACCATCTGCCGCTGAAGCCCGGCACCAACGTTGCCGTGCTGACCGCGCTTGCCCATGTGATCGTCTCCGAAGGCCTCTTCAACGAAGCGTTCATCCGCGAGCGCTGCGACTGGGACGAGTTCCAGGACTGGGCGAGCTTCGTTCTCCAGCCGGAAAACAGCCCGGAAGCCATCGAAAAGATGTCCGGCGTTTCGGCGGAGCTGATCCGCGGCGCGGCGCGTCTTTACGCCACCGGCGGCAATGGCGCGATCTATTACGGCCTCGGCGTCACCGAGCACAGCCAGGGCTCCACCACCGTCATGGCCATCGCCAACCTCGCCATGGCCACGGGCAATATCGGCCGGCCGGGCGTGGGCGTGAACCCGCTGCGCGGTCAGAACAACGTGCAGGGCTCCTGCGACATGGGCTCGTTCCCGCACGAGATGCCGGGCTACCGCCACATCTCCGAGGATGCGACCCGCGCGATCTATGAGAGCCTGTGGGGCGTGAAGCTCGACAATGAGCCGGGCCTGCGCATTCCCAACATGCTCGACGCCGCCGTCGAAGGCACCTTCAAGGCGCTTTACGTGCAGGGCGAAGACATTCTCCAGTCCGATCCCAACACGCATCATGTGGCGGCCGGTCTGGAAGCGATGGAATGCGTCATCGTTCACGATCTCTTCCTGAACGAGACCGCCAACTACGCCCACATATTCCTGCCGGGTTCGACCTTCCTTGAGAAGGACGGCACCTTCACCAATGCCGAGCGCCGCATCAACCGCGTCCGCAAGGTGATGGAACCCAAGAACGGCTATGCCGACTGGGAGGTCACGCAGGACATGGCCCGTGCGCTGGGTCAGGACTGGAACTACACGCATCCTTCCGAGATCATGGCCGAAATCGCGGCCACCACGCCAAGCTTCGCAGGCGTGACCTATGAGCTTCTGGAAAAGGAAGGCTCGGTCCAGTGGCCGTGCAACGAGAAGGCCCCCACCGGCACGCCCGTCATGCATATCGACGGCTTCGTGCGCGGCAAGGGCAAGTTCGTGCGCACCGCCTATGTGGCCACCGACGAGAAAGTCGGTCCGCGCTTCCCGCTGCTGCTCACCACCGGCCGCATCCTCTCGCAATACAATGTCGGCGCACAGACGCGCCGCACGGAGAATGTCGTCTGGCATGAGGAGGATCTGCTTGAGATCCATCCCTTCGACGCCGAGACCCGTGGCGTTCGCGAGGGCGACTGGGTGAAGCTCAAGAGCCGCTCCGGCGAGACCAGCCTGCGCGCCACCATCACCGAGCGCGTTGCGCCGGGTGTCGTCTACACCACCTTCCACCACCCGGCCACGCAGGCCAATGTGGTGACGACCGAGTATTCCGACTGGGCCACCAACTGCCCCGAATACAAGGTCACGGCGGTGCAGGTTGCCCCGTCCAACGGTCCGTCCGAGTGGCAGGAAGACTACGAGGAGCACGCGCGCCAGAGCCGTCGCATCGTGCATGTGGAGGCGGCGGAATAACCCCGCCGGTTCCAGCATGAGCAGCGGTGTTCCAGCCACAGCCCGCGTTACCAGAACGGCCCGCCGAACCGGCGGGACGAAGGTCAGCGCGCGCACGGTGCCCGAGGAAACGCCCGTGGCGCTTTCCTATGGCGGCACAACCCATGCCGTGATGATGGCGACACCGGCGGACCTCGAAGACTTCGCCCTGGGCTTCAGTGTTACGGAAGGCATCATCGCCAGCGCCGACGAGATCGACACGATCACGGTTCAGGAGCTGGGTGCGGGCATCGACCTGCAGATCCGCCTGCGCGACACCGCCAACAGGCGCTTCGAGGCGCGGCGCAGGCGTCTTGCCGGCCCGGTCGGCTGCGGCCTGTGCGGCATTGAAAGCATCGAGGAAGCGATGCGCAGCGTGCCGGAGGTTTCCGCATCGCCGCGCTTCACCGCCGCCGATCTCACCGGGGCGGTCAGCGAGCTTCACAAGTTTCAGGAGCTGCATCACGCCACCGGCGCGGTGCATGCCGCCGGCTTCTATCTTGCCGGCAAGGGCATCGTGGCCGTTCGCGAGGATGTGGGCCGGCACAATGCGCTCGACAAGCTGGCGGGCGCGCTGGTGAAGGCCGGCATCGATGGCGCAACCGGCGCGGTCGTCGTCACCTCTCGCGTCTCCGTCGAGATGGTGCAGAAAACGGCGGCCATCGGCGCGCCGCTCATCGCCGCCGTCTCCGCGCCGACAGCACTTGCCATCCGCACGGCGGAAACCGCCGGCATGACCCTCGTCGCCCTCGTGCGGGGCGAGGAGTTCGACATTTTCACCCATCCGGAACGCGTGACGATTGGAGCGACCAGACATGTCGCATGACGATAAGTTCAAATCCGGCGACGAGCGCCTGGTCTACATGGCCAACCAGATCGCCACCTTCTTCACTTCCCAGCCAAAGGAAGAGCAGGTCGCGGGCGTGGCCGACCACATCAACAAGTTCTGGGAGCCGCGCATGCGCACGCACCTGTTCCAGATCATCGAGCAGGGCGGAATGGGCCTGTCGCCCATGGTCATGGAAGCCTCCGGGCAGATCAACCGCCCGAAGGCGGCCTGAGTCATCAATGGAGCCTCGGATCAATCCGAAAACCGGATTCCACTTTTCGGTCCGATGCTCAAAACGACTTCCTTAAATTGATCGAGACATCCGTCACCGCGCTCTCCGGCGCGGTGATGAAGAGATCCGCATTGGCGTTGAGGCTCAAATCGAAGTTCCGCGCTGTGCGATGCGTATAGGAAAAGCCGAAGCGCGCGGGCAGATCGCCGCTCGCCAGGTTCACATCCACGGTTTCATAGGTGATCAGCCCCTCTTTTGTGCGCGCCACCGGCACGCGCAGCGTGGTGTGGCCCGCCAGCGGGTTGGGTTTCATGCCCGCATAGAACCTTGCGCGGTCGCCCGCCTGCAATAGCCCGGTCTTGTCCAGCATCAGGCCGCCACTCGCATAGGTGAGTGCGCCGTAATCGATCAGCGCCTCCTCTCCTTCCTGCGCATGAGCCAGACCCACCTCGCCATAGCCCGAGAAGGACCAGCCCCCGCCGAGCCGAGCCGTCAGCGTTGCGCCGGCAGAGAACCGGCCGCTGCTTTCAGCCAGGGCGAACGGGCTTGACGTCGACATGCCAAAAAGCCGGCCGCGCACGTGCCCGCCCGAAAGCGTGACCTCGCTCGTCATGATCCCACGCCTTGTCAGGCGCGACAGCGCGAACTGAACCGCCTCGCTTTCATTCCGCTCCACCATACCGCCTGCAAATTGCAGGTAGTCCCCCGCCCCCAGCGGCATCAGGCGGGAGAGAACCAGCCCGTCCTGTGTCTCGGTGAAGCCGTGTGAAAAGAACAGTTTGGCCGATGCGGTGCTGTGCAGGCTCTGCCACTCGGATGAGGGCAGGTTTGCAAAGGCAAAGGCGAAATCCAGCTTTTCCTGCTGCGCGGCGAGCCTCTGCGCCACACCGATGCCCGATGGCGCATGCATCCTGTTTGCCGGCGCGAGCACCCTGCCATCGAGATAAAAATCTCCGCCCAGCGCATCGAGCGCCATGATCCGCCTGCCCGAAAGCGCCTTGGAAACCGCGTTGCCGACAATCGGCGGCGCGCTTGTGGCAGCTGCTGAAAGCGGCGTCTGCGGCCCCTCGCCCACCCTTGCGCCCGAGGCGATGGAGAGCCCCCCACCGGCGAAAGCGCCGCCTTCATGTCCGGCACGCCATGGCCGTAAAGATGCGAATAGGCGCGGCGGACACCCGGCGCAAAATTCTGATGTCCGGCGATCGAATTCTGAAAACCGTCCCAGTCGCGCTGCGCCGTGGCGAGCAGGCGCGTGGTCCACTCCCCCGGCGAAAGGGTCGGAAACGCCTGCGCGAGAAGCGCTACCTCTCCGGCCACCTGCGGGGCAGCGTAAGATGTTCCCGTGCCAAGCTGGTAACTCCCGTCATCGACATCTGTCGCGACACGCAGCGTCCCGTCGGCAATGACGCAATAGCGCGCCGCCATACCACATGGCGCTGAAAGGAGATCTGCGTCGAGAATGTCTCCCGTCTTCCCGTCGACGGAGAAGAGCGCATTGCCCACGGCGATCCACGCCTCGGCGAGTTCGGGAACGAACTCGGGCAGGGCGGCCCAGGCTGTTGCGTCATGCAAAGTCCGGTCGTTGGAGTTCGTGAAAACCAGAACACCGCCTTTCTGGAACGCGTCATAGGCTGCAAACAGCGTACGCCATGTCTGCGGGTCGTCGCCCTGCCGGTCAGCGAGGTGTCGCGCATAATCCGTGGTTCCCGAGGCCCCGAAATCCCGCGCTTCCGCATCGGCCTGCTTCTCCGTTTGCCAACCCCAGGAATTGTTTTGCGCCACAGCCCCGTGCCTGGCTGCATCGCGGATCGCGGCGACCATATGCGCCATGGCGTCATCGTCCGACACATCCTCCCAGGAAGAGATATGAAGACGTGCATCGGGCGCCACCCCCATCGCACCGACACCATCGGCGGCCCCTGCTGCAATCGCGGCGACGGCTGTGCCATGGCTGTCACGCCCTATCGTGCGGCCCGGCGCGGTGTAGCGGATGACATCCTTGCCCGCGAGCTCTCGATGCGACAGGCGATATCCATTGTCGAAAATCGCAATCGTCTGGCCATGGCCCGTCAGGGGCCTGCCGCTCCAGTCGGTGGCCGTATGGGCGAAATGGATGTTCTGCAAGGCATAGGCGGACGTGCCCGCACAATCGGGATTGGCAGACTGAGAACACAATCGCGGCTGGCCGAACTGGCTGCGAATATGGTTCTCCTCACCTTCGCCAGGGTCGGAACGTCTGAACTCCGGCGTCTGCCGGTATTGCGCTGCCGCCATCGGGTCGAGCGCGGGATAACCGCCCGTATAGACCGGTGGCTCGGGCTGTTCGGGCTGTTCGGGCTGCTGAACACTGCTCGCTTTATCCCCGTCTCCACCACCGCAGGCGGCGAGTAAAAGGCTGAGCCAGACTGTCAGAAAGAAACGGCAGTAACGGCCCATGAAATGGCGCTCCATTGTCGAAACCGAATGGCATCAACACGGAAACATCCTTATGCGCAAAGCAAGATGAACTTATGTAGGGTCAGGACCCATTAATATGGCCGCTCATCATGCCGTCAGGCGCATTGTCCCGACGGCGCGAACAGGCAACGGAAAACCGGCCGCAACTTCCGGCGCGGCTTACTTCACCACGGCCCAATGGATCGGGAAGATCGGATCGAAAACGGTGATCGTCCCATCGGAGCTGTAGACCGAATGCGGGAACTCCACCGGTTCGTCGCGACGCTCGAGCGTGATCGTGTCTTCATTGGCCGGCAGGCCGTAATAGGCCGGTCCGTTGAGCGAGGCGAAGGCCTCCAGCCGGTCCAACGCCCCCTCTTCCTCAAACACATGCGCCAGGCACGACATGGTGTTGATGGAGGTGTAGATGCCAGCGCAGCCACAGGCTGATTCCTTGGCCGGGTCCAGATGCGGGGCCGAATCCGTGCCGAGGAAGAAGCGGCTGTCGCCCGACGTCGCCGCCTTGCGCAGCGCCAGCCGGTGCTCTTCGCGCTTGGCCACGGGCAGACAGTAGTAATGCGGGCGAATGCCGCCGGCCAGAATGGCGTTGCGGTTGATGATCAGGTGATGGGTGGTCAGCGATGCCGCGAGGTTCTTCTCTGCACCCTGCACATAGTCGACGCCGTTCTTCGTCGTCACATGCTCCATGATGACCTTGAGCTCGGGCAGACGCTCGCGCAGCGGCTGCAGCACGGTTTCGATGAACACGGCCTCACGGTCGAAAATGTCGATGGAAGCATCCGTCACCTCGCCATGCACGCAAAGCGGAAGACCGATTTCGGCCATGCGCTCCAGCACCGGCTGCACCTTCAGAAGATCGCGCACACCGCTCTGCGAATTGGTGGTCGCGCCCGCCGGATAAAGCTTCACCGCCGTAATGTGTCCGTCGCGATAGCCCGCAGCCACATCCTCGGCATCCGTCTGCTCGGTCAGATAGAGTGTCATCAGCGGCGTGAAATCATGGCCTTCCGGCTTGGCCGCCATGATCCGCTCCCGATAGGCGAGCGCGTCTTTCACCGTCACCACCGGCGGCACCAGATTGGGCATGATGATCGCGCGGGCAAAGTCGTCGGAGGAATGCGGCAGCACCGCCTCCAGAACCGCGCCATCGCGCAGATGCAGATGCCAGTCGTCGGGGCGGCGGATGGTGAGAGATTTCACGGAACGGATACTCCTGACAGCAAACGGGGCGCGCATGGAACCTGCGCGCCCCTTTTCAATCGCTCATGCCGCACCGGATTTCAAGGGCGGGCGCAGCGCCGCCAGTCGATGAAGGCGGCGCGGCAAAGCCTCACCCCACCTGATAGTCGGGCGCAGACCGCAGATAGCGCGCATAGGCATCGGCGTCGGGCGGCGAGAGGTTCTCGACCAGCGGGTTCCGCCGCTTCTCCCGTGCGCCCATATCGTCAATCAGCTCATCGAAATGCTTGAAGTGATAGGGCGCGACGCAAAGGCCACCATAGATCTTGGCCGCCGGGCGTTCATTGCGCCGCCAGTTCAGCATCATGTCCATATTGGCCCGCATCTCGTCCGGCGTCGGCTGCTTCGCCAGCTCGCCGTCCGCGTAGCGCACCAGCCATTCGGAGGCGAGGTCGGCGCACAGCACCGTGCAGAAGGACGAGTTGAAACCGACGAAGCCCAGATCTGGAATGTCCGGATTGGCGATCAGGCGATAAAGCCGGTACTGGCCGTCCGGCTCCACCAGCTTTTCGCGATACTCGGCCGGCAAATAGGGCACGCCCAGTTTCCAGCCCACTGCGAGAATGGCCATGTCGGCCTTGATCCGCTCGCCGCCCGTGAGCCGGATCGCGCCGGGCTCATAGCTTTGAAACGTGCCCTGCACCGCCTTGATGCGCCCGTCCGCCACCATCTCGAAAAAGCCGGGCGTGGCGATGGGCACCGAGCAGTTGACCCCGCCCTCAATCGGCTCTTTCGGCTTCAGCCCGGTCTTGTTCAGCTTGAGCTGCACGGTCAAAAGCGCCTCGAGCGCGCGCCAGTGCGCCCAGACGAATGGACGGGCAACCGCATGGTTGAAACGCGCGAGACCGCTGAGGCTCCAGCCGGGAAACATCTTTTCCTGCGCGCGGATATAGAGGATGCGTTTGAAGTTGATCAGCCCGCCAACGAAGTAGGGAATGCGCCAGACCGATTCCAGATAGACGATGGTGACCGAGGCAGCGCCCGACTTGACCGCACTGACGGCAATGTCCGTGGCGGATTTCGAAAAGCCCAGAACCGTAACATTCTTGCCTTTCACCATGGCGGGGTCGGTGTATTCGGAGGAATGGATGACCGTCCCGCCCGCTTCCTCGAATTGCTCCTGCCCCGGATGGGTGAGGATGTTCTTCTCGCTGAACTGCCCGGTGCAGATGGCGACGAAATCAAAGCTCTCGCTCACCTTCCCGCCATCGGCGGTTTCCAGATCGAGTTCCCAGCCGGGCTTGCCGTCTGCCCGCCGGCACATCGAGGAAACGGCGGTGTTGAAGCGGATGAGCGGGCGCAGGCCGTGGTCGTTCGCGTAATCCGAGAGGTAGGAAAACACCTGCGGCCCCTTGGGCCATTCGGGAAAATCCTTCGGCATCGCCTTGTCGGTGTAGCGATACAGATCCTTGGGGCTTTGCGTCTGCACATCCGGGTAGGAGCGTGACGGTTCCCACACCCCGCCCAGTTCGTGACTGCGCTCGAGAACCGTGACCGCGTGGCCGCGTTTCTTGAAGGAGCGGGCTGCGGCGAGGCCGCTGACGCCTGCGCCGATCACGCAGACTTTCTTTCGTTTTGTCATGGCGTTGTTCCTCCCGTCCGGCAAATTCGGGACGAGCATCTCCCCGCGCCGCGTTCCCGCACGTCGCCGAAGATCCGATTGCCGGTTCGATTGTTATCGGGTCTGTGGGCCGGCCCAACCCTGAGCCGGCCAAATGCCTGGAATGAAACGCTCTAGTCGTTTGCTTCCGGCGGCAGGAAGTCCACTTCGTGAAGCGCTGAAACCTTCACCACTTCCTCCGGGTCGGTCATGTTGTGCAGCTTCTCGAACAGGGCTTCGAGCTTGCGCGCCGGCGACACCCAGAAGAGCGCGCGGGCCGGCTTGTCGGACTTGTTGAAATAGCCATGCGGAACGCCGCGCGGCATGCGCACCAGGTCGCCGGCCTTCGCCTTCATCCACTTGCCGTCAAGCTTCAGGTCCAGCTCGCCCTCCTGCACCAGGATGAACTCTTCCTGGGTGGGGTGAACGTGAACGGGCACGAACTGGCCCGGGTCGCTGTTGGTTTCGAATGCGAAGGTGGAATCGCAGGTGGCCTTGGGGAAATAGACCTGGCCCAGAATGTTCCATTCCGTGCCGGCATAGCCCTCGCCATTCGCGGTGACGCCCTTTTCGAGTTCCTTTTCCATGATGTTCCTCCCTTGATCACGGAGGCTCATGGTGCGCCGAGGGAGGGCGAAAGAATATCCGGAAACCGCAGCGAATATCCGAAAAACGAAAAAAAATGACCGCATTTTTCCCGAAAACGAGACGGTTCTTGGCGAAACCGCAGCGCCTGCTAAACTCCGGGAATGGTGATCGCCCGGGAGGAGTGGGGCGGCCACCCGTTGTCCAGCCACGTCCTGTTTCAATCGGACGATTTGGACTGCGCGCGGGAGAAGGTCGCCCGGAAATTCTGCAACCATCGGCTTGAAGTGGTCGGTGGAGGGCAGTTTCGCGCCGCGCATCACCACCAGCCCGGACGCCTCATCTCACTCAACTACATCAGCTATGGCGCCGATGTGCTGATCGATCCCGGCGCGCTGGAAACCTTCTATCTCATTCAGCTTCCGATCTCCGGCTGCGCCACGATAAAGCACAACCGGCGGGAGTTTCTGACCGATGGCGAAACCGCCTCGCTGCTCAACGCCGACCGCGAAACCACCATGCGCTGGTGGGCGGGGTGCGAGCAGGTTCTGGTGCAGATCCACAAGGCCTCCTTCATGGATTTCGCCGAGCAGCTGTGCGAGCGCAGCCTACCGGGACCACTCTTGTTTGACCCGGTGATCGACTTCACCCGGCCCGAGCTTTCCGCCTGGCGCTATCTGGTCAACGCCATGTTTCGCGCCGCCGATGCGCGCGAGCAAAAGGCCTTCAGCCTGTGCGCCGCCTTCAACGAGCAGCGCATTCTCGAAGCGCTTCTCAGGCTCCAGCCCAACAATCTCTCACCCTTTTTCGACAGGCCGCAGGAGGCAGCGCCCCGCCAGGTGAAACGCGCCGACGACTTCATCAGGGCCAATGCCCACCGCCCGGTCACGCTGACCGAGATTGCCGCCGCCTCCGGCGTTGGCGCGCGGGCGCTGCAGCTTGCCTACAAGCGCGCGCATGGCATGTCGCCCATGCATGCGCTGACGCATGAACGGCTGTGCCGGGTTCGGTTCGATCTGGAGAATGCGCAGGGCGACGTGTCGGTGACGGAAACGGCCCTGCGCTGGGGCTTTTCCCATCTCGGACGCTTTGCCGCCGACTACAGAAAAACATTCGGCGAACGCCCCAGCGACACGGCGCGCCGCGCCGCTTACTGACAGCCTGTTTTGCCTACGGCATTTTCAGCGCAGACACCGAAGCCTCACTGTTGTAAACGTAATCGGCGGCGTCCGGCTGCCGCTGCAGGATCAGGATGAACAGAAAATCCATCAGCGTGAGCTGCGCATCGCGCGAAGTGATGGCCGAGGAGCGCACCCGCTCTTCATCGGCCACCGTGTGCAGACGAATGTCGGCGGCGCGCATCAGCGGGTTCTGCTGAAGACCCGTGACGGAAATGACGGTCGCACCACGCGCTTTGGCGAGTTCGGCAATGCGCACGGTCTCGATGCTGGTTCCTGAATAGGAAAGCGCGAACAGCACATCCTCTTCGCGCAGTGTCGAGACATTGGCCATCTGCACATGGCTGTCGCTGTCATGCAGCGCATTGCGGCCAAGCTTTTGCAGCTTGTAGGAGAAGTCACGCGCCACCAGCGACGAAGCGCCGACGCCGGCAATGTGGATGCGGCGCGCACTGTCGAGCGCATCGAGCGCCCGGACGATCTCCGGCTCGTGATTGGCGGCCAGCGTCTGCTGCATCGACAGAAGCTTGCTGCTGATCAGCTTCTGCGAAATCGTGGCATGGCTGTCGCCCATCTCGATGGTCGAGTGGATCATGCCCGGCGGCACCTGCCATTCCTGCGCCTTGGCCTTGCTGACGGCCAGCTTCAGATCCTGATAGCCGGAAAACCCGAGCTTCTGACTGAATTTCACCACGCTCGACTGGCTGCGGCCCGTCTCTTCGGCAAGGGCTGCCGATGAAAGCCTGAGCACCCGGTCGGGATTGTCGATGATGAACTGCCCGATCTGCCGATCGGCCGGAGCCATTGTCTCAAGCTGCGCGTCGATGATCTTCAGGACGGACATGGCTTCCTTTCGTGGGCGCAGGGCCGGAAATGCGGCCGGGCATGAGACTGGGCACGAGACTGGGGCGCGAAACTAGATGAATTTCGCTGCCAGGGGAATCCCGAAGGAATTACGGTATGGAATAATATATTCCCAAGAGGGCTTGATCAAAGGAATTCGCCCGTAGAGACTGGCCCTTCGCCACACGGTGTTACCGGAACAGCAATCATGGACAGACTGAGAATAACAGGCGGAAAGCCTCTTCACGGCACCGTCGCCATTGCCGGGGCAAAAAACGCGGCCCTGCCGCAGATCGCAGCGGCGCTTCTGAGCCCGCACCCGGTTGAGCTTTCAAACCTGCCGCTGGTTTCCGACGTGGAGAACATGCTGTGCGTCGCAGAACTCTACGGCGCGAAGGTGACCCGCAACGCGCATTGCGCCACCATCGACGCCAAAGAGATCGCGGCGCGCGAAGTCTCCTATGAGACCGTGCGCAGGATGCGCGCCACGGTTCTGTTTCTGGGACCGCTTCTGGCGCGCTTCGGCGTGGCGCGGGTTTCGCTGCCGGGTGGCTGCGCCATCGGCGCGCGGCCCGTGGACATGCATCTGAAGGCGCTTGAAATGCTCGGCGCGGAAATCGGCATGGAGGGCGGCCTGATCGTCGCCCGCGCGAGTGACGGCCTCAATGGCACGCGCGTGATCCTGAGCTCGCCCTCGGTGGGCGCGACCGAGACCACCATGATGGCGGCGACCTCGGCGCGCGGCGAAACGGAGATCCTGAACGCGGCGCGCGAACCGGAAGTGGCCGACCTCGCCGCCTGCCTGAACGCCATGGGCGCGAAGATCGAGGGAGCGGGAACGCACCGCATCATCATTGAAGGCGACACGGCGTGGCGCGCAGCGGCGCATCACATCATTCCCGACCGCATCGAGGCGGGCACCTATGCGGTGGCTGCGGCCATCACCGGCGGAGCGCTGGAGCTGGTCAATGCACGCATGGAGAACCTCGCTGCCGTGATCCAGGCGCTGGAGGTGATGGGGGTGAATGTGTGGCCGAGCGACCGGGGGCTGGTCGTTTCAAGAAACGCGCCCCTGCGCACGGCGGACCTGACCACCGAACCCTATCCCGGCTTTCCGACCGATCTTCAGGCGCAGTTCATGGCGCTTGCCTGCTGCGCGGAAGGCACGTCGCTGTTCCGCGAGACGATCTTTGAAAACCGCTTCATGCATGTGCCGGAACTGACGCGGCTCGGGGCCGACATCTCGCTTCAGGGCACCACCGCCGTGGTGCGCGGCGGGCGGCCGCTCAAGGGCGCACAGGTGATGGCGACGGATCTGCGCGCCTCGGTCTGCCTTGTGCTGGCGGCGCTGGCAGCCGAAGGGGAAACCGTCATCAACCGCGTCTACCATATCGACCGGGGCTATGAACAACTCGACCGCAAGCTGGCGCAGTGCGGCGCGGATATCGAACGGTTGCGGGCATGAGTGGATCGCAGGCGCAGGAGCGCTTTTATCTTGGCGTCGATGGCGGCGGCACGGGTTGTCGGGCGCGCATCGAGGATGCACGGGGCGCGGTGCTCGGACAGGGCCTGTCAGGCCCTGCAACCACCCGGCTTGGCGTCGATGAGGCCTGGGCCTCGGTGCGGCGCGCCTTCGAGGCCGCCATCGAGGAAGCGGGTTTTGGCGACGCGCAGACTGCCCGCACATATGCCGGCGTCGGCCTTGCCGGCATGCGCCGCAAGGGCGCGGTCGAAGCCTTTGAGGCGCTGCCGCATCCATTTGCCGGCATCGTTTTCGCCAGCGACAGCGACACGGCCTGTCTGGGTGCACATTCGGGCCTCGACGGGGCCATTGCGATTGCCGGGACCGGGTCTGTCGGGCTGGGTCTCGTGGAAGGAAGACGGCTGCGCATCGGCGGTTATGGCTTTCCGATTTCCGATGAAGGCAGTGGCGCGGATATGGGTCTCAACGCCGTGCGCGCCGCCCTGCAGGGGCATGACGGGCGCATCCCCAACAGTGCGCTGCTGACGGAACTCATGCGCCGGTTTGACGATGATCCCGCCGAGGTGATCGCGTGGATGGATCGGGCCACCGCCACCGACTACGCCACCTTTGCGCCCATGGTGCTGCGCCACGCGGATCAGGGGGACGCGGCAGCCCGGCGCATCGTGCAGGATGCGGCGGCGCAGATCGACATGCTGGTGCGCACGCTTTTCGATCAGGGCGCGCCGCGCGTGACGCTTCTGGGAGGTCTCTCGGGGCCGCTGGAACCCTGGCTCTCGCCCGATGTGCGCCGGCGGCTGAAACCCGCCGATGGCGACGCCGTGGATGGCGCGATTATTCTGGCGCGCCGGGCGGCGGAGGGGCGGACAGCGCTTTAGGCGCATCACGGTTGGGTTGAACCGTACAACCGCGTTGCATCAACGCGGTGCGTGGTTCGACAGGCTCACCATGAGGGAGGACGCTGGCTGCATGCCTGATCCAGGCACCTTGGAAAAGAGGGCACCTAAACACAGTCCCCTTTCCGCAAGGTATGTTCCTCCCTCATGGTGAGCTTGTCGAACCACGCATGACCGAAATCACCGCATGCCGCCCTCAAGAAACGAGGCCCGCGCACCGGGCGCGGGCCATCCTGTTCAGCGCAGTTCCTTGCGCAGGATCTTGCCGACATTGGATTTCGGCAGATCGTCGCGGAACTCGACATATTTCGGACGCTTGTAGCCGGTGAGGTTTTCCTTGCAGAACTTCTTCAGGTCCGCCTCGGTGAGGTTTGCGTCCTTGCGGACAACGAAGAGCTTGGGCACCTCGCCCGAATGCTCGTCCTCGACCCCGACAATGGCCGCTTCCAGAACGCCGGGATGACCGGCGACCACCTCTTCCACCTCGTTGGGGAAGACCTTGAAGCCGGACACCACGATCATGTCCTTCTTGCGGTCGACAATGGTGACCTGACCATCTTCGGCCATGGTGCCCATGTCGCCCGACCGGAAGAAACCATCCTCCGTCATCACCTTGGCGGTCTCGTCCGGGCGGTTCCAGTATCCGGCCATGACCTGCGGGCCGCGAATGCAGATCTCGCCGACCTTGCCGCCGGGCAGATCCTTGCCGTTGTCATCGCGAATGGTGATGTCGGTCGAGGGAACCGGATAGCCGATCGTTCCGGTGAATTCCTTCGCGTCGAAGCTGTTGACGGTTGCGACCGGAGAGGTTTCCGACAGGCCGTAGCCCTGTGAAATGACGCAGCCCGTCAGCTCCTGCCAGCGTTCGGCAACGCCGCGCTGCACCGCCATGCCACCGCCGAAGGTGACAAGAAGGCTCTTGAAGGGAAGCTTGCGGAAATCCTCATTGTTGAGGAGCGCATTGAACAGCGTGTTGAGGCCCGGGAAAATGTGGAAATCGAAGCTCTGCAGCTCCTTCACGAAGGCCGGGATATCACGCGGATTGGGGATCAGCACATTGTTGCCGCCCAGCTTCATGCCCATCAGCGCGTTCACCGTGAGCGCGTAGATGTGATAGAGCGGCAGCGCGCAGATGAGCACCGGCGCTTCCGGCTTCGGCTTGCCGATATAGGCGCTGCGGAACCACAATTCGTTCTGGATCACATTGGCCATGACATTGCTGTGCAGCAGCGTCGCGCCCTTGGAAACGCCCGTCGTGCCGCCCGTATATTGCAGGAACGCATTGTCGGACAGTGTCACATTGACCGGCTTGAAGCCCTTTGATGCGCCGCGCTTCAGCGCATCGTTGAAGGAAACATGCCCCGGCAGCGACCAGGCCGGCACCATCTTCTTCACCCGGCGCACGACCAGATTGACGATGAAGCCCTTGAGCCCCAGAAGATCGCCCATCGAGGCCACGACCACATGCTTGACCGTCGTTCTTGCCGCGACGGCCTGAAGCGTGTGGGCGAAATTCTCAAGGATGACGATGGCCTCGGCCCCGGCGTCGTTGAGCTGATGCTCAAGCTCGCGCGGCGTGTAGAGCGGATTGACGTTGACCACCACGTAACCGGCCCGCAGCACCGCCATCATGGCGACGGGATATTGCAGGACATTGGGCATCATCAGCGCAACGCGCGCGCCGGGCTTCAGTCCAAGCGACTGGAGATAGGCGGCGAAGCGCTCTGACAGCGCATCAAGCGCGCGATAGCTGAGCGCCTTGCCCATGCAGGTGAAGGCCGGACGGTCGCCATGGGCCTTGCAGGCATCGACCAGAAGATCGCCCAGCGACGCGAACGGATAGTCCCCCATCTCGGCGGGAACGCCTTCGGGGTAATGATCGACCCAGGGGCGCGGAAAATCCGCCCCGGTATTTTTTGTCTTTTTGGCCGCCGTTTTGGCGCTTTTGGCGGGCTCCGCCGTGGGGGCGACGGTCTTCTCGCCCTTGGCGGTCGTCTTTGCGCTTTTAGACAACTGTTCCTCCCAGAAAGAAAACCCAGCTATAACGTTTACGTTCACGTAACAAAAAACGCAACGCCAAGCGTTTTTGAAAGGCCAACCGTATTTGAAAGAAAGGGCGGGCGCACGGCTTCACTGCGGCTCTGCCCGGAGCAAGGCGGGGGACGGCATCACTGTCCATAGCCTTCATGCTCTTCGAGAAACGCCAACTCTTCCGGCCCGCTCTCGCGGCCAAGCACCCGGTTTCGATGCGGAAACCGGCCGAAGCGCGCAACGATGTCGCGATGCTCGATGGCGAACTTCAACGCCTCTTCCTGCCCGAGCGAACGGAACAGCATCACCGCGCGTTCCTGATCCGCCAGCACTTCGGAGTGCATGTAGGGCATGTAGAGGAATTGCCGCTCGCGCTCGTTCATTCCATCGTCGAAACCTCTCTCGATGGCGTCGCCTGCCACTTCGATGGCGAGTTCATCCGAGGAGAACGCGCCGGGCTGACGCCGATGGATGTTGCGCGGGAACTGATCGAGTACGATCACGGCGGCCAGAGCGGCCTTTGGATCGGTCTTCACATTTTCAGGCAGCTTCTGCACGAGCTGTTCGTGCAGCGCGCCGAAGCGCTCGCGGATGAGCGCGTCCGTCTCTTCACTGACGGTGAACCAGTCCCTGGGCGTCAGCGTGCCGAACCAGAAGTCCAGAACCTCGTCTTGCCAGTTTTCGCCCATGCGGTTCTCTCCTCGAAATAACGGTATGCTTATGCATATGGTCCTTGCGGGACCTATACTACAATATCCTGGATGGAGATTTGTTGCGCCCATCAAGACCGATTCGACAAAAAGTTGCATTTGCGGCGTGAAAGTGATCGAGGGAGTTCCCTCACCTTTCGATCTTTGCTTATATGCCGGCTTCCAGGGCCTCATAAGTAGGCTCATGCGAGAGTTAGGGAGACCTCAATGAAAACCAAAACGACCTTTGCGGCTGCGCTGCTTGCCGCCACGGTTCTGAGCGGCGCTGCCAGCGCCAAGACGCTTGTCTATTGCTCGGAAGGAAGCCCGGAAGGCTTTGATCCGGCGCTCTACACCGCAGGCACCACGTTCGACGCGTCGTCGAAGCCCGTCTACAACCGTCTCGTGCAGTTCGAGCCGGGTACGACGAAGACTGTTCCGGGCCTTGCAGAGAGCTGGGAAGTTTCCGACGATGGTCTTGAGGTCACCTTCAAGCTTCGCGAAGGCGTCAAGTTCCACACCACGGACTTCTTCACGCCGAGCCGCGACTTCAACGCTGACGACGTGCTGTTCTCCTTCAACCGTCAGTACAGCAAGGACCACCCGTACAACGCCTATGTCGAGGGCGCGTCCTGGGAATACTTCAACGGCATGTCCATGCCGGACCTGATCAAGTCCATCGACAAGGTCGATGACTACACGGTCAAGTTCGTGCTGAACCGCCCGGAAGCACCGTTCATCGCCAACCTGGCCATGGACTTCGCCTCCATCTTCTCGAAAGAATATGCTGACCAGCTCGCAGAAGCCGGCACCATGTCTGACCTGAACCAGAAGCCCGTCGGCACCGGCCCCTTCCAGTTCGTGGCTTACCAGCCCGACGCCGTGATCCGCTACAAGGCGCATCCGGACTACTGGAACGGCAAGCAGCCGATCGACGATCTGGTGTTCGCCATCACCACCGAGGCCTCCGTGCGCCAGCAGAAGCTGATCGCAGGCGAGTGCCACATCACGCCTTACCCGAACCCGGCCGACATCGAGAGCCTGAAGGCAAACGATGCGCTGAAGGTTGACGAGCAGGAAGGCCTGAATGTCGGCTACCTGGCTTACAACACCAAGGTTGCGCCCTTCGACAATGCGAAGGTCCGCAAGGCGCTGAACTCGGCGATCAACAAGGAAGCCATTCTCGACGCCGTGTTCCAGGGCGCCGGTCAGGCAGCCAAGAACCCGATCCCGCCGACAATGTGGTCGTACAACAACGCCGTTGAAGACGACGCCTACGATCCGGAAGCATCGAAGAAGATGCTTGAGGAAGCAGGCGTTACGGATCTCTCCATGAAGATCTGGGCGATGCCCGTTCAGCGTCCGTACAACCCGAACGCACGCCGCATGGCAGAGCTGATCCAGGAAGACTTCTCCAAGGTCGGCGTCAATGTCGAGATCGTCTCCTTCGAATGGGGTGAGTATCTCGAGCGCTCCAAGGAGGAGGACCGCGACGGCGCAGTGCTGCTCGGCTGGACCGGCGACAATGGCGATCCGGACAACTTCCTCGCCGTGCTGCTCGGCTGTGACGGTGTTGGCGGCTCCAACCGCGCCCAGTGGTGCAACGAGGAGTTCGAGGGCCTGATCCAGAAGGCCAAGACGCTTTCCTCGCAGGACGAGCGCGCCAAGCTCTATGAAGAGGCCCAGGTCGTCTTCAAGCGCGAAGCACCCTGGGCAACCATTGCGCACTCCGTGGTTCACATGCCGATGCGCAAGGAAGTCACCGGCTACAAGATGGACCCGCTCGGCGGCCACGCCTTTGAAGGCGTAGACCTCGCCGAGTAGGCCCCACAACAGAGACAGGAACCGGCGGCAGCGCGAGCTGTCGCCGGTCGTGTATTAGATGCTCCGTTTCTTTCTTTCACGGCTGGCGCTGCTGATCCCCACATTCATCGGGGTCTCCATTGTTGCCTTTGCCTTCATCCGCCTCCTGCCAGGCGATCCGATCATGCTTCTCGCCGGCGAACGCGGCATGAGCGAGGAGCGCTACCAGCAGCTTCAGTCGCTCTACGGGTTCGACCAGCCGCTGTTCGTTCAGTATTTCCATTACATGACGGACCTGCTGCAGGGTGATTTCGGCACCTCCATCGTCACCAAGCGCCCGGTGCTTCAGGAGTTCCTGACGCTGTTCCCGGCCACGCTGGAACTGTCGCTCTCCGCGATCATCGTGGCGATTGCCATCGGCGTTCCCGTCGGCGTCATCGCCGCCGTCAAGCGCGGCTCCTGGCTCGACCAGACGGTGATGGGCGCAGCCCTTGTCGGCTATTCCATGCCGATCTTCTGGTGGGGTCTGCTGCTGATCATCCTGTTCTCCGGCATTCTTGGCTGGACGCCGGTTTCAGGCCGCATCTCGCTGCTTTACTTCTTCCCGCCCGTGACCGGCTTCATGCTGATCGACAGTCTTCTGTCAGGCCAGCCCGGCGCCTTCAAATCGGCGGTTTCGCACCTCATCCTGCCGACCATCGTGCTGGCCACGATCCCGCTTGCGGTGATCGCCCGCCAGACGCGCTCGGCCATGCTTGAAGTGCTTGGCGAGGACTATGTGCGCACGGCGCGCTCGAAGGGCCTTCCGCCCCGCCGGGTGATCGGCCTGCACGCGCTGCGCAACGCTCTCATCCCCGTGGTGACCACCATTGGTCTCCAGGTGGGTGTGCTGCTCGCAGGCGCCATTCTGACCGAGACGATCTTCTCCTGGCCGGGCATCGGCAAGTGGATGGTCGATAGCGTGTTCAAGCGCGATTATGCGGTGGTGCAGGGCGGTCTTCTGCTCATTGCCGCCATCATCATGATCGTGAACCTGATCGTGGACGTCCTCTACGGTCTGATCAATCCGAGAATCAGGCACTGACCATGACCTCGACAAACACAAAAGACCCGAATGCCGCCGTCGGTCTCGAAGGCGGCACGGTCATCGCGGTCTCACGGCGCGCCCGTCTTGCGGAGTTCTGGTACTATTTCAGCCAGAACCGTGGCGCCGTGATCGGCCTCTATGTCTTCATCGCAATCGTTCTGATCGCCATTTTCGCGCCGGTGCTTGCACCGCACAGCCCGACCATGCAGAACCGCGGCTTCTTCCTGCTGCCGCCGGTCTGGGAGGAGGGCGGCAACTGGTCGTTCATCCTCGGCACCGACGCCGTGGGCCGCGACGTGCTTTCACGCCTGATCTATGGCGCGCGCTTCTCGCTGTTCATCGGCGTGGTGGTGGTGTCGGTCGCCGTCTCCGTGGGTATTCTGATCGGCCTCATCGCCGGTTATTTCCGCGGCGCGGTAGACACGGTCATCATGCGCGTGATGGACATCATCCTCGCCTTCCCGTCGCTGCTTCTGGCGCTGGTTCTGGTCGCCATTCTGGGACCGGGCCTCGTCAACGCGATGATCGCCATCGCGCTTGTGCAGCAGCCGCACTATGTGCGCCTGACGCGCGCTGCGGTGATGTCGGAGAAGGGACGCGACTATGTGACGGCGGCACGCGTTGCCGGCGCGGGCAACATCCGGCTGATGTTCAAGACCATCCTGCCGAACTGTACCGCACCGCTGATCGTGCAGGCGGCCCTCTCCTTCTCGGCCGCGATCCTTGATGCGGCGGCGCTGGGCTTCCTGGGCATGGGCGCACAGCCGCCCACACCCGAATGGGGCACGATGCTGGCCGAAGCGCGCGAGTTCATCCTGCGCGCCTGGTGGGTCGTCACCTTCCCGGGTCTCGCCATCCTGATCACCGTTCTGGCCATCAACCTGATGGGCGACGGTCTTCGCGATGCGCTCGATCCCAAGCTGAAGAGGTCGTGACATGAGTAACAAGAACGGTGCTCTTCTCGACATCCGCAATCTGAGCGTCGAGTTCGAAACGGCGGGTGGCACCCTGCGTGCGGTGGATGGCGTTTCGCTGTCCGTCGATGCGCGCGAGGTGCTGGCCATCGTCGGCGAATCGGGCTCGGGCAAATCCGTTTCGATGCTTGCGGTCATGGGGCTTCTGCCCTGGACCGCGAAGGTCAAGGCGGATGCGATGCTCTTCCAGGGCCGCGACATCATGAACCTGTCTCCTGCCGAGCGACGCAAGATCGTCGGCAAGGACATCGCCATGATCTTCCAGGAGCCGATCGCCAGCCTCAATCCGTGCTTCACGGTCGGCTTCCAGATCGATGAAACGCTGAAGATGCACACCAATCTGACGTCCCGCCAGCGGCGCGACCGGACGGTGGAACTCTTCGAGGCCGTGGGCCTGCCCAATGCCGCCGATAGGCTGAGCGCCTATCCGCACCAGATGTCCGGCGGCCAGTGCCAGCGCGTGATGATCGCCATGGCGATTGCCTGTGATCCCAAGCTTCTCATCGCCGACGAGCCGACCACCGCGCTCGACGTGACGATCCAGAAGCAGATTCTCGATCTTCTGGTGTCGATCCAGGTCGAGAAGGACATGGGCATGATCATGATCACCCATGACATGGGCGTGGTGGCGGAAACGGCCGACCGTGTGATCGTGCAGTACAAGGGCAAGAAGATGGAGGAAGCCGACGTGCTTTCGCTGTTTGAAAAGCCCCAGCACCCTTACACCAAGGCGCTGCTTTCGGCCCTGCCGGAGAATGCGACGGGCGACCGCCTGCCGACCGTCTCCGACTTCGTGTTCGATGAAGCGCCGCAGACAGGAGCCCGCCCATGAGCGAGATCGTCCTGGAGACGCGCGGCATTACGCGCGACTATCACATCGGCGGCGGCTTTTTTGGAAAAGGCCGCACCGTCCATGCGCTGAAAGGCGTCGACCTGAAGGTCGAGAAGGGCAAGACGCTGGCCATCGTCGGCGAATCGGGCTGTGGCAAATCCACCCTCGCCCGCATCATGACGATGATCGATGCGCCCACCTCCGGTGAACTGCTGATCGACGGCAAGCCGGTTGAGATCGGCAAGAAGGGCGTGGATCCCGAAATGCGCCGCAAGGTGCAGATCGTTTTCCAGAACCCCTATGGTTCGCTGAACCCGCGCCAGAAGATCGGTGACGTTCTGATGGAGCCGCTGATCATCAACGAGAAGGTTCCTGCCCAGGAACGGCGCGAACGCGCCATGGAGATGCTCTTGAAGGTTGGCCTGCAGGCCGAACACTTCAACCGCTATCCGCACATGTTCTCGGGCGGCCAGCGCCAGCGCATCGCCATCGCGCGCGCGCTGATGCTGCGGCCACGCCTGCTGGTGCTGGACGAGCCGGTTTCCGCGCTCGATCTTTCGGTGCAGGCGCAGGTGCTGAACCTTCTGGCGGACCTTCAGGAAGAGTTCGGCCTCACCTATGTCTTCATCAGCCACGACCTTTCGGTGGTGCGCTACATCGCAGACGAGGTGATGGTGATGTATTTCGGCGAAGCCGTGGAGTACGGAACCCGCGATGCGGTGTTCTCCGACCCGCAGCACGAATACACCCGGTCGCTCTTTGCAGCGACGCCGCGCGCCGATGTGGAAAGCATCCGCAAGCGGCTGGCTGAAAAGGCCGCCTGAAGCGCCTCAGCCTGACAGACTTTGGAAAGCCCGGGACCGCAGAGGCCCCGGGCTTTTTTTTGATCACAGCGCGGCGCCTGAAAGAGTGCGGCTAAAGCGAATTCCAGGAAAAGCGGGAACCGCTTTTCCGTCCGGAATTGCGTCAAAACAAAGAGCCAGGGTGTTTTCGCGTTTCAGCAAAATTGCTCTAGGGGCTCTTCGGCAGCGCATAGCCTGCCTCCTCCGCCCAGCGCACATGTTCCTCCGCCTTCTCCAGAAGCCATGTGCGCATGGCGATGACGGAGGGGCTGACAGGCCCGCGCGACACCGAGGAGAGATAATAGCTGTTGCGTCCGGGCACGGACGGGCCGCAGGGCCGCACCAGACGCCCGTCGCGCAGCATGGCCGCCGCCGTGACATCATCGCCCAGCGCCACGCCGAGCCCGCGCGCCGCAGCCTCAAGACAAAGCTGCGTGCGGTGAAAGATGAGATGGCCCGATGCGGCGCTGAGGCTGGACCCCTGACGCCGAAGAAGCTCGTCCCATGTGTTGACGCCCCGGTCGTAGATCAGCTTGTTGGCGATGAGCCCGTGGGTGCGCACATGCTCTGCGCGCTCCGGCGTGCAGACGGGGAAGATCGTGAAATCCAGAAATGGCTCGCGCGAATAGCCCGGCACATCCAACCGCCCCCAGGTGAGCGCCAGATCCGTGTCGGGCGCGATGGTGCGCGGCGGCTCGGGATAGGAGCGTAGTTCCAGCTCGATGCCCAGCGTTTCCAGAACTTCGTCGGTGAGCAGCGGCATGAGCCAGAGGGCCGCCAGATCCGAATCGGATTCCAGCACCACCCTGCCCTTGGCGTTTCGCGTGGCGCGCGTGCCCGTATCCAGCGAGATGAGCATCAGCGCATCGGCGACGATTTCCGCATAGCGCGCGCCCCCCGGTGTGAGCGCCACCTGCCGGTGCCGCCGCTCGAACAGCGGCATGCCGAGATCGGCTTCGAGATTCTTGATGTGTCGGCTGACGGAGGCATGGGTGACGCCAAGCTCTTCGGCGGCGCGCGAGAAGCTCTGGTGCCGGGCGGCGGCATCGAACGCCCGAACGGCGTTGAGATTGGGCAGACGCTGGCGCATGGCTTGGGGTCAGGACCTCTTCCTATGGCCGCAATGGTCGGCCTGATTTGCGCGGATATGCTCGCCAGGCCGGTTCGATGGACGCTCGATCGACCGGCGACCTGCTGCGTCAATGCCCTTGATCCCGGGGGGAGGGGGGGGGAATGGCCCTGCCCGCAGCGTAACATAAACGCACACAACAGGAAGAATAATTTCTATTGTGTAAAACGGCCATAGACCCCAAATAGGAACTGTAGCGATGGGTTGACCGGCCGAAACCGGCAGCACACCGCCGCAGACTCTCTACATTGCTAACCCTCTCAAGGAGGTTCTGATGTCACACTACACGGTGGGCGTTGGTTCCAGCCCTGAAATGCAGCGCTATGCGCGGCAGGCGAACAAGGCCCGTTCGGCGGTCCTCAAGCATGCCCTGACCGCAATTGGCACGCGTATCGGGCACATCTGGCGCAAGCCCACGGGCACGCCGCCTATTGGTGGAGCGGATCCGGTTTGAGACTGCCAGGGCAGAGCGCCGAATCGCTTTTGGAACACGACGAATAAGGGCCGGTCCCGATGGCGGGAACCGGCCCTTATTGCATTCAGACACAGAACGCTTCGCTTGGGGCACAACCGCCCGGCCGCAGGCCGCTACACCACCATGACCGGACAACCGGCCAGACTGGTGACCTTGTGCGACACACTGCCCAGCAGATAGCCCTCCAGATCGCCCAGACCACGACTGCCGAGCACGATCAGGTCCACCTCGCGTTCCTTTGCGAACTTGACGATGGTGCGCGCCGGCTGGCCGTTCTTCACGAAGGCGCGGGGGTTTTCCGCCCCCATCTGCAATGCGGCCTTCTTGGCCGCATCGGCGATCTCCTTGGCATGCTCCCGCATCACGTCATCGATGTTCTGCGGATCGTCAGGCCGCACCATCGACATGGACGCCTCAAGCAGGCTGTGATGCCGGAAAACGGTGAGCGTCATCAACTCGGCACCCGTGGTCTTCTGCATCTGAACGCCCATCTCGAGTGCCTTCAGCGCGTTTTCCGAACCGTCGACGGGTACAAGTATTCTCTTGAACATGACGCGTCTCCTAATCGAATGCCAGGCTGGGCAGGAACAGGGCGATCTGCGGGATGAAGATCAGCGCCACCGACACGCCAAGCAGGATGAGCGTGAATGGCGGGATGCCGCGGATCACGTCCATATAGGGCCGCTTGAAGATGGCGATGGCCGTGAAGATGTCACACCCGAATGGCGGCGTGGCAGAGCCGATGGCCACCTGCAGCGTGATGATCGTGCCGACCAGAACCTTGTCGAGACCGACCGAATCCACCACCGGCGCAAAGATCGGCACCAGAACGAGAATCACCACGATCGGGTCCACGAACATGCAGCCGACGAAGAACGAGATCGAAATGACCGCGAGGACCATTTTCGGTCCCATCTCGTCAATGCCGATTGCGCCAAGGATCTCCTGCGGGATCTGGGCAAAGGAGATGACCCAGGAAAAGGCCGTGCCCGCTGCGACCAGAATGAACACCACCGCAGTGATGAGGCCGGTCGACTTGGAGATCTTGTAGATGTCGGCAATGGAAAGCGACCGGAAGATCACCAGCTCCAGGAACAGCGCATAGGCCACACAGATGGCCGCGGCCTCGGTGGGGCTGACGATGCCGCCATAAATGCCGCCAACGATGATGACCGGGAAGAACAGCGGCCAGATGGCCGCCCGCACGGCTGCGACCCGCTCGCCCCACGGCGCTTTTGGTTCCGTCGGCACGCCCTTGATGGTCGCGTAGACGATGCAGTAGGCGGAGAACAGGACCAGAAGCAGAAGGCCCGGCCCGATGCCGGCGATGAAGAGTTCTGCAATCGAGGTCTTGGAGACGACGCCATAGATGATCATGCCGATGGATGGCGGGATCAGGAAGGCGATGTCACTGGCGTTGATGATCAGCGCCAGAACGAAGGAATCATTGTAGCCAGCCTTGAGCATGCGCGGGCGCAGCGGCGAACCGACGGCAACGACCGTGGCCTGCGTCGAACCGGACACCGCGCCAAACAGCGTACAGGCGGTGGCGGTGGAGACGGCCAGGCCGCCCTTGATGTGGCCGATGAACTTCATGACCATGTCGATCAGACGGTCGGCCGACTGGCCACGGGTCATGATGTCTGCGGCGAGGATGAACATGGGCACGGCGATCAGCGACGCCGGGCGAATGCCGGCCAGCATCTGCTGAACCATAAAGTCCATGCGGTCGAAACCGCCGAACAGGCCATAGAAGCCGTAGCCCGCGCCCAGAATGAGCGGAATCATCATCGGGAAGCCGAAGAGCAGCAACACGATCATGATGGTGGAGATTTTGAGTGTCATGGTCGCTGGCCCCGGTCAGATCTCGATTTCGTCTTCTTCGTATCCCTCCAGAACATGCGTGGAGAGATAGATGTCCTTCTGGACGACGTTCTTCAGCGCGGTGAGCGCGTACTGCACACCGGTGATGAAGAAGCCGACAGGGACCCAGAGATAGATCCAGTAAACGGGGATCTGCATGGCCGGCAGGATGCGACCGGACTTGGCCACCTTGCCGATGTAACCAATCGCGAAATAGCAGAGCGCGAACATGGTCAGCGCGGTGATGACCGTGATGACGATCATCAGCACCTTGCGCGTCTTGGGCGGCAGGGCGTCGTAAAGGGCGGACATGCGGATGTGACGCCCGTGACGCGCGGCATAGCCGATGCCGGCGAAGGTGATGAGAATGATGAGGATGCTGTTGAGCTCCTCGGAGAAAAAGATTGTGTGGCCGATGCCCCGGCTGACCACATTGGCGATGGTGTTGAGCGCCATGAGCATGACGCCGAGCGCGAGCATCACCGACTCGATGCGGCTGATGGCATTGTCGAACATGCCGATCACACCGGGCAGTGTGGATTCGTATGTTTCGCTGTGCTGTTCAGATGTTTCGTCGTCACTGCCCATCTTCATTCCCCTCAGTGAGATGACGGAACCCCGCGACCCAAAAGGGGCCGCAGGGCTCTTCTTGTTTTTGCTGCGGGCAGCGGGCTACTGCGTCGCGGCCTTCAGGTCTTCCTTCATCTGGTCAAGAATCTTCTTGCCGCTGTCGCCGGTCATCTCGATGAACTTGGCCTCAACCTGCGCGGCGGCTTCCTTGAAGGGAGCGCGCTGCTCTTCGGTGAGGTCGCTGATGGTCATCTCGGGCTTGGCTTCCTTGATCTTCGCAAGCGATTCCTCGCTCAGACCCTTCTGGTATTCGAGGATGTGCTCGAATGCTGCGGAAGACGCGTCCTGGACGAGCTTCTTCTCCTCGTCGCTCAGGCCATCATAGAATTCCTTGTTGGCCATCACAGCGGTGGTGAAGTTGTTGTGGCCGGTGAGCGTGATCGCGCCGGTCACTTCATACATCTTCGTGGACTCGACCCAGAACAGCGGGTTTTCCTGACCCTGAATGATGTTGGTCTGCAGGCCGCCATAGACCTCGCCCCAGGGAAGCGGCGTCGGCGTTGCGCCGAATGCCTTGTAGCTTTCCACCAGAAGCGGGTTGGTCATGACGCGGAACTTCACTTCGTTCAGGTCTTCCGGCTTCTCCACCGGGTCCTTGGTGTTCATCACCACTTCGCCCTCGGGGAACATGGTGAGAAGCTCGAGGCCCTGCTGAGCGTAGAGCTCCGGGAACATCTCGTTGATGGCCTTGGAGTTGCGGAAGAAGTCGCCCAGTTCTTCAGACTTTGCCGGAAGCAGGTAAGGCACGAAGAAGACCTGCGCTTCGGGGATCAGCGCGCCGGTGAAGCCCGGGGACTGGTCAACGAACTGCAGGATGCCGGCCTGTGCCTGCTCCATGATGTCGGCAGACTCGCCAAGCGTGCCGAACGGGAAGAGCTGGACCTCGTGGTCCGAATTGGCCTCGATCTCTTCCTTGAACTTCTGGGCGTAGACGCCCTGAACGTCGGTCATCGCTTCTTCGAAAGCGTATTTCCAGGTGTCCGCCTGGGCAGCGGTTACACCGGCCGCAAAGATCGCGACGCCGGCGAGGCCTGCCTTTAAGCGGGTCTTGATGGAACGCATTCTGTTCTCCTCTGTCTTTGACGTACTTGGTTTAGGCAAAAAGGGAATCCGCGCCAGAAGCCGTTGTCGGCTAAAGGCAAATCGTATTCAGGCGAACGGCGTCAACTGGCTGGAAACCAGCCCGGTACGGTCGCAATTCCGCGCAAACGCGCTTTTGCCGGGAATCTACGACGGCGCTTTTTGCTGCGCCCGAGAAGCAGGGGGAAAGATGCGGCGCTCATGATGACAGCGACGATATACGCCTGCTGCCAGCAGAACGAACGCAGATGGCCACACCGCAGGGGCATGGCCTCATCATTGTTCGCGCCGATCATTTGGGGTGCGCTCAAGCGCGCCTCCTTGCTCCCAGTCGTCGTTCGACCCGGCCAGCGTGAAACAGACGCACGGCAGAGTCAATCGATTGTGCAATCGATTGTTTCCATTAGCAGAAGCGACGGCGGGAGATAAAGTTCCCGAAAAATCGGAAACTTTATATTTGCGGCTGTAATTGAGGGGAGTGAAAACCGATGACGGGCTGCCCGCAATCCTGCGGACAGCCCTGTTTTATACTATGCGCGGGCTGCTGCCTGGCGATGCAAGACTTCCCTGAGATTGAACGCTGCTTCCATCAGGTCCTTCGTGTAATCGCTCTGTGGATTATCGAAGACGTCGCTGGTGAGCCCCTCTTCCACGACCTGGCCCGAACGCATCACGATGGCGTAGTCGGACAGCGCCTTCACCACGGACAGGTCGTGGCTGATGAAGATGAAGGACAGGTTGTGGCTTTCCTGGATACGCCTGAGCAGGGTGATGATCTGCTTCTGCACCGAACGGTCAAGCGCCGAGGTCGGTTCGTCCAGCACGATCACGGTGGGCTTGAGGATCACCGCGCGGGCGATGGCGATGCGCTGGCGCTGACCGCCCGAAAACTCGTGCGGGAAGCGGTTGCGCATGGACGGGTCGAGCCCGACTTCCTCCAGCGCCTGAATGGCCCGTTTGTCGCGCTCGCGCGCGGACAGTTGCGGCTCATGAACGAGCAGCCCCTCGGTGATGATCTCGCCCACCGTCATGCGCGGGCTGAGCGAGCCATAGGGGTCCTGGAACACCATTTGCAGATTGCGCCGGAAGGGCCGCATGGCCGCCCGGTCAAACCCCTGAATGGACGTGCCCTGATAGACCACCCGCCCCTCGGACGGCAGAAGCTGCAGGAGCGCGCGGCCGAGCGTGGACTTGCCCGACCCCGATTCGCCGACAATGCCGATGGTCTGGCCGGCGCGCAGCGTCAGCCCGACATTCTGCACGGCCTTCACCTCGTAGCCCGGGCCGGACAGGAAGCCGCCCTTCACGACGAAGGTCACGCAGACATCCTTCGCATCGAGCAGGATCGGCTGGTCGTTGCCGACCGGAGGCTTGTGCCCTTCCGGCTCCGCCGCCAGCAGCATTCTGGTGTAGTCCTCCTGCGGCCGCTCGAAAATGTCGGCAGTCTCGCCCGTCTCCACCACGAGCCCCTTCTGCATCACATAGACCCGGTCGGCAAAAGCTTCGACGATGCCGAGATCATGCGTGATGAAGAGAATGGCCATGCCGAGCTTTTTCTGCAGTTCGGCCAGCAGGCCGAGGATCTCGGCCTGAATGGTCACGTCGAGCGCCGTCGTCGGTTCGTCGGCGATCAACAGGTCCGGATCGTTGGCGAGCGCCATGGCGATCATCACGCGCTGACGCTGGCCACCGGACATTTCGTGCGGATAGGATTTCATCCGTCGCTCGGGATCGGGAATGTGGACGAGCTTGAGAAGCTCCAGCGCGCGCTTGCGCGCCGCCCCGGCCGAAAGCCCGCCATGAACCCGGATCGGCTCACAGATCTGACGCTCGATCGTGTAGAGCGGATCAAGCGAGGTCATCGGCTCCTGGAAGATCATGGTGACCTTCGCGCCGCGGATCTTGTTGAGCTTCGCGCGCGGCAGGCCGATGAGTTCCTGCCCGCGATAGCTGACGGAACCGGAGACGGAGCCGTTGGAAGCCAGAAGCCCCATCGACGCCATCATGATCTGGCTCTTGCCGGACCCCGATTCGCCCACGACGGCGACCGTTTCGCCGGCGTTCACATGCATGTCCACACCACGCACCGCCTCGACTGCGCCATCGGGCGTGTCGAAGGTGACGCGAATGTCGCTTATGTCGAAGATGCGTTCCTCGTTCTGCTGCTTCATGTCAGCGGTCCTTCGGATCGAGCGCATCGCGCAGGCCATCGCCCAGGAAGTTGAGCGCAAACAGGAGCGCGGTCAGCGCCAGCGACGGATAGAGCAGCATGTAGGCCGCCCCGCGCATGTTGCGCGCGCCCTCGGAGATCAGCACGCCCAGACTGGTCAGCGGCTCCTGCACGCCCAAGCCGAGGAAGGAGAGGAAGCTCTCCAGAAGAATGACCTTGGGCACCAGCAGCGTCATGTAGATGATCACCGGGCCGAGCGTGTTGGGGATGATGTGCCGCTTCAGGATGCCGTTTGAGCCGACACCCAGCGCCTCGGCCGCCTGCACGAACTCGCGCCTTCTCAGCGCGATGGTCTGACCACGCACGATACGCGCCATGTCCAGCCACTCGACCGCGCCGACGGCAATGAACATCAGGACCACGTTTCGCCCGAAGAACACCACCAGAAGGATGGCGAAGAAGGTGAAGGGCAGCGAGTACAGTATGTCGACGATGCGCATCATCACGTTGTCGATGCGCCCGCCCAGGAAGCCGGCGGTGGCTCCGTAGATCACGCCGATCAACAGCGCCACGCCCGTGGCGAGCGCGCCGATCATCAACGAAATGCGGATCGAGATCAGCACGCGTGCAAACAGGTCGCGCCCGTTTGCATCCGTGCCGAATATGAAACGCAGACGCTGGACGTCTGCCTCCATGATGATCGACTTGTTGTCGCCGGCCTGCTCGACCACACGGGCGTTCGAGAACAGATCCGAGCGGTCGAGATAGCGCGTCACGCGCGGATCGATCTCGCGGCTGGATGTTGCTTCGATCCGCACCCTGTCGCCATCAAGCTCGATGGAACTGGTTTCAAGCCGCGCCCGCGACAGGGCGGACTCGGCCAGCGGCACGATTTCTGCCTGACGCGGATAGGGCTCGAGGCTCGCTGGCACCTTCACGAAGTCCGAATAGACGCGCGCATAGGGATGCGGCGCCAGCATCGGCCCGAAGATGCCCGCGAAAACGAACAGGATCAGAACGAACAGGCTGGCCATGGCT
>MRWG01000469.1_pt1 | contig 47093 bp, 47 predicted proteins | sample 1013341 | NCBI WGS metagenome assembly MRWG01 (sample SAMN06117577, study PRJNA244670) | biofilm metagenome | biome: Water; feature: Cathode Biofilm; material: Biofilm; isolation source: microbial consortium enriched at the cathode of a solar microbial fuel cell | place: USA: District of Columbia ... | reverse complement strand
CCTATCTGCCGTGGGTGTAGGAATATTGAGAGGAGCTGTCCTTAGTACGAGAGGACCGGGATGGACATACCTCTGGTGGACCAGTCGTCATGCCAATGGCGCAGCTGGGTAGCTATGTATTGAACAGATAACCGCTGAAGGCATCTAAGCGGGAAGCTGGCCTCAAAACAAATATTCCCTTGAGAACCGTGGAAGACCACCACGTTGATAGGCCGGGTGTGGAAGCGCAGCAATGTGTGAAGCTTACCGGTACTAATTGTTCGATTGGCTTGATTGTCTTCATGCTGTCATCTTCGGATGACGCATAGTTTCTACTCATGCGCGGCGAACGGTTCGTTTGGAACTGTTGCGCCAATTGCACTTTGATTCTCGCATTTTGAAATCGTTTTCGCCGGCCCGGTGGTTATGGCGGGGAGCCTCCACCCGATCCCATCCCGAACTCGGTCGTTAAAGTCCCCAGCGCTGATGGTACTACGTCTTAAGGCGTGGGAGAGTAAGTCGCCGCCGGGCCTGCCAAGATGATTTCAAACCCTTCAGATTTAAGACCAACCGCGTCCAATAAGCATTGGCGCGGTTTTTTTATGTCTGGCAAAGACGATATTCTGGCGGTATCGACGCTTTGAACCCCGGCGCGGCTAGGTTATGGTTTGGCGGCGCGGAACGAATCGACCGCGCAGGGCGCAGATGGAAGCAGAGCAAATGCGGGGCGCATTTCTGAAACTGGTGTTGGCGGCCGTCCTGGCCGCTGCAGGGTGTTCTAAAGCGCCCGATGGCGGCGTTGAAGCGCCAGCCGGTTCTTCTGAGGCGGCTGGCGACGAAAACATCAATCTTGATGTCTGGCTGGAACGACTGGAGGTTGGCAGCCGCGAGCTTTATTCAGCGCGCGAAAATGTTGTCGCCGCGCTGGGGCTAGAAGAGGGTGATGTTGTCGCCGACATAGGCTCCGGCACCGGGCTTTACTCTTTATTGTTTGCTGAGGCCGTTGGGCCAGAGGGCCGTGTTTTCGCAGAAGACATTGAGCCGCTGTTTCTTGATCTTATCAATCGTCGGGCGGAAGACGCCGGCGTTAACAACATAACGGCAGTATTCGGACGGGAAGACAACGTGACGCTTCCCGCCAATGCTATGGATTTTGTTTTTATCGCGGACACCTATCACTACTTCGACGATCGCGAAGCAGTGATGAAGTCGATTTTCGAAGCCCTAAAACCTGGCGGATCGCTCGTCATCATCGATTACGATCTAGAGCCGGGGGCGGAGCGGCCAGAAGACAAATCGCATGTCCGGTTCGGCAAGGCAGGCGTGATTTCTGAAATCGAATTCACCGGCTTCGAACATGCTGAAACGGTTGAAGTTGACGGCCTTGAAGAAAATTACTTCGTAAGGTTTATCAAGCCACGCTGATGCTTCCGCCAAGACCCGGCGGGTTACCAAAGACCATTTGAAATTTGTGTACTGGCGATGATGGCTGCAGGTCCGATGGCGAGCGCCAGCGGCACGGGCGCGCCTTTCTGGAGCGGGCGCCAGGCGCCAAGTTTTGTATTGGCTAGCGGCAAGCGCCTGCCGATGGCAAGCAGGACAACCAGCACAGCGCAAGACAATCCAAACCAGAATAACAAAGGAATCACGCCTGCTGCGCCGAACCAGAGCAAGATGACGGCGAAGAATTTTGCGTCTCCGGCGCCAAATCCGGTTGTCGTGTAAAGCAGATATCCGACGCCCAGCGTGACAAGTGCTGCAACAAGGTGTGTTAATACAGTGCTTGGCGTTAGCAGCAATATGGCCGCTAGCCCAAATGCCGCGAGCACAAGCAGGATCACATTGGGTATGCGATAGGTGCGAGCGTCAATAAGAGTGATGGCCGCAATAAATAGTACAAAAACCGCCCAGATCAGCTCGCTTAATGAAATCATCAGGATAACAGCGCCAATGGCGGTCTACTGAGTGCGAGGCTTTGAGGTTCTGAGCGTTTGCAGGTTTTTGTGCGCGACAGCGTAGAACGACGGATGCGTGTCAATCGCTGCCAGAAAATATCGCTCTGCATCTTCACGATCGCCGCGAAGCATCGCCACATATCCGTAGTTGTTCAGCTTGCGCGCCCGCGTCTTACTGTCGAGGTGTTCGTCTTTGCCAAGCTTTGTATCGTCCAGCATTGCCTGCGCTAGCTCGATATTGGTTTGCACTCTTTTCGATTGTGGCGCGATTGCTTCCGCCATATCAAAATATACAAGTGCTGTTTTGGCATCTCCACGCGCCAGCATGGAAACGCCATGATTGTTGAGTACAAGCGCTCTATCGCTCGTATGGCTGAGCGCGCTTTGGTAGGCTTCGTCAGCAGCGCCCCAATTGTTAGCCAGATCTCTGAGCTGCGCGAGGCCAAGCCAGGCTTTCCATGATGTCTGGTCTTCCGCGACTGCAGCCGAGAACATCTCAAAGGCCCCATCTGTGTCGTAACTCGAAAGCTTAACGTGTCCGATGCCAGTGAAAGCGCCACTTCTGTAAATCGGGTTGTCAATCAGGCCCGCATATTTGCTTTCAGCTTGTTCCAGTTGTCCGGCGTGACGATAAGCTTCGGCAAGGCCAAACTGAATTTCCTGATTGTCAGGCTCATTTTGCAAAGCAATTCGGAATGACTGGATAGCCGCGCCATAGGCGCGCTGATCCATATATTCCCAGCCTGATTTCATGACGTTTTCGGGCGGCAGGGATTCTTTGAGCGCAACTTCCGGTTTCGCCGCGCCGAAGCTGGCGAAACATCCCTGAACCATCAAACATGCAGTGCCGACAGCGATCAGGCGGATTGGCGTAGCAAATAATTTGCGCGTTGGCATGTTAGAATACTCCTCCGGATGAGGTGGCCTTGACCATTTCGCGAAGTATCAGAATTACGGACGGGCCGATAAGGATTACGATAACAGGTGGAATGGTGAATGCGATAGCGCCGAGCGCGAGTTTGATTGGCATCATGTTCGCCTTTTCCTCTGCGCGCATATAGCGTTTATTGCGCATTTCCTTTGCGTAAACGCGAAGCGTATCGGCAATGGAAACGCCGAACTTGTCGGCTTGCTTGATGACCGTCACGAAGGCGGCGATATCGCTAATGTTCGTACGCTCCGCGAAATCGGAAAGAACGCGGTCGCGCATCTTGCCGGCACGCAATTCGTTTACAATCAGCAAGAGCTCTTCGGAAAGCACCGGCGCTGATTTGTTCAACTCCCTCGCGACGCGATGCATGGCCTGATCGAGCCCATGTCCGGCTTCGATGCACACAAGCATCAGATCAAGCGCATCCGGGAAGGATTTTTCCATATCCATCTGACGATAGGTCCGCTTACGAAGCACCCACATATCAGCGGCGAAATAGGAAAACACGACGACGAGAATCATGCCCGCGATCGGCAGGAACGGACTGACACGGGTCATCATCGTTGCAAAAACGAGGCTTGAGAAGAAAAGCCCGCCGAGCGCAACACCCCATTTCCATGCGTAGTACGTTTTAACGGCGGACGGATCGCGATAACCGGCGAACATCAACTGCTTTTGAACATGAGAAAGCCGCTTTGGATCTTTAGGAGTCAGATATTTTTCAACAGATTCCAGAACACCTTCATCTGGGACCAGCTTCGCGTCACCGGTTGTAACGCTTGACAGGCGTGATCCCGGCTTGAGGCGTCTCGCCATGCGAGAGTTCTGGACGAAATACTGATTGACGCCTGAATAGAGGAATAGGACAGCCGCACTTGCAAGCGCCAATACAATCAGGAGCGCAAGGATCATAGTTACCATATCGTCTCCTCAGACCTCCAGCTTGGTCATCATTTTCATCGCAATGACATTTACGACGAGCAAGAAGAATGTGAACACGACGGCGTGCGGGAAGTATGCAAAGTCAGATACTTTTTCATAGTAACCGGGTTGCATCCCGGCCATCACAAAGATCATCACGACAGGGAATAACGACAAGAACCAGGCCGAGAACCGACCCTCAACAGTCAGCGCCTTGACCTTGCGGAAGAGCTGGAAGCGTCCGCGGATGATGGTCGATAGCCCGCTCAGGATTTCAGCGAGGTTACCGCCTGCTTCGTGATGGATCTGGACCGCTACCGCGAAAAAGCGAACATCCTGCAGGTTAACGCGCTTCGTGATGGCGTTGATTGCTTCGGGCGTGCTCTTGCCATAGGCGACCTGACGAGCGGCGATTTCGAACTCTGCGCCGAGCGGGTTCGGAATTTCTTTCGCGATTGTAGAAAGAGCAGCGCTCAGAGGGTGACCGACTTTCAGACTGCGTACGATCAGGTCGAGTGCGTCAGGGAACTGCTCCTGAAATTTGTTTACCCGGTCCTGCGCCTTGCCGTTAAGGTACATGATTGGAAGCGCCGATGCCGTAATCGCTGCAATGATGAGAAGCAGCGCCTTGGGGATGAAAGGCAGAAACAGAATGAAAATGACAAACAACAATACCGTCAGCAATACAATCATGAAATAAATGCGGTATGGCGGCAGTGCAATGTCTGCGCGCGTCGCGAGAGTTTCGAAGTAACGCCCAATGGCGGTATGCGACGTTAGTTCATCGTCTTGCCGTGCGATGACTTCGATATGATCTTGAGGCTCGCCGTCTTCTTCGAAATTAAGGCGCCGCCCTGTACGTGAATCGCCGCGCCCGCCAGTATTAGCGAGGATATAGGCAATGCCGTCCACCAGCAGAAAAAAGCCGAGAAGGGTCCCTCCGATAGCGAGAAGTTGGTAGAATAACGTCATGCGGTCGCCTCAATGCGCACCGGTTTGAAGACGCTTTCAGGCAAATTATAGCCAAATTCCTGCGCGCGTTCGGCGAATTTCGGACGAATACCTGTAGGCGTGTGATGCCCGATGACTTTGCCTTCCTTATCGACGCCGCGCTGGCGGTAGGTGAAGATTTCCTGCATGGAAATGATGTCGCCTTCGAGCCCAGTGATTTCCTGGATGGAAACAACACGGCGCGAGCCGTCTGAAAAGCGCCGGAGCTGAAGGACGACCTGAAGGGCGGAGGCCATCTGACCGCGTAATGACTTTGTCGGAATGTCAAAGCCGGTCATTGCCGTCATGTGCTCAAGACGGGTCAGGGCGTCTCGCGGGCCGTTCGCGTGAATGGTGGTCATGGAGCCATCATGGCCAGTGTTCATGGCTTGCAGCATGTCGATCACTTCGCCGCCGCGAACCTCGCCGAGGATGATGCGGTCAGGGCGCATCCGCAGCGCGTTTTTCACAAGGTCGCGCTGGTTCACTTCGCCCTGGCCTTCAAGGTTCGGCGGCCGGGTCTCCATTCGGCCGACATGATCCTGCTGTAGCTGAAGTTCCGCCGTGTCCTCAATTGTCACAATGCGTTCTTTATTGGAGATGAGGCTGGACATGGCGTTGAGGATGGTGGTTTTACCGGTGCCCGTGCCGCCCGAAATCAGAACATTCAGGCGTGAGCGAACAACGACTTCAAGCATGTCTGCAATTTCAGGCGTAATCGTATCGTTATCGATAAGCCGGTCGACAGTGAACGGCATTTTCGAAAACTTACGAATCGATAGTAGCGGGCCATCGACGGCGCAGGGCGGCAACAGGGCGTTAACGCGGCTGCCGTCCGCCAGGCGGGCATCGACCCAAGGCTGGGACTCGTCTACGCGACGCCCTACTGCAGAAACGATTTTCTGGATGATACGCAGCAGATGTGAGTCATCCTTGAATCGCACTTCCGTTTTTTCGAGTTTGCCGAGCCGTTCGACATAAACTTGAGAGAAAGTGTTGACGAGAATGTCCGAAATACTCGGATCCTTTAACAAGGGTTCTAATGGCCCAAGGCCTAACACCTCATCGAGAATTTCTGACAGGAGCTGGGCATATTCCGATGTGTTCAGCGCCGCACGCTCTTCGCTGAGAAGCTTTCTGACCAGCGGTGAAATCTGTTCTGCGATTTGCTCGCGCGGCATTTTCTCCAGCGCGGCCAGATTGATTTTATCAAGCAGACGCTGGTGGATCGCGACCTTAAGATGCGTGGCGACGGCGTTGTCGGTTCCGTCTGTCAGGCCATTGAACTGGGCGCTATCGGAATAGGCCAGGCGCGGTTCGAATTTGCCTTTAGGATTGTTATTAAAACGTTCAAACATCTGCGTCTCCGCGCTTGAATAAGCCTCCGCCGAACGACCGCTTTTTCTGCGTTGCCGGTTTTGCCGACGCGCTTTCAAGCAATTCATCGATGGTGCGTGAATATTTTGAAGTAGGTTGCTGCAATATCGCCGGCACGCCCTGATCCAGGCTATTAATCAGAAGCCCGAAATTGCTGGGGACTGTCGTATTGATCGAGACGCGGAGCATCTTCTCTGCTTCCGCGATTGAGATTTTTCGGCCCTGACCTTTGGAAGGATAGCGGTTAGCAATCGCCATGATCGACTTTCCGCCAAGGTTTTCTTCCTGCAGGGTGTCGATGAGCCTCCGGGCGGAGCGAAGAGCTAGCACGTTCATCTGGGTCACGAGGAATATGCAGTCCGCGGCTTTTAATACGCTGTCCGTCCATGATGTCAGTGTGATCGGCATATCGATGACCACATAACGATGGTGACGGCGCGCAAGGGAAATGACTTTTTCAACGGTGCTTTTTTCAAGCGCATCAAAAGGCAACGGCTCATCCGGGCTTGTCAGAACGTGCAGGCCGTCAGGGCCCTTGATCATCAGGTTTTCGAGCATCCGCGAGTCGAGCCGGTCAGGCGATTTGACGAGTTCGAATAGGTTCGAACGCATCGGCAAATCGAGCTGCAGGTCTGCGTCGCCAAACTGGATGTCGAGATCGATAAGGCAGGCGTTGCCGCCAAATCTCTTCGCTTCTTTCTGGAGCTGGAGGGCGCTGTTCACGGCAAGCGTTGTTGCGCCAGCGCCGCCCGAAGCGTGAATGAAGACAATCGTACGTCGGCGGGACGCTGCATTACGGTCATCGCCAACGACGGCGCGATTGACCGTGGAGCGGGCGAGAGAACTGCTGAGTTCGATTTCGTTCGGCGTCAACGAGAGAATATCATCAGCGCCTGCGCGTAGCAGGTTGACGATGGCGTTCTTGGTGGGTGACTTCATCAACAGGCAGATATGCAGGAACTCTAGCTCCGGCTCTGCGCGGATCGCTTCGATATGAACTTCCGCATCGGTTGCGTCTTTTACTTCCAGGACGAGAACGTCAGGAATTTCAGCGTTTACCGTTACGCCATGCTGTTCGAACTCCCGCTGATTAAGGAGCTCGTATTCGACCCCTTCGTACCCTTTAAGATACGTCTCGATGGAGATACGCGCTTCCTGCGAGCTGGCGACCGCCAACAATCGCAGGCCGTCAAAGTTCAGCGCGTCCTCAATCGAAGAATCCAATACGACTACATTATCCGTCGTGTCCGTCACGGTGCTCCCCCGGTGTTCAAATCTTCGCCAGTCATGCTGACCGAATGTGTCGGCAGGGTGGCGAGCACGCCTGCGTTGGTTAACAAAAGACCGACCACGCCGGTCTGAAACGGAACGTCCGAAACCGTCACGGTGACGAGCGGTACTGTGGGTCCTCCTGCAAAACCCAGTCCAGTCCATTCATAGGTGATGGTGACGTTGTCGGGTGCTAATTGGCCCGAAAAGCCCTGCATATGGGCGAAAATACGGTTAAATTGGGTGGCGTCACAGGCTGTCCCGGTGCAGGACACGGGCGGGAATGAGACGCAGGGCGCCGATACGTCAGTACATGCGACGCCGAAAATGCCGGCCGGTGTTTTGGCGTTTGTCGCTGGAACGCCCGCAGCAAGTGGCGTTGAAACCACTGCCGCCCGCGCCCCGGCCTGCGCTGACTTATGAATGGCAGCTGAGAAAAAGAGGTAGAGCGTCGACTCGAGAACAAAAAATATCGTCGCAAGAATGACAAACATCAAAACGACGAATTCGATCGTTGATGAGCCCGTATCGTTACCCCAGAAACGCTTACATCGAAAACGCATGCTCAATCCCCCGAATGTCTGATGTCTTCAACAACAGATATGGGGATGGTTCCGTTATTACCGCCGAAGAAACTGGCGATAAGGAACTGGAAGTTTCCGGTTGCGCCGATCCGGATGACATCGTCGTCAACGCGGAAATTCGTGCCGCTGATCGTTGTGAAAGTAGGCCCAACGATGTCGATGCTGGTGGCCCAGGCCGGCAGCGAGCCGCCCGAAGGAACGCCCGTCTGAATAATGTTTTCAACCGCGGTTGCACAAGGATCATTCTGCGGATCGTCGCAACGGGCGATATAACGCTCGGCGGCGCGTACGTTGTTTACCAGCGTGTGATGCGCGATGAACATGCGTCCGAATTCGAATGAAAAAGCGAGCGCCGCCAGAATAAGCGGGAACATCACCACTGTTTCGACTGTGATTGATCCATCGTCAGCGCGTAAGAATTTACGCCGGCCTATTTTGTCCCCCTGTGCGCTCATCGGTAGAGCACCGGATATTCGTGCAGGATGCCGTCATCGTCGCCCGGATCGACGACGCCGATCATCTCGTAATAGATGTCTTTGTTATCGGACGGCTCGCCATTGGGATAAAGATCATCGTAATCGTCAATGCCAATTGGCTCAGTCACGAACACCTTGGCGAATTCCTCAACCGGAATCGGCCTGTTGTTGCCAATGGTGCCGGCGTTCTGGACGCAGTTCGCCACGGCGACAATCAGCACCCGGCGATCTTTTCGTACATCAGTTGAAGGCGTCGCCTGGGAGCAGGTGGGGTTTCCCTGCTCTTCTCCGACTACATTAACAAGGCCCGGATTATCGGATCCGCCATAGAGATTGTCTGTTGAGATTTCATATCGATAGGTCTGATAACGAGTCCATGTATCCCAGCCAGCCGGGCGGGCTCCCGGCGCAACGGTTGGGTGATTTGCGGTCCAGTATCCGTCCCGGTCCCATTCGCCGTCGCCGAACCGGTGCGGATCGCCGGAGGCTGGACTGTCGGTGCAGCCGACGCCGGTGCCGTTCACGAAACAATTGTCGCGCGGCAGCGGTATCGTGTCGGCCAGTTCCGGGTTGTTGCCGTTTGTGCAGCCGGCATTGTTTCCATTGGTGGCGACGGCAAGGCCCTTGGTTACGTTTGCAGCGGGCACATATTGCGGGTCGGTTTTGCTCATGGGTCCGTCGAAAATGTCAAAGCGGACATTCATGCCCTGTTTCACGGGACCGGTGTTGGAGCCGCCCTTGGCTTCGAGCGTACCAGAAATGCAGCTTGTGTTCGGATCAACTCTCGCCATGGCGTCGCGCCAATCGGAGGCGCCGTTGCCGGTAAAGCTTTTGATGATGCCGAAATTGCCGGAAAAATACTGCTCGCCCATCTTGCCGTGGATCTGCACGCCTGCCGGCGTGATGAAGGGCGCACCCGATCCAGCGAGCTCTTCATTAGGGTTGCAAAGAAAAAGCGGTACGATGTTGCAGACTTCGCGTCTGAACCCAGCGACAGCCTGTGGGGCAACTGAAGCGTCGGTCGCAATGCCTGGCGCAAGCGCGGCGGCGATTGGGAACATCACGTAGTTTTCGGTTTCCGTGGTCGCTTCCACGAGAACGAATGAGGCCTCGAGATCGGCCTCGACTTCGTCAAGGCCCGATGCAGAACAGTCGAATCCGCCGCCGGGCGTCCATTCGCAAAGCACAGCATCGCCGGCGAGCGGGGAGCGCGCATAAGGATCGATGTCATCGTCAGTGATCGCCGACATGAACACCATGCGGGCGACGCCCACAGCATTGTCGCCAGAAAGAGAAAACCGGAAACCCTCGGGGACGACGGGGCCGTCGGTCGCATCGCCGACGCCTGCGCGTACGGCGCGCTCCATGGCGCCCAGATCGCCATCAAGTTCAGCCGCAGCGGCGAGCGCCACGCGGTCCACATAGGAATTCGCCTGGCTGTGAATGTTCATGATGCGCCCGACGTCGATGACCATGCCGGTGAAGGCAATCATCAATGCGAACATGACGACGATAAAAACTGTCGCCGCGCCGTCTTCCTTGTTGAGAAAGGTTCTAGCCGGAATTTCTTTCCTGCTGTGACGTGAACGAGCCTTTAGCCGCATGACGTAACCTCTTCGATCTGGTCATTAGTTAGACCCGCCGCCGCCGGACCCCGGCTGTGTTGAGCGGAGCGTGCTTGTATCATCCGGCTTTTCGACTTCATCTTCTTCGTATCGTTCCTGAGCGAGCGCAGAGCGAGCGCCGCTGGCGGTCAAGACGCCCTCCGGCGCATTCGGATTAACAGTCTGCGCAGCGATGTTCTGCCGCACGGCATCTCCGAATTTCGCTTCCGTCTGGTCAGCGTAGAAATCGGGCAGGCCTGCTTCATGGGCGCAGCCGCCGAGCCCGAACGCGAGTACTATCAAGGCTGTTTTGATTTTCATGGCTGTTCATACCCATATTGGCCATCGACGCCGCCGGCGCCGGAAAGCTCAGTTACTTCATAGGTTCTGCCGAACAAGAACATATCGAATTCTTTCGGCGGCAGGAAATGATCCGTAGGCGCAGCAAGCCGGTCGCCGCCCACTGGCTGGACGAGGCGTGCCGTAATGATCACGACCAGTTCCGTCTGGCGGCGCTGAAAATCCTGCGAACGGGCGAGGGCGCCGAGGATCGGCACTGAGCCAAGGCCCGGGATCTGACGGACGGCGGTTTCAAGATCATCCTGAATAAGGCCGGCGATCGCGAAACTCTGGCCGTCCAACAGTTCGACAGTCGTGTTGGTCCTGCGGACTTTCAGGCCCGGAATGGTAATGTCCTGTGTTTCAACCGAAACGGTCGGATCGATGCTCGACACCTCGGCGCGCAGTTCGAGGTTGACCTTTTCCCGGTCCAGAACGGTCGGCGTGAAGGCGAGGCCGACGCCGAATTCCTTGAATTCTATCGTGATCGTGATGCCTCCGGCGTCGGATTCCTGAGCGACTGGGATCGGAAATTCACCGCCGGCCAGAAAGCTCGCGGTGTCGCCGGAAAGGGCAATGATGTTCGGCTCGGCGAGGGTGCGTACAAGACCTTTTTCCTCAAGCGCGTCAAAAGCGGCGCTCAGCGAGAAATCACTGCCAGAAACCAGCGCGGCGCCGCCGGAGAAGAACGCCAGCGGGTTAATGCCGCCGGAAGTAGAGCCGCCAAACTCGCCCGGCACGCCGATAAATGAGTTGAACCCGCCGCCATCAAGGTCCGTTAGCCGCAAGCGCGTGCCGATATCTTTGAGCGCAGAGCGCTGCACTTCGGCGAATTTGACTTGCAGCATCACCTGCTGGCTGCCCGTGATGTTCAGCATGTTGGTGACACGGTCAGGCGCGTAACGCTCGGCCAGCGCGGAAATGCGGCCGGCTTTTTCGGCGCTGTCGACGGACCCGGACAGAACGATCGAGTTGTTTGCAGTCCGCACTTCGACAGCGTCATCGGGCGCGACTTCGTAAATCTTGCGCTTTAGCGACTGCACGTCATAGCCGACGAGAACATCGATGATGTCGATCACCTGTCCGCGCGAGTCGGTGAGCACGATATTCGTGGATCCGATCGCCTTGCCAAGAACATAAAAGCGGTTGCGCGACAGCGGGACCACATCGGCGATTTCCGGATTGCCGACTGCGAGCTCGCGGAACTGGCGCCGCGTATTGATGATGCTGGATTTGTGCAGGATGACGCTGACTTCCGAGCCGTCCACCATGTCGCCATTGCGCGGGGTGGATACCGGCGAAAGCGTCTGGGTGCTTATGGGCTGCGCGGCAACAGTATTGTCATCGTTGCCCGCAGGCGCTGTCAGTTTGGTCGGCGCGCTATCTTGTGCGAACGCGCCGGTGGTGAGGGCCATACCTGCTGCAAGCAGTACCGCCTGCCTGGTTGGCCTCGAAATACGCAACTTTCTCACTTTTATAGTCCCCACTTTTAATCGCCTTTATTGCGGAACGCGTTCCGATTCCAGATTGTCGACGCCTTTGCGGACGCGGACGTAAATGCCGTTATCGCGTACAACCGGGCGCGGCGTATCGATGCCGAGATCACTCACGGAAATCCGCTTGACCTCCGCCGATTCTAGGTTGGCGTAATTGCGTAGCGTCAGGCTCAACGTGCCCAGTTGCTCCGCCAGTGCGAGCTTTTGCGCCTGTTCCGGCGTGACCTCGACCGTCGCGGTTCTAGCGATGACTGGATTTTCCGCCTGCTCGCTGGAAAGCTGGTCGATACCGAGAACGCCGACATTCTGAATAATGACGTCGGTAATGAGATTGCCGCGGCTACCGGTCAGTTCCCGGGTTAGCATTACGTCCACACGATCGCCAGGCAGGAGAAAGCCGGCGACGCCGCTAACGTCGTTAATCCGGATCGAAAATGCGCGCATATCATCCGCGACTTTGCGCGAGAGAGTCGGCTTTTCGCCATAGCCTGAAACCTTCGTTTTCAGGAATGGTTCGCCGGCGACAAAACTGCGTATCGCAATGCGTTCGCCTTCAGGTCCTTCGAGGAGCTCGTTACGTGTGGTGACGATGTTTTCCGGCACGCCGTCAACGGGCCATTGTACTACTTTGATAAAGTCAGGCTTGATCGCGTCCCCGAAAGCAAGGTCCTGGCTGGCGACAAGAACAGCGGCGGTTATCGGCGCCTCGGCGGCAATAGCCTGGCCGCCGGAGTTGGTGCGCATGTTGTAGATCACAAACAATGCACCCGCCGCGAGGACGACGCCGACTAGAAGACTGATGATCGGTCTGCGCATAATATTGATCCTTTGTAACGCAACTAGAATCTGTTCGCGGCGTGATACCCGACGTTAAAGCGCCGAGAACCCGCAGTTAGTTTCCTTCTTCGCCATTAATTTCTTCAGCTGTCGCACTCATTTGGCCGGCGACTGCGCCGCCCAGATCGCTGGCGCCGCCCAAAAGGGCGCCGGAAATGGCGATCGCTGCGATAAACGCCACAGCGGCAATTGATACCCACTCGATAGCGACGAGGCCGTCTTCTGATTTCAGAAATTTCGTTTTCTTTGACATGGAACAATCCATTTGGATCTAGAGTTCGGTGAATTTGGGACCGCCTCATGCGTCTCCGCGTGACGCGGCCCCAACCAAATTCATCGCTGTCAAATTTATCGACAGCGAACCATTCCGATTAAGGGAATGTCGGCAGTGTCGGTGCGTTTGCGCCTTCCGCCATCGTATTTGCGCCTTCGGCAACGGTCGTGCCAGCATTGAATGCGCCGGTCATGACTGCACCGGCGATGGCGATCGCAGCGACGAGCATGACGGCTGCGATGCCGACCCACTCGATGGCTACAAGACCGTCGTCTTTCTTAACGAAGCCCATCAGTTTCTTCATGGTGAATTCCCCACATGCTTACTTACCGAAAACCGGGGAATGAATATCCTGGAATGTCCCCCGGCCGTTGTCCCACTGACAACGAAAGCCGTCCTTGAACGGCTGAGAACCACGCTTGCATAACTTATGCCAGCGAATCAATTAAATTCTTACCAAAAAGTTAGTTAACGGGCGGTTTTTACTCAATTTTAACCTATTTGTTAACCTTTATTAGCTCGAATCGTTAAAAGTTAACGATTTTCTCGCCTATTTGGATGCACGTCGGTGCTTTTCTCACCCCATCAGGGTGTTGAAATTGGTGAAAAAAATCGGGTTTGTGCGCTAAAGGGCCCAGTTTTGACGTCGAAATTATTCCGGCGCCGAAAATGGCATTTATCTTGCTCGCCCAAATATTCGCATGGCAAACGTAATATAGCGATCCCAGCGCGTCCCAACTGTCTTTGACACCCGTTTCGGGACTTCTCAGCTGAATAACGTTTTCGCCGCTGCGCATCCCAATAAATTAATCGCGTTCATAAAATCGCTGTTAACGGCGCTGCCCTATGCTTTGCGGCATGGGCAGAAGGACTAGCGACATCCGGCAAAAGAGACTGTTGCGGATCGCAGGCAGGACGACGGGATGAAGAGAACGAGGAATTTGCGAGGGCCGCTTGCGGCCTTTTTTCACGATGAAAACGGCGCGGCGGCGATCGTCATGGCGCTGATGCTGCCATTGCTGATTGCCGGGCTCGCATTCGGCGCCGAGACCGGCTTTTGGGAGCTGCAGCGGCGCAAGCTCCAGAACGCTGCCGACATGGCGGCGCATTCTGCGGCCATGCAAAAGCGCTCTGGCGTCAGCAGTGAATCGGATCTCAAAAGCGTAGCCGAGGTTGTGGCTGCGGTCGGCGGATACAAGCTCGGATCGGCCGGCATTACTCTCGCGTCGCCGCCGGCAGGTGGCGCGTATGCAGGCGATGCGTCAGCGGTCAGCGTGGCGCTGAACCATTCAATGCCGCGACGGTTTTCAGCCATTTTTCTTTCTGGAAATATCAACTTTACGGTGTCAGCGACCGCGCTGATTTCAGCCGGCGACCCGGCCTGCGTCTTGGCGCTCGACCCTTCAGCAGCCGGCGCGATCTCCGTTGGCGGATCGACAGATGTGACGCTCACAGGGTGCAACATCGCGGCAAATTCATCGAGCGCCTCGGCCATTCAATCGACCGGCAACGGAGCAACCCTTGAGGCGGATTGCGCATCAACGCCGGGCGGCGTCGATGACAGCCATGGCATTCTCGACCTCGGCTGCAGTGCGCCGCAGACAGGGACGGCGCCGGTTTCCGATCCTTACGCCAGCGTGCCGGAACCGACTGTCGGATCTTGCAGCAGTCTTTCCAGTTTCACCAGCGGCAACCCGGCTACGCCGGCGCCCGGCTGTTTTTCGGTTCCATCGGGTACCAACACGATCGGCAGCAATGTCGAGCTGTCATCAGGCACCTATATCTTCAACGGGCCTGGCGAGGTCAGACTCAACGGCAACAAAAGCATGACCGGAACCGGCGTGACGCTGTATTTCACCGGCGGCGCGTCGTTAAAGGTCAATGGCAACTTCGACCTCGACATCAAGGCGCCGACGTCAGGAACATATTCGGGTATTGCGATCTTCGGCAGCCGGACGAATGGCGGTGACTTCGACCTAACTGGTAATTCCGGCGTCGCCATTGTGGGCGCCGTCTATGCACCGGATTCTGACGTTACCTATACGGGCAACACGGCAGGGTTTGGCGTCGGCGAGTGCACGCAAGTGATCGGCGGCACCGTAACTTTCTGGGGCAGCGCTGAGTTTGACACCGACTGTTCAAACAGCGGCACGACGCACCCCACAACAGCCGGCGGCATAAAGCTGGTGGAGTAGAATATGATCTGCAGTAAACGTAATATCAAAAAGACAACGCTCTTTGCGCGCAATACATTTGGCGGCGCTGGCGTCGAATTCGCCATAGCGGCGCCGATTCTGTTGCTCGTCGTGCTTTCCATGATGGATTACGGGCTGGCCTTCAGCCGCCAGATGAATCTCGATCAGTCTGTGCGCGCAGGCGCTGAATTCGCTATGGGCGGCGTCGATGATACGAGCAAGATTGAGGACCTCGTGATCGCCGCGGCCACCGGTTACAGCCGTGACGAAATACAGGATGTTGGCGAAGACGCGCCGACCGCGGAAGTGACAGAGGTCTGCCGGTGCCCCGGATCAGGTGTTGAGGTTTCCTGCACGGCGTCGTGTTCCGGTGCATCGCCCTCTCGGTTTTACTCGATAACGGCGTCTGAAGAGTATGATCCGATTTTCATCCGCGTGATTAATTTATCGGCTTCAATGCAGGTGCAGGTCCAATGAAGACATTGAAGTCGAGCATTCAAGACCTTTTAGGAAACTGCACGGGGGCCACGGCAGTCGAGTTCGCCATGGTGGCGCCGCTCATTTTTGCGGCAATTTTCGGCACCTTCGAAGCGGGGTTAGCGCTCTATGAGAGAAACCGTCTTCAAGGAGCATGTTCCGCCGGCGCCCGTGAAATCCTTATTGCCGGCGCCAGCGACGACAACGCCATCGAAGCGGCGATACGCGCGCAATACAAAAACCCGCAGCAGCAGGACCTGTCAGTCGTTCTCGCGACAAAAACCGTCTCGGGTGAGGACTTCAAGGAAATCCAGATCAGCTATTATCACGAACTGATCGTGGGTTTTGGCAATGCGCTCGATGGGTTTACTTTTACGAGCACCTGTTACGGCCGAGGCGTTTAGTTAAGATTTCCGGGCCGGCTATTTTTCTTCTTTGCCGCCATTTCCAACGGCGCCGTCCCGCCGCGGATCAGCAGCGCCCGCCCAGGCGCCGTTTTCAAATGCGATTGCGTGAACGCCGCCGAAATATGGATCAAGCGAGCCGCGCGCTACCCCGTAATACGGGCGCCGGAGCTGGTATCCGCTTTTTGCCAGCGCCTCGAGCAAGTCTGCGGCGATCTCCGGGTTCTCGATATACGCATTGTTGCCCGGCGTGGGCCTGAGCTGGATCTGAATGCGATGGTTTTGCTGGTGCAGGCAAAAAATGGTCTTCGGCACAAAACACGCAAGCTGGCGCAGTCGCATCATTTTGACCAAGGTGTATCAGATATTACATCCCGTTGACCAAATGGAAGCCTGGGAAAAGGCACGATAAAAGGTCCCTATAGCTGTAAAAAAGGGAGAAAGGTAAATATTTACATTGCTCTTTTACAGCAGTAATTTCGTAGCGGGGTTATTGTGGGGATCATAAACCCATGAACAAAATTAGCTTAGGTTGTCTCGCCGCCGCTGTTGTTTTTGCGCCGCAGAGTGTTTTTGCAGAGGGAAAATTATACACCGATCTTGTGATCGGCGCTGCATTTCCTTCAGAGGTTGAGACTGTTGATTACGAATTCACTTTCGATGGTGATGATTATGTGGGGACAGGCGCCATCAACTACAATCCGGGTGTCGCCGGTGGTGCGGAAGTAGGCGTGCAGGGCTTATTCAGCAACCGGTTCAGAATAGGCGTTTCCTATGATTTCCTGCACCCAAAAGTGGATAACGTGACATTCGCTGGAACGGTGAACGGAATGCCGGATTCCGTGACTTTCTCGAACGAGGATATTCGAGCTGTTGGTATCGAGCTAGGTAATCAGGCTCACGTCATCCAAGGTAACGGCTATTTTGTGTTTCCGATGCAAGATGGGCGATTTGAACCCTATATCGGCGGCGGCGCCGGCGTTGCATTCTTGGAGAATACAGACACAAACTTTGCTTATTCAGGCACAGCGGGTGTACGCTACAATGTAACCGAGAATGCGTATATTGGTTTTCGCTACCGGTTCATTCGCATCAATAACATCATGGATGATCTTGGCTTAGAATACGACCCGATCCATGCGCATGTGACGTCGTTTGTCTTTGGCGCCCATTACTAATGCTGTTTGCTTTGACTGCTGCTGGCTAGCCAGTCGAAACGTGGTGGCGTCTGCTTAATCGGGATGTACGCGATGTATGCATAGCGATAGCGAACACCGACTATCGCCACTTCTTTCACACAGAGACTGGGCGGCTGTTATGGCCGCCTTTTTCTCACCTGCCTTGCCGTCTCAGGCCTCGATTTTATTGGCGTCCCCGACAGGATTCGAACCTGTGGCCCCCAGATTAGGAATCTGGTGCTCTATCCTGCTGAGCTACGGGGACTTGTGGCTCCGGCGGGCGACCTTAGCCAATATCGCAGCGCACCTAAACCGGCTTTAGTCGTCCGCGCGCCTGAATTTTCCCGAATTCTCCTTCAAATCGTTTTCCTTGTGCTCATTAACCGCCATAATTATCGCTCAGTACCCGTAAAGGGCGGGCGTTTTAAGGCGGGAGAAGACTATGGCGCGGCGACAAGGGGCGATTATTGCGGGCGGATTACTGGCGGCGTTTGCCCTGGGGCTGCTTTTAGGCCGGGTGATTGCGCCGGGTTCCGGCTCGGGCGGTGCGCCCAACTCCCAGCAGGTGATTGCCGGTGACCCCCGCAGCGACGCGCCGCGGCGCCCGTTTCAGGAGCTCCGTTCCGAGAACGCCGAGCGGCCCGAAGAAGATGTCATAAAAACTTTCGCCTATCGCCGTCTGCGGCTCGATACCGGAACCGAAACCCCGAAAGCGTGCCTGCAATTCACGCGCGAGCTGAATGACAGCGGCGATGTCAACTATGCGGATTTTGTTCGCATCACGCCCGATGACGGCGCCGCTATTGAAATCGATGGTTCGTCGCTGTGTCTTGCGGGTCTTGAATTCGATAAGGACTATCGTGTGCGCCTGCGCGCCGGGCTGCCGGGCGGCAAGAATGAGCGGCTGGAACGCGCCGAAGAAGTTGTTGTCGCGTTTGGCGACAAGCCGGCTTACGCCGGATTTGCTGGCGACGGCGTTATCTTGCCGCGGCTCGAAGCGGACGGCGTCGGCATCGAAACGGTCAATGTCGAAGAAATAGAAATTACTGTTTACCGCGTTTCCGACCGGTCGCTCGCGCGCAAGAACATCGTTGCAGGCGAAGCGAGTGGCGAGGGCGAATATTCCTATGTCTGGGATCAGGAAGACGGTAAGGATCTTGGCGTCAAAGTCTGGACAGGAAAGATCGCGACCCCCGGCGAGCGCAATGAAACGGCGACGACGGTTTTCGCGCTTGGCGCAGCGCTCGGTGAGCTAAAGCCCGGCGCCTATTTCGTCCATATCAGGGATGTTTCTCCGGGAGCGGACGAATATCGTACGGCGCAGGCGTGGCGCTGGATCGTTTTCACCGATATGGCGTTGACGACTTACTCCGGCTCCGACGGGATTGACGTTTTCGTTCGCTCTATTTCATCGGCTCGCTCGCTCGCCGGCGTCGAGCTTTCGCTCATCGCCTATAACAACGACATTCTGGCGAGAGCTGTTACGAATGCAGACGGCCGCGCGCGTTTCGAAGGCGCCGCCGTCAATGGTGATTATCCCCTGACGCCGCAAATGCTGATGGCCTACGGGCCGCAGGAGGACTTTGCGGCGCTTGATATGACTCGCGCTGCGCTCGATCTATCCGACCGCGATGTGGGCGGACGCAACGCGCCGTCGAAAGTCGATGCGTTCGTGTATCTGGATCGCGGCATTTATCGCCCCGGTGAAACGGTGCATGTGTCCGGGCTGTTGCGTGACGATGCCGGGCGCGCCATCGAAAATCGCCCGCTTACCGTCACTGTACGCCGCCCGAATTATACGGAAGCGGAGAAACTGCGCATCGACCAAACCCAGATCGGCGGATTTTCGTTTGACTATGAGGTGCCGGCCTCGGCGCCGCGCGGCATGTGGCGGATCGAGGTGGAAGCGGACGGTCTCGACGGCTTTGTCGGGACGGAACAGTTTTCCGTTGAAGATTTCGTGCCGCAACGCCTTGAAGTGAAACTTGAGGGCGATGAAAAAACGCCGCTTCGGCCCGGTGAAACCCGCGATATGCACATTGATGCACGCTATCTTTACGGCGCGCCAGCGAGCGCGCTCAGCGTAGAGGCGGAAGCGCGTCTGAGGCTCGATCCCAACCCGTTTCCGGATTTTTCCGGTTATCGGTTCGGTCCGGTGAATGGCCGGTTTGACGAGCGCTTCATCACGCTGCCGAACACGACTACCGATGCTGCGGGCAAGGCGAGCGTCGCGCTGAATGTGGACTCAGCGCCGAAAGATTACGGCGCACCCATGCGCGCGGATGTGGTCGTCGGCGTTGTTGAACCCGGCGGACGCGTGGTGCGGGAATCCGCGCGTATTCCGGTGCGCCCGGATGATAATTATGTCGGATTAAAACTTTCCGGCGAGGGCGGCAGCTTCGGTCAGGGCGAAACGGTGGCGGTGAACGCCGTGTTGCTCGACTGGCAGGGTCAGCCCGTTGACGGCGATCTCGAATGGAAACTCGTCGAAGAGGATTACTGGTTCGACTGGTATCGTGAAAACGGCCAATGGCGGTGGCGGCGTTCTTTCCGTGACGTGCTGATCGCGGAAGGACGCGGCAAGTCGAGCCCTGAACAGATTGCGACGCTCGTCAACCAGCGGGTGGACCCGGGCACCTATCGCCTTTCGGTGACGCAGGCTGGCGGGAAAGCCACAAGCGATATCCGTTTCTACGTGGGCTGGCGTTCATACGCGTCCGGCGCGGACACGCCCGATCAGGCGGCGGTGACGCTGCAGAATGAAAACGTCACGCCGGGCTCGCGCGCGCGGTTGTTCCTCAATCCGCCTTATGAGGGCGAGGCGACCATCGCCATTGCAACGGACAAGGTGCATCTCGTTCAGCGCATGAAGGTCGGCGCCAACGGCCGCGAGATCATCATCGATACAGACCCGAACTGGGGCGCAGGGTTTTATGTTCTTGCAACGGTGGTGACGCCGCGCGATCCGGGCGACCGGCCCGTGCCACGCCGCGCCATGGCGGTTTCCTATGTGCCGTTCGACATGAAGGCGCGGAAGCTTGAAGTAACGCTCGATGAGCCTGAAGTGTTCCGTCCGCGCCAGCAGCTTGATCTGCCGGTGACAGTCGCGGGCGCAGCGCCGGGCTCGACCGTGATGATGACGCTTGCGGCGGTGGATGAAGGCATCCTGCGTCTTACGAAATTCTCATCGCCCGATCCGGTCAATTATTACTACGGCAAGAAACGTCTCGGCGTTTCCATTCGCGACGACTACGGACGCATTCTCGACGCCAACCTTGGGGCGGCGGCGCGGTTCGGCGGCGACGGCATTGGCGGCGAGGGGCTCACCGTCGTGCCGACAAAATCCGTTGCGCTGTTCTCAGGGCCGGTGACAATCGGGCAGGGCGGCAAAGCGACTGTTCCGATCGAAGTGCCAGATTTTAACGGCGAGTTGCGCCTGATGGCGGTCGCCTGGTCGAAGGACAAGCTGGGCTCGGCGTCGAAGCCGTTGACTGTTCGTGATCCCGTACCGGCGGAACTCGCATTGCCGCGTTTTCTCGCGCCGGGCGACACAGCGACGGCGACGTTGTTGATCGACAATGTTGACGGCGAGGCCGGTGAATATGTCGTCTCGCTCACGGGCGACGGCCCGGTCGGGCTTTCGGCGAGCCAAACCTTTTCGCTCGCGCAGGCGGAAAAGACGACGCATGCGTTCACGTTCACGACCGGCGAGGTTGGTATCGGCGCCGTCAATATGAGCGTCGAGGGACCGGGCGGTTTCAGCGTTTCGCGGTCCTATCCGATCCAGTCGCGGACGCCCTATTTCCCGGTGACGGAGGTGCGCACGGCCGCGCTTGATCCGGGTGAGACCTTCCAGCTGACCAAAGCCGTCACCGACCTTTACGTTCCGGGGTCGTCAGAAGTCGCCGTCTCCTTCTCGCGATTGCGCGGGGTTGAGCCGGGACCGTTGCTCGATGCGCTTTACCGTTATCCTTACGGCTGTTCCGAACAGCTAACGAGTTCGGCAATGCCGCTCTTGTTTGTCGATGTTCTCGGCGGCGAGATTGGGCGCGGGCCAGAACGCGCGGTGCGTCCGCGCGTGCAAAAGGCGGTGAACGAACTCCTCAATCGTCAGAGTCCGGACGGCGCCATTGGTCTGTGGCGCGTCAATGACCGCTGGGCCTCGCCATGGCTTGGCGCTTACGTGACGGACTTCCTCTATCGCGCCAAGGCGGAAGGTTACGGCGTTCCGACCGAAGCGCTTGAGCGCGCGTATTCCTCGCTGCAGGATATTGCGCGCGTCGATCGCTGGTATCTTGCAAGCTACCAGACGACGGTGCCGGAATTCACCAACAACAACGATACGCGTGATTATCTACGGCGCCGGTCCGCGGCTTATGCATTATATGTGCTGGCGCGCGCAGGCCAGGCCGATCTTTCGGATCTGCGTTATTTCCACGATGCTTTGCTCGAAGAAACGCCGAGCCCGCTTGCCCGCGCACATATCGGCGCCGCGCTGGCGCTGATGGGTGATCGTGCGCGTGCGAACAGCGCGTTTGAAAAAGCCATCGCCGCGTTCGGCTGGCAGAACCGCGGCGATTACTACCAGACCAACCTCCGCGATATTGCCGGCGTGCTGGCGCTGGCGGTCGAAGCCGGACAGACAGACAAAACCGAAGCGATTACGGGACAGTTCATCGCGGCCATGAAAGATCCGAACCGGATGCATACGCAGGAGAAAGCCTACACATTGCTGGCCGCGCAGGCATTGTTGCGTCAGGGCGGTGCGGTCGCGCTTTCTGTCAACGGCCAAAGCCTGTCCGATCTGCCGCCTGCGCCGTCGTTTACTTTGGCGGAAGGCGAAATTGCCGACGGCGTTTCCTATCGCAATGACGGTGAAGGCCAGATCTTCCGCTCACTGACCGTGTCGGGATCGCCGAAATCGGCGCCGCCAGCGGCCAGTCAGGGACTCACGCTGACAAAGCGCATTGCCACGCGGGACGGGCGTCCAGCCAATCTCGCAACGGTCCGGCAAAACGACCGGCTGGTGGTGGTCATTACCGGGACGGCGGCGGATCAGCGCCTTCATCCAACTGTAATTGCAGACTTGTTGCCAGCCGGTTTTGAAATCGAGACCATTCTCGAGCCCGAAGATGGCGGCGGTGAAAACCGCAATGGCCCTTATAAATGGGTCGGTAAGTTAACTTATCCACGGGTCGCCGAAGCGCGAGACGACCGGTTTGTCGCCGCCGTTGATGTGCGTGGCGGCGCAAGCAACCGGTTCACGCTGGCTTACGTCGTGCGCGCCGTAACGCCGGGCGAGTTCGTGATGCCTGGTGCGGTTATCGAAGACATGTACCGGCCGGGCGTCTTTGCACGCACCAGCGTTGCGAATGTTTCTATTGCCTCGGCGGAATGAAGTTGTTTCGTAAGATATTTAACGCCGCTCACTCCGGTGTAAGCCGGGGTCCAGAAATTAAACGATTCTGGATTTCGGTTTTCACCGGAGTGAGCGGTTTATTTATTTTTGTACTTGCTGCGGACGTCCTCCTCCCACCGCCGATTGAAAAGGCCCGTGAAGTATCGCCGCTGGTCGTCGATAAAAACGGCGAATGGCTGCACGGCTTCACGACGAAGGAAGGACGCTGGCGGTTTGCGGCGGATATCGAAGAGATCGACCCGCTATTTGTGAAACGGCTGATCGCCATTGAGGACAAGCGGTTTTATTCCCATTGGGGCGTCGATCCGGTTGCAGTGCTGCGCGCAGGCGTTTCTGCGGCGAGGTCAGGCCGTATTGTTTCCGGCGCCTCGACCATCACCATGCAGACGGCGCGATTGCTTGAACCACGCCCCAGAACCTTAGGTTCCAAAGCTATTGAAATGCTGCGCGCATTGCAGCTTGAGAGGCGGCTTTCGAAGGATGAAATTCTTGAACTTTACCTGACGCTCGCGCCCTATGGCGGTAATATCGAAGGCGTGCGCGCCGCGAGCCGGCTTTATTTCGACAAGGAACCGACGCGGCTTACCAACGCCGAACAGGCCTTGCTGATTGCGCTCCCGCAGGCGCCGGAAGCGCGCCGCCCTGATTTACGCATGCAAGCCGCAAGGAGCGCGCGTGTAGCCGTTCTTAATAAACTCGCCGCTACTGGCGCGCTGACGCCGCAGCTTGCCGATGAAGCTGCGGATGCGTGGCTCCCTGATCGCCGTCATGCGTTGCCGCGCTCCGGCTATCATGCATCTTACAGACTTTCCCGTGATGGGAAGCCGGGTGTCGTTCATTCAACAATCAACGGCGAGTTGCAACGGCACGCAGAAGTGCTGCTTGCCGAATACGTAAAGCAGTTCGACGACGGCGCCACGGCGTCGATGCTGATCGTTGAAAATGAAACACGGGCCGTGCGCGCGGTTGTCGGGTCTTCGGGTCTCGATGCTGAAGGCGGATGGATCGATCTGACCGCTGCGGCGCGCTCGCCGGGCTCTGCTTTGAAACCCTTTATCTACGGGCTTGCATTTGAAGACGGTTACGCATCCGCTGATACGGTGATTGAGGATATGCCGCGCGCCTTTGGGGACTATGCGCCGGAAAATTTCGATCGCGGTTTCAGGGGCGAGGTCAAAGTGCGCGACGCGTTGCAACATTCGTTGAACGTTCCTGCGGTGCGTACGCTTAACCGTGTCGGCGCTTCCCGGTTCGCCGCTTTACTTGAATCCGCTGGCGTGCATTTGAGAACGCCGAACCGCGCTGACAACAAACCGGGGCTGGCGCTGGCGCTGGGCGGCGCAGGGATCACGGCGCAGGAACTTGCCGCTCTTTATGCTGCGCTTGGAAGCGGCGGCGAAGTGAAACCGTTGGTCTGGAAAGAAGGTGATGCGAGGAAGCAAACGCAATCCTACCGTCTTTTCTCGGCGGAGACGGCCGAGCGGATCAGCGCCATACTCGCGGGTGCGCCGTCGCTTGAGGGCCGGGCGCCCGCTTTACTGTCAAAGAAAGCCACCGAAGTCGCGTTCAAGACCGGAACGTCATACGGATTTCGCGACGCCTGGGCTGCGGGACACGGCGGCGGTTACACGGTCGTCGTCTGGGTTGGCCGCGCCGACGGTGCGCCGCGCCCGGGGCATACGGGACGCAATACTGCCGCGCCATTATTGTTCGACGTTTTTGACGTACTTGAGCGTGAGGAAAATACGCAAGACAACATTGATGAGAACGCAGATGACGCGCCTGTACTCGCGCTTTCGCGGTTCGAAAAACCGGTAACAGAAACGCCGCCGCAAATCATATTCCCGCGTAATGGCGTTGAGGTGTATCTCGGTTCGGATAATCGCGGGTTTTCGCTCGCCGCTCGGGGCGGGGCAAGCGCTTATCGCTGGTATGTAAACGGCGAGCCAGTGACGCGTGAAGAAACAAGCGGGCGTTTTGTGTGGCGTCCGGACCGGTCCGGATTTTACGACGTGATCGTGGTAGACGAGGCTGGCCAGTCCGCGCGATCGAAAGTGCGCGTCGTTTCGGGATGAGACGGCGTGCATTTCTGAGGGGCGCGGCGTCGCTTTGCGTGACGCCAGCATCTGCTCAAACCAGCATCAAAAACGCCCGTGCTCTTTCCGGCGACCGCTTCGTTCTCGGCGAAGAAGAGTTTGAGCTCGCAGATATCATTGCACCGCCGCTTTACACGCTTGGCGCAAAGCCGTCGGCCTATTTCGAGCCCGCCCGTCATACATTGCAGATATTCTTGTCCGGCGGCGTTGAAGTGGAAGACGTCGCAGAGAAAACCCGCTGGGGCGTACGAGTTGTCACCGCAAAAACAGCCGGATTGGAAGAGACGTTGCAGGAAGCGCTTGTCGCGCGCGGCGCCGTACGCGTTGCGCCGCTATCCGACGACACAGACCTGATCGTCAGGCTGCTCGAATTCGAAAAAACAGCGCGTGAAAGTCGCTTGGGACTTTGGGGGTTGAACGCTTATCGCATCTTCGATGCAGCGCGTGCCGAAGACGCCATCGGCGGGTACAATTTGATCGAAGGCGCAGTGAAGCGCGCCACCAAAACACGGCAACGGTTTTATCTGAATTTCGGTGAAGACTACAAAACGGATTTCACCGCCGGCGCCGTCAGCCGGATTTACCGGCGCTGGACGAAAGTCGGATTTGACTTGGCCGAACTTGAAGGCGCGCGCGTCCGCATTCGCGGCTTTGTTGATGAGATCAATGGCCCGTCCATTGATCTCAAACATCCGAAACAGATCGAGTTGTTGAGCGCCGAAACAGTCTAGGCGTTGGCAGCGGCGGCCGCTGCGCCGGCCTTTTTCTTCAGAACGCTTTCAAGTTCTTCGATCGCCTTGCCGAGGTCGACATTGCGCACGGCGGCGACTTCACGCGCCATACGGTCAAGCGCGGCCTCAAAAAGCTGGCGTTCGGAATAGCTCTGCTCCGGCTGGTCTTCGCCGCGGTAAAGATCACGCACGACCTCGGCAACGAGTTTCATGTCGCCTGAATTGATTTTCGCATCATATTCCTGGGCGCGGCGAGACCACATGGTGCGTTTGATCCTGGCGCGGCCCTTCAGCGTGCCGATCGCGTCCTTGACCGTCTTGTCGTCGGAAAGCGGTCGCATGCCGGCGGCTTTCGCTTTGCCGGTCGGTACGCGGAGTTTCATTTTCTCCTGGTCGAAGTTGATGACGAACAACTCAATCGGAATGCCGGCCACCTGTTGTTTTTCAAGACTCATTATTGTGCCAACGCCATGAGCTGGATAAACGATCTTGTCCTTGACCTTGAAGTCCTGCTTCGCGGTTTTCGAAGCTTGCACGTTTTCAGACGCTTCAGCGTCTGCTTGCGGCGCGTCCTTGGGAATGATCGTGGTTGGCGTCGGAATTGAGGCGGCGAGGGTCGTCTTGCGCGGCGCCTGACCGACATTGGCGGGTTTTGGCTTGGGCTTCGCGGCGGCCGCTGCTTTTTTTGCTGCGGCGTTTTTGGGAGCCGTAGTCTTCGCCGTCGTCTTCTTGGCTGCGGCTTTCTTTGTCGCAGCCTTCTTAGCCGAGGTTTTCACCGTCGCCTTCTTGGGAGCGGCCTTCTTTTTCGCCGACGTTTTAGCGGTCGCCTTTTTCTTTGCTGTCGATTTCACCGTCGCCTTTCTGGCGGCCGTCTTTTTGGCTGCTTTTTTCTTGGGGGCGGCCTTCTTCGCAGGTGTCTTCTTGGCGGCCTTTTTCTTCGCCGCCGTGGATTTGACGGCCGCTTTTTTCTTAGCAGAGGTCTTTACGGTCGCTTTCCTCGCTGTGGTTTTCCGGGCCGGCGTTTTCTTGGCGACAGTCTTTTTCGCCTTGGTTTTCTTGGCAGCAGTTTTTTTGGTTTTCGTCGCCATTTTCGACCTTCACACTCAAAATTGCCGGTTTTTTTAAGGCCGGCAGCGTTCATAATTTTCAGATGCGTCTTGCGGTGCGAACTTCAGGTGCTTCCTGAAACTCAGCATTCTTTGAGGCTGGCCCAAAGAGAAGAAAGATACCTAATTTCAGGGGTTTATTCAGTCTTCCGTATGCTCCGGCTTAATAGCGTACGCCGCAAGGGAACCTAAGATTCAGCTCGGATATTAGCACAAAATTTCAACAGATGCTACGGGCGAATTCTTGGCCCGTACACCAGGCGCTTCACGAGCCTTCGCCTGGCTTGTCGCTGAAATATTTCTCGAATTTGCCCTTTTCCTCGGCGATGTCGTCTGCGCCTGGCAGGGGGTCGATCTTCTGAGTGATATTCGGCCATTCGGCGGCGTATTTGGTGTTGAGTTCAACCCACTTGTCCGCCCCGTCTTCGGTATCGGGGATGATCGCCTCCGCCGGGCATTCGGGCTCACAGACGCCGCAATCAATGCATTCATCCGGGTGGATCACCAGCATGTTCTCGCCCTCATAGAAACAGTCGACAGGGCAGACCTCCACGCAGTCCGTGTATTTGCATTTGATGCAGGCTTCGGTCACCACGTAAGTCATCGGGCGGGCTCCTTGAATTCTTTAGTCTTTGGCACTTCTTACCTGCTGTCGGCGGGGACGCAAGCGGCCTCTTCGCCAAAATTTCTCATTTTCTCTTTAGCTGGGCCGCGACACGCTGGCGGGCCTCGCCGCTTTCGCGGTCATCCACATAGATGAGGCCGCAGATCCGGCGGACCAGCGTATCCTCAAATGAATCGCGGTCTCCGTCGGACAGGATGATCTCCCAGAGCTCCTCGATCAGGCCGATCTTTTCCTCGTGGGTCATCTCCTTGGCGACCCGCGTGAAGCGCTGAATATCGGTGGCGTTTTCCTGAACGGTTTCCGCTTTGGTCCTTAACGCAGCCGAGTCCTCAGCAGAAAGTGAAAACTTCCTGGAGAGCGCACGGTCGATAATCGCGATTTCGTGCTGTGCGTAGATTTCGTCAGCGCGGGCGGCCTCAACAAGCAGCGCCGCAAAAGCGAGCTGGAGCGCATCGATCTCCTGTTTTTCGTCGGCAGGCGCTTGCTGTTTAAAGCGGTCAAAGAGTTTATCAAACATGGAATTCCTTTTTTATTCGCCTGCTTTGAGGGCAGCGATCGCGCGGCGATCTTTCTTCGTTGGGCGTCCGGCGCCTTTCTCGCGTTCAAACGCCGGCGGCGTTCGTTTTTCTCTCGGCGGCGGGGGCGGGGACTGATCTTCGTATAACTGCTGTGCCTCACTCGCCGGGCCGCGCCGTGGTGCACACGCTAAAACGGCGACAATCTTGAGGTGATCATTCCGTGTAAAGACGAGTGTGTCGCCAGGGCGAATGTTCGCGCTTGCCTTGTCGATGCGCGTTGTGTCGCCGTTTCTGGTCACCCTTACATTGCCGTCGCTCACGAATTTCGCCGCCAAAGTGCGAGTTTTAAAGAAGCGCGCGCGCCAGAGCCACTGATCGATGCGCTGGCTCTCCTCACCGGCGACGTTTCCCTGTTGAACGGGCTTTGCGCCGGTCATTCAGTTTTCTCGGGCTCTTTCGATTTTTCTTTTTCGCCGGCATTCGACAGCTCGGCTTTCAACCCTGCGAGCACCGCAAAAGGCGAGTTGGGGTCGGCTTTTTTCTCGCGCGGCGGGCGGCGGTTTTGATGCTGGCGGCGTGGCTCTCCGCCCTTGCCCTGTTTCGGGGCGCGGCCCTTGTGCGGGCGGCCCTTGCCTTGCCCTTGTTCGTTCCGGTCTTTTGCGTCACGGCGCTGGGGTCTCGGCGCCGGTTTCGGCCGCCGCGGCGCAAGCCGCCAAAAGGCGACTTCGATTTCTTCCGGTTCTGAAACAGGCGCATCGGAAGCTGGTGCGGTGGTTTCCTCAAACGCATCGCCGCCTTGCGGCGCGCTTGCTGCGGCGGTTGGGGTTTCAGGCGTGCTTGCTTCAGCATCGCCAACTGGCGTTGCTGGGGGCGTTGCTTCTTTGTCGGCCAGCCCTTCTTCCGTTCTGCCTTGCAATTCAGCAGCTGGCTCGGCGCCAGCAGATTCTGCCGCAGTATCTGCGTCCGTTTGCGGAGCTGGAGCAGTTGCCGTTTCGGTCTCGGGGGCAGCTTCAACAGGGGCCTGTTGCGATTCTGAATTCTCGGGTGGCGCGGCCTTTTCTTTCGGCGCGACCTTCTTTTTCACCACATGTTTGCGGAAGCCGAGCGAGCGCAGGATTGCCTCGAAGTCTTCGCCCGAACAGCCGACAAGCGACATCATCTGCGATGTTGCTTCAAAGCCCTCGCGCCCGCCTTCGTTGCGCGCCGTGCGGATCAGCCCCGCCAGCCGCTCCAGCATGTCGATACGGACGGCGCGCTGACCGGACGGGCGATAACCGCAGGCGTAATAATAGGCATGCGGAAGGCTTTCGTTGATTTCAATGGAAACGCGCCCGGCCTGCGGCGCAGGGATTTCGCCCGGTTTTCTATCTGTCCACAACGCCCATAGAAGCGTCAGGAGCGAAGCGGGCGCGGGCTTTAACAGCGCCGGCATGAACAGCGTAAACTCGCCGAAGCGCATGCCGATCTTGCGCAGCTTGCCGCGCTCGTTCTGGTCGATCTGTTTTAAATCGTCGCCGAATTGCGTGCGCGATGTGGCGCCGAAATTTTCAACCAGCCTGTACGCAACGCCCTTGGTGATTCCTTTGAGAGCCTCATCGCCCTCGGCGTTCGCGGCGGATTGCAGCGTGACGAGCGGTCCGAGCAGGCCTTCAATCTTGGATGCGATGAAAGACTTCAGCCGATCTTCCACGCGTCCGCGCATGTTCGGCGTGATGTCGGCAAGGCCCGAGATGGAAAGGTCGGGCCTCAGCGCGGCAGGGCCCTTTTGCAGGCGAGCCACCGGCGCAGTGCGCCACCAGAGCGTTCCGTCATCGTCAAGCCGCAGCTCTTCGCCGTCCGCATTAGCGAGCGCCGCCGCGCGGGCGGCGAGCACCGGGCGCAATGCTTTTTCACCGGCGGCGCGCAAGGATTTCGCCTCGGCGCCGGATGCACGCGGGTCAACGATAAACTCAAAACCCAATAATCGGCCGACAAACTGGCCTTCCACAATCACTTCTCCGTCGTCGGTAACGCCCGCAAGTAAGGGCGCGTCATCTTTCAGCCGCTTTAACAGCGTCGACGTGCGCCGGTCGACAAATCGTTGCGTCAGTTTTTGATGTAACGCATCCGACAGCGCGTCTTCTATCGCGCGCGCGCGTTCTTGCCAATAAGCAGCCCGGTCGATCCATGCCGAGCGATGGGAAAGATAGGTCCAGGTTCTAATGTGAGCTATACGCGCCGATAAAGCGTCGATATCCCCATCGGTGCGGTGCAGCCGTTCGATGCGCGGCTCCAGCCAGTCGTCGCCAATGCGTCCGTCATGCATCAGAGACAGGTACAGTTCCCCGAGCAGGCGAGAATGCTGATCGCCGCCGAGCTTTCTGAAATCCGGGACCTGGCAAATATCCCAAAGCGTCGCCAGCGCGGCGCCGCCCTTGGCGATATCTCGAATGTCGTCGCGTATAGCGAGGCGGCCGAGCGCGTCCTCGTCATCTTCGCGGCGAGAGCGAATGAAAACATCGCGGGGCGGCGGGCGCTCAAGCGAGCGCAACAGAGCGGGCAGGGAGGAGAAATCGATCTGCTCCGAGCGCCACATCAGCGCTTTTACCGGGTCGAATTCATGATCCTCGATGGATTGCACAAGCTCTTCGTCGAATGCAGGGCAATCGGCCGTGACGCCGAATGTGCCGTCATTCACATGCCGTCCCGCGCGGCCAGCGATCTGTGCAAGTTCAGACGGCGTTAAGTTACGCGGACGCGCGCCATCAAACTTGCGCGATGCGGCGAAAGCGACATGGTCGATGTCCATGTTGAGCCCCATGCCGATAGCATCAGTGGCGATGAGGAAATCAACCTCGCCGGACTGATAAAGTTCAGCCTGCGCGTTGCGCGTGCGCGGAGAAAGCGCGCCGAGAACGACGGCGGCGCCGCCTCTCTGCCTGCGGATCAGTTCCGCCATGGCGTAAACCGTATCCGAAGAAAACGCGACAATCGCCGAACGCCGGGGCAGGCGCGTTGCTTTTTTCGGTCCGGTATAGGTAAGCCGAGAGAAACGGTCGCGCGCCAGAAACTGAATATTGCCGAACAGCCGCTGAAGGATTGGACGCATGGTGTGCGAGCCAAGAAACAGCGTTTCCGAACGGCCGCGCGCGTGCAGCAGGCGGGATGTAAAGATGCGGCCCCGCTCGGGGTCGGCGGCAAGCTGGATTTCGTCGATAGCGAGAAACTCGACCTGACGTTCCAGCGGCATCGCTTCGACGGTCGCCACCCAGTAGCGCGGGTTGGGCGGGATGATCTTTTCCTCGCCGGTGACGAGAGCGACCTCGCGCGGATCGCGGACTTTGAGGATGCGGTCGTAAATCTCCCGGGCGAGGAGACGCAGGGGCAGGCCGATCATCCCCGATTTATGGGCCAGCATCCGTTCCAGCGCGTAATGGGTCTTGCCGGTGTTGGTGGGCCCCAGCACCGCACAGACCCGGCCCCCGCCGGCGGGCGAAAAGTCGTCAAAGGAGAAAGAGGAAGGCACGAAAATACTGGCTTTCAGGGCGTATCGGCCCTCTTATATAGACCGTTGGCGTTTCGTCTCAATGAACGGCCCCAAATCGCTTGACGCGCGGGGGACCCTCCGCTACGAGACGCCGCTCGATTTCAAGGTTTTAACAAGGGCGCAAACGCCGCCGGACGCCGGCGCGGGGCCCCAGAATGTACGAAGGCTAGACCCATGGCGCGGCGGTGTGATTTGACGGGCGTTGGCCCGGCGACGGGACACAATGTCTCCCACGCTAACAACAAGACAAAACGGCGGTTCCTGCCGAATCTGTGCAGAGTGACGCTGCACTCGGATAAACTCGGCCAGGGCTTCAAGTTCAAGGTCGCGGCCTCGACCCTGCGCACCGTGGACCATGTGGGCGGCCTCGACGTGTTTCTTTCCAAGGCCGACGACGGGCAATTGTCGCCAAACGCCTTGAAACTGAAGCGCAAACTGGCGAAAGCTTCCTAAAAGGCCGCACGCCGATTCTCAGCCCGGCCTTTTTAAGGCATGGATGCGATGGAAGCGGCGGTCGAAAGACACCAACCACCGGAAACAGCAGTCGAGCGCCTTGCGCGCCAGTCGGCGGAGTTCGCGACGTCGTTCTCGCGCATGGTCATGCTGGCGGTGATGCTGACGCCGCTTTTGCTGCTCGCCATTCTCACCGTCGACATGCCGATGCATCTGTTTGACCGGCTTGCGGGCGACGCCGTCATGTCGCGCCCTTCAAACTGGCTGACGCGCGGCGGCTTCATCATGGCGCTGGCGCCGCTGCTGGTGATTATTTTCTCCCGCAAATATGGCGGCGATGAAGCCTCAAGGGCGGTCACGGCGTCATGGGGCCTTGCGGCTGTCGCCGTCTTTGCGGAGCTTTCTTATCTGGCGCCCTCGCTCGAAGACGGCGATCTGCCGGGCGTCCGGTTTACGGTTTTCTTCACGGCAAGCGCTATGGCGGCGCAATATATGGCGGCGAGCGTTTACGACATTGTGCGCGGCGCTATTCGCTGGTGGCGCGCGCCGCTATTCGCTGCGCTTTGCAGCTATTTCACATTTGCGGTGATCTATTTCCCGGGCGTCTACGCCGGCACGGGCGCGCCATGGCTGAACTGGATGATCGGCGATTTCGCCATCAAGGCGATACTGGCGCTCGCCTTTTTGCCCATCTATGGAATTTTGCGCGACGGCTTAAAGCCAAAAGGCGGTTACGGCGGGCGATAAAAAAAGCCCTGCTAAACGCAGGGCCTTTAAGTGAAGTTACCGGCGATTACGCAACTTGCCGGCTTTTTTTGTTCTTTCCGCGTCCGGCGAAACCGAGCCCTGCAATGCCCGCCAGAAACAGCGGCAGCGCGCCCGGTATCGGCACTTCCTTGATTTCAGCAATCAGGAATTCCGCCGTATTCGTTCCGCGGCTGCTGAAGTCCGCAACGAAGTCGAGACGGATCACGAAAGCTTCGCTCAGGATTGTGCCGAGGAAAACCGACAGAAGCTGCTGGGTCGAGGCGTCGCCTGCAACCAGCGGGTTGGAGATGTCAGTGATCAGCCCGGTCAGGCTGGTCAGGCCGTCGGCGCTCAAGACCTCAAGCGATTCGAAAAACCCGTTCGGGTCGTTTGCATTAACGAGGTCGAGATCCTCGAACATGATGTCGAGAACATAGTCGCTGCCGACGTTCACGCCGTCGAAAAGTATATACATCGAAAGCGTGCCGCCGCCGTTGCCGTTGTCGGCTTCAAGGCCGAAATCGCCGCCGTCGTCGACACCGTAAACGCCACTGTCATCGCCTAGCGGAATAAAATAGCGAATAGCCTCGCCGCCCAGCGCCGGGCGGACTTCAGTTTCGCCGACAATGCTGTTGTCGTCCGGATCGACGGTGACGCCGATAATACCTGCATTGGCCGCTGGCGCCGCCATAAGCGCCGCAGCCGCGACGACAGCTGTCGCCGCTAGTTTAATAAATTTCATGCCGAGTTCCCCACGCATTACACAACTATGCGGCAAAGCAACTTCTGCGCCGCGTATGCGGTGTATCATATCGGTATGAGAGGAGAAGGGATCAGGCCCTAAAATTCATCCCTAAACGGAACTTCTTCACGTCATTTGCAACGTAGACGGAGGTTTAAAATGCAAAATCATGTTTTGGGAGAATATTAAGGTTAATTTTTCTGGAGCAGCTTCGCCGCGTCGGCCGCAAAATAGGTGATGATCCCGTTGGCGCCGGCGCGCTTGAACGCCATTAAAGATTCGAGCATGGCGCGTTCGCCGTCGAGCCAGCCATTGGCGCTTGCGGCCTTGATCATGGCGTATTCGCCGGAGACCTGAAACACGAATGTCGGCGCGCCGAATTCTTCTTTCACGCGGGCGACGATGTCGAGATAGGGCATGCCCGGTTTCACCATCACGCTGTCGGCGCCTTCGGCGAGATCGAGGGCGACTTCGCGTAATGCCTCGTCCGCATTCGCCGGGTTCATCTGATAGGTGCGCTTGTCTCCTTTAAGGACGCCCGCGGAACCAATGGCCTCGCGATAGGGCCCGTAAAATGCGGAGGCGTATTTCGCCGCGTAAGCCATGATCTGAACATTGTGGAAGCCTTCGCTGTCGAGCCCCGCCCGGATCGCGCCGATCCGTCCGTCCATCATGTCCGACGGCGCAATGATGTCGTAGCCGGCGCGCGCCTGTACAACCGACTGGCGCACCAGAATATCGATGGTTTCGTCATTCAGGATTTCGCCGTCGCGCATCAGCCCGTCATGACCGTGATCGGTGTAAGGATCGAGCGCCACGTCAGCCATGAGGCCGATCTCCGGAACAGCATCCTTGATCGCCTTTGCCGTTCGGCACATGAGGTTATCGGGATTGAACGCTTCCTCGCCATTCGGCGTGCGGCCATCAGCATCGGTGTAGGGAAACAGCGCCAGCGCGGGGATGCCGAGAGACTTTGCTTCCTCAGCCGCCTTAACCGCCTGGTCTGGTGAAAGCCTGAAAACGCCGGGCATCGCCTCGACCGGCTCGCGAACATTCTTGCCGTCTTTTAATATGATCGCCCAGAGGAAATCATCCGGCGAAATCTGCGTTTCAGCGTAGAGGCGGCGCGACCAGTCCGCCATGCGCGGACGGCGCAGGCGAAGGGCCGGATATCGAGCGAGAGGACGTTTGTTCATGACTCGTTAGGAAGTCCCATTTTGGCAACCAAGCCCCATTACTGCCCTCGTTAGAATTTGATTTCAAATTGAACAGTCTGACTTAACGGCGCTTTTAGACCTCGTCTGTATAGCATGAGACTGGTTTTGTGCTGAGTGAGTAGAAAAATGTCGGTAAACGGGGCGATGCGTGAAGTGATTGGCGAAGGTGCGGCTAAGGTCGATAAGGACCCGGAGGCGCTTGAATCCGGCTATCTGCAGCTACTGCATCTGGTTGAGCGGCTGCACCGTCAGCTTCTGGATGTTATCAAGGACGAGCTTGAGCGGATCGGGCAGACGGATATCAATTCCGTCCAGGCGCTCCTTTTGTACAACATTGGCGATGCTGAGCTGACGCCGGGCGAATTGCGTTCGCGCGGCCACTATCTCGGCTCCAACGTCTCCTACAACCTCAAGCAGCTGGTCGAGAAAAACTACATTCGCGATGAGAGATCGAATACGGATCGACGCTCCAAGCGCGTGTCGCTAACGGAAACAGGCCTTGAGGTTCGCGATTCGATTGCGTCGCTGTTTGAACGTCAGCTCGCGTCTGTTGAGCAGGTCGGCGGCGTCAATAACGATTTGATCGAGAGCACCAACAAGACGCTGCAACGCCTTGAGCGTTTCTGGGCCGATCAGGTGCGCTACCGTCTGTAACCAAAGTTTTTAATAATCATTCGCAAAAGCGCGCCTCTTTTCAGGGGCGCGTTTTCTTTTTCGCGTCTGCGGCGTTCGGTCCGGCGCATTCCGTCCGATTTAGGGTGGTGTTTTCTGACGCGACTTGATTATGCTTCAGAACGGAGACTGACTGGGGGCCCAGGCGCTTTAACGAGTGATGGTAGATTACAACGAAGCATTCAAAGCGGCCGTTAAGGCGGTACGCGCAGAGGGCCGCTATCGCGTTTTCGCCGATATCGAGCGCATGCGGGGCCGGTTCCCCACGGCGCTCTATCATGGCGGCCATAATGAACATGGTGTCGAGCCGCGCGAAATCACCGTCTGGTGCTCCAACGACTATCTCGGCATGGGTCAGCACCCGGCGGTTGTCGAGGCCATGCGTTCGGCGGCCGATCGCGTCGGCGCCGGCGCCGGCGGCACGCGAAACATCGCCGGAACGACCCACTATCATGTCCGTCTTGAGCGCGCGCTTGCAGATCTGCATGGCAAGGAAGCGGCGCTGTTATTCACGTCCGGTTATGTTTCGAACGAGGCGACGCTATCGACGATTTCGCGCATTCTGCCCGATTGCGTTATTCTTTCCGACGAGCTTAATCATGCATCGATGATCGAGGGCATGCGCGGCGGACGTTCCGTCAAACGCATCTGGCGCCACAACGATCTTGCGCATCTCGAAGAATTGCTTTCGGAACTGCCGCTGGAGCGGCCGAAAGTTATCGCATTTGAATCCGTCTACTCCATGGACGGCGATATCGCGCCGATGACAGAGATTTGCGACCTCGCCGAAAAGTACAACGCGTTCACCTATCTCGACGAAGTGCATGCTGTCGGTATGTATGGCGCGCGCGGCGGCGGCGTCTCCGAACGCGACGGCGTTGCGCATCGGATTGATATTATCGAAGGCACGCTCGGCAAGGCGTTCGGCGTCATGGGCGGATATATCGCCGCGAATGCATCCATCGTCGACGCCATTCGTTCCTACGCATCCGGGTTTATTTTCACGACGGCGCTGTCGCCGGTGCTGGTCGCCGGCGCGCTGGCGAGCGTCGAGACGCTGAAAGTATCGAACCATCTGCGCGAGCAGCATCAGGAACGCGCGGCGAAGCTGAAAGCGGTGCTCACCGAAGAGGGCCTGCCGGTGATGCCGTCCGTCAGCCACATCGTGCCGATCAAGGTCGGCGATCCGGTGCAGTGCAAACGCGTCACCGATTATCTTCTTGAAGAGCACAATATCTACGTCCAGCCGATCAACTATCCGACCGTGCCGAAGGGGACGGAGCGCTTGCGCCTGACGCCGACGCCGCTGCATACGGACGATCACATGGGCGTACTCCTGAAGGCGCTCGATGACGCCTGGACCGTGCTGAAGCTCAAGCGCGCGGCTTAAGGCCGGTTTTTTAGTTAAAAGCTGGGTTTTTGATTCCAGATTCAATGAATCAAGCGCATAGGAACTGAGCGAATGTACTCGTTTTGCAGTCTCTGGAAGACCTTTGGCATTGTAGCGGCAGTAGTGATTGCACTAATTGGTTGTTCCAGTTCAGTCTCAGTAGCTAGGAGCTTGCCATGTCATGAAGGCTGGAAAGTTAATCAGCATGGCGCCTCTACGCTCTACACACCGACTGAAGACGAAATTATTCAATCCAAAGCCCAGCTTCCGCATGATAGAGTTATTGGTTGTTATCATTCAGTTCCGCCGGATTTGATTTTGGTAGCGAATAAAAACAAGAAAACTAGTTATGCGACATACTTTCGGTACGAGAATGGCGCGCTTCAGCTTGTTGAAGAAGAGATCATCATTACAGCAAGACACTAGATTTCATGGGCAATTTTGACCTGCAGTCCTAGGGCGGCGTAGTTCATTAGGCCTAATCCATTTGACTCGCATTTCCACCTGCAAATCCCTATGTTCCGCCCGAAATGAGCGTTCTGACAGACATATCCACCATCGACGCGCCGCGGATCGACCTCGGCGTGCCCGCAGGCGCGCGCGTCGTCGTGGCGATGTCGGGCGGCGTCGATTCATCGGTCACGGCGGCGCTCTGCAAGCTTTCCGGCTATGACGTCGTCGGCGTGACGCTGCAGCTCTATGACCATGGCGTCGCGATCCAGAAAAAAGGCGCCTGCTGCGCCGGGCAGGACATTCACGATGCGCGGCGCGTGTCGGAAGCCATGGGCTTTCCGCATTATGTGCTCGATTACGAGAACCGCTTTTCCGAAGCGGTGATGGAGGATTTCGCCGACACCTACCTCGCCGGCGCGACGCCGATCCCATGCGTGCGCTGTAATGAGCGGGTGAAGTTCAAGGACTTGCTGGAGACCGCGCGCGACCTCGGCGGCGCGGCCATGGCGACCGGCCATTACATCCGCCGGGTCGAGGGGCCGAATGGCCCGGAACTGCGCCGCGCGGCCGACGCTTCGAAAGACCAGAGCTATTTCCTGTTCTCCACCACCAAAGAACAGCTCGACTATTTGCGCTTTCCGCTTGGCGAGATGCCGAAAGCCGAAGTGCGCCGCATTGCCGGCGAGCTTGGGCTGGTTGTGGCTGACAAGCCGGACAGTCAGGACATCTGTTTCGTGCCGGAGGGAAAATACGCCTCAGTCGTTGAACGCCTGCGGCCCGGTGCGGCGGAGCCCGGCGAGATCGTTCATGTGGACGGGACCGTCATGGGCCGGCACCCAGGCGTTATCCACTACACTGTCGGTCAGCGCCGAGGGCTTGGTGTTGCGGTTGGCGACCCGCTCTATGTGGTGCGGCTCGATGCGGAAAACCGGCGGGTGGTCGTCGGCCCGCGGGAAGCCTTGCTGATCTCCCGCGTGCATTTGAAAGACGTCACCTGGCTGGGGGACGGCGAGGGCGCCGATGCGGCCCGCGCCGGAACGCCGGTCGCTGTCAAAGTCCGCTCGACCCGGCCGCCAGCGGCGGCGAGCCTGATCTGGGACGACGCCAGTCCGACCGGCTGGGCGGTGGATCTTGACGAGCCTGAAGAAGGCGTCGCGCCGGGGCAGGCCTGCGTCTTCTATTCGCCCGATGCGGCGAATGACCGGGTGCTCGGCGGCGGATGGATCGCGTCCACGCGGACAGCGGCGTGAGCGTTGCTGTTCGCCAGTTACGCGCCGCCGACGAGGCGCGCTGGCGCACGCTGTGGCGCGGCTATCTCGATTTTTACAAAACGGATGTTCCTGAGGACGTTACGGCGGAAACATTTGCAAGATTGCTCAACGATCAGCGCTATTTCGTCCGGTTAGCGGAATCCGATGGGGACGTTATCGGTTTCGTTCACTGCGTCTTTCACCCCGCCACCTGGTCGAAAACGGATTATTGCTATCTTGAGGATTTATTCGTCGCGTCTGCCGCGCGCGGCCTCGGCGCAGGCAGAACGCTCATTGAGGCGGTGTATGACGAGTGCGATAAAAGAGACGCCGCGCGCGTCTATTGGATGACCCATAAGGAAAACACGGTCGCGCGCAGATTGTACGATAAACTTGCAACATTAAGCGATTTCGTTCAGTACCGCAGGAAGACGTAGGTATTTCTCGGGGCGTTCCATGGCTAAAAAGCTTTATGATTGTGTCAAGTGCACGGCTTACTGCTGCACGTATACTCATATTCCGGTGACGAAGACCGATCTTAAACGTCTCGCCAAATTTCACGGCATCAGTGAGGAAAAAGCCGAGAAGAAGTTCACCAAAAAAGGCGACAAGGAAAATCCGCGCGTTATTCGCCATGCCGATGACGAGCATTTTATCTCGGCCTGCATGTTTCTTGATCAGAAGACGCGAAACTGCACCATCTATGAAGGCCGCATGAAAATCTGCCGCGAGTTTCCGACCCAGAAACGCTGTGGTTATTACGAGTTCCTGATCTGGGAACGCGAAGTGCAGGACGACCCGGAATGGGTGGCGACCACCGACTAATCTCTTATGTCTGAGCGCGTCGACGCCGTCGTCATCGGTGCGGGCGTGATCGGCCTTGCCGTCGGCCGCGCTCTGGCGATGGCGGGGCGCGAAGTCATCGTTCTTGAAAAGAATGCGGCCTTTGGCGAGGAAACATCCGCGCGCAATTCAGAAGTCGTCCATGCCGGTATTCAATATAAACCGGACGGCGTGCGCGCCTCGCTCGCTGTGAGGGGACGCGACGCGCTTTACCAGTTTTGCGCCGAACACAAGGTCAATTACGCGCGTTGCGGCAAGCTGCTTGTCGGCATCGGCGAGGCCGAAGTTGCAGGGCTAAAAGCGCTAAAAGCCAATGCGGAGCAAAATGGCGTCGGCGATCTTGAAATTGTCGATGGCGCCGCGGCGCGCGCGCTGGAACCCGGACTAAGATGCGACGCGGCGATCCTGTCGCCGTCGTCAGGCATCGTTGACAGCCACGGGTTGATGCTCGCGCTGCTTGGCGACGTTGAAGACAATGGCGGCGCGCTGGCGCTGTCTGCGCCGGTGATTGCAGGCCGCGTACAGAGTGACGGCATTGAGATTGATGTCGGCGGCGCCGACCCGGTCGCCCTGAATGCGAAAACCGTCATCAACTGCGCCGGGCTGTGGTCGGATCGCGTGGCGCGGTCGATTGACGGCATTCCGCCCGAGACAATTCCGGCCCTCAACTACGGCAAGGGGCAGTATTTTACCTATTCCGGCGCGGCGCTGTTCAAGCGGCTCATCTATCCGTTGCCGTCGCCGGACAGTCAGGGCGTACACTACACGCGCGATCTCGGCGGACAGGCGAAACTCGGTCCCGATATTACGTTTATTGACTCCAATACGGATTATGCCGTTGACCCGTCGCGCCGTGATGCGTTTGCCGCCGCCGCACAGCGTTTCTGGCCTGATCTCGATCCCGAAAAACTGCAGCCCGGTTACGCCGGCATTCGCCCGAAACTCAAAGGACCGGGCGAGGAGGGGGACTTCCTCTTCTCCGATACATCAATGCACGGCGTTCCGGGATACCTAGGCCTTTACGGCATCGAATCGCCGGGGCTTACGACGTGTCTTGCGGTGGCGGATCATGCCGCCGCGCTTGTTGCAAAGAACTGATTACCGCCTGTCGTAACGTATATTCCGCCGGTCCATTAGCGCTTCCACCTCGCCGCTGTCATTGAGCACAAACATCATCACATCGCCGGAATAGGGAATCAGCTCATGTCTTATGCTCTCGGGCGCGGTGAATGGCTCCGTTACAGATCGCAGATTACCTATGCTCAAGACGAGGTCTTCGCCTTCGAGCGTGACTTCGATAGCGCCGTAAAGGCCGTTCTCATAAACGCCGACATACTTTTCCCGCGGGAGACTTAATTTCCACTCCCGCGCCGCACGCCGCTCACGATCCGCGGCGGCATTTTTGAAAGCCTGATCACGGGCCGTAACAAGCTCTTCAACCGCGACGTCAGCCGCCGCGCGCGCATCCGGGTCGCCAGCCAGCCGATCGTAAATAAAATTGGCGACGATATCAGGAAGCGTAAATCCCGTTTCGCTGTCGTTGACGAACGCCGCCACGCCGACCTTGCGATCCGGCATGTAGGAAACATGAGCACGGAACCCGGCGAAGCCGCCAAAATGATGGACGAGCATGTCATCTTTATAAGGACCGGTGTACCAGCCGAGGCCGTAATGATCGCGCTTGTAGTCGCCGAACGCGCCTCCAAATTCAGCCAGCGGCGCGCGGGTTTCGCGAACAGCTTCGGCAGGAATGATCTGTTCGCCGCCAACAGCGCCATCCTCAACCAGCAGTTCCAGCCAGCGCAGGGCGTCATTGGCGCTCATGACCATCCCGCCTGCAGATTGCATCGTCTCGTCTGTCTTCTCCAGGGCAACACGCACCGGTCCGCCCTCAGCGCCGGTGTAATGCGGCCGGGCGAGGGACCATCCCTCTGAGTTCGCCTTTGACATGTAAGCCGTGGTTCGGGTCATGCCTACAGGCTCGATAATTTCCTGCGCAACCAGATCCTGCCAATCGACGCCAAGCTTTCGGTCGGTCATCACCGTCAGCACGTTGTAGCCCTCATTGGTGTAGTCAAAGGTTCCGTGGGGCGCGTCTTCATTGGGCTCTGACGTCGAGAGAAGCCGCCAGTTGAGTTCCGGCGTATGCTGGCCTGTAAATGCCGCGCGAAATCCGATCGGGCCGTTTGAAACACCGGAGGTGTGGGTGAGCAATTCGCGTAATATGACTTCATCCGGCGCGATGCTGTACGGAAATTCTGCATCCGGCGCGTATTCATTTAGCGTTGCATCAAGATCGATTTCGCCGCGGTGGTGCAGGATGTTCATCGTCAGGGCGACGAAGGATTTCGTTGAGGAGGCAATATAGAACGCCGTCTCTTCGCTTACAGGATCGCCGGTCTCTACGTCCGTCACGCCGAAACCGCGGGCGTAAACGCCTTCAGGGGTATAGACCGCGACCGAAAAGCCGGGAACAACGCCCAGCTCGGACATGGCGACTTCGACGAGTTCATTGATCTCGCCGGAAATCGCCAAAGACGGCGGAGCCGGTTTCGGCGCCGGAGAGGCGCAAGCGGAAAGTGAGAATGAGACCGCCAGCGCCAAAGGCGCAGCGAAGAGGCCGGTGAATTTCATTGTTAAACGCTCCTTTTCACCGGACGAAGGTAGTCCAGTTCAGACAGCCGATCTTGGACGATCTTAACCGGCTTCGGCGTCGGCCCAGTTGCAAAGTTTGCGGAAACTTTGCGGCGTTCTTCCCGTAACGCGATTGAACATCCGGTTCATGTGGCTTTGATCGTAGAATCCGGCCTGAACAGCGATGTCTTTCAGGCTTTTCTTTCCCTGGGCGATAAGGGCGACAGCGCGCCTGACGCTGTGCAGCCGTGCATGCTCTGTGATGCTCAGGCCGAAATGACGCCGGAACTGCCTTGATGCATGCACCGGATGGATGCCCGCATGTTTTGCCCTATCAGTAATGTTGATTTCATTGAGGCCTACCGATTCAAGTTCTTCCTTGAGCCTCAGGATCCAGCGCTGCGGTGTTCCGCCATGAAGCGCGCCCTGATCAAGGTATGAGAGCAATGAAAGGATAGATCCGGCAACTCCGGCGCTGCTTCCATGCGACGCAGACTCAAGTAGGCATATGCTTTCCCGAAATACATTCGGTTCTCTTTTTAGACGCCACATCCGGGTGTCACATGAAAAACCGTCAGGAAGCTCTACCGATGCGATAAGCGCGCCATCGGCGCCGAACCGGGTTTCGTGGGGAACTTCTTCGCCCTTGTATAAAAGGTCGCCGGGCCGCGCGGCGATGGCGCCGTTGGTGCTGTCCTCTGCGAAGGCGCCTTGAAGCAGGAATGAAAGGCGCGAGTGCCGATCGCGATGCGTGGGATGACGCTCTCCCGCTTCGTAACGCCGGGTTTTCAAACGCATAACCCTGCTGGCCCCGCTTCGCCTTTTACGTAATGTCTTTGGTAGGCTGCGGCTGGATTTCAGGCAAGCTCGGCTGTTGCAGGGCGCGTCAGGCCGTTTTCTATTTGCGGGAAATCGATGCCGGCGGCGGCCTTGCGAGCCGGCGCAGGCCCCGCTATAGACGCGCCTCCGGCGCGGGGCCTCCCGCGCCGGACCCTTTTGGCGGGGTAGCTCAGTTGGTAAGAGCGCAGGATTCATAACCCTGAGGTCGCGAGTTCAAGTCTCGCCCCCGCTACCAGTTAAAACAATTGTTTAGGCTGGTTTCACGAAGGAACACATAGAGACCGTTTACAGGGGTGTTCCTTTTTGGGTCACATCGTTGAAGTCCATCCGTTCGACTTCGGCGAGTAGTTTTCGCAATTCGGACTTGCCCTCATCTGTGATCGGAAGCTCCAAGTCCGAAACACGCTTTCTAATTTTATCGAGTCGAGGATCAGCGATTGGGACGGAAACAAAGTCGTCATAATCCCATGCACCGCCAGTTCCGTCGTGAAATTCACGGAGAAATTTCGAAACCTCACTCGGTTTAATGTTCGCTGGTTTTTCGAAGGGTATCAGTATGAGTTTTATCAGAATAATGATCGGCAGGAGGACAATAGCCGATACAATGCCGAGAAAATTTCGCCATTTAGGAGCACCAGGATCATAGAAAACAAAATGCAATGGTTCGGTACTCCAAATAGGACATAATCTCTCGTCTGCCGCATCCGTTCAATCGCGGAAATGACGACCGCCTTGCGGCTGACATAGCGCCGCCGGATACGCGCCGACATGCCGGTTTCCCAACCCATGATTTCGTCAATGTCACGATCTTCGAAGCCGTGACGCATCAGGTGCGTGGTTGTGGCGGTCGAAGAAAGTCGACAATCAATATTCTGACGGAGAGGAAGAGTTTCGAACACATAAAAATTATTGCACTACAATGTGTTGAAAGTTTTGGAAGTCAAATTAAAGCCGCTTCTTTATGAACGCGCGGCCATTGCCAGTTTTAAGAAATGCCTCAAATTCTTCCGCTTTTTTATAATTGGAAAAAGCAATATAGGTTTTGATTTTCCACGGCTTGAATTTATTAGTGTGAATAGATTTTCCGCTATTATGTTCTTCCAATCTTCTATCAAGATCGTCCGTAAGCCCAGTATAATAGCGCTCTGGATCGATTTCACTTTGAAGGATGTAGACATATTTCATTTTTTAGCCCGCCTTCGCCTTGCTACGGCGCGGCATCCGTTTCGCACGCGACACCGCTAATCGCGCTGTAGCTAACCCGCTTACGCTGCCGTAGGCAGCTGCAGCGTGGTAGCGAAAGCGGATGGCGGAGACGAAGTCCGTATTTAATGAGTCCCAGAGTGTCCAGCGAAGTCTAAAAGTCTGTATAAAAACAATATGTTATTGCGACGCTCGGTCCTATGTCGTATGGCCGGATATGCCGGCATCCGAGATTTGATGTGGGACGCAATGTGGGACCGGGCTCCATGGGCAAAGTCGTTTACAACCAGCTTACTGTAAAACGCGTTTCATCAATCAGGAATCCGGGACGCTACACGGACGGTCTGGGTCTGCACCTTTATGTCGATGCCTCCGGCGCGAAGCGCTGGGTGATGCGCGTATGCGCCCATGGGTGCCGGCGAGACATCGGATTGGGATCCGTCAATGACGTACCACTAGCTGAAGCCCGGCGACGACGAGATGAACTCCGGAGTAAATTGCGAGATGGAGAAGATCTGTTTTCACTTCGTGGGCGGCCCCAGGTAGGCCCGAGTTTTGAGGATTATGCCCGCAAATATCATTTAACCATCGCCGGTGACTGGAAAAACGCCAAACACGCGCAACAGTGGATTAACACTCTCATCGCCTACGTTTTTCCGATTATTGGCAAAATGCCTGTCGGAACTGTAGACGCCGCTGCCATCAAGAAGGCCCTGGAACCTATCTGGACTGAGAAACCGGAAACAGCGCGCAGGGTTCGGCAGCGAATCGGGCGGGTTATTAGCGCCGCAATCAGTGAAAACCTTCACCCCGGCCCAAATCCAGCCCCGGACGCCACAACGGCACTGAGCGCGCGGAGGCCCAAGGCGAAGAAATTCGCGGCCATGCCTTATCGGGAGGTTCCGGCGTTCTTTCAACGGCTTGACGCAAGCGATCTCTCGCCATCGGCCCGGCTGGCGTTCCAGTTTCTGATCCTCACCGCGGGGCGAACCGGCGAAATTATTGGCGCGAGATGGTCGGAGATCGACAGTGAAAATGCCGAATGGACGATTCCCGCCGACCGTATGAAGGCCGGCGAATCGCATATTGTTCCATTATCGGCGCCTGCGCTCGACATACTCAGCGCGGCGCACAAGCTGTTCGAAAGCTCAGAGCATGTTTTTCCGGCAATGCGCGCAGACAAGCCCCTTTCCAATATGACCCTCCTGCAGGCATTGCGGCGCTTTAAGGAGCCTTACACCACGCATGGCTTCCGGTCGTCGTTCCGGGACTGGGCGGAAGAGAAAACAAACTATCAGCACGCTGTGAAAGAGGCGGCATTGGCGCACACCGTCAGGAACAAAGTTGAAGCGGCCTACCGTAGAACCACTCTATTGGAAAAACGGCGATTGCTTATGGACGACTGGGGGAGATTTCTCAGGGGAGGATCATCATGAAAATTGATGTGCCCGATCATGAAGCGAAGTGGGCCAAAAAGGTGAAATGGAATCCAATCGAAGCCGCAATTTTATGCATGGGCTTTGACCCCGATGATATCGGACACCCAATCCCCAAGGTAGTGCGTTGCAGAATACACGATCGCTATGGGGAACGTAGCGGGTGGCGATTCCAATCTGTCTTAAGGAGAGCCGGAATTAGGGAAATGGGTATTCAACTTCCTGATGAAGAATTGATCCGAATAAATTCAAAATCTCCTGTCGATTGGCTGGCATGGGTTCAATCAGAAAACTTTGATCGACCGAACTCGCTCAGGATTCTGGTAGACAAATATCACAAGCAAGCATGGTCAGCCGAAGACGAAGAACCAATCTCTTCCCGCGAACGGAGCACTGTGATGAAACTGATCACCGCAGCGGCGATCCGGAAGTATGGCTACGATCTCAAGGCAAAAAAGAACGGTGCGGCGGTCAATGCAATCATCTCCGACATCAAAGATATTTTCGGCCACGCGCCGCACCAGAGAACTGTCAGGGACTGGCTAAAAAAAGCCTGCGCGGAGAGCGAGTTAGAAGTGCGCTGAACCGAAAGGAAAGTTAGCGGGCAAACGGAAGCTTCCGTTAAAAATAAAATTCAGCAGCCATCATCAACTGGATGATTCGTATCCCGTATGATGGAGGCCAATAATGTCCACTCAGACAACTTCAATTCGGGGGTTCCTGAGACTCCCGGACGTTTTGAAGCTGATACCGGTAAGTCGCGCCACCTGGTATGCAGGCATAAAAGATGGCCGCTTTCCCGCGCCCATAAAGATCTCTCCAAATATCGCCGCATGGAAAGCTTCAGATATTCATCAACTAATCGAGGTTCTATCCAGTGCCGGCCAGGAGTAGGCCGGATGGCGTTTCTATTACGCCATTTTCCATAGTGCGAAAGTCTGAACTGGATACGCTTGTGAAACTGCCGCCTCCGGCCGCTTTGTATTGGATTGCCGTGCGGTTTGGCCGCACTGACGCGGACGCCTTCAGCTTCGGATGTAGAAAGTTTGAGCGGTTTGGACTCAACAAGAGTTCAGGTTGCCGCTTTCTGAGCCTATTCGTAGAGCACGGGCTGCTCAAATTGGAATACAAATCCGGCTATCTGAACAAGCGCCGGCAAAGCATATATCGATTTTGTCACACGAAGGACTCCGAAGAAAAGCAGTCCCACAAACGGGACAAGCGCAGACACAATAGACCCGTGATGAGGACTGTCAGCACTCGGCCAGTACCGCAAACGGGACAGAAATACGACGAACAGTCCCAGCGCCGAGACAATACTAAGGATACTTCCTCGACTTCGTCGAGGAAGTCGAAGGAAGAGGAAGTATCCTTGACATCTTCTGAAGAAGAAAAGCAGCGGTCATTGAGCGAACAAAAGGCGCGCGCACGCTGCATCGGGAAGCTCGCGAACGCTCTCCAAATGGAGGATTATACGCTTATGAGAAAAGCTGGGGGCCCTTCTGAGGCGGGTAAATTGGCTGATTGCTTCGAAAAGGGTGAATTGGCGCTCAACGAAATTCGAAAGAAGATCAACGAATTTGGTAGCAATAATTAGAATTCATTTGGCGGACGTTGTCAGCGACCTTCAAACGCGCTGATGAAATATGGCTCGGGAATGCACGCCATGCTGATACAATCAATCGAAGTTGAAAAACGCGGCATAGATGCGCTCGACATAGCCCGGTTTTTGCACGCGGCGCGCCTCGGCCCATTGTCTCGCCGTTCGTTTATCGGGCAGGGGGCCTTTCAGCGCAATATCGCCGGCGGTCGTCGTCGCGATCACCGACCAGCCGCCGCAGCTGGCGCGCACGAGGCTGTAATGATCGATCAGGACGGCGCCGTCGTCGATTTCGATGATCATGTC
>MRWG01000468.1_pt1 | contig 47135 bp, 46 predicted proteins | sample 1013341 | NCBI WGS metagenome assembly MRWG01 (sample SAMN06117577, study PRJNA244670) | biofilm metagenome | biome: Water; feature: Cathode Biofilm; material: Biofilm; isolation source: microbial consortium enriched at the cathode of a solar microbial fuel cell | place: USA: District of Columbia ... | reverse complement strand
GCCAGTATAGATCGCTCATGTCACCGCTCCGTTTTCAGAGCCGTGAATCACGCAGCGCAGCGGAAATCAATGCATCCTGACCCTAGTGTCATAGTATCCCATCGTCTCCGCCAGAAACCCCATTTAAAACAAAGCGATACACCAGACCTGTGAACAGGCGTGCAAAATTGACCCCGTAGAGGGGTGATGGGCGTCCAAAAATGACCCCCTTACACTGATGTGGATGATGCCTCCGAGGCTATCGGGGAGCACAGAGTGGGATGTTGGTCATGGAGACGATTGCGAAGATCCGGCGGGCGTATTTTCAGGACAAGAAGTCGATCAAGCATATCTGCCGGGAGCTGCGGGTCTCGCGGAACACGGTGCGCAAGGTTATCCGGTCCGGTGCGACCGAGCACACATACGAGCGGACGGTCCAGCCGCAGCCGAAGATCGGTCCATGGAAGGACGAACTCGACGAGATGCTGGCGGCGAATGCGCGGGAGTCCAAGCGCGAGCGACTGACCCGCATCCGTATCTTTGAGGAACTCCGGGCCCGAGGATATGATGGCGGCTATGATGCCGTCCGGCGATACGCGGCCACGTGGTCCAAGGAGGAACAGGAGGCATCGGCCGCTGCCTATGTCCCGCTGATCTTCGATCCGGGCGAGGCCTACCAGTTCGACTGGAGGTGAGGAGGATCAGGGGATCGTCTGGGGGACGATCACCCCGACGAACGGATCGTAGTGATCGATGGCGCGACGACCACCGTGAAGGTGGCGCATGTCCGGCTTTGCCACAGCCGGATGCTGTTCGTGCGAGCCTTCCCGCGCGAGACACAGGAGATGGTCTTTGACGCCCACGACAAGGCCTTTGCCTTCTTCGGCGGAGCCTGCGCTCGGGGGATTTACGACAACATGAAGACGGCGGTGGACACGATCTTCGTCGGGCGTGATCGCGCCTACAATCGCCGGTTCCAGCAGATGTGCGGGCATTACCTGGTCGATCCCGTCGCCCGCACACCGGCATCCGGCTGGGAGAAGGGACAGGTCGAGAACCAGGTCGGCGTTGTCCGACGGCGGTTCTTCGTGCCTCGGCCCAAGTTCAAGAGCTACGCCGAACTCAATGCCTGGCTCGAGGATCGCTGCGTTGCCTGGGCCAAGGCCAATCCGCACCAGGAACTTCGAGACCGCACGATCTGGGAGGTCTTCGAGGGCGAGCGTGCGAGTCTTGTGCCATACGTTGGCCCCTTTGATGGCTTCCATGCCGTGCCGGCGTCGGTCTCGAAGACCTGCCTCGTCCGGTTCGACAAGAACCGCTACTCCGTGGATGGCCGCGCTGTTGGTCGCCCTGTCGAGATCCGCGCCTATGCCGAGCGGGTCGAGTTCTGGCAGGACGGCAAGATCGTGGGGCAGCATGCCCGAGCCTTCGGGCGCGACAAGGCCATCTATGACCCGCTGCACTACATTCCGGTTCTGGCTCGCAAGCCTGGCGCCCTCCGGAATGGCGCACCCTTCAAGGACTGGGACCTGCCGTCGGCGATCAGGCGTTTGCAGCGCAAACCTGGCAAGGTGCCGAATGGCGACCGGCAGATGGTCCAGATCCTGAGCATGATCCCAATCGATGGCCTGGATGCGGTGGATGCTGCCTGTGCCGAAGCCCTGAACGAAGGTGCCCCAGCAGCCTCGGTCGTTCTCAACATCCTCGCCTGGCATCGCGAGCCAACGCCGCCGCTGAACATCGCGGCACCGGATGGGCTACGGCTGGCCTGCGAGCCGGTGGCCGATTGCAAACGTTACCACAGCCTCAGGAGACCCAACCATGGAAAGATCGCAGGTGCTGGACGCGATGAGCCAGCTGAAGCTCTACGGCATGAAGGCCGCCTACGATGAGATCATCACCACGGCGGTAAAGCGGCAGCATGAACCGCAACAGATCGTAGGCGACCTGCTGAACGCCGAGATCAGCGGGAAGCAGGCGCGCTCGATCAAATACCAGATGACGATCGCCAAGCTGCCTCTGGCGAAAGAGGTCGACGAGTTCAGCTTCGAAGACACGCCGGTCAACGAGACGCTGGTGCGCGATCTGGCCGCCGGGGAGTTCTTTGAGCATCAGCGCAACGTCGTCCTCATCGGCGGCACCGGGACCGGCAAGTCCCACCTTGCCGTGAGCATCGCCCGGGCCTGCATCCGGCGCGGCAAACGGGGGCGCTTCTTCAACGTCGTGGACCTCGTGAACAAACGTGACGCCGAGGCCCGCGCTGATCGCCGGGGGCGCACGGCAGAATCGTCGAAAGGCCGTTCCGACCGAACGACCATTGTAAGGGAAAATTCTGCCGCGACCGCCCGCGACTGCCCGTTGCTCTTCGATCAGCGCGCATGGATCGTGCCCAGAGACGAACAGCAGGGGAATGCGCTGGTCGTTTCCCGTCTTGCGGCGTGGATCCTTTCGATCTCGGCTGAGGAGCATCCTTGTGCGAGGATTGTAGTCCCCCCACCGAACCCGGCAGATCTCATCTTGTCGCATGGCGGTCGCGATCGCGAAGCGAACAACACGTGCCACGGGAATGTACTGCCTCGGATCGCTCTCAAGTGCATTGAGGATGGCGTCAATCTCGTCCTCGCTTGGACGACGGTCCCGTTCATTTCCCTTGCCAACCAGGTCGAGCCGGGAGAGTGTGATCCGCGCGAGATCAACCCCTTCTGTCGGGGCGATGATGCCGTGAACGGCCGCCGCAAGGGAGAGGATCGTCTTGATGTAGCCAAGGTCGATACCGACCGTTACGGGGCCAGCACCTTCCTTCGCGCGCTGGCGGCCGAATTCGATGAGCTTTTCGCGGCTCAACTCGGCCGGCTTCAAATTCCCGAGGCGTCGCGCCAAAAAATCCAGACTTGCGGCTTTCGACCTACCCAGCTCCTTATCGACCTCCGCCAAGTCTTCTCTGTGAAGATCGATGAGGTTCCCAAATGTCTTGGCCGTGGCCCTGCCAGCGTGTATAGGTTCGCCCCGATCGATCTTGCCCTCAATGGTCCGTGCCCAAAGCTCCGCGTCGCCGCGACGCAGGAAGGACTCGCTGACGTAGTTTCCTTTGCGTCTGACCTGGACTCGCCAGCAGCCCGAAGGAAGCTTTGATATGGTCGCCATTTCGTGTGCTCTATATGAGCAGTGCGCGATCGAAACGTGGCGAAAAGGGGCGTATTTGGTCGTAGAATGGAGTACACACGCCGCCGCGCAGCGAGTTGATGGTAATAGAAAAATGACTAAATATCAAGCACATAGACTTGCCGTTGCCCCTATGATGGACTGGACGGACCGCCATTGCCGGTATCTTCACCGGCTGCTGAGCCGTCATGCGCTGCTCTACACGGAAATGGTCACGGCGCCGGCCCTTGTCAGGGGCGGGGCGCTGCATCTGCTTGACCATTCCCCGCAGGAGCACCCGGCCGCGCTGCAACTGGGCGGGTCGGATCCGATTGAGCTGGCGCAAGCGGCGCGGCTTGGGGCGGAGGCGGGCTATGATGAGATAAACCTCAATTGCGGCTGCCCCTCGGACCGGGTGCAGTCGGGCACGTTCGGCGCGGTGCTGATGCGTGAGCCGCGCCTTGTGGCCGAATGCTGTGCCGCGATGATCGCCGCGCAGTCGCGCGAGGTCACCGTCAAGTGCCGCATCGGCGTGGACGAGCAAGACCCCGAGACGGTGCTGCCCGACTTCCTGTCGCGGCTTCAGGAGGCAGGCGTGCGGCGGGTCATCATCCATGCGCGCAAGGCGTGGCTCGATGGCCTCAGCCCCAGGGAAAACCGCGATATCCCGCCGCTGGATCACGATCTGGTGCGGCGGATGAAGGCGCGATTTGCCGATCTGCACATCTCGGTCAACGGCGGCATCACCTCTCTGGACGAAGCGCAGGCGCTGCTGGATCAGGGCCTCGACGGGGTGATGGTGGGGCGCGCGGCCTATCATCAGCCGGCCGATATCCTGTGCGCCGCCGACCGGCGCATCTTTGGCGTTCCCGGTCCGGACAGCACGCCCGAGGGCGCGGTGCGCGCCATGCTGCCCTATATCGAGGCGCATCTAGGCGCCGGTGGCAAGCTCAACCAGGTCACGCGGCACATGCTGGGCCTCTTCGCGGGCCGCCCGGGGGCGCGCGGCTGGCGGCGGTTGTTGTCGGAGGGGGCCACGCGCCCCGGTGCCGGGCCGGAGCTTGTCGAGGCGGCGCTGGAGCAAGTGGTGCAGATGGCGGCCTGAGCGCTCAGCCGTGGCGGTCGGCGAGGCGGCGTGCGGCCACGCTGAGTGTGGCGTCCGACAGGTCGGGCAGGGCGAGCGGTGTGGCTTCTGCCTTGCTCACCCGCCGATAGCGCGGGTCGTAATGGGTGCGGATGAGGTCCTCGACCAGTGGTGCGAACTCTCCTGCCGCCGCCCATGCCCGCCATGTGGCAACCTTCTCGTGCCCGTGATAGCGCACGAGGCGTTCGAGGATCGCGTCGAGCCGGGCGGGATCGGCGATCATGTCCTCGTATTCGGCGAGGATATGCCCCACCCGCGCCGCCATCGGCGCGTCAACCCGGATGCCGGGCGCCGATTTCATCGCCACGGCGAGCGCGGGCGGAAGGGTGATGCCCCCGATCCGCGCGCTCTCGGCCTCAAGGAAGACGGGGCGCGCGCGATCGAGCGCAGCCACGCGCATGGCGAGCGCGCTCTCGAACGCCTTTTGCGAGGGCTGCTCCGTGCCGATGAGGCCAAAGAGCGAGCCGCGATGTCCGGCCAGCGCCTCGAGGTCGATGACCTGCGCACCCGCGGCGCCAAGATGCGCCAGTAGCCGCGTCTTGGCCGTGCCGGTGCCCCCGTCAATGAGCAGGACGGGGCAGGGAAAGGGGCTGTCGTAGAGCGCCGCCACCACCAGCCTGCGATAGCTGCGATAGCCGCCGGCGATGGTGTCTGCGCGCCAGCCGATCTGTTGCAGGATAGAGGTGAACGAGCCCGACCTCTGCCCGCCGCGCCAGCAATAGACCAGCGGTCGCCAGCCGCCATCGCGATCTGCCAGCGGCCCCTCGATATGCGCGGCGGCATTGCGCGCCACCAGCGCCGCACCGATCTTGCGGGCGAGGAACCGGTCCTCTTGCACGTAGATCGTGCCGACGCGGGCGCGTTCGGCGTCCGACAGCACCGGCAGGCTGATCGCGCCGGGGACGTGATCCTCGGCGTATTCCGCCGGAGAGCGCACGTCGATCACCTGATCGAAGGGCAGGGTGTCGAGATCGCCAAGACTGTCGAGCGTGACCGGCACGCTCAGCTCGCCCGCCTTATGCCCATGACGCGGGCACGCGCGCGCGGGTCGCTGTCAAAGAGCGCGGCCAGTTGCTCGGTCATCGCACCGGCAAGCTGATCGGCGTCGGTGATGGTCACCGCGCGGTCATAATAGCGGGTCACGTCATGGCCGATACCGATGGCCAACAGTTCCACCTGCTTGCGGCGTTCGACCATGGCGATCACGTCGCGCAGGTGTTTTTCGAGATAGTTGGCGGGGTTGACGCTCAGCGTGCTGTCGTCCACCGGCGCGCCATCGGAGATCACCATCAGGATCTTGCGCGCTTCCTTGCGCGCCACGATCCGCCGGTGCGCCCATTCCAGCGCCTCGCCGTCGATGTTCTCCTTGAGCAGGCCCTCTTTCATCATCAGCCCGAGATTGTCGCGTGTCCGCCGCATCGGCGCGTCGGCGGATTTGTAGACGATGTGGCGCAGGTCGTTCAGGCGACCGGGCAACTGCGGGCGGCCCTCGGCGAGCCATTTCTCGCGGCTCTGCCCGCCTTTCCACGCGCGGGTGGTGAAGCCCAGAACCTCGACCTTGACCGAACACCGCTCCAGCGTGCGGGCAAGCACGTCTGCGCAAATCGCGGCGATGGAGATGGGCCGCCCGCGCATCGAGCCGGAATTGTCGAGCAGAAGCGTCACCACCGTGTCGCGGAACTCGGTATCCTTTTCCACCTTGAAGCTGAGCGGCGTGGTGGGGTTGGCCACCACGCGGGCAAGGCGACCGGCATCGAGAATACCCTCCTCGCGGTCGAACTCCCAGCTTCGGCTCTGCTGCGCCTGAAGGCGTCGTTGCAGCTTGTTGGCGAGCCGCCCGACCGCACCCTTCAGCGGGTCGAGTTGCTGGTCGAGATAGGCGCGCAGGCGTTCGAGCTCGACCGGGTCGGCGAGGTCCTCGGCGCGGATTTCCTCGTCATGGCTGGCGTCATAGATCATGTAGCCCGGATCCGCCTCGGAGGCGGGCGGCGGCGGTGGCGGGTCGAGCGGCGCCTCGCCCTCGGGCAATTCCGTCTCGTCGTCCATGTCCTGGTCGGCCATCTCGTCGAGGCTGACCTGGGCCTGTTGTGCGTCCTGCTGTTCGTCCTGGCTGCGCTCGGGATCGGCGTCGGCTTCGTCCTCGTCGCTCTGGTCCTCGCCCTGGCTCTCGGGGTCGTCCTCTTCGCCGGTCTCTTCTGCCTCGTCTTCCTGGTCGTCATCGGGGCTGTCGGGGTCGTCGCCCAACTGGTCGCCGTAGCCCAGGTCCTCGATGATCCGGCGGGCAAATTTGGCGAATGCGGTCTGATCGGCGAGCGTCTCCTGCAAGTTCTCCAGCGTGCCGCCCGCCTGTTCCTCGATGAAGCCGCGCCACAGCTCCATCACGTTCTGCGCGCCCGGTGGCAGGTCGCGCCCGGTGGCGAGGTGGCGGATGAGGTATCCGGCGGCGGCGGGCAGGGGGGCGTCGTCGGTCGAGGTGACGCGGTCAAAGCCGAGCCGCCCGGCCTCTTGCGCGATACGCGCGTCGATATTGGTCGCGGTGCCGGGCATATCGCGCGCACCCACGGCCTCGCACCGCGCGGTCTCCATCGCCTCGTAGAGGTCGCGCGCCATGTCGCCCGGCGGCGCGTAGCGCGCGTGCAGCGCGTCATCGTGGAACTTGTGCCGCAATGCCAGCGCATCGGCGGTGCCACGCGCCAGCAAAACCTCCTCACGGCTCATCCGGCGGCTCACCTGTGGCAGGCGCATCGCATCGCCCGAAATCCCCGCCGGATCGACCGAGTAGCTCACCGTCAGGTCGGTGTCGTCGGCCATCACCTTGGTGGCATTGGCCAGCGCCTTCTTGAACGGGTCGGCGGGGTTGTCGGAGGGTTTTGTCATGGCATCGCCGCCGTTTCTTCAAGACTGCGCCGCCCGGTCGCGAGGTCGGCCAGAACCGACACATGCACGTCGAGCGCATCGATCACTTTATAGCCCGTATCCTGACCGTCAAAAGCCAGGTTGAGGTCTGTGCCGGCCAGGAGGACCGCTTCGGCCCCTTGTTCAGCGACCATCCGTCGTCCGGCATCAAGAAAGAGCGCGCGTTGCGTTTCGGTGCATCGCCCGGTAACCGCCATGTCCTGATAGCTTTGTCCCAGCGTCTCGATCTCGTCGTCGATGGCGACGGCCTCGGTCTTGTGCAACTGGCCATAAAGTCGGGTGCGCATGACGACGCGGGTGCCCAGAAGACCGACCCGACGGATGCCGGTTTCCGCGAAATGATCGTCAAGAGGGGCCACCGCCGAGACGAGGGGCAGTGGCGACCGCTGCGCCGTCTCGTCGAAACAGAAATGCCCGCCGAGCGAGGTGATCGCTGCACAATCTGCGCCCGCTGCTTTCAAGCGGCCGATCAGGGAGAGGTAGATTTCCGCCTGCTCTTCGCGACGGTCGGCGAGGTTGTTGCGAATAAGATCCTGCACGTCCGCATGGACGATTGTCAGTTCAAGCCGTCCGCCAAGCCGCGCAACGGCGGTCGTGAGGCGTTGATAGTAAACGACCGTCGCCGCCACGCCGATGCCGCCGATCAGGCCGATATGGAGGCCACCGGCAGCCGACATTACTGTACGCTCACGTTCGCCGCGCTCTCGGGAAGTTCCTCGTCGAAGCAGCGCTGGTAGAATTCCGCCACGGTCTGGCGCTCCAATTCGTCGCACTTGTTGAGGAAGGTGAGCCGGAACGCATAGCCCACGTTGCGGAAGATGGTGGCGTTCTGCGCCCAGGAGATCACGGTGCGGGGGCTCATCACGGTCGACAGCTCGCCATTCATGAAGGCGGTGCGCGACAGGTCCGCCACCGTTACCATGCGGCTAACGGTCTGGCGCCCTTCGGCGGTGTTGAAGATCGGGTTCTTGGCCAGCACGATCGCCGTCTCTGCGTCGTGGCTCAGGTAGTTGAGCGTGGCCACCAGGTTCCAGCGGTCCATCTGGCCCTGGTTGATCTGCTGCGTGCCGTGGTAAAGCCCCGTGGTGTCACCGAGGCCAACAGTGTTGGCCGTGGCGAACAGGCGGAAATACGGGTTGGGCGTAATCACCTCGTTCTGGTCGAGCAGCGTCAGCTTGCCATCCGCCTCCAGCACCCGCTGGATCACGAACATCACGTCCGCGCGCCCGGCGTCGTATTCGTCGAACACGATGGCCGTGGGGTTGCGCAGCGCCCAGGGCAGGATGCCCTCGTGAAACTCGGTCACCTGCACCCCGTCGCGCAGCTTGATCGCGTCCTTGCCGATGAGGTCGATCCGGCTGATATGGCTGTCGAGGTTGACCCGCACACAGGGCCAGTTAAGCCGGGCCGCGACCTGCTCGATATGGGTGGATTTGCCGGTGCCGTGATAGCCCTGGATCATCACCCGCCGATTGTGGGAAAAGCCCGCGAGGATCGCCAGCGTCGTATCGGGATCGAACTTGTAGGTCGAATCGAACTCGGGCACCCGTTCGCTGCGCTCGGCAAAGCCCTTCACGATCATGTCTGTGTCGATGCCGAAAACCTCGCGCACGGCGATTTCCTCGGTCGGTTTCGCGTTGATGTCAATCGTGCCGTCAGCCAATTCGCCGGTCCTTCGATAGGGTCGCTGTTTCGTTGGAGTCGTGGTGCAACATATCGCGTGGAAGGGCAAGGGGAAGGGTCAAGATCGGGTTGGCCTCATGGTTCGTCCGCACTAGTCATACCGGCCTTTCGTGCTAGGATGGCGTGCGAACGGGACAGTGGCGAGCATATGGCGACGCGCGACGACATAGAACGGTACATCCTGCGCGCCGCGCAAGGGGACCGGACAGCGTTCAAGGCACTCTATGACGCCACGTCGGCGAAACTCCTGGGCGTTGCCCTGCGTGTGTTGAATGACCGCGCGGAGGCCGAGGATGTGTTGCAGGAAATCTACGTCAAGATCTGGCACAATGCCGCGCGTTACAATGTCAACGGGCTAAGCCCCATGACCTGGCTGATAACGATCGCGCGCAACAGCGCCGTCGACCGCCAGCGCAAGCTGCGCCGGGCCGGGACGACCGACGTGCTCGAAGACCGGATCGCCGACACCGGGGCAGGGCCCGAGACGCAGGCCATCGCCGCCTCCGAGCGGCGGCGGCTCGACGCGTGCATGGAGGAGTTGGCCGCGCCGCGTGCCGAGGCCGTGCGCCGTGCCTATCTCGACGGCGAGAGCTATGCCGATCTCGCGGCGCGGTTCGACGTGCCGCTCAACACGATGCGAACATGGCTGCGCCGCAGCCTCTTGAAGCTGAAGGAGTGTCTGTCGCGATGAGCGATCGGGACCAGCCAGACCGGGACGAGGACCACATCCTCGCGGGCGAATACGCGCTCGGCCTGCTTTCGGCAGAGGAGGCGGCGGCGTTCGAGGCGCGCATGGTGCGCGACCCGGACCTGCGCGCCGCCTACGCGCAATGGGCCACGGATTTCGCCGACATGACCGACGAGATCGCACCGCAGGCCCCGCCCGCCCATGTCTGGCAGCGGATCGAGGCAGGGCTATTTCCTGACGCCCGGCCCCGCGCCGGCTGGATGCGGCGGCTGGCGCTCTGGGGCGGCGGCCTTGCGGCCGCGGCGGTGCTGGTCCTGGCGCTCGTTACCGGTGGCGACTGGGGTGCGCCGCCGCAAGCGCCCGCCGAGGCGCTCTACCGCGCCGAGGTGGCCGCGGAGGATCGCAGCCTGGTGGTCGATGCCGTCTATGACGCCGCGACCGGCACCCTTTTGATCGACCGTGCGGCGGGTGCGCCCGCGCCGGGCCGCGCGCTGGAACTGTGGCTCATTGCCGGAGAGGCGGCGCCGGTCTCGCTCGGTGTTCTGCCCGAGGACCGGCGCGGGTCGATCCCGGTGCCCGACGCCCTGCGCCCGCGCCTGCCCGGTGCCGTCCTCGCGGTCTCTGACGAGCCCTCGGGCGGATCGCCCACCGGCGCACCCACAGGCGACGTGCTGGCCACCGGCGCGGTGCGCGACACCTAGACCGGCTGCTGAAAAACGCTTTCACCGCCGCCGGCCAAGCCCCCGCCCGGCCCTATCGCGTACAAATCGCGGGAGGCAGGTGCCGCCCCCCTAGGCAAACGCTCGCAAAGCTCCTATATTCGGGGTGTTCCCGGCAACGGGGACTATGGACATAAACGCGCTCGTAATAAGCGGATCGGACCCGGGGGCGGTACCCGGCGGCTCCACCAATAATCCTTCATTTGGGGATCATGGGGCCGAAACAGGATCGACGAACGTCTAAAGGGGTTATGCTTTGTCCCGGTGAGGTACCACCGTTATCGGTCCGAAACGTACAGTTGCAAATGACAACCGTGCTCCGGTGGCCGTTGCTGCGTAAGCAGTAACCAAACCGAAACTTAAGCCCTTGCCTCTAGCAAGGTAAGGCGGGGTTCGCAGGCACCTGGCAACAGAAGCCTGCACTTTCATTCAAATGTCGCTTGTCCCGATGCGTGTCGCGCGCCACAAGGACGCATGGGCGCGCCAACCTTTCCCGATCTGTTGCGCAGCTTCGCGCGGATCGGCCTGCTGAGTTTCGGCGGGCCGGCGGCGCAGATCTCGGTGATGCATGACGAGTTGGTGACGCGGCGCGGCTGGATGTCGGAAAACCAGTTTCTCGGCGCGCTGTCCTTTTGCATGCTGTTGCCGGGGCCCGAGGCGATGCAACTTGCCACCTATGCGGGATGGCGACAGAGGGGCGTGCCGGGCGGGCTGATCGCCGGGCTGCTCTTCGTGCTGCCCGGCGCGGCGGTAATTCTCGGTCTCGGCTATGGCTATGCCATCTGGGGTGGCGTGCCGCTGGTGCAGGCGGCCTTCCTCGGCGTCAAGGCGGCGGTGGTGGCAATCGTGGTGCAGGCGCTCTTGCGGATCGCGCGCAAGGCGCTGGCCACGCCCGGCCACTGGGTTGTGGCGGGGCTGGCATTCGTCGCGATGTTCGCGCTTGGCGTGCCGTTCCCGGCGATCATCGCGGCGGCGGCGCTCTGGGGGTATTGGCAGAGCCGCAACACGCCGCCCGCGCCCGCGCCTGTGGGGACGGCGGTGCGGCCCGCAGACACGCTGCGCACGGCGCTCATATGGGGCGCGCTCTGGGCGGCGCCGGTGCTGGTGGCCTGGGGCGCGGGGGCTGCGTTCCTCACCGATCTGGCGCTGTTCTTCTCGAAGCTGGCGGTGGTCACCTTCGGCGGTGCCTACGCGGTGCTGGCTTACATGGCCGACACGGTGGTGAGCGCCAAGGGCTGGATCACCGCCGCGCAGATGATCGACGCGCTTGGCCTCGCCGAGACCACGCCCGGCCCGCTGATCCTGGTGACCGAGTTCGTGGGCCTTCTGGCAGGCTGGCAGGCCGGGGGGGCAGGGCTCGCGCTGGTGGCCGCGCTGCTCACCCTGTGGGTGACCTTCGTGCCCTGTTTCCTGTGGATTTTCACCGGTGCGCCTTATGTAGAGGCGATCCTCGCGCGGCCCCGGCTCAAAGGGGCGCTGGCGGGAATATCGGCGGCCGTGGTTGGGGTGATCCTCAACCTGTCGCTGTGGTTCGCATTGCACGTGGTGTTCGGGAAATTGCGAGAGAGCCCGGTCGGTCCGGTGCCGGTCTGGGGGACCGTGTCCTGGACTGGCTTGGGGCTGACGGTGCTGGCTGCGGTGCTGCTTCTGTGGGTGCGGGTGCCGATGGGTCGCGTCCTGGCGCTGATGGCGGCGCTCGCGGCGGCGGGACATGTTTTGATCTGAGGCTTGCTCGCAGGCTCTTTCGTTTCGATCCGAATCCCCTATGCTGACAGTGTCGATCTTGTTCGAGGTAAGGAATGACCCGCTCCATCGATTATGGAACCCTGATGCATCGCGCGATGCGTGGCCTCATCCAGGAGGTTCTGACGGACGTGGCCGAGAATGGGCTGCCGGGGGCGCACCATTTCTTCATCACCTTCGACACCACACATCCCGATGCCGAGCTGGCCGACTGGCTGCGCGAGCGCTACCCGTCAGAGATGACGGTGGTCATGCAGCACTGGTTCGAGGCGCTTGAGGTCAGCGACGACGGCTTCGGCGTGACGCTCAATTTCGGCGAAGCGCCCGAGCGGCTTTATGTGCCTTACGAGGCGATCCGCACCTTCGTTGACCCGTCGGTCGAGTTCGGCCTGCGGTTCGAAACGCAGGACAGCGACGATGACGAGGACGAGGACGACGGCGCCCCCTTCGAAGAGATGGACGGTGCGGGCAGCGCGCAGGAGGAGACCGGCGAGGTCGTGAGCCTCGACAAGTTCCGCAAGTAGCGGGTCACGAGCGGGGCGGGCCTTGGTATCCCGTCGTATACAGCATTGATCTTTCCGGCACCTGCGGTATGAACGGGAGAAACCGCCAAGGAGGCCCGCCATGACCGCCACCCGCACCGAATCCGACAGTTTCGGCCCGCTTGAGGTGCCCACCGACAAGTATTGGGGCGCGCAGACGCAGCGCAGCCTGATGAATTTCCCGATCGGCTGGGAGCGGCAGCCGGTGGCCATCGTGCGCGCGCTGGGCGTCATCAAGAAAGCCTGCGCGCAGGCCAACAAGGCATCCGGCAAGCTCGACCCGCGGATCGCCGACGCGATCATCGCGGCGGCGGGAGAGGTGATCTCGGGCGATCTCGACGATCATTTCCCGCTGGTCGTCTGGCAGACCGGCTCTGGCACGCAATCCAACATGAACGCAAACGAGGTGATCGCCAACCGCGCCATCGAGATTCTCGGCGGCGAGATCGGATCGAAGGACCCGGTGCACCCCAACGATCACTGCAACATGGGGCAGTCCTCCAACGACACCTTTCCCACGGCCATGCATATCGCCGCCGCGATGAGCATGCGCGACGTCGCGTTGCCGGGGCTGGAGGCGCTGGCGGCGGGGCTCGAGGCGAAATCCCACGAGTTCCGCGACATCATCAAGATCGGCCGCACCCATACGCAGGACGCCACGCCGCTGACGCTGGGGCAGGAATTCTCCGGCTACGCGCATCAGGTCCGGATGGGCATCTCTCGCGTCAAGGCCTGCCTTCCCGGCATATACGAGCTGGCGCAGGGCGGCACCGCCGTGGGCACCGGGCTCAACACCGCGCCCGGCTGGGGCGAGACGGTTGCGGCCAACATGGCGGAGATCACCGGCCTGCCTTTCGTCACCGCGCCCAACAAGTTCGAGGCTCTGGCGGCCCATGACGCGATGGTGTTCCTGTCCGGCGCGCTCGCGACGGTGGCGGGGTCGTGCTACAAGATCGCGAACGATATCCGTTTTCTCGGGAGCGGCCCGCGCTCGGGTCTGGGCGAATTGATCCTGCCGGAGAACGAGCCGGGCAGCAGCATCATGCCCGGCAAGGTCAACCCGACGCAGGCAGAGGCGCTGACGCAGGCGGCGGCTCACGTGATGGGCAACGACGCGGCGATCAAGTTCGCCGGATCGCAGGGCCATTTCGAACTGAACGTCTACAACCCGATGATGGCCTACAACCTGTTGCAGTCCATCCAGCTTCTGGGTGACGCCACGGCGAGCTTCACCGAGCGGATGCTCACCGGCATCCGGGCCAACGAGGACCGCATCGAGAAGCTGATGAAGGAATCGCTCATGCTGGTCACGGCGCTGGCGCCCACCATCGGCTATGACAACGCCACCAAGGTGGCCAAGACCGCGCACCGCAACGGCACGACGCTCAGGGAAGAGGCGATCAATCTTGGCTTCGTCGATGGCGAGACCTTCGACCGCGTGGTGCGCCCCGAGGACATGATCGGCCCGAGATGAGCGACACCCCGGTCAACCTCAACCGGATACGCAAGCATAAGGCGCGGGCGGCGAAAAAGGCCCGTGCCGACGAGAACGCGGCGCGTTTCGGGCGCACCAAGGCGCAGAAGACGCGCGAAGAGGCCGAGGCCGAGAAGGCCCGCCACGTGCTGGACCTGCACAGGCGCGAGGAAGAGTGATGCGCGCTTCATCCTGGCTCAAATATCCTGGGGGAGTCGCGCGGAGGCGCGACGGGGGCGGCGCCCCTATCCCCCACGCCCGATGAGCGCGCGCCCCGTCAAGCGATCGCTCACGCTCCAGGGGCACCGCACGAGCGTGTCGCTGGAAGAGCCGTTCTGGCAGGCGTTCCGCGAGATCGCGCGCGCCGAGGGCCGCGCGCTCAACGCGCTCGCAGCCGAGATAGACGCCGCTCGCGACCCGGGAACCGGGCTTGCCTCGGCGATCCGGCTGCACGTGCTGGCGCATTTCAGGGCGCGGGCAGAGGCGGTTCAAAACCGTCATCGCTGAGCGCGCATGTCGTTTTCGGAATGATTCTCACCGCACCCGGTTGAAGGCCGCGTAAATGCCGCGTTACCCTGATGCCACGCGTGGACCGTCTTTTCGGGCGGCGGAAATGTCCGGCGGCGGCAGTCTCGTTGCCGCTGGAACAGGGAAAACCCGGCGGCACCGGGCAAGGGTGAGGCCCCGCATAGGTGCCCCGAATGCCGTCGGCAAAACAGGAGGGACACGGATGTCAGACGACTCCGATATTCAGGGTATCCCCGCGCCGGAGGGCGCAGCGGATATCATCGACACCGATTACAAGATCGGTCAGGACAACATTCAAACGAAGATCGGGCCATTCGGGCTCGACATTCACAACCCGGTCTTCGTGATCTCGGGGCTGGTTGTCATCGCCTTCGTCGCCTATGCGCTGATCGCGCCGCAGCAAGCGGCGGATTTCTTCGGCTGGCTGCGTCCGGCGCTGACCACGACCTTCGACTGGTTCTTCCTGTCGGCGGCCAATATCTTCGTCATCTTCTGCCTGCTGCTGATCGTGACGCCCTATGGCTCGATCCGTCTCGGCGGCTCAGAGGCGACGCCGGATTACGGCTATCTGGGCTGGTTCGCGATGCTGTTTGCCGCCGGTATGGGCATCGGGCTGATGTTCTTCGGCGTTCTGGAACCCGCCTATTACTTCGGCACGCCCTGGGGCGACGAGCCGCTGGGCGCGGTGCGGCCATTCACCGAGGACGGCGTACTCATCGAGGAGAACATCGCCGAAGCGCGGCGCATGGCGCTGGCCGCTACCTCCTATCACTGGGCGCTGCACCCTTGGGCGATCTATGCCGTGGTGGCGCTGGCGCTGGCGCTATTCAGCTATAACAAGGGCCTGCCGCTCACCATCCGCTCGGCCTTCTACCCGATCCTGGGCGACCGGGTCTGGGGCTGGACCGGCCACATCATCGACACGCTGGCGGTGTTTGCCACGCTCTTTGGCCTTGCCACATCGCTGGGTCTGGGCGCGCAGCAGGCCAATGCCGGGCTGAACTATGTCTATGGCATCCCCGAAGGGGTGACGACGCAGGTGATCCTGATCATCGGTATCACGGCGATTGCGCTCATTTCGGTGCTGCGCGGGCTCGACGGCGGCGTCAAGGTGCTGTCGGAAATCAACATGGTAATCGCGCTGGCGCTGTTGCTCTTCGTGGTGTTCGCCGCCGGTGCGGCCAGCATCATGACCGAATTCTTCAAGGGTATCGGCGCCTATTTCAAGGAGGTCATCCCGCTTTCGAACCCGTTCGGCCGCGAGGACACGGGCTACATGCAGGGCTGGACCGCGTTCTACTGGGCGTGGTGGATTTCCTGGTCACCCTTCGTCGGCATGTTCATCGCGCGCGTCAGCCGTGGTCGCACGGTGCGCGAGTTCATCACCTGCGTGCTCATCATCCCGTCGCTGGTTTGCGTGTTCTGGATGGCCGTGTTCGGCGGGGCCGCGATCAACGACATCATCGCCAACCCCGAAACCAGTGCCGTCAAGGCACAGGTGATCGACAGCTACAACCCACCGCTGTCGCTCTTTGCCATGCTCGAGTCGCTGCCGCTGGCGGCGATCACCTCGACCATCGGCATCGTGCTGGTGATCGTGTTCTTCGTCACCTCGTCGGATAGTGGCTCGCTCGTGATCGACACGATCACGGCGGGCGGCAAGGTCGACGCGCCGGTGTCGCAGCGTGTGTTCTGGTGCACTTTCGAAGGGCTGGTGGCGATTGCGCTGCTGCTCGGCGGTGGTTTGACATCGCTGCAGGCGATGGTGATATCCACAGGCCTGCCGTTCACGATCATTCTGCTGGCGATTTGCGTGATGATCTGGAAAGGGCTTGCCGCCGAGAAGCGCTGAGCGCGACCCGGAACTTAAAACCAGAGGCCCCCCGGTGCTTGCGCGCCGGGGGGCTTTGCTGTTTGGTGCCCGCAAATGATGGGAAAAACCAAGGGGGAGATGGCCAGTGATACTGGACAACGATTTCGTGCGCGCGCAGTTTCCGGCCTTTGCCGAGCCGACGCTGGCCGGGCAGGCGTTTTTCGAGAACGCGGGCGGTTCCTATACCTGCGCGCCGGTCATCGCGCGGCTGGAGCGGTATTACCGGCAACGCAAGGTCCAGCCCTACGGCCCCTATGAGGCGAGCCGTCTGGCGGGAGAGGAGATGGACGAGGCGAGGCAGAGGCTGGCCGCGATGATGGGTGTGGCCACGGACGAGGTGAGTTTCGGCCCCTCGACCACGCAGAATACCTATGTTCTGGCGCAGGCGTTCCGGCAATGGATGCGCCCCGGCGAAGCGATCGTCGTTACCGATCAGGACCACGAGGCCAATTCCGGCCCGTGGCGGCGGCTGGCCGACGAGGGGATCGAGATCCGCGAGTGGAAGATCGACCCCGGCACCGGGCTGCTCGACCCCGCCGATCTCGATGCGCTGCTGGACGAGCGGGTGCGGCTGGTGTGTTTCCCGCATTGCTCGAACGTGGTCGGCGCCGTGAACCCGGTGGTGGAGATCACCGCGCTGGCGCATGCGGCGGGCGCGTTCGTTTGCGTGGACGGCGTGAGCTATGCGCCCCACGGCCTGCCGGAAGTAGGGCAGTTGGGCCCCGATATCTATCTCTTCTCGGCCTACAAGACCTACGGGCCGCACCAGGGCATCATGGTCATTCGCCAAGAGGTGGCGCGGATGCTGCCCAACCAGGCACATCATTTCAACGCCGACACGCTCTACAAACGGTTTACGCCGGCGGGCCCCGACCACGCGCAGGTAGCGGCCTGTGCGGGCATCGCCGACTATATCGACACGCTGGCCACCCATCACGGCATCGCGGGCGATCCGGCGGCGCGCAACGCGGGTGTACACGAGGCGATGCGCACCCACGAGACCACGCTATTGCAGCCGCTGCTGGATCACCTGAAGGACCGCAACCGCGTGCGCCTGATCGGCCCTTCCGACGCCACCGCGCGCGCGCCGACGGTGGCGCTGGCGCTCGACCGGCCCGGCGCCGAGGCCGCCGCCGATCTGGCCCAACGTGGCATCATGGCGGGGGGCGGGGATTTCTACGCGCATCGCCCGCTCGAGGCGATGGGCATCGACCCCGCCCACGGCGTCTTGCGGCTGAGTTTCGTACATTACACGAGCGGCGACGAGGTGGAGCGGCTGATGACCGCGCTCGACGACATTCTTTGATCCGCTCCCCAGCTCGTTGCGTAACACAACGAAAACACGAGGCAGGGGATGTCCGATCAAAGACCGGTAATAGTGTGGCTGCGGCGCGATCTGCGGCTTTCGGACAATCCCGCGCTGCGCGCCGCCTGCGCGGCTGGCGGGCCGGTGATACCCGTTTTCATCCATGACGACAGCGTGGCCTCATTGGGGGCCGCGCCTAAATGGCGGTTGGGCCTGTCGGTGGCATCGCTGGCGCGCGACCTGGAGGCGCGCGGCAGCCGGCTGATCCTGCGGCACGGCGATGCAGCCGAAGTGATCGCGGCGCTGGTGGCGGAGACGGGCGCGGGCGCGGTGCACTGGTCGCGGCTCTACGATCCCGATTCTATCGTGCGCGATGGCGCGATCGAGGCGATGCTGAAGGCGCGCGGCGTGGAGGCGCACATCCACAATTCCCACCTGCTGTTCGAGCCGTGGACGGTCGAGACAGGCACCGGCGGTTTCTACAAGGTCTACAGCCCGATGTGGCGCGCGGTGAAGGATCGCGAGGTGCCCGAGCCTGCACCTGGGCCCGCGCGCATCCCCGCACCCGAGGCGTGGGCCGCAAGCGATGCGCTGGCGGACTGGCGGATGGGGGCCGCGATGGATCGTGGCGCGGAGGTCTGCCTGCCCCATCAATGCGTGGGCGAGCAGGCGGCGCAGAGGCGGCTCGGTGTCTTCGTGGCCGAGACCATCGGCCCCTACAAGGACGCGCGCAACAACCCCGCCGTTTCTGGTACCTCGAACCTGTCGGAGAACCTGACCTATGGCGAAATCTCGCCCCGGCAGTGCTGGCACGCCGGGTTGCGGGCGCAGCACGAGGGCAAGCGCGGGGCCGAGCACTGGCTAAAGGAGCTGGTCTGGCGCGAGTTTGCCTATCACCTGATGTATCACACGCCGCAGATCCTGAGCCGCAACTGGCGCGAGGGCTGGGACGCGTTTGCGTGGACCAAGGGGCGCGCGGCGGACGTGCTGCGCTGGAAGCAGGGGCGCACCGGCATCCCCTTTGTCGATGCGGCTATGCGCGAGATGTATGTGACGGGCCGGATGCACAACCGCGCGCGGATGAACGTGGCCTCGTATCTGACCAAGCACATGATGGTGCACTGGCGGGTGGGGATGGACTGGTTCGCCGAGTGCCTGACCGACTGGGACCCGGCGTCGAACGCGATGGGCTGGCAATGGACCGCCGGCTGCGGGCCGGACGCCGCGCCCTATTTCCGCATCTTCAACCCCGAGACGCAACTGGCGAAATTCGATCCCGAGGGCGGCTATGCGCGGGCTTGGATCGCCGAGGGGCATGCGCGGCCGTCGGCCACGGCGTTGAGCTACTTCGACGCGATTCCACGACGCTGGGGGCTCTCCCCCGGTGATCCATACCCCGCCCCGCTGATCGGTCTGGCCGAGGGGCGCAAACGGGCCCTTGCGGCCTACGAGGCAAGGGAGTTTTAATGATGAGGGACATGGCGAACGAAGCAAGGCTAGTGCCGGACGACACGCCGCGCCGCACGACCGCGGGCGAGAGCGGGCTGCCGCGCTATTTCGCGCGCTGTTACAACGTGGCGCAGGGGATGCGCGCCGGGCGGCTGGATATCGGCCTGCCCGACGGGCGGCTGTTTCGCGCCGAGGGCGCGGAGCCGGGCATCGAGGCGCGCATCGATATACACGACCGCGAGGTGTTCGCGCGTCTGGTGCGCGAGGGTTATCTGGGCTTTTGCGAGGCGTATCTCGACGGCGCGTGGTCGACGCCGGACCTACAGGCCTTTCTAGACCTGCTCAACGATGACAATGACGGCATCTACGACGGCTATCCGGGGCAGAAGCTTGCGCAAATCTACGAGCGCATCCGCTTCTGGTTCAAACGCAATTCGAAGAGCCAGGCGCGGCGCAACATCGAGTATCACTACGATCTGGGCAATGAGTTCTACGCGCAGTGGCTCGACGGGACGATGACCTATTCGAGCGCGCTGTTCGAGACCGGGGCCGACAGCCTGGAGGGGGCGCAGACCGCCAAGTATCGCGCGCTCGTCGATGCAATGGGCGTGAAGCCCGGCGATCATGTGCTGGAGATCGGCTGCGGCTGGGGGGGATTCGCCGAATATGCCGCCGCAGAGCGGGGGCTGCGGGTGACCGGGCTGACGATCAGCCCGGCGCAGCTTGCCCATGCGCGCGAGCGGATCGCGCGGGCGGGGCTTGCGGACCGGGTGGAGCTGAAGCTCCAGGACTATCGCGACGAGCGGGGCCGCTTTGACGGTGTCGCCAGCATCGAGATGTTCGAGGCGGTGGGCGAGCGCTACTGGCCGGTGTTCTTCGACACCCTGCGCGACCGGCTCAAGCCGCGCGCGCGCGCCGCGCTCCAGATCATCACCGTCGAGGACCGCCGCTTCGAGAGCTATCGGCGGGACGTGGATTTCATCCAGAAATATATCTTTCCCGGCGGGATGCTACCCGGGCCCGCGGTGCTGCGCGAGCAGGTTCGGCGCGCGGGGCTCAGAGTGCTGGGATCGCGCGAGTTTGGCCAGAGCTACTCCGAGACGCTCCGGCGCTGGCACGCGCGGTTCGACGCGCACTGGCCAGAGATCGCCGCGCAGGGCTTTGACGCGCGGTTCCGTCGGATGTGGGAGTTCTACCTTGCCTCTTGCGCGGCCGCGTTCAAAGGCGGTAGTTGCGATGTTACGCAGATAACCCTCGCAAGGCCCGGCTGAATGCCCGTTACCGACACCATGCCCACCTCTGGCAAGCTGATGGCCGCGTTCGGGCTGGGGGCGCTGGGCTGGATCGGGTCCGAGCTGTTTCGCCCGCTGATGGAAGAGGGCACCGATTTCGGCTGGTTCAATTATGTCAACGTGGTGCTTGGCCTTCTCTGCGGTTGGCGGGTGACCGGGCGGAGGTTGGGATTCGGCTATGCTACCGGCATCAGCGCCGGGCTAACGGGCATGGCCGCCCTGGTGTTCTGGGCGTTGTTTGTCCAAAGTTTCAACGAGATGCTGCGGCTTGCGCTCGACGGGCGCATTACAGGGTTCATGAATGGGCTCACCGAGATGTTCGAGCTTGCCACGGAATACGGGCTGGTGATGCTCGACGGCACGCTGATCGGCGTGCTGCTGGCGGGCGGGTTCCTTACGGGGGCCATCGCGGAATGGGCCGAGCGGCGGTGGTCGTGAGCGATACGCAGACGCGGGAAGGGTATATCGCGGCGGTGCTGGGCCCGGACGTGCCTTCGGCGCTGCGGCACGAGGCCGAGCCGGAGGTGATGCGCGGTCACGATCGCGGTGTCCCGGCAGAAGAGATGGCCGCGCGCCGCGCGATGATCCTCTCGCGGGCTTGGGCGCGGATGGCGGCGCGGGCGGCCCCTGCGCCAGCGGGTCTGCGCAGCGACATGCCGCGCGTTGCTGTCGCGGAGGAAAGCGTCGAGACCACGCATGACGGGTTCTTTCTTACCCGCCGTTACGGCCTGCGGCATCCGCGTTTTGACGGAGGGCAGAGCCCGCAGGTGTCGCGCGATGTTTTCGTGGCGACCGACGCGGCGCTGGTGCTGCCCTACGATCCGGCGCGCGACCGGGTGCTGTTGGTCGAGCAGTTCCGCATGGGCCCTTACGGGCGTGGCGATCCGCTGCCGTGGATGCTCGAGCCGGTGGCGGGCCGCGTGGATGGCGGCGAAACCCCCGAAGAGACCGCTCGGCGCGAATGCATCGAGGAGGCGGGACTGGAACTGCGCGGGCTGGAGCGGATTTCCAGCCATTACTGCACCCCCGGCTATTCCACGGAATTCTTTCACCTTTTCGTCGGCTTTTGCGATCTGCCCGAGGCCCGGCAGGGGCGCGGCGGGTTGGCCACGGAGAACGAGGACATCCGCACCCACGTCATCGGATTCGACCGCGCAATGGGTCTGGTGGAGAGCGGCGAGGCCAATAACGGGCCGCTGGTCTTGAGCCTTCTGTGGCTTGAGCGGGAGCGTGCACGCCTGCGGGCGGCGGGTTGAGTTCCCCCCGCGCAGGCCCTACACCTGAGACGCGGGACATCAGGACAGGAGCGATCGGGATGCGCATGGCACGCAACCTCGCCGAGGCGGTCGGCAATACCCCTCTCATCCGGCTCAGGCGCGCGAGCGAAGAGACCGGGTGCGAGATCTGGGGCAAGTGCGAATTTCTCAATCCCGGACAATCGGTCAAGGATCGCGCCGCGCTCTACATCATCCGCGACGCGGTGGCGCGCGGCGCGCTCGCGCCGGGCGGCACCATCGTCGAGGGCACGGCGGGCAATACCGGCATCGGCCTCGCGCTGGTTGGCGCGTCGATGGGGTTTCGCACCGTCATCGTGATCCCCGAGACGCAGAGCCAGGAAAAGAAGGACATGCTGCGCCTTGCCGGGGCCGAGCTGGTGCAGGTGCCCGCCGCCCCCTACAAGAACCCCAACAACTACGTGCGCTATTCGGGCCGCCTGGCCGAGGAACTTGCGCAAACCGAGGCCAAAGGCGCGATCTGGGCCAACCAGTTCGACAACGTGGCCAACCGGCAGGCGCATGCCGAGACCACCGGCCCCGAGATATGGGAGCAGACCGGCGGCCGCGTCGATGGCTTCATCTGCGCGGTGGGCTCGGGTGGCACGTTGGCGGGGGTGGCCGAGGCGCTGCAGGACAAGGGCGTCAAGATCGGCCTCGCCGACCCGGAGGGCGCGGGCCTCTACAAGATCTACACCGGCGAGGAGAACCCCGGCGACTCGATCACCGAGGGGATCGGACAAGGGCGGATCACCGCCAACCTCGAAGGATTTACCCCCGATTTCACCTGCCGGGTTCCGGACGCCGAGGCGCTGCCCATCGTCTTTGACCTGCTGGCGGAGGAGGGGCTGTGCATGGGCGGCTCGACCGGCGTGAACATCGCCGGGGCCATGCACATGGCGCGCGAGATGGGGCCGGGGCATACCATCGTCACCGTGTTGTGCGACTTCGGCAACCGCTATCAATCCAAGCTCTACAACCCCGAGTTCCTGCGCGGCAAGGGCCTGCCGGTGCCCGGCTGGCTGACCGAGGCACCGCGCTCGATCCCGGGTGTGTTCGTCGAATGAGGACGCTTCTCGTCGCGCTCTGGGTGGCGCTGGGCACGGCGCTGATGGGTCTTTCGGGGCCGGCTCCGCTGACCGCCACTGCGCAGGCGCAGCAGGTGTTGAGCGGGCCGGATTTCGCGGCATGGGAGGAGCTTGCCGCGCGGGTCGAAGAGGCGCTCGACGGCGGCGAGGTGGCCACCCCCGTGCTGGAGGATTTGCGCGCGCAGGTCGCCGATTTCCGCCAGCAATTCACCGAGGCGCAGGGCGCCAACGCCACCGCGATCAAGACCGTGCGCGACCAGCTCGATGCGCTCGGACCGCCGCCCGAGGACGGCAACGAGCCCAACGAGATCGCCGCGCAGCGCGAAGAGCTGGAGCGGCGCCTGGCGCGGATCGAGGCGCCGGTGCGCACGGCCGAACTGGCCCGAAGCCGGGCCGACGGGCTCATCACCGGGATTGACCAGACCATCCGCGAGCGCGAGACGGCGGAATTGTTGCGCATCGGGCCGATGCCCGTGAACCCGCTGCACTGGCCCGATGCGCTGCGCGCGCTCTACCGGCTGGCGGGCGACGTGAGCGGCGAGGTGCTCCGTTCGTGGCAGAGCCCGATCGAGCGCACGATCCTCAAGGACAACCTGCCGATAATCCTTGTTCTCGTGCTGGCCGGGTTGGTGCTGTTGGCGCGGGGGCGGCGCTGGTCCGTGCGGTTGATGCAGCGACTGGTGGGCGAGAACCCCAGCGCGGGGCACTGGATTGCGAGTTTCGGCGCGTCGCTGGGCGAGTGGTTGCTGCCTTACGCCGGCGTTTACGCGCTGGTGCGTGCGGCTTTGGTCTCGGGGATGGTGGGCGTACGCGGCGAGATGCTGCTCGACGCGCTCTTGCCCGCAGCCTTGATCCTGCTGCTGGCGCGCTGGCTGGCGCAGCGGGTGTTCCCGCGCCACGAACCACGCGGCCCGGTGCTGCAGCTCGACGACCGTTGCCGCTATTCGGGGCGGCTCTATGGGGCGATGCTGGGGCTGGTGGTGGCGGCCTTCTACTTTTTGCAGACGGTGGCCGAGGGCGCTGACTGGAGCGAGGCGGCCACCAATGTGGTGATCTTCCCGGTACTGGTGCTGACCGGGCTCCTGCTGTGGCGGCTGGCCGCGTTGCTGGCTCTACACAGCCGCGCCTGTGCCGACGAGAACGACGGCGAGGCCGGGTTCTCTGGCCGGGTGACGCGGCTCATTGGCCGCGTACTGCTGGCGGTGGCGGTGATCGGGCCGCTGCTGGCGACGGTGGGCTATGTCAAGGCGGCGCAGGCGCTGATGTTGCCAACGGCGCTGTCGCTCCTGCTGCTGGCGGCTCTGGTGATCGTGCAGCGGCTCTTGACCGAGCTTTACGTGATGGTGACGGGCAATCGCGACGGCGCTGCCGACTCGCTGGTGCCGGTGCTGGCGGGTTTTGCACTGGTGATCGTCTCGGTGCCGGGATTCGCGCTGATCTGGGGTGCGCGCACGGCGCAGCTCATGGAGTTCTGGACGCGGTTCACGCAGGGGATGAGCCTGGGCGGCGTGCAGATATCGCCAACGGTTTTTCTGACCTTCGCCGCCGTCTTCGCGGTGGGATACGTGGTAACGCGGCTGTTGCAGGGGGCGCTCAGGAACACGATCTTGCCCAAGACCAAGCTCGATACCGGCGGGCGCAACGCGATCGTGTCGGGGGTGGGCTATGTCGGGATTTTCCTCGCCGCGGTGATCGCGATCACCAGCGCGGGGATCGACCTCAGCTCGCTCGCCATCGTCGCCGGGGCGCTGTCGGTGGGGATCGGTTTCGGCCTTCAGAACATCGTGTCGAATTTCGTCTCCGGGATCATCCTGCTGATCGAGCGGCCGATTTCCGAGGGTGACTGGATCGAGGTGGGCGGTAAGCACGGCTATGTCAAATCGATCTCGGTGCGCTCCACCCGGATCGAGACCTTCGACCGCACCGACGTGATCGTGCCCAATGCCGATTTCGTCAGCGGCACGGTCACCAACTATACCCGCGGCAACACCGTGGGCCGGGTGATCGTGCCGGTGGGCGTGGCCTATGGCTCCGATACCCGCAAGGTCGAGAAGATCCTGCAGGAGGTGGCCGAAGATCACCCCATGGTGCTGATGAACCCGGCGCCGAATATCGTGTTCCGCGGCTTCGGGGCGAGCTCGCTCGATTTCGAGATCCGCGCCATCTTGCGCGATGTGAACTGGGTGATGAATGTGCATTCCGACATGAACCACGAGATCGCGCGGCGCTTCGTCGAGGCGGGGATCGAGATTCCCTTCCCGCAGCAGGATGTGTGGTTTCGCAACGGCATGCCCGCGGGCGGGGCAGGGGGCGAGCCTGAGGCCGCCGCGTCCCAGCCGCCGAGCAGCGCGCCGGTGCAGTTGACCGAGGCCGATTTCGAGGGCGGTGACGGCGACGGAGGCGGGCGATGACCGGGATGCTGTTTCGAACCGATCCCTATGCGACCGAGGCGGTCGCGCGGGTGGTGGCGCACACGCCGGAGGGGGGCGTGGTGCTCGACCAAACGGTGTTCTACCCTGCGGGCGGCGGACAGCCCGGCGACAGCGGGCGGCTCGACTGGGACGGCGGCAGCCTGCCGTTGGCCACGACCGTCAAGGCCGATGGGGACGCGATCGCGCTGGTGCCCGGCGCGCCCCAGCCGCTGCCACCCGTGGGGGCGCAGGTGTCGCAGACGCTCGATTGGGAGCGGCGGCACCGGCACATGCGGATGCACACCGCCCTGCACTTGCTGTCGGTGGTGATCCCGCTGCCGGTGACCGGCGGGCAGGTGGGCGAGACGCGCTCGCGGCTCGATTTCGATATGCCCGAGGCTCCGCAGGACCGCGAGACGCTGGAGGCGCACCTGGCGATGCTGGTGGATCGCGATCTGGCGGTGACCGAGGACTGGATCACCGATGCCGAACTCGACGCCAACCCCGGCCTCGTCAAGACCATGTCCGCCGCGCCGCCGCGCGGGGCCGGGCGGGTGCGGCTGATCGGGATTGGCGTGGGCGAGGACCGGGTCGATCTGCAGCCCTGCGGCGGCACCCATGTGGCCCGCACCGGCGAGATCGGGGCGCTGCGGCTGGGCAAGATCGAGAAGAAGGGCCGCCAGAACCGGCGGGTCTACCTGCACCTCGACGGGTGAGGCACGGCGGGCTTCGCCCTTGGATACGCGCCGGGGGCAAACTCCAAATGACCGATTCAGGCCCCCGCTCAGGCGGCGGGACGGGTAGTGTCGAGCTCTTCCTCGGTCTCGGGCAGGCCCTCGCGCGACAAAAGCACCGCGATCGGGCGCAGCCCCGGCACGTGGCTGAACACGATCATCGCGCCCACCATGATCGGCACCGCGAGGAACATCCCCGGAATCCCCCAGACCGCCCCCCAGAAGGCGAGGCTGATGATGATGCCAAAGGATGACACCCTGAGCGCGCGGCCCATCAGCATCGGGTCGATCACGTTGCCGTTGAGGAACTGGATCGCGCCGATAATGGCGAATATGCCCAGCGTCGTGGTGCCATCGCCCAACTGCACGAAGGCCACCAGCGCCACCAGCACCGTGGCCACGATCGAGCCGATGGCGGGGATGTAGTTGAGCACGAAGGTCAGGATGCCGAGCGCCCCCGCGAGATCGAGCTCGAAAAAGCGCGCCACACCGTAGGCCATCAGCCCGGTCACCGCGCTCACCAGCGTCTTGACCAGCAGGTAGTGGTTCACCCGGTGGATGATCGAGCCGATGATCCGCCCGGTGCGCTCCGCCTGCGCCTTGTCGCCCAGGAGGCTTTCGAGCTTGGTATCGAACCACACCCGCTCGGCGAAGAGGAAGCCCACGAAGAGGATCACAAGCACCGTGCCCTGCATCAGGCTGCCCGCTTGGCCCGCGATGGTCCGCAGATAGCCCGCGACGTCGAACGTGGCCACCGCCTGCCGCACCGCCGTTTCCGCCTGCGGCCCGAGCCACGCCACCGCGGCGGCAATCGCCTCGGGCGCGCGGTCGGCATAGGCGATGGTGGTGGAGAGCACCGTGTTGGCCTGCGACAGGATGATTGCAGACAGGCTGAGCAGCGCCGAGGAGATCAGCACCAGCGCCGTGATGCTTGCCAGCCAGTTGGGGATGCGCGCCGGGCCGATGCGCATGCGCGCGATGGAGTTGATCGCGTCGGAGGTGATGCTGAACAGGATGATCGCGGTGGCGAGCGAGATCAGCAGGAACCGAGCCTGCACCAGCAGAAACAGCACCACGGCAAACGCCATGATGAGTTGCGCGGCGGTTCGGATACGCTGGAAATCCTGCGTCTCGGTCCGGATGGGGCGGGGATTGGTCACGTCGGCGGGCGCTCGCTTTTCGAATGATCTCGCGGTTTCCCCTCAATACCGGGAAAAACCGGGGAAGATCAATCTAGCGCGGGCTGGAAGAGCACGATCATGACACTTTGCGCGGCGTGGGTGACGTCGATCCGGGCATCGCCGCGCGCGATCCGGGCGGCCAGCAGGTGGAATTCGACCCGTCGCGGATCGGGGGCGGGCAGTGTCGCGCGCCCCGCCAGCCCGTCCCAGAGCGTGGACTCGGCGGCGATATCGCCCTCGCCGGTCGCGGTGATGCCGAAGCTGCTCGCACCGGCGAGTGCCGCCGTCAGTGTGCCACCGCGCGGCAGCGCGTGGACCGCGCACAAGATCGCCAGCGCCACGTGCTGTGCCGCCGCCCGCCCGAGCGGGCCGTCGAGCGCCCAATCGAGCCGCAGTCGCGGTCGCGTGGCAAGGTGGCCGCGCACCGTGGTGCCGAGCGTGGCGGCGTCGAGTGCCGCGCCCGTGCCCGCGTGTCCGAAGGCGAGGCGCAGCATCTCAAGCGTGGCGCGCGCGCCGGTCAGGCTGTCGCGCAAGAGCGCCATCTCGTCCGGGTTTGCCCCACCCGAGGCGACTGACAGGAACTCCAGTCCGGTGAGCGCCGCGCCGACGGGGCTTGCGAGATCGTGGCAGATGCGCGAGCCTGTCAGGGCCGCGAAGTCGGGATCATCCTGTGGCATGGCGGCAGCCGGGATCGGGGCAGGAAATGACAGAACTGAACGCGCTGCTGGAGCCGGGAATGCTGGTGGAGAACCCCGCGCGCCCCGATTGGGGGGTGGGGCAGGTGCAGTCCAATATCGGCGGGCGCATCACGGTGAACTTTCGCGAGGAGGGCAAGGTTGTGATCGACGGCAACCGCGTGACGCTGCTGCCGGTCCTTGATCACTGATTGCGGTTAGCAAAGGGTTAACAACCTTTGGTAGCATGGTCGCCGGGCGCGGGCCAGCGTCACGTTGCAACCGAAGGCGCGGCTGCGTAGAAGCCTTGCAGTCGCATCAGAGACGAGGCCGATGACCACACCCGCCCCCCGATTCCGTGTCGAGCTTGCGCATGACGCCGCCGGTATCGAGGCCGCGCAGCGGCTGCGCTACGAGGTCTTTGTCGAGGAACTGGGCGGCGACGGCCCGCTGGTCGATCACGCCGCGCGGCTGGAGCGCGACCGGTTCGATCCGGTCTTCGATCACATGCTTCTGCGCGACCTGCGCCGGGGTGGCGAGGTGGTGGGCGTCTACCGGCTGCTGCGCGAAGAGGGGGCGGCGCGCGCCGGGCAGTTCTACTCCGAGGACGAATACGACCTTGCGCCGTTACGCGCGAGCGGTCGGCGGTTGCTGGAGCTGGGCCGCTCCTGCGTGGCACGGCCCTATCGCGGCGGCGAGGCGCTCTACCACCTGTGGCAGGGGCTGGCGCACTATGTCGAACGCCACGGGATCGAGGTGCTGTTCGGCGTGGCGAGCTTTCATGGCACCGACGTCGCGGCACTGGCGCAGCCGTTGTCGCTGTTGCATCACCGGCATCTCGCGCCGCCCGCGTTGCGAGTGCGGGCGCGGCCCGAGTGCTTTCAGCCGATGGATCTGGTGCCGGAGTCGGAGATCGACCGCACCGGCGCGATGCGTGCGGTGCCCCCGCTCATCAAGGCCTATCTGCGGCTGGGCGGCTGCGTGGGCGAGGGGGCCTATGTCGATCACGCCTTCAACACGACAGACGTCTGCCTGGTGATGGATACGGCGCTTCTGAGTGAACGGCAGCGCGCGATCTACACCCGTGGGGGCGCGGGATGAGCGTCACCTGGCAGTCGCCCACGCCACCGCCCGATACCGGGCGCGCGCCGGGGCACTGGCGGCGGGTGCTCTGGCGCGGCGGGCGCATCGCGCTGGTGATCGGGGCGGGCGTACTCGCCACGCTGGTGCTGCGTCTGGCGGAACGGCCCTTGCATGGCGTGGCGCGGCCGTGGACGCAGCCGATCACCATCTGGGTATGCCGCCGGACCCTCGCGATCCTCGGGATCGCGCATGTTGTGGAGGGCGCGTCCATGCGGGGCCCCGGCGCGGTGGTGGCCAACCATGTCTCGTGGCTCGACATCTTCGCGCTCAACGCGCGCAAGCGTGTGTATTTCGTGTCCAAGTCCGAGGTGGCGGGCTGGCCCGGCATCGGCTTTCTGGCGCGGCTTGTCGGTACTGTTTTCATAACGCGTGACCCGCGCGCGGCGCGGGCGCATACGGCGCTGTTGCGGGACCGGCTGGCCGCCGGGCAGCGGCTGCTTTTCTTTCCCGAGGGCACGAGCACCGACGGGATGCGGGTCCGCCCGTTCAAATCGACCCTGTTCGAGGCGCTCTGTGAGCCCGGCGCCGGGCTGGAGGGCGCGCGGGTGCAGCCGGTGACGCTGGTCTACGAGGCCCCCGAGGGCGCTGATCCGCGGCTCTACGGCTGGTGGGGCGACATGGAGTTCGCTGGCCACCTGCTGGCGGTTCTGGGGGCTGTGCGGCAGGGACGGGTGCGCGTGGTGTGCCATGCGCCGATCCCGCTCGACGGGGCCGGGGGGCGCAAGGCGCTGGCCGCCGCCTGCGAGGCGGCGGTGCGCGCGGGCATGCCGCCCGACCGGCGCGGGACATGAGGCGGGCTGCGTCTCGCGGGTCGGTCAGCCGTGTCAAACCACCCGGCGCGTGCACCGGGCAATCTGTCGTAACCTGCTGGCGTAGCGCGTTGGAATCGCCTAGCCTGCGCGCCGTTTGTGAAGGGAGACCGGACCGATGCGGATGATATCCTTGGGCCTTGTGGCGCTGTGCGCGCTCTTGCCGTTTGCCGCCACCGCGCAGAACCCGATCTGCGAACCCACCGGCGAGATCGTCGCCGCGGCGGTGGAGGCGCGGCGGGACGGACAGTCGGCCGACGCGGCGAAGTCGGGGATCAACAACGGGCTGGATGCGTCGCAGGAGGGGTATGCGCCCGCTGTGCAACTCCTGGTCGATTGGGTCTACGACCTGCCCGAGGAAGACCTGCAAAAGGACGTGGCCGGGGCATGGGTCGCGCAGTGCAAGACACAGTGAGCCTCTGGACAGACGGCCCGCCCAGCCCGATATATGGGGCATGAGCCTGCCCCCGGGATTTCTCGACGAATTACGGTCGCACCTGTCGCTGTCACAGGTCGTGGGCCGCAAGGTGATGTGGGACAACCGCAAATCCAACCAGGCCAAGGGCGACATGTGGGCCCCGTGCCCGTTCCACCAGGAAAAGACCGCGTCGTTTCACGTCGATGACCGCAAGGGATTCTACTACTGCTTCGGCTGTCACGCCAAGGGCGACGCGATCAGCTTTGTCCGCGAGACCGAGAACGTCGATTTCATCGAGGCGGTGCGCATCCTCGCCGCAGAGGCCGGGATGCAGATGCCCGAGCGCGACCCGCAGGCGCAGGAAAAGGCCGACCGGCGCGGGCAACTGACCGAGGTGATGGAGCAGGCGGCGCGCTTCTTCGGGATGCAGTTGCGCAGCGGGGCCGGTGCCGCGGCGCGCGACTACCTCACGGTTCGCGGCCTGAACCTGCAGGTTCAGGACCGCTTCGGGATCGGCTTTGCCCCCGAGGGCTGGCAGGGGTTGTGGGATCACCTGACCGGCAAGGGCGTGGATCCCGGGATGATCCTCGCCTGCGGGCTGGCGCGCGAGAGCGACAAGGGTGGACGGCCCTACGACGTGTTCCGCAACCGCATCATGTTCCCGATCCGCGACGCGCGCGGGCGCTGCATCGCCTTTGGCGGGCGGGCGATGGACCCGAACGACAACGCCAAGTATCTCAACTCTCCCGAGACCGAGATATTCGACAAGTCGCGCACGCTCTACCATCACGGCCCCGCGCGCGAGGCCACTGGAAAAGGCCACCCGCTGATCGTTGCCGAAGGCTATATGGATGTGATCGCGCTGGTGTCCGCCGGTTTCGAGGCGGCGGTGGCCCCGCTGGGCACGGCGGTGACCGAGCATCAGTTGCAGCTCTTGTGGCGGATGGCGGACGAGCCGATCATCATGCTCGACGGCGACCGCGCCGGGCTGGGCGCAGCCTACCGCGTGATCGACATGGCGCTGCCGCTGCTGGAGGCGGGGCGCACGCTGCGCTTCGCGCTCATGCCCGAGGGCAAGGACCCCGACGACCTGCTGCGCGCCGAAGGCCCGGGTGCTGTGCAGGCGCGGATCGACGCGGCGCTGCCCTTGGTGCGGCTGATGTGGCAGCGCGAGACAGAGGGGCGCGATTTCGACACGCCCGAGCGCAAGGCGGCGCTCGAACGCACCTGCCGCGAAAAGGCCGCGCTGATCCGTGACCCGTCGCTGCGCGGTTATTACGAGCGCGAGTTGAAGGACCTGCGCTGGCAGCTCTTCAATCCGCGCAGGCAGGCCCCGCAAGCCCCGCGCGGACGCGGTGGCAGCGGCAAGGGAAAGTGGAGCCCGCCGCCCGAAACTGCGCGCGCGGAGACGCGCAACTCCGCCCTGGTGTCGGGAAACGCCGAACAGGCGGTCCGCCTGCGCGAGGAGGTGATCCTCGCGACGCTGGTCTGCTGCCCGGAGGTGGCCGAGGAGTTCGAGGCCGAGATCGAGCGGCTGCGCTGTCGCGACCCCGATCTTGCCGGGCTGCGCGTGGCGATCCTGCGCCATGCAGGGGCAGGGGCCGAGACGCTGCGCGCGCAGATTGGCGCGGAGATGGGCGAGGATACCCTTGAAAAGCTTCTGGCGCTGCCCCATGTCGCGATCGCCCCGTCGGTACGCCACGCGGGTGATCGCGAGCGCGCGACGCTCACCCTGCGCGAGGAATTCGCCAAGCTGGCGGCGCGTGCCGGCATGGAGGCGGAATTGCGCGAGGCGGTCGAGGATATCGGCGGCCTGGCCGACGAGACGCTGACATGGCGCGTGGCGCAGGCTGCGGAGGCGCGCAACCGCGCGCAGCGCAGCGAACAGGAGGACCGCACCGTTTATGACCTGGGCGAGAATGGCCTGCGCCTCGACCGCGAGGAGCGCGAGGCATTTGCGAAGCTGCTCAGGCAACTGGACCGCCCCAAGTCGGGGCATTAGGGAGCCGAACCGTGACCGAATCGCATTTCGATGCGGAAGAGGCAAGAAATAAACAGTAAACGGGTGTGCGAATCAGATGATCGCGCTATTGATTCGGGTCAACGAATCACATGCCCGAAACCGCCGAGGAGATGCGCATGGCCGCCAAGGACACCGACGAGCAGAAGCCCGAGGAGCAGGAGCAGGAAGTTTCGCTCGACATGTCGCAGGCTGCGGTGAAGCGAATGATATCGGCGGCCCGCGAGAAGGGCTTCATCACCTACGACCAGCTCAACCAGGTGCTGCCGCCCGACCAGGTGTCGTCCGAACAGATCGAGGACGTCATGTCGATGCTGTCGGAAATGGGCATCAACATCATCGAGGAAGAAGAGGGCGAGGAAGACGACGGCAAGACCACCGCCGTCGCCGAGATCGGCAAGAAGGGCGAGATCACCCTCGGGTCGGGCAAGGAGGAAAAGCTCGACCGCACCGACGATCCGGTGCGCATGTACCTGCGCGAGATGGGCTCGGTCGAGCTCTTGAGCCGCGAGGGCGAGATTGCCATCGCCAAGCGCATCGAGGCGGGCCGCAACACGATGATCGCCGGGCTGTGCGAGAGCCCGCTGACGTTCCAGGCGATCACCATCTGGCGCGACGAGCTTCTGGGTGAGGACATCCTCCTGCGGGACGTGATCGACCTAGAGACCACGTTTGGCAACCAGCCGGGCGAGGAGGGCGAGGAGCCCGTGGTCGCCGCCAACGTGCCCACCCCGCCGGGGCAGGAGACGCGCGAGGACAAGGGGACGCGCGAGGACAAGGGGACGCGCGAGGACAAGGGCGAGGAACTCGACGCCGACGGCAACCCGATCCGCAATACCGAGGACGACGAGGAGGAGGACGAGCAGGCCAACATGAGCCTCGCCGCGATGGAGGCCGCGCTCAAGCCGCGGGTGCTCGAGACGCTCGACCGCATCGCCGAGGATTTCACGCAACTGAGCGAGATGCAGGACAACCGCATCTCTGCCACGCTCAACGAGGACAGCTCTTTTTCCGAGGCGCAGGAGGCGAAATACCAGAAGCTGCGCGCCGAGATCGTCGAGCTGGTCAACTCGCTTCACCTGCACAACAACCGCATCGAGGCACTGATCGACCAGCTTTACGGCATCAACCGCCGGATCATGCAGATCGACGGCGCGATGGTGAAGCTGGCCGACCAGGCGCGCATCAACCGCCGCGAGTTCATCGAGGAATACCGCGGGCGCGAGCTTGATCCCGTGTGGCTCGAAGACATGGCGCAAAAGCCCGGGCGCGGCTGGCAGATGTTCATCGAGCGCTTTGCCGACAAGGTAGCCGAACAGCGCGCCGACATGGCGCAGGTGGGCCAGTATGTGGGCCTCGACATCAGCGAGTTCCGCCGCATTGTCGGACAGGTCCAGAAGGGCGAGAAGGAGGCGCGCCAGGCCAAGAAGGAGATGGTCGAGGCCAACCTGCGTCTGGTCATTTCGATCGCCAAGAAATACACCAACCGCGGGTTGCAGTTCCTTGATCTAATTCAGGAAGGCAATATCGGCCTGATGAAGGCGGTGGACAAGTTCGAGTATCGCCGCGGCTACAAGTTCTCGACCTATGCGACGTGGTGGATCCGGCAGGCGATCACCCGCAGCATCGCCGACCAGGCGCGCACCATCCGCATTCCCGTGCACATGATAGAGACGATCAACAAGCTGGTGCGCACGGGGCGCCAAATGCTCCACGAGATCGGCCGCGAGCCCACGCCCGAGGAGCTGGCCGAGAAGCTGCAGATGCCGCTGGAGAAGGTCCGCAAGGTGATGAAGATCGCCAAGGAGCCGATTTCCCTAGAGACGCCCATCGGCGACGAGGAAGACAGCCAGCTTGGCGATTTCATCGAGGACAAGAACGTGATCCTGCCGCTGGATTCGGCCATCCAGGACAACCTGCGCGAGACGACGACGCGGGTGCTGGCGTCCCTGACACCCCGCGAGGAGCGCGTGCTGCGCATGCGCTTTGGGATCGGGATGAATACCGACCACACGCTGGAAGAGGTGGGGCAACAGTTCTCGGTAACGCGCGAGCGGATCCGGCAGATCGAGGCCAAGGCGCTCCGAAAGCTGAAGCATCCGTCGCGGTCAAGGAAGCTGCGGAGTTTCCTGGATCAGTAGGGCGGACAAGAAACCGGTTTCCAAGACGAGCAAAACGGGGAAGTAGTGGAATACTGAGCTACTCTCCCCCGGTGATCTTGGCATGATTCCAGCCAGCGCAGGGTGGGCGCCACCCCACCTTGAGGAAATTCCGTTTGCGCTTGTGGCGGGTTTCACCCACTCTGTGCCCGGACCATAAAGGAGGCCCACCATGTCCATCCTGTCACGACTGTTCGGCGGCGGAGGCGGTGGCGCAAAGCGCGAAGCGGCCGAGGCCCCTGTCGAAGACTACCACGGATATCTCATCACACCCGCCCCGCAGGAAGAAAGCGACGGCTATCGTGTGGGCGCGCGGATCGAGAAGGATCTGGGCGGCGAGGTGAAGGTGCATCATTTCCTGCGCGCCGATGTGCTGCGCGATCGCGACGAGGCGGCGGCGGTGTCGCTGCGCAAGGCGAAACAGGTCATCGACGAGCAGGGCGAGCGGATTTTTCGCTGACCGCCGGGTGCGGCACTGCGGCGCGAGCCCTTGCGCGGGGGCGCGGATGCGCCTACTCTCGGGGTAACTTGAAATGGAGGGCGTGTTGTCATGGCGCCCAAGCGTCCGATTGGTGCGGGCGCTATCCCGGAACCGGTCGAGAGCCCCGCGCCGAGCCTGCCGGATCGGACGCCGCTCTACGCGGCGCTCGATCTTGGCACCAACAGTTGTCGCATGCTGATCGCCCGCCCCGAGGGCAGGACGTTTCGCGTGGTCGACAGTTTCTCGAAATCGGTTCAGCTCGGGGCCGGGCTGGAGCGGTCGGGGCGTTTGTCGCGCGCCGCGATCTACCGCACGATACAGGCGCTGCGCGTGTGCCGGCAGAAGCTGCGCCGCCACAAGGTCACGCGGATGCGGCTGGTGGCGACGGAGGCTTGCCGCCGCGCGGCAAACGGCACCGAATTCATGGCGCGGGTGGAGCGCGAGACCGGCCTGACGCTCGACGTGATCCCGACCGAGGAAGAGGCGAGGCTGGCGGTGATTTCCTGCGCGCCGCTGGTGAGTGCGCGCACCGAGCAGCTTCTGGTGGTGGATATCGGCGGCGGCTCGACTGAGCTTGTCTGGATCGACCTGCGCGGTGTGCCCGAGCCCGAGCGCAAGCGCGCCATCATGCGGATGCATATGGGATTCCAGCACAGCGGCGAGGGGCCCGCTGCGCGGGTGGTGGACTGGATCAGCGTGCCGCTCGGGGTGGCGACGCTGCGCGAACAGTTCCGCGATGTCGAGGACGATGCCGCGCGGTTCGCGCTGATGAGCTGGTATTTCGAGGAGAACCTCGCCGAGTTCGCCCCCTACAAGGACGAGCAGAGCCGGGACGGATTCCAGATCGTGGGGACCAGCGGCACCATCACCACCGTGGCGGCGAGTCACCTGGGCCTGCGCCGCTATGACCGCAACAAGGTGGACGGGCTCACCATGACCAGCGACGAGATCGACCGCGTGATCCGCTCCTACCTCGCGCTCGGCCCCGCCGGACGGCGGCGCGACCCGCGTATCGGGCAGGACCGGCAGACGCTCATAATGTCGGGCGCGGCGATCCTTCAGGCGTTGCTGCGGTGCTGGCCAACGGATCGGCTCAGCGTGGCCGACCGGGGTCTGCGCGAGGGGATGCTTTATGCGCAAATGGCCGCCGATGGCGTGCTAGAGGACGGAGAGGACTGATGGCGAAAGGGCCGGACGGCAAGAATACATCGGGGCGCGGTCAGCGCGACCTGACCGTGAAGGTCAAGACCGCGAGGGGGCGGCGCTCGTCCTCGACGCGGTGGTTGCAGCGGCAGCTCAACGACCCGTATGTGAAGCGCGCGCAGGCCGAGGGATACCGGGGCCGCGCGGCCTACAAGATCATGGAGCTCGATGACAAGTTTCGCTTTCTCGTGCCGGGCGCGCGGGTGGTCGATCTGGGCTGCGCGCCGGGCGGCTGGTTGCAGGTGGCGGTGCCGCGCATCAACGCGCTGGGCGACCGGCCTGGCAAGCGGCAGGGCCGGATCATCGGCATCGACCTGCAGGAGGTGGAGGCGATCCCCGGCGCCGAGATTCATCAGCTCGATTTCATGGAGGAGGGCGCCGACGCGCAGGTGAAGGCATGGCTCGGGGGGGGCGCCGACGTGGTGATGTCGGACATGGCGGCGTCAAGCTCGGGGCACAAGCAGACCGACCATCTGCGTATCATCGCGCTATGCGAGGCGGCGGCCTATCTGGCCTTCGACGTTCTGGAGGAGGGCGGCACGTTCGTGTCGAAGGTACTGGCGGGCGGGGCCGAGGGCGACCTTCAGAAGGTGCTCAAGCAGCGATTCACCAAGGTCGCGAACGTCAAGCCCCCCGCCTCGCGCGCCGACAGTTCCGAGAAATTCGTGGTCGCAACCGGGTTTCGCGGCTGAGGGGTGCAGAGAACCGGCGGGATCGCGGGGGCGGGCTTCGCCGTCGAATTACGCGCCGGGTCCAAGAACCGAATGGCAACTCCAGGCTAGTCGCGCAGGTCTTGCCCCAGACCGCCTCAGCCATGCGGAGCCGCGCTGCCCATGAGGCTGTGGCCGTTCAACCGGGCGAGGGGGGTGATCGCCGCGTCATTTGCCGTCGGGCGCGCGGCGAGGCGGGCAGCGACGGCGCGGGCCTGCTCCTGCTGGCGCAACAGCTCGAACAGGCGCGCGTGGCGCCGGGGTGTGACCTGGCTGGCGGGCGGTCCTGGCAAATGCAGTCTCCGGTCCTTTGTCGGTGGGGTGATACCGCGGAAAGATGGATTTTCCGTTGCCGTTTGCGGGCAGGATCGTGGCGTGAACCGGTTTGCACCCGGTCCGCATTTGCGGGATAGTCGCGGACGAAATCGTCTGTGCGGAGTCGCCGCGCGGACAGCAGAGCGAAAGGATGAAGCCATGCGATACGAGGCGCCTTTGAGCGTGGAGGACGCGGTCGCTGCCCTTGCCGGGCAGTCGGGCGCGCATGTTCTGGCGGGCGGCACCGACCTGCTGGTGAAGCTGCGCTCGGAGATGATCGAGCCGGAGGTGATCGTCGATATCAAGCGCATCAGCGGCATGAAGGACATCCGCGCCGAAGAGGGCGGCTGGCGTATCGGGGCGGCCGTATCGGGGGCCGAGATGTCCGAGCACGAGGCGCTTGTCGCCGACTGGCCCGGCGTGGTCGAGGCGGCGGGACTCATCGGCTCGACGCAGGTGCAGGGGCGCGCGACGCTGGCGGGCAACCTGTGCAATGCCTCGCCGGCTGCCGATTCGGTGCCGGCGATGGTGGCCGCCGGGGCGGTGGCGCGGATCGTCGGGCCGAACGGCACACGCGACCTGGCCGTGATCGACGTGCCGCAGGGGCCGGGCAAGACGGCGCTGGAGCCGGGCGAGTTCATCGCGTCGATCCTGCTGCCCGCGCGCGGGCAGCGGTCGGGCGATGCCTATCTGCGCTTCATCCCGCGCACGGAAATGGATATCGCGGTGGTGGGCTGCGGCATCTCGCTTAGCCTTGACGAGGAGGATCGGGTAACAGCGGCGCGGGTCTCGCTTGGCGCGGTCGGTCCCAAGGTGATGCTGGTCGAGAAAGCGGCAGAGGCGATCAAGCGCCGCGTGCTCGACGAGGCGGCGCTGGATGATCTGGCGGCGGCCTGCTCGAAGGCGGCAACACCCATAGATGACAAGCGCGGCACGGTGGATTTCCGCAGGCACGTGGCGGGTGTATTGGCCCGCCGCGCCGCGGTGATCGCGGTAAACCGCGCGAAAGGAGATACGGCATGAGCCAGATACACGTCACCACAAAGATCAACGGCGATGAGACCGAATTCCTCTGCGAACCCGAGGACACGCTGCTCGACGTGCTGCGCGACCGGCTGGGGCTGACCGGCACCAAGGAGGGCTGCGGCACTGGCGATTGCGGGGCCTGTTCGGTGGCCGTGGATGGCCGTCTCGTCTGCTCCTGCCTGATGCTGGGGGCCGAGGCCGAGGGGCGCGAGGTCGCCACCATCGAGGGTATGGCCAAGGGCGATCAGTTGCACCCGTTGCAGCGTAAATTCATCGAGATGGCCGCGCTGCAATGCGGCATCTGCACGCCGGGAATCCTCGTGGCGGCGCAGTCGCTCTTGGAGCGCAACCCCGACCCGAGCGAGGAGGAGGTGCGCTATTGGCTGGCGGGCAACCTGTGCCGCTGCACCGGCTATGACAAGATCATCCGCGCCGTGATGGAAACGGCAGCGGACATGCGGAGGGCGTCGTAATGGCACTGGATGACACCAAGAAAACCCGGGACTTCAAGGTCGTGGGCACGCGCCCCGACCGCCCCGACGGGATCGACAAGGTGACGGGGCGCGCGCGGTTCGGCGCCGACATGGTCCTGCCGGGCATGCTGACGGGGCGCATTCTGCGCAGCCCGCATGCCCATGCGCGGATCAAGCGGATCGACACGTCGAAGGCCGTAGCGCTCTCAGGCGTCAAGGCCGTGGTCACCCGTGCCGATTTCGGCGAGGTGCCCGCGGACGTGGCCGACGTGATGGATAATTGCATGGCGGGCGACAAGGCTCTCTATGACGGCCACGCGGTGGCCGCCGTGGCGGCAAGCAGCCCGGCGGTGGCGCGCAAGGCGTTGAAATTGATCAAGGTGGAGTACGAGGTACTGCCGCACGTCACGGACGTGGACGAGGCGATCAAGCCCGACGCACCTGTGCTGCACGAGGGGCGGCAGCAGGAAACCGTGCCCGGGGGCATGTCCGCCAACGTGATCGCGCGCTCGGAATTCGGGCACGGTGATATCGAGGCGGGGCTGAAACAGGCCGACCGCGTGGTCGAGCGCAGCTATCGGACGGCGGCCACCCATCAGGGCTATATCGAGCCGCATGCGTGTCTTGCCACCATGGGGCCGGACGGCAAGGCCGATCTGTGGGTTTGCACCCAAGGGCACTACATGGTGCGCAACACCTGTGCCGCGATCCTCGGGATGGAGCAGGGGCAGCTGCGCGTCACCGCATCGGAAATCGGTGGCGGGTTCGGCGGCAAGACGGTGGTGTTTCTGGAGCCGGTCGCACTGATGCTGGCCCGCAAGTCCGGTCGTCCCGTGAAGATGGTGATGAGCCGCTCCGAGGTGCTGCGCGCCACCGGGCCGACATCCTCGACCTCTATCGACGTCAAGATCGGCATGACCAAGGAAGGCCGCATCACCGCCGGCTTTGCCGAGTTGCGCTACCAGGGTGGGGCCTATCCCGGCTCTCCGGTCGATATGGGCGCCATGTCGGGGTTTGCCCCCTATGATCTGGAGAACGTCAAGACCGTGGGTTGGGACGTGGTCACCAACCGGCCCAAGGCCGCGGCCTATCGCGCGCCGGGCGCGCCGATGGCGGCGTTCGCCATCGAGAGCGCGATTGACGAGGCGGCCAAGAGCTTTGGTCTCGACCCGCTGGAGGTGCGGCTGATGAACGGGGCGGATGAGGGAACGAAAGCGTCCTACGGTCCGACCTATCCCGCCATCGGCCTCAAGGCGACGCTGGAGGCGGCGAAATCGCATCCGCACTGGTCCGCGCCCTTGGGCGAAAATCAGGGCCGGGGCGTGGCCTGCGGCTTCTGGTTCAATTTCGGCGGCGATACCTGCGTGAGCCTCAATATCACGCCGGACGGCACGGTGACGGTCTCGGAGGGCAACCCCGATATTGGCGGCTCGCGCGCGTCGATGACGATGATGGCGGCCGAAGAGCTGGGCATCCCCTATGATCAGGTACGCACGATCATCGCCGATACCGGATCGCTCGGGCAGAACGAGGTGACAGACGGCTCCCGCGTGACCTTTGCCGTGGGGCTGGCGACGATTAAAGCGGCCCGCGCGGCCAAGACGGAAATGTGCCGCCGCGCCGCTATGGTCTGGGGCATCGACGAGGACGCCGTGGAATGGGAAGACGGCGCGGCGCGCCCCGCCGGGCCGAATGCCGGGAAATTCCCGCCCATGACGCTCAAGGAGATCGCCGCCATCGCCTCCAACACGGGCGGGCCGATTGCCGGGCATCACGAGGTGAATGCCGAAGGGGCGGGGGTGAGCTTTGCCACGCATATGGTGGATGTGGAGCTCGACCCCGACACCGGCTCGACGAAAATCCTGCGCTACACGGTGTTTCAGGATGCCGGCAAGGCGGTGCATCCCTCCTACGTCGAAGGCCAGTTCCAAGGCGGGGCTGTGCAAGGCATCGGCTGGGCGCTGAACGAGGAATATATCTATGGCAAGGATGGCATCCTGCAGAATGCCGGGTTCCTCGATTATCGCATCCCGGTGGCCTCGGACCTGCCGATGATCGACACGGTGATCCTGGAGATCCCCAATCCGGGGCATCCCTACGGCGTGCGCGGGGTGGGCGAGACCTCGATCGTGCCGCCACTCGCGGCCATCGCCAACGCGGTGTCGGCGGCGGCGGGCGTGCGGATGACGCAACTGCCGATGTCGCCGCCGCGCGTGCTGGCGGCGTTGCAGGCGCAAGCGGACGGCTGATGGTCGAAGTTGTGCTCTGGGGCTCGCTGGCCGATCAGGCCGAGGGCGCGCGCAAGGTGGAGATCAAAGCGGCCACCTTGCGCGAGTTGCTCGACGGGCTGGGGGAGAAATTCCCCGGCCTGCGCCCGGAACTGGAGCGCGGCGTGTCGGTCTCCATCGACGGACGCATCTACAATGATAGCTGGTTTCAGCCCATCGCCGAGGATAGCGAGGTGGTGCTGCTCAAGCGGCTCAAGGGGGGGTGAGCGGCGCGCGCACCTTTCCGCATGGGCCAACGGCCAAGAAAATTTAAAATTTTCTTATCCGGAATTTTTTCAAAATTCCGCGCGCACACCTGGATGCGGATCGCGCCCCTTAACCCGCCACCGAGGCCGCGCGGATGCTGTCGATGGAGGCTGCGAGCGTGGCGTTGAACGCGTCGTCGGACTGATCAGCCGACAACCCCTCGGTCAGCGCGCGGCTGAAGCTGGCGATCACCCCACGGTTCTGCGCAAGGCGCGCATTCGCCTCGTCGCGGCTGTAACCGCCCGAGAGCGCCACCACGCGCAGCACGCGCGGGTGATTGACCAGCGCCTCGTAGAGATTGGGTGCCTCCGGCAGGGTCAGCTTGAGCATCACCTCCTGATCCTGCGGCAACGCATCGAGCTGTGCCAGGATCGCGCTGCGCAGCACCTCTTCGGCCTCGGCTTTGTCGGCGATGGAGATGGTCACTTCCGGCTCGATGATCGGCACGAGGCCGTGGCCAAGGATCTGGTGCGCCACCTCGAATTGCTGGTTCACGTTGGCGGCGATCCCGGTGGCATCGGCGGCGTCGATGACCGAGCGCATCTTGGTGCCGAAGATGCCCGCCGCCGCGCCGCGTTCCAGAAGAGCGTCGAGATCGGGCATCGGCTTCATCAGGCGCACGCCGTTCTCGGGCTCGGCAAGCCCCTTGTCCACCTTGAGGAACGGCACGACGCCCCGCTCTTCCCACAGGTAGCGCGCTGACGGTTTGCCGCCGATCTCGCGATCCATCGTCATCTCGAACAGGATCGCGCCCAGCACCTTGTCGCCGGTAAAGGCCGGGGCCTGCGCGATGCGCGCACGCATGGCGTGCACGAGGTCGAACATCTCGGCCTCGGTGGAATAGCGGTCATCGGGAATTCCGTAGAGGCGTAGCGCCTTGGGGGTAGAGCCGCCGGACTGGTCGAGCGCGGCGATGAACCCTTCGCCCGCGCGAATCCTGGCTGCTTGATCTGCTTTCGACATGAAAATGCTCCGCCCTCGTTCTGTCCCGGGCGCGGCCCCGTGCCGCGCTGGTGCCGCTTCTAGGCGAGGGCGCGGAGCGTTGCAATTCTGGTGGCGCTAACATCGCGCCGGGTTTGGCACTGGCACGCGAAAACCCGCGCTATCCCACCGCCACGATCAGAACCGAGGCCAGCAACAGTACAGCGAAGGCGATGTTCACGGCGCGCGCAGTGCGGGGACTGCGCATGAGTCCGGCCATCCCGGCGCCGAGCAACAGCCAAAATATGTTGACCGTGCAGATGACCGCCAATGCGAGCCCGGCTTTCCAGAGCCCGTCACGCATGGCGTTCCCGGCTACCAGTACGTGACCGGAAAATAACGCGGCCATCGCAGCATAGGCTTTGGGGTTGGCCAGCGACAGGACGATTCCCTCGTACCAACGAGGCCCGGCCTCAGGCGCCAGCCTGCCAATCTCCGGCAGGGGCGGCGCCGTGGCGATGCGCCAGGCGAGGTAGAGGAAATAGGCCGCGGCCAATCCGGTCACGACCGGAGAAATTCCCGGCAGCGTCATGATGGCCCCTGATATGCCGGTTCCCACAATCGCGATCACCAGCACCATGCCGATGGTCAGCCCCATCAGATATGCCACCCCGCGCCGCCGCCCGAACGAGGCCCCGACCCCGGCCAGGCTCAGCGTGTTGGGCCCGGGGCTGCCGGTCAGCGCGAAGGCCGCGATCAGGAAGGACCAGAGCGCATCCATCGCCGCCGGCCCGCCTCAGACGTGAAGCGCCGCAACGCCGGGAAGGTCCTTGCCCTCCATCCATTCGAGGAACGCGCCGCCGGCGGTGGAGATGTAGGTGAAATCTTTCGCCGCCCCGGCGCGGTTGAGCGCCGAGACGGTGTCACCGCCGCCGGCCACGGAGATAAGCCGCCCTTCGCGGCTGAGCCTGGCCGCGTGGCGCGCGGCGGCGTTGGTGGCGGCATCAAAAGGCGCGATCTCGAACGCACCGAGCGGGCCGTTCCAGATCAGCGTTTTGGCGGCGTCGAGTGCCGTGGTGATGCGCGCCACCGCCTGCGGGCCCGCGTCGAGGATCATCGCATCGGGCGGGCAGGCATGGGCCCCAGTCACCTCGTGCGGTGCGCCCTCGGCGAATTCGCGCGCGACCACCACATCGGCGGGCAGCAGGATCTCGCAGCCCGCCGCCCCGGCCTTGCGCATGATGTCGCGCGCCGTGGCACCCATGTCGCGCTCGCAGAGTGAGCGGCCCACGTCGAGCCCCATCGCGGCGAGGAAGGTGTTGGCCATGCCGCCGCCGATCACGAGGGTATCGACCTTTTCCACGAGGTTGCCCAGCAGATCGAGCTTGGTCGAGACCTTGGCGCCGCCCACAACCGCCACCACCGGGCGGGCCGGATTGCCGAGCGCCGCCTCGAGCGCCTGCAACTCCGCCTGCATCAGGCGGCCCGCGCAGGCGGGAAGCAGGTGCGCGAGCGCGGTGGTCGAGGCGTGCGCGCGGTGCGCCGCCGAGAAGGCATCGTTGCAATAGACGTCGCCGAGCGCGGCGAGACGGGCGGCGAAATCGGGGTCATTGGCCTCTTCGCCGGGGTGAAAGCGGATGTTTTCCAGCAGCAGCACGTCGGCGGCACGGGCCTCCTCGGTGAGGTTCTCGGCCCCCTCCAGTGTCTCGATCAGGCGCACGGTGCGGCCCAGGGTCGCCTCGAGCGCGGGCACCGTGACGCGCAGCGACATGCCCGGCACGACCTTGCCCTTGGGCCGGTCGAAATGGGCGATCAGCATGGGCTTGCCGCCGCGGTCGAGAATGTCGCGGATCGTTGGCTTGATGCGCTCGATTCGCGTGGCGTCGGTCACCGTGCCGTTTTCGACCGGCACGTTGATATCCACGCGCACGAGTACGCGCTTGCCCGCGATCTCCATCTCGTCGAGGGTTTTCCAGCTCATGGCGCGGGCGCCTCCCTGATGATCGGTATGTCGTGCCCCTATTGGCGCGGGGGGGCGGCGGCGTCAACCTGCGTGCTTGGCATCGGCACGCGTTCGTCTTAGGTAACGGGGAAGTTTACAAAAAGGAGCGCCCGATGGCCGAGATCAAGGACCCCGAGAACACCATCCTGATGGAGCTGAAGGACGGCACCGTCACTATCGAGCTCATGCCGGCGATTGCACCGGGGCATTGCGAACGGATGAAGGAGCTGGCGCGTGCGGGAAAATACGACAACGTCGCCTTTCACCGCGTGATCGACGGGTTCATGGCGCAGACCGGCGACGTGCAGCATGCCAACATGGAAAACGACTACAACCCGCGCCGCGCGGGCACAGGCGGCAGCGAGTTGCCCGATCTCAAGGCCGAGTTCTCCAAGATCCCGCATGATCGCGGCACGCTGGGCGCGGCGCGCAGCCAGAACCCGAATTCCGCCAACAGCCAGTTCTTCATCAATTTCAAGGACAACCATTTCCTCAACGGGCAATACACGGTCTATGGAAGGGTGATTTCCGGCATGGAGCATGTCGATGCGATCACCAAGGGCGAGCCGCCCGCCAACCCCGACCGGATGATCAGCGTCAAGGTGGCCGCCGATGCGTAAACTCGTCCTTGCCGTCACCCTGCTGGCCGGCCCGGCGCTTGTGGTCTTTTCTGGCGCGCCGACAGGCGCGACCGGCCTCAAGATCGAGGTGGCCGGAGAGGCCAACGGCACCGTCATCGTTGATCTCTTTGAGGACGTGGCCCCGAACCACGTGGCGCAGATCACCGCGCTGGCCGAAGAGGGGGCCTATGACGGCGTGGTGTTTCACCGCGTGATCGACGGCTTCATGGCGCAGACCGGTGACGTCGAATTCGGCCGTCTTGAGGATGGCGACATGCGCGCAGCGGGGACGGGCGGGAGCGCCCGGCCCGATCTGAAGGCCGAATTCTCCGACGAGCCGTTCGAGCGCGGCGTGATCGGCATGGCGCGCTCGCGCGATCCCGACAGCGCCAATTCGCAGTTCTTCATCATGTTCGCCCCGGCCCCGCACCTGAACGGTCAATACACCGTCGTCGGGCGCGTGATCGACGGGATGGACGTGGTCGATGCCATCAAGCGCGGACGCGGCCAGAACGGCGCGGTGATCGGGCGGCCCGACGCGATGACCAAAGTCACCGTTACCGAGTGAGTGTGCCGGTGCCCATCCCCGCGCCGCGCGCGCTTGCGCCTGGGCTCTGGGCGCTGGAGGGCGCGCATGTGGCGTGGCGGATGGGCGTGCCGGTGCCGTTGCGCACGGTGGTGGCGCGGCTATCGGGCGGGGCGCTGTGGATTCATGCGCCGGGGCCGCTTTTGCCCGTCGACGCGGCGTGGCTGGAGGGTGAGGGTCGCGTGGCGCATCTCGTGGTGCCCGCCGCGCCCGACCTGCCGTGGCTGGACGACTGGCAGGCCGCGTATCCGGCGGCGCGGGTGTGGCGCGGGGCGGAGATGTCCGAGGCCCCGTGGCGACGCGAGATCCGTCCGCTCAGCGCCTCGGGCACCGATTGCGAGACCGTGTTCCTGCACCGCGAGAGCCGGTCGGTGATCCTGTCGCGGCTGGTGATGGCGGTCGAAACCGCGCCGCTGCCACCCTGGGCGCGGGTTCTGGTCTGGCTCGCGGGGATCGACGACAGCGATGGCAAGCCACCACCCGGCCTGACGGGGCGCCTGGGCGGGCGCGGAGCGGTAGGCGATCTGGTCGACAAGGTGCTCGATTGGGGGCCGGAGCGGCTGATCCTCACGCATGGACGCTGTTACGAGACCGACGCGGCAGGCGAATTAAGGCGCGCCATGCGCCGGATCATGCGTGACCGGCTCTGGGACCGGGCGCTGACCGAGGCGAGGCGACGCTGACAGGTACTCACATTCGCGTGGGTGGGGCTGGTCCGAATCCTGCGAAGTGCGCATCCTTGTGTTAACGTCCATGCGTGGAGGCGCGCCCCGATGCCCCGCCTTTTTACCCTTCTCGCGGTCTTGTTGCTCGGTGCGCCGCTCGCCCATGCCAACCCGTCGCAATGGCAGGCCGAGTGGCCGCAGACCGATTTCTCGCGAACCAGCATCGACGACTGGTCCGAGATCATGTCGGGCGGGCCGCCCAAGGACGGCATCCCCGCCATCGACGATCCGCAATTCCTGCGTGCGGATGATGCAGCAGGCTTGCGGGGGCGCGAGCCGGTCATCACGGTCGAGATCGAGGGGGTCGAGCCGCGCGCCTATCCGATCCGCTACCTGATGTGGCATGAAATCGTGAACGACACCGTCGGCGACGTGCCGGTGGCGGTGACGTATTGTCCGCTGTGCAATTCCGGCATGACCTTTGACCGGCGGGTGCAGGGCCGGGTGCTGAGCTTCGGCGTCTCGGGCAAGCTGCGCCATTCCGACATGGTGATGTATGACCGCCAGACCCAGAGCTGGTGGCAGCAGGCCGTGGGCCGGGGGATCGTCGGCGAGATGACCGGGGTCGAACTGCGCCATCTGCCCACGTGGATGGAAAGCTGGGATCAATACCGCGCGCGCAATCCGCAAGGGCTGGTGATGGCCGAGCCCGCCTATAACCGCTCCTATGGGCGCAATCCCTACCGCGGGTATGATCGCGCCACGCGGCCCTTCCTCTACAACGGCGAAAACCCACCGCATGGCATCCCGCCGCTGGAGCGCGTGGTGCGGGTGGGCGACCGGGCCTGGCCGCTCACGCGCATCCGCGACGAAGGCGGCGTGCGCGAGGCAGGCGTGGCCATTAGCTGGGAGGAAGGTCAGGCCTCGGCGCTGGATCGTGGCGTCATCTCGGAAGGTCGCGAGGTGGGCACCGTGCGGGTGAGCGACGGGCAGGGGCGCGACGTGCCCCATGACGTGATGTTCGCCTTCGCCTTTCATGCGTTCTGGCCCGATGGCAAGTGGATGGTGCGGTAAGGCGCAGGGCGCGCGGATATTGGCCTTGAGCTGCCGTTGCAGTGGGCAGCGCCATCGCATGTCCGCGGGCAGGCGATCCAACGGTCTCTTCAGAGCGCTTTATCCCTCCATACCCGAAAAACATGCAATCGGCGCGC
>MRWG01000465.1_pt1 | contig 47429 bp, 41 predicted proteins | sample 1013341 | NCBI WGS metagenome assembly MRWG01 (sample SAMN06117577, study PRJNA244670) | biofilm metagenome | biome: Water; feature: Cathode Biofilm; material: Biofilm; isolation source: microbial consortium enriched at the cathode of a solar microbial fuel cell | place: USA: District of Columbia ... | reverse complement strand
CCTCACCCGCGATCGTCCCGCCGGTGGTCGTGATCGAGGAGCCGGGATTGAACGTGATCTGTCCGACGCCGGGGGCGCCGGACAGATCACGTTCAATCCCGGCTCCTCGATCACGACCACCGGCGGGACGATCGCGGGTGAGGGGGGCGTGCTCCTCATCGGGGGCGTCTCGCTCGCGACGGACCTGACCATCGACACGAGCGCGGCGGGCGCGAGCGGGGGCCCCATCGAGATCCGGGGATCGGTCAACGGCGACAGCGCGGGGACGCGGGCGTTGATGCTGCTCTCCGGCGACGGGGACGTCACGCTGGCGAACGTCGGCGACGTCTTCCGGCTCGACGCGCTGACCATCGACGCGGGCACGGGAACGATCGCCTTCCGAGGCACGCTCTACGACGCCGAGTCGCAGTCCTTCGCGGCCAACGCGTACGCGATCGACACGCTCGGCGGTGGCACGGTGGAGGTCCTCTTCACCGGAAACGCAGCCCAGGCAGGTGACATCGCCTTCACGGGCGGCACGATCGCGCTGGGGGCCGGGCACAACCTGACAGTGGCGACGCCCTTCGGGGATGTGCTGCTCGCGGACCTGACCGGGCTCGGGCGGGACCTGACGGTGGTGGCCTCGGGCACGGCGACGCTCGGCGCCATCGGCTCCGGAGGGGCGCTGGGCGACATCTCCATCACCGCCGACGAGGTGGACCTGACCGGCGACGTGGCCGGAACGGGGGACCTGACGCTCGAGCCCTTCTCGCTCACCCGAGCGATGGAACTCGGCGGGGCCTTGGACGCGGGGGCCGGGTTCTTTGATCTGACGGTCGCTGAACTCAACCGCCTGCAGGACGGGTTCAACTCGATCACCATCGGGCGGACCGGGGCCACGGGCGCCCTGGGCTTCCACGGGTTCACCTTCCTCGACGATGTCTCGCTCGTGACCAGCGGGGCGATCCTCATCGATGGGCTGCTGGCCAACACCGGCGGGTCCATCACGGTTGGCGATGCGGCCGACCCCACGGCGACGATCACCCTCGATGTCGGCGGCGACACCATCACCACCTCGGGCGAGGACATCACGCTCCACGGCGATGCCCTGCTCGCCCAGAACACGACGATCGACACGGGCGCCGGGGGTGGGGACGTCACGATCACCGGGCTGACCGACGCGAGCGTCTCCGGCGGGTCGTCCCTGATCGTCACCTCCGGGACGGGGGCGATCGACCTGGGCAAGATCGGCTCAGGCGGCGCGCTCGCCGCGCTCACGCTCACGGGCGGGGACATCACGCTCGACGGGATCGGGACGTTCGGCGCCCTGGGCGTGACCGGAATGACGGACGTGACCGCCTCGGGGTCGCTCAGTCTCGGGGGGCAGTTCTACCACGCGGCGACACAGAGCTACGACGCCACGGGCGGGTTCATCGCCACGAGCGACCTGATCTTTGACGCCGACGGGGGCGCCTCGACCATCACGTTCGCGGGCGGGGACTTCGCCCTCTCGGGCTTCGGGGTCGCGGCGGTGACCGACGGGGGAGACTTCACCTCCACGGCCCGGATCCTCGGCTCGGGGATGACGGGGGAGACGCTCTCGATCGATGCGGGGACCGGGGCGGTGATGCTCGCCGACGTCGGGACGGCGGGCGCTCGGCTGGCGTCGGTCAGCGTGTCGGGCGCGACGGTCAGCCTCAACGACGTCTACACCCTCGCCCAGGTCGGCGCCTCCGGCGATCAGACCTTTGTGGGCGCCCTGACGCTTAACAGCACTTACGACTCGATGGGCGGGGACATCACCTTTGACGGGAACGTGACGGGGCTGAGCACGGTCGTGGCGGACGCCGCCGGAGGGACCATCACGTTCACGGGCGAGACGATCACGGCGCCCGACTTCGATCTGACCGCCGCGTTCTACGACTTCACGGGCATGACCCCGACGATGACCGCGACGACGGGGGACATCGACTTCAACGGGGGGAACATCCGGCTCCTCGGCCCCACGGAGATCACCTTCGTCGCCGTGGGCGGCGCGAGTACCAACATCACCCTCGCGACCATCATCGGTTCCGGTTCGGAGCGGGTGGTCGGGACGGCGTCCGGGTTCATCCAGCTCAACGGCGTGGGTTCGAGCGGCGGGACGGGTCTGAACGACCTGCTTCTCACCGCGAGCGACATCTTCTTCTCCGGGAACGTCTGGACGGACCGGGCGGAGTTCCGACCGTTCGCCGCCGACGGGGACATCCTGCTCGGCGCCGGTACGAGCGGGACGACGCTGGACATCACCGACGCGATGCTCGCGGCCCTGCGGGGGAATAGCCAGGTGGTGGTCGGGCGCCTCGACGGGTTCGGTTCGATTCTGGTCGGCGGGTTCAGTCTCAGCGCCGACCTGCAGATCCGTACGCCGCTGGCCGGGGGCGTGATCACCGTCACCGGGCCGGTCAACATCACCGGGGGCTCGGACATCTGGTTCCGGGGTGATTCGCTCGTGCTCGACGGGAACGTGCTCACCGAGGGGGGAGACATCACCAGCGACTCGGGCGCAAGCGTCTCCGGTCCCGTGCTCCTCTCGACCCAGGGGGGGGATGTCAACATCGGCGGCTCGTTCGAGGGTCTGATCGACGGGGACGGCGATCTGGAGATCGACTACGCCTCCGGCGACATCAACTTCACGGGCGGCTCGGCGGGGTACGGCCTGGTCAACCGCCTCGCCTCGCTCTCCCTCACCGGGGATCAGATCAACCTCAACACGGTTCGCACCACCGGGGACCAGACGTTCACCGGCACGACGCTCATCGACAACCTCCCCGTGGCGGGCGTGCTCGACAGCGTCAGCGGCGACATCACCTTCGACGGCCTGGTCACCATCGAGGGGGACTCGCTCATCACGACGGGCGGGGGGCGGATCGCCTTCCTGGATCTGGTGGAGGGCGCCGGGACGGGCATGGAGGTTCTACGCCTCGACGCGGGCGCCGGCGGAACGGTCGTCCTGAGCGGCGTGAGCGGCGCGGGCAAGGACATTGAGTCACTCATCATCACCGCGATGTCCACCACCTTCCGGGACGACGTGTACGTTGCGGACCAGCTCACGATCAACAGCGATTCGGTGCTCGACGCCTCGGGGCAGTCGGACGGCGTGCTCACGTTCTGCGCCGCTGACGCGATGTTCAACGGGGCCATCACCTCGAGCGTCTCGGGCGCCTCGGGGCTGGAGGCCTTGGTGGCGGGAACGACGCTCTTCGCTGGCCCGATCGGGCAGGGGAGCGGTCGCCTTCGCTCGATCTCGACGGACACGCCCGGGACCACGGTGCTGGGGGGTGACATCTCGACGCAGATGGGGATGACGTTCGGCGACGATGTGCTCATCGCGGGCGATGTGACCCTGCGGTCGTACGACCCGACTGCCGCCGGGTCGATCCGATTCATGCAGTCCGTCAATGCGGACGGCGCCCCGGGGCGCAAGCTCACCGTTCTCACGGACTTGACCGGGGGCGAGCTCAATGGCGGGAGCGTCGATCCGGACGTCGCCGTGATCCAGTTCGTGGGCGACATCGGCACGGCGGTTGGGGGGGAGCTGGCCGAACTGAACCTGAACTACAGCGTCTCACTCGGGATCGACGGGCACTTGGTTGTGCCGGTCAACGCGACGATCATCTTCGGGGACAGCGCGGCGTTCCTCGCCAGCGGCGCGACGCGGGACTTCACGGTCAACGTCGGGCAGTTCAACATGGGATTCAACGAGAAGGTCGGCGTGCCCGGCGCCTTGCATCTCAACGCAAGCACCAGCGCCCGGCTGGGTGACATCACCTCCGCCGGCGACATGTTCGTGACGACCCCGAGCGTGACCTTCCTGCTCCGTGAGTTCGGCTCGGTATACGACCCGATGAGCGGATCCTCCGCGTTTGACGAGGGGCTGGACTTCGTCTCGGGCGGGACGCAGATCGTCTTCACGACCGGGTCCATCAGCTACCTCGGCTCGGGAGCGAACCCGATCTTCGCGGTCGCGGGGGGGAACGTGACGATCGGAGATCCGTTGGAGATCCGCTCGTTCGACTCGACGGTGCCGGGGCTGATGTCGGGGATCATCCTGCTCGACGTGCGTTCGCTCGGACCGACGAACACGAACGTCGCCGAGGCGATCGCGGGGGCCGTCCCGCGCGAGAGCCAGTCCGGTGTCGTTCAGGAGGACACGACGGTCGGTCTGGCGGCCCAGGAGGCGCTGCGCGAGCTTGGGATCTATCCGCGGGCGACCCTCCTCGACCCGCGTCTGTCCGAGGAAGAGCGGACGGCCCTGTTCGAGTCGGTGCTCGAGTCCCTGCTCGGCCTGGCGATCTACAACGACATGCCCGGGGAGTCGGAGCCCGAGTACACCGAGGTCACCGTGGACCGGCTCGAGCTGGAACTCGTGGACGAGATCCTGGCGGACTACCGCGGCCTCTTCCGGCGTGAGGTCCGGGACCCGGAGACGGGTGAGCTGAAGATCGAGGATCGACGGACGATCATCCGGGACGTGCTCGGCGAGGCGGTGGACGGGTACTTCGATGCGCTGGACCCCGAGGACTTCAACGCGGACCAGTTCATCGAGTTCCTCCGCAACGGGGGCGAGCCGACCCGCGAGGCCCTCGGGTACATCGTCGAACTTCAGAGCCTCTTCCAACGCATCCAGCTGCTGGGGCTCTCGGCCTTCGAGGTCGCGGGGGTGAAGAACGCCCTCTTCGGCGCCGTCCGTCCGGCCGACCTCACGGCGACCGAACTCGAGTCCCTGCTCGATCGGGCGCCCATCGGTGGCCCGGTCGATCCCTCGACCCCCTGACCCGCCGGGCCCCGGCGTCAAGCTGGGGCGTGGAACATCGAGCGGGTGTGGAACGTGGCAAGTGGATACTTGTCCCGGCGATTCGGGGCGGGATACTGCTCTATCACCCGTGGGCGGCGTCGCGGGCGGCAATGAACATCCAGTTGCGGAGAGAGCCATGACCAGGGTTAGCGTCAGAGGCGAGGCGGTCGGAGCTTCCACGGAATGGGAGATGAGTTCCGGGCAGTACCAGGCCGGGCGAGAGCGGGTGGACGAGGTCTTCGCCAAGGACGTGTTCTCCCTCCGGGTCATGCGGGAACGTCTGCCCAAGGACGTCTTCAAGGCGGTCCAAAGCGTCGTCGAGCAGGGTGAACGCCTCAGCGAGCACCACGCGGACGCGATCGCTTCGGCCATGAAGGACTGGGCCCTCGAACGCGGGGCGACGCATTTCACGCACTGGTTCCAGCCCCTGACCGGTCTGACGGCGGAGAAGCACGACTCGCTGATCGTCCCCGACGGGCAGGGACATGTCGTCTTCGGGCTCTCCGGCAAGGATCTGATCCAGGGCGAGCCCGACGCCTCCAGCTTCCCCTCCGGCGGCCTGCGGGCCACCTTCGAGGCCCGCGGGTACACCGCCTGGGACGTCACCAGCCCCGCCTTCATCATCCACGGCTCCAACGGGGCGACGCTCTGCATCCCCACGGCGTTTGTGAGCTACAACGGGCAGGCCCTGGACAAGAAGATCCCCCTCCTCCGCTCGATCGAGGCGCTTAGCGACCAGTCCATGCGTCTGCTCCGCCTCTTCGGGACCGACGCGGGGGTGAACCGGGTCATGACCACGCTCGGCGCCGAGCAGGAGTACTTCCTGGTCGATCGGAACCTCTTTCACGCCCGCCCGGACCTGGTGACCTGCGGGCGGACCCTCTTCGGCGCCCGCCCCCCGAAGCATCAGCAGCTCGACGACCACTACTTCGGGGCGATCCCGAGCCGCGTGCTCGCGTTCATGTCGGAGGTGGAGGACGAGCTGTACCGCCTCGGGGTCCCGGTCAAGACCCGTCACAACGAGGTGGCGCCCGGGCAGTACGAGATCGCCCCGGTCTTCGAGCAGACGAACGTCGCCTCCGATCACCAGATGCTGGTGATGCAGACGATCAAGCGTGTCGCCCCCCGGTTCGGGTTCACGGCGTTGCTCCACGAGAAGCCCTTTGCCGGCATCAACGGCTCGGGCAAGCACGTCAACTGGGCCCTGAGCGCCGACTCGGGCATGAACCTGCTCGACCCGCGCGACGAGACGCACACCAACCTGCAGTTCATGACCTTCCTCTGCGCCGTGATCCGCGCGATTCACCTCAACGGCGACATCCTCCGCGCCTCGGTCGCCTCGATCGGCAACGACCACCGCCTCGGCGCCAACGAGGCGCCCCCCGCGATCATGTCGATCTTCCTGGGCGAGATGCTCACCGACATCATCGAGCAGCTCGAGCACGGCACGCCGGAGCGCACCATGTCCCCGGGGCGTCTGGACCTGGGCGCCCGATCGCTCGCGCTGCTGCGTCGTGACCCGGGAGACCGGAACCGCACGAGCCCGTTCGCCTTCACCGGGAACAAGTTCGAGCTGCGGGCCGTCGGCTCCACCGCCGCGGTCGCCTGGCCGAACACGGTCATCAACACCATCGTCGCCGAGTCCATCGACCACATCGCGACCACGCTGGAGAACCGGCTCGAGGGCGAGCGCTCGAGCGAACGCTTCCAGGACATCGTCGTGAGCACGCTGAGCGAACTTGTCCGTGAGCACAAGGCGGTCATCTTCAACGGCGACAACTACACCCCCGAATGGCACGAGGAAGCCGAACGCCGGGGACTGCCCAACCTGCGCAACACCGTCGAGGCGCTCCCGGTGCTCAGCTCCGACCGGGCGAAGGCCATCTTCTCGAAGTACGGCGTGCTCGACGAGGCCGAGCTGACCTCACGCGTGAACATCTTCATTGAGAACTACGTCACGCAGTGCGAGATCGAGGCCGAGCAGATGTGCTCCATGGGGCGGACGATGATCCTTCCCGCGGCGCACGAGCATCAGCGCCGACTCGCCGAGATGGTCGCGGCGACCAAGGCCGCGGGCGTTGACGCCGAGGCCGCCCGGGCCACTCTGGAAGAGTTCGCCGACCTGACCGGGCGTTTCCGTGAACGCCTCGCAGCCCTCGAAGCGGCGTCGGGAGAGCACCACGACGAGCCCCTGGAGCACGCCCGGCGCATCAAGGCGACCGTCCATCCCATCATGGACCAACTCCGTGAGCTGGGCGATGAGCTGGAGCGTCAGGTCGCCGACGACCTGTGGCCCCTGCCCACCTACCGGGAACTGCTCACGATCCGCTAGGCCTCTCTCCGCCGGGCGCATCGGCCCGGGGAGCGGAGACGACGCCCTGCCCGAGGTTGACTCTCTCGCCCGCGAGGAAATACTTGCGTCATGGCGTCAGTAATCCAGCGTTCCGCCCCGACCCCCAGACAGGCCATCCGTCGGCGCGCCCGGCTCGACCGGCTCCTCGACCCCGACCTGCTCAAGGCCCTGGCCGAGCCCACCCGGGCTCGGCTGCTCTCCTGCCTGCTCAAGTGCGGGCGTCCCTGCTCGGTCACGGAGGTCGCCGAGTGCTGCTCGATCGATTTCTCGATGGTGGCCCGCCACCTGGCGACGATGGCGCGGGCGGGCTTGCTCTCGAGCGAGAAGCGGGGGCGAACGGTCTGGTACGCCGCCGACGCGTCGGGTCTCGCCGCCCGTTTCCGCGATCTGGCCGACGCGATCGACGAGATCACGCCGGTGGGGGGGTGTGAAGACGCCTGCGGGTGTAACGAGCGTGGGGGGGAGGCCCGGTGAAGGACGCTGATCGACCACGGGTCCTGTTTCTGTGTACGGGCAACGCCTGCCGCAGCCAGATGGCCGAGGGCTGGGCTCGCCATCTCTGGGCCGACCGGCTCGACGCGTGCAGCGCAGGAACGGAGCCTCACGGGCTCAACCCCCTCGCCGTCCGGGCGATGCGTGAAGCCGGCGTGGATATCTCGGGCCACACCAGCAAGACCGTCGAGGCCTGCGGCCCCGAGCCGCTGGATCTGGTGGTGACGGTCTGCGGCCACGCCCACGAGCACTGCCCGGTCTTCCTGACGCGGGACCAGAGAACGCGCGTCATCCACCACGGTTTCGATGACCCCCCGAGGTTGGCCGCCGAGGCGTCGGACGACGAGGAGGCGATGGTCCACTACCGGCGTGTGCGTGACGAGATTCGGGTCTTCGTCGAATCGCTTCCGCGCTTGCTCGACCACACCGCCGCCAGCATGGGAGACGGCACATCATGACCGAGGCGACCACCACACCCGCCGAGCCAGTGTGCGCGACCGTCCGCCCGAGCCGCCTCGGGTTTCTCGACCGTTTCCTGACGCTCTGGATCTTCCTCGCGATGGGGGCGGGGGTGCTGCTCGGGCGGTTCGTGCCGGGCGTGAGCGAGGCGATCGACCGGGTCTCGATCGGGACCACAAACATTCCGATCGCGATCGGGCTGATCCTGATGATGTACCCGCCGCTGGCCAAGGTGCGGTACGAGAAGCTTCCCGAGGTCTTCCGGGACTGGCGGATCCTGGCGCTCTCGCTGGTGCAGAACTGGATTGTGGGGCCGGTGCTGATGTTCACCCTCGCGGTGATCTTCCTGCGCGATCAGCCGGAGTACATGATCGGCCTCATCATGGTCGGACTGGCGCGGTGCATCGCGATGGTGCTGGTCTGGAACGACCTGGCGCGGGGGAGCAGCGATTACGCCGCGGGGCTTGTCGCGTTCAACAGCATCTTTCAGGTGCTCTTCTTCGGGCTCTACGCGTGGGTCTTCATCACCTGGCTCCCCCCGGTGCTCGGGATGGAGGGCGCGGTGGTGGACATCAGCATCGCGGAGGTCTTCCAGAGCGTGATGATCTACCTCGGCATCCCTTTCTTCGCGGGGATGCTCACGCGGATCGTGCTGCGGCCGATGAAGGGAGACGACTGGTACACGAAGGCTTTCCTCCCGACCATCGCCCCCGTGACGCTCATCGCGCTGCTCCTGACGATCGTGATCATGTTCAGTCTCAAGGGGGAGCGGATCGTCGCCCTCCCCCTGGACATCCTGCGGATCGCGATCCCGCTGACGATCTACTTCGTGGTGATGTTCCTGGTGAGCTTCCTGATGGCGAAGAAGGTGGGCGCGGACTATCCGCGGGCCGCGACGCTCGCGTTCACCGCGTCGGGGAACAACTTCGAGCTGGCGATCGCCGTCTCGATCGCGGTCTTCGGCATCGGCTCGGGCGTCGCCTTCGCGACCGTGGTCGGGCCGCTCGTCGAGGTGCCGGTGCTCATCGGGCTCGTGAGTGTCTCGCTCTGGCTCGGGCGCCGGCTCTACCCCGCGCGGGCGACTTCGGGCGATGAGGGCGTCGCCCCGCAATGAGTTCCGGGCGTGCGGTGGCGGGATGCCCCGTACCATGATGGTGATGCCAGACGCCCCGCAGGAAACCGCCGCCGCAACCGCCGTCCGGCGGCTCATCGAGGAGCACGGCGGGCGCCTGTACCAGCTCGCCAGTCGCTTCTGTGGCAACAAGGACGAGGCGGAAGACCTCGTTCAGGAGGTCTTCCTCAACGCCTACCGCTCGTGGGATTCCTTCCGTGGAGACGCGGATGAGCGGACCTGGCTCTACCGGATCGCGGCCCGCGCCTGCCAGCGCATGCACCGCAAACGCTCGGGTGAACCGGAGCAGATCGCCTCGCTCTCCGACCTCCTCCCGTTCGGCACGCCGCGGATCGCGGTGATCCCGGCCGAGCAGGACGACGCACTGCAGCAACAGATCGCCGCGGAGGCGAAGGAACGCCTGGAGGCGGAGATCACCCGGCTCCCCGAGGACTTCCGCGTGCCCCTGATCCTGAAGGAGATCGCGGGGTTCAGCGTGCGGGAGGTCGCCGAGATTCTGGGGCTCGAGGAGGCGACCGTTCGGAGCCGGGTGCACCGGGCCCGGCTGAAGCTGCGCGCCGCCGTGGACCGCGTCCTGCCGAGGGCGCCCGAGCCAGCTCCGCCGCCGAAGTACCCCGAGCAGACCTGCCTGGATCTGCTCAACGCGAAGCAGGAATCGCTGGACCGGGGCGTGGCGTTCGACAACCGGGTGATCTGCGATCGGTGCCGCTCGGTCTTTGCGAGCCTGGACCTGACCCAGGAGGTGTGCCGGGACATGGCCAAGGGCGACCTCCCCCCCGGTCTGCGGGATCGGCTGGTCGAGCGGCTCCGAGAGCCCCCAGAGGGGTAGCCGGTCTTTTTTGGCGCCCCGCGGGAACGCTCCGGGCGTTCGTGTCTCTAACGGTGTGGCGTCAGCCGCCTTGCGAACACATTGCAACATTGGAGGCACAGCACATGACCCCGACGACCCAGGCAGAACCTCACGCGGAGACGGTGCGGCAGGCGTCCCCCGAGGACGTTGCCCGCTGGCTCGATCAGGGCGATGCGGTCCTGATCGATGTCCGGGAGGACTTCGAGCACGCCGAGGAATCGATCGATAACGCGATCCACACCCCGCTCGCGGCGGTCGATCCCGAGACGATCCGCCAGGCCCACGCGGGACGGCGCATCGTGTTCCACTGCAAGGCCGGCCCGCGATCGCGTGACGCGGCGAGCCGCCTCGCCGCGGCGGGCGAACCGGTGTACTGCCTCGCCGGCGGGATCGACGCCTGGAGGGCGGCGGGGCTCCCGGTGACACGCTCAGCGAACGCGCCGAAGCTGCCGGTCATGCGCCAGGTGCAGATCGCCGCCGGATCGCTGGTCGTCATCGGCGTCGCGCTGGGCACGCTCGTCTCGCCCTGGTTCCTGGCCCTCTCCGCTTTCGTCGGATGCGGACTGGTCTTCGCCGGCGTCACCGGGTGGTGCGGCATGGCCCGCCTGCTCGGCGCCATGCCCTGGAACCGTCCCCCGAAGGCCAAGAGCAACTAAGTCAATCAAGGGAGAACCAACATGACCACCAACGCACAACACCACTACGAGACATGGCCCGCCACGATGACCGCGATGAAGGAGCAGGCGCCCGACATCGGCCAGGGCTTCGGGATGATGTACAAGAAGCTCATGGGCGACGGGGCGCTCACCCGCCGCGAGAAGGAACTCATCGCGCTCGGCATCGGCATGGCGATCCGGTGCGAGCCGTGCATCTACGCCCACGTCGAGTCGGCGGTGAAGGCGGGCGCGACGCGCGAAGAACTCCTGGAGATGGCCGGCGTCGTCGTCGCGATGCAGGGCGGGCCCGGGTACGTGCACGTTCCCGAGCTGATCGACGCGATGGAAGCCCTGGGCGTCTAGCCCGGCGTGAGCCGAGCCCCGTTCGGAAAGGACCCTCGATATGCGCATCAACGTGGTCGTGTCCGTGCTCGCCCTGCTGGTCCTGCCGCTGCTGCTCGGCGTTCGGGCGCCGAGCCAGCCGGGATCCGCGCCGACACCCCAACCCCCGTCGTCGCTCCAGCAGGCCCTGGACAGGGCGCTTGATGATGAGCGACACGCGATCGCGTTCTACGACGCGGTGATGCGCACGCACGGCGAGCGTCGGCCCTTTTCCAACATCATCCGCGCCGAGCGAAGGCACGAGGCCGCCCTGCTCGGGCAGTACGAGCGGCTCGGTCTGTCCCCGCCCCCCGATCGCTGGGCGTCCCACACCTTCGAGATCCCGAAGAGCTTTGCGGAGGTCTGCGACGCCGCGGCGGTGGCGGAGGTACGCAACCTCAGGCTCTACGAAGCGCTGGAAGAGAAGATCGAGGACGAGCAGGTTCTGGCGGTCTTCGTGAACCTCCGCCGGGCCTCGGCGGAGCGGCATCTCCCGGCCTTTCAACGCCATGGCAGTGGGTGGGGGACGCTCGATGCCAGCGCCCTGTCGGCGTCGCAGCAGAAGCAACGCGATGACGCCGTGCTCGCCCGGGGGGAACTGTTCTCCACCCTGCTTGCCGAACTCAGTGAAGCCATCCATGCCGGGGGCGCCGCGAACGCGATCGATGTCTGCGCCGTGCGGGCGCCTGCGATCGCCCGGGACGTGAGCGAGCGCCACGGCGTACGCATCGGTCGCACTTCATGGAAGCTCCGGAACCCGAGTAACCGGCCCCCGGTCTGGGCCGATCTCGCGACCGACGATCGCCCGGAAGAACCAACTTTCTTTGCTGACCGATCCGGGCGTCTGGGCGCCCTCCTGCCGATCCGGCTCGCGGGCAACTGCCTGGCCTGCCACGGCGCCCCATCGGACCTGGCCCCGGGGGTCGCCGGGGCGCTCGCCCGGCGATACCCCGCCGATCAGGCGACCGGGTTCAAGGCGGGCGATCTGCGGGGGTGGTTCTGGGTCGAGGTCCCCGCCGGAGCAGGGGCGCCCACGCAGAAGCAAATAAGAGACTAAGCCCTTCGCTTTCGTGCGAAAGGCGGGACGGCTCGTTGTGTAGGCGTGTTCCGTGGGGTCAACGTGGACGGGCGCGTGCCCCACTCGCTGCTTTCTGGTCCTCGCCCGTCGGCATCCGGGCGGCGGATTCTCCAGCCCCCGCGTCGGGGTGACTCGGCGCGGGGGTGCTACTTCGCCTCAGACTCCGTCGACTTCCAGCGATCGAGCGCGGCGTTAATGGTCGCGATGATCTTTCGGAAGTTGTCGACAGTGTCCCCCGGAAGATCGTCGAGTGACATTGTCGCCATCGCCTCCATGATCTTCTTCGCGGGGCGTCCCTTGTTGAAGGACTCCACGTCCTTTTCGGCAAGCGCCGCTTCAACTCGCTGGACCAGCGTCCTCTTGTCGGCGGCGGGGAGTTTCACGGTCTTCTTGCCGAGTTCCTTCTTGTAGCACTCACTCACGAATCCCAGATAGAACTCGTCATCGAGTAGATCCTCGATGCACCTATCGCCCTCCTGCTCGATGACATCTGCGAGCATGAACACATGATCGTCCTTGAGGATCCACTGGTGGACAATCTGTTCGAACGCGGTACGCCCCTCTGGATCCGAGTCCAGCAACACCGCGACATTCAAGTCTTGGCCCTTCAACACAGTGGCGAGATAGGCGGCTCGGCTCGCTCCCCCGGCGGGCGTGATGACGAGGTCATCGTGGAGTCCTTCCTCACCGGCGGCGATGAGCATCTCCGACACGCTCTTGAGGTACCAGAAGTCCGTCACACCCTCGACGACGAGGTTGTACCGTCCGATGAACATAGACTGGCTCCACGAGATCCCCATCGCCGCTTGAAGCGTGAATCTCGCGTCGCCGTCGGCGGATGCCCAGTCCTTGTGGACCTTCACGCCATCGCGTCCCCTCTCCTCACAGACCCAGATGTTGTCGAGTCGACTGGAGTCGATCATGAACGGGAGGTGCGTGGAGTAGATGAGTTGATTGTCCTCAGCGTATGCGCGCATGCGAGCGAGGAGGTCCTCTTGTGCTTTCGCGTGGAGATGTAGCCCGGGCTCGTCGAGAAGGATGACACAGTTCGCGAACTCTCCTCCAGTCTCCGCCATGAACAGCATGTCGAAGGAGAAGAACCACTGGAAGCCTTTCGACCGTTCTTCCAGGGGGACGAGGGCGGGTGACTCCAGATCCTTGACGAACATGATGAAGTGCTGGCCGTCAGCCTCAAACTTGACCTCGTACTGCTTCTGTGACCAGCGGTCGGCGATCTCCTGGGTCAGGGTCAGGCTCGCGTCGTTCATGTCGAGCATGCGCTGTTCGCGGTCCGAGTCGTTGCCCTTGGCGACTTCCTCGTCGAGGTCCAAGCCCGCCTGTTCCATGATGAGGCGGATCGTCTTGTCCTCGTCGGAGGGCTTGTTCTGCTTAAAGCGATCTTGAACTTGGTCGAGGAACGCCGCTCCGTTGAAGATGCGGTAGTCGTCCATGTAGATGAATGTGGGAAGCCACTCATGTGCGGTGTCGATCGCCTGCCGAAAAGGGGGGGCGATGTCTGCCTCTTCCAGCGCGGCATCAAGCGCCGCATGAACACGTTGGATGACCTGCAGGTCCTGCTGTTGGTTTGGTAGCTGTGGGTGTGCGAACTCCGCAATCTTCGCCTTGATGATCGGAATGTTTTCCTTCGCGTAGGCGATGCTCCCGCCTTCACGGATGCCCGCGATGAACTCATCCAGTAGCTGTTGGTACTGCGGTAGGAAGTGGTCTGAGGCCCCCTCGAACACGTCGTCGGAGAGGTGCTCGTCGAACACGCTCACGATCCATTTCGCATCGACGGCGTTCTCGGGGTGGTGGGGCTGGAAGGTGTAGTAGAACGTGCCCTCGTAGTTCTTGCGGATTCGAACAGACTCGATGCCCTTCGCCGAGTCGTGGATCTCGGCGAGAATCCCACGTTCCTCGTCGTCGAACTCGAACTCAGCCTCGACAACTGTCTTCTCGGGGGAACGCTCCCTGCGGTGACCACGCGGCCACTCCCGGTTGAGGTCGTACTTTTCACCGCTCGCAGGGTTGAGTTTCCATAGTGCTTTGAGGAGCGAGGTCTTCCCTGACTCGTTCTTCCCGACGATGACCGCGATGTCGTCGATGTCGACCCAGCCGGAGTCGAGGACGGATCTGTAGTTGGTGATTTTGAACCGCTTGAGCTTCATCGGGACCTCCCTCACGGGAAGCGTACATCTCAAGCGTTTCCCGAGCGTCGTGGGCGAAGGCGCCTCGGCTTGTAGCCGAGGAGTATCCAGACCTGCATTTAGTATAGGCGAGGCCCTATAGACAACGCCCTCGACATGGCGTCAAGGGCGTTTCTAAGCACGGGCGGAAGGATTCGAACCCTCAACCTCCTGATCCGTAGAAAGCAGTAATCGGCTCTGGTGGCCTCTAAGCGGCGATAAATGAGGGTCAAGAATCTCAAAACGGATGAAAAAACGGATGCCGCTTCGGGGCCCGGATTGGCCATCTTTTGCCTCCTCACCCTTGGTGAGGAGTACAAAGTGCCATCCGTTTTGGCATCCGGTTTTTCTCTGATCGGCGGCCCGGTTCGACCTCCAATTGCCGCATACACCTTATCGCTAATCAGGCGTATCTGTCTACTTGTGGTATCATGTCGGCGTGCCTGTCGCCGCGACTCATTCCAACTCCGGCACCCGCAATCTGGGGCCCCGGAACGCCCGCGTTGAACGCGATTGGGTGCGGCTCGGAGTGCTCTTCAACTGTCGGGCGAGTCGCCGGACTCCCGATCTCGAACACCTGCTTCTCGACACGGCCCGGGCGTGCCCCGACAACGCGCGGTTGCTCCCCCTCGTGGTGACATGGCTTTCGCAGTACGGGCAGTTCGTCGCCCGGCACCGTCTCAAACGGTTTGTGCAGACCGAGCTTGAGCCGGAGCACTCGTCCATCCTCGGGCTGATCGTGGAGGAGGCCATCGCAGCCGGTGGGACGCGTGAGCTGCTGACTGTCTCGGAGGCTTGCGAGCCGCGCCGGCCGGCGGGGCCGCTCTCCCAAGCTCAGCGGGCAGAGGTGTCACTCGCCGAAGTCGCGAAACGCCAGGCCTCTGAAGCCTCGGCGCGGTGGGGGGTGTGGACGCCGCCGGTCGTGCCGAAGCCGGACGCGATCCGGCCCGTGAGTTGGCTGCTTGAACACAACCCCGAACTCCGCGAACGCATCGTCCGGAAGGGCGACCTGCGGGTCAGCATCATCGAGACGCTCCGCCGGGATGTTCCGGGGGGCACGGTCCCGTCTGAGGTCGCCCTCGCCAAGCTCAGTGGGGCGACGCGTGCGGCGGTCCGCAAGGCTCTCTCTGCTCTTCAACTCGAAGGTGCGGTGACGGTTGGCGATGATGCGGCAACTCGCAGAAGCCACCCAATAGCGCTCACTAAGCCGGTTTTGTGAGACTGATCAAGTACGCAGCAGCGATCAGGACTCCGTCCAGATCCGCTCCTCGATCCCGCATTGCTCGCACGCTCGGAAGTACTTCGGCCCGTCTTTGCGGATCCGCACGACCTTGCCGCGATGTCCTTCTGCCCCGCACGTCGAGCAGACCGTCGGCATTGATGTGATCGTCCCGCAGCTCAGACACTTCCAGTAGTAGCCGTACTTCCCCCATTGGGCGGACAGATCCGCGCCGCCGCACTCTTTGCACGCGGCACCAGCCGCAGGTACCACGGCCGGCTTGGGCTTCGGTGTCTGCGATGATGCCGTTGGCACCGCCACCGCGGTGGTCTGCACGACAGGCTTTGCTCGGATCTTGGCCTCATGGCGTGCGGCGAGGAACTCGGCGACGGCCGGGACTTCCTCGGCCTTCATCGACCACACACCATACTCGCCCTTCGACTCACTCAGCAGGCCACCTGCGGCTTTGTGTTTGCCGAGCTCCTCGCGGATCTTCGCCGGGACAAGGTCCGCCTTGCTGACGAAGGTGCGGAATGGCTCTGTCGGCTCCTTCCAACGGTTCACCCGCCTGATCTTCCCCCGATCGGAGATCGCCACGATGATCTGGATAGGCATATTGCGAAAGCCGCGTTGGTCTGAGCCGGCCATCAGCTTGGAGATGGTCCGCAGGCCGGTTGGTAACTTGCCGAGCAGGTGTTCCCGGTGCCGCTGCAGAAACGACCGCAAGAACTCGCCCTGGCGGCGCGCTTGTTGGATCGGTGACGGGAAGCCTTGGTCGCGTCCTTTGTATCGACGCGTCCACTCGTCGCCGCCCGCCCCGTCGTCGCGCACGCTGACCTCGTCCGTGACCGACTTGCTCTCGACGATGAACGCACCCCACCTGTGGAGCACGAGGTGGTCGATCTGGCAGACGCCCGGCCGACCGTCGTGCTCGGGCTGATCCGGGTCGACGAGCCGCAAATCGTTGAGGATCAACAGGCCGACCTCGGACGAGAAATCCCGATGCAAATAGAAGGCCATCTGGCGCTCGGCCTCTGCGCCGGCGCGGTGTCGAGGGTCTGATGGAAGCGGCTCGTTGTTCGGCGGCTTGACGATCATGCTCGATTCCTGGGCGACATCAATGCGGTCGTGCGTTCCAATACTCGGCGAGACGGGAAAAGGCCGTCGAGGCGTCTGTCGTTGTCAATCCGGCTTGCTCAGCCATCGGAGGAAACTCATCGGTCCACAAAGGTGGCGGCGGGTCGAGTGTGTCCGGCACCGGATGGGTGCCTCGTCGTGCAAATGTCTCGTTGACAGCCGCGACAACCGCCGCCGGATCAAGCTCCCCACGCTCGATCAACAGCACCAAGTCGACGAGGTCTTTGACCCGGGTGTTGCCGCGGTCGGTCCATCGGTAGGTATACGCGTGCAACTTCTCGGCGAACTGCTGTGCCTTGGGGATCGCGAGGGCACGGGCCGGGGCGATTCCAGCGAAGGCGAGCAGATCGTCCCCGATCAACTCTTCAGGTTCGCCGCTGATCGGATCACCAAAGCCGACATCGAGGTGAAAGCGGCCGAACGTGCGACCAGCGATCAAGGCGTCGATCGGAAAGCGGGCCCCACCCGCGGGGGCACCCGGGAGCTCGCCGCGCGCTGAGCCAACACGAAAGTCGAGATGGTCACCGAGCTCGATAGCCGCTGCCTCTTGGATCTTCTCACGGATCTCGTCGATCCGGTCATCAAGCGGGCTCTCGTTAGCATTGGAGATCGTCAAGTCGATATCGCGTGTTGTGCGCGCCCGCGGGCGGTAGCGAAGCTCCATCGCGAATCCGCCTTTGAGAATCCATGGCGGTGCCGGCTCATGGAAAAGGCGTGCAAGCAGCCGTTCCATGAGGAAGCGGAGTTGAAGGTCTTGCACGGAAACGCCACGGTCTGCCGCGACATTCCGCAGGCGAGCTTGAAGGGCTTGCCTGAACGACTCAGGGTTGTCGTAGCTTGCGGTCATCCGGTGGACTCAAGTACGGCAAGCAGGCGGCGGGCTGACTTTGCTTGCTGGGCTTCCTGAAGCAGCTTGCGTCGAATCACGAGCCCTCTTTCCAGTGCGTCTCGAACTGCTAGTTCAAGCTGCTCGGTAGACACATCGTGAGCGCTCGCGACATCAAGCAGCGTCCGAAGCGGTGTGGTGGCGCGGAATCCGGCGAAGGCGACGGTGTCCTTCGGGCCGAGCTCGACCTTGTGCAGTACGGCATTGCTCGGTGGCCGTTTGCGGAACTGCTTCGGTACTGTGAGGTGGGCCTTGCCTGGGAGCACATCGCTGAGCTCGTGCAGCGCGAGAGCGGACTGGTGTGATACGACCGCCTGCGGCCGGTCATCGCGTCCGCGGCTCCACAGGGACAGTCGGATCAGATCGTCGCGCTCGGCGACCGGGATGGTCGGCACCCGGTACAGGCCCCGCTCCACCCGCTCAAAGTTACCGGCTGAAACGTGGTAGTCGAGGTGCTGGCGCGAGTATCCCGCCCCCTCGGCCTGCTTGGCGGTGAAGTAGCCCCCCTGGGCGTGGGCGATGGAGTGCAGGGCACTCTGAGCGGATTGGCTGTCTCGATAGGGCATGCATAAATGTCCAAATATTTTGGACAAGTATGCGGCGTCAGGCCTCAAGAGTCAAATGAATCCCGCATGATAGGACAAAGTACGGCATTAAAATGTTGGCAGAATACAATATCGCTGGAATTGGCTTGGTCATCAAGACGGGCGATCGTGACAAGAAAAAATCGTAATCAAAAAACTTGTCTTGTTGGTAGATCGATCGGGTACATCTGCTATACTGTGTTTGTCATGCTGAGTACCCGTACCGCTATCCCGCTGGAGGACCTTGCCGACCTGTTGGCCGGCGCGCCGACGAAGTCTGCGCGGGCCGAAGCTGGGGTCGGCGCGATCTCTGTGATTACGGTCCGGGCACTACGGGCTGGCCAGATCGACCCAGAAGAAATCGGGTACGCCCACTCGATGACGAGCGAGACCGCCCGATACCGCGTTGCGACAGGCGATGTCCTCGTGCCCGCCCGGAGCACCTTCTTTGCCGCGGCCGTCGTCCCGCCCGAGTTGCACGGCATCGTCTTCAACTCCACGCTGATCCGGATCCGCTGCAACGACCGACTGCGCCCGCGCGTCCTTGCCGCCTACCTCTGCCACCCGGCGGGGCTCGCCGCAATCGAGGCGATCAGTCAATCGGGGGCAGTCCAAATGAACATCACCGTCCGAGCGATGCGTGAACTGCTGATCCCGGTGCCGCCTGCCGCTGAGCAAGAGCGTCTTGCCAGCATGCTTGAAGCAGCCGACGCTGCATACACCGCCGCACTTCAGTCCGCCGAGCGCCGGCGCCGGATCGCTGGCGATGTGGTCATGCACGCCATGGCCGGGGCAGACCACTAAACGAGAGAACGACCATGGCGACCAAGACCATCGAGATCATTACGCGGGACGAACTCAACCAGCGGCTCTGGGCCGCGGCGGACATCCTCCGCGGCGCGATCGACGCCGCGGACTTCAAGAACCACATCCTCAGCCTCATGGTGCTCAAGCGGCTCAGCGATCGCTTCAACGAGAGCCGCGAGGCCATCATCGACACCTGGATGCGCGCCGGCAAAGCCCGCGGCGAGGCCGAGAGCATCGCCAACGACCCAGACGAGTACACCCGTGGCAGCTACTTCATCCCCGAGGGCGCCCGCTGGGGCGATCTGATGAAGATCGGCGAGAACCGCGCCGAAGCCATCGACAAGGCCATCGACGCGATCGAGGATCAGAACGCCCAGTACCTCGAAGGTGTGCTCGGTGGCGTCACCTTCAACGATGAGCGCCGCTTCGGCGACCCAAAGACGATGGACGCCGTGATGCAGCGGCTCCTCACGCACTTCAGCCGCATCCCGCTCGGCAATCGCAACCTCGCCGAGCCCGACATCCTGGGCAACGCGTACGAGTTCCTCATCGAGCGCTTCGCCGAGGGCTCGGGCAAGAAGGGCGGCGAGTTCTACACCCCGCGCCAGGTCGTCCGTCTCATCGGCGAGATCCTCCGGCCCGAGGAAGGCATGCGGATCCACGACCCGACCTGCGGCTCGGGCGGCATGCTCATCGAGTGCGGCCGCCATGTGACCGACCGCGGCGGCAACGCCCGCAACCTGACCCTCACCGGGCAGGAGAAGAACTACGGCACATGGGCGCTCTGCAAGCTCAACATGCTCCTGCACGACTACCCCGACGCCGACATCCGCGCGGGCGACACCATCCGCACGCCCAAGTTCGAGTCCGCCGGCGTGCTCGATGTCTTCGACCGCGTGATCGCGAATCCGCCGTTCTCCCTCAAGGAGTGGCACGGCATCACGCCCGAAGAGGGCAAGAAGACCGTTGACTCCAAGACTGTTCAGGAGCAATGGGGAAGCGACTCCTTTCACCGCTTCAAGCGCGGCGTGCCGCCCGCGACCAAGGGTGATATGGCCTTCCTCCTCCACATGGTCGAGGTCACCAACTCCACCGGCCGCATCGGCGTGGTCATGCCCCACGGCGTTCTGTTCCGCGGCGGCGCCGAGGCGAAGATCCGCAAGGCCCTGATCGAGGAAGACCTGTTCGAGGCCGTCATCGGCCTGCCCGCCCAGCTCTTCTTCGGCACCGGCATCCCCGCGTCGATCATCATCCTCAACAAGGCCAAGCCCGCCGAACGCAAGGGCAAGGTGCTCTTTATCGACGCCTCATCCGATGGGCTCTACCTCGAAGGCAAGGCCCGCAACTACCTCCGCCTCCAGGACATCCTCCGTCCCGCCGCCGTCGAGCACGCGTACGACGGTGAGCTCGATGTCGCCAAGGTCCACGAGGCCGCGGCGACCCTCGCCGAGCAGTGGCGCGGCGGGGTCCGGCTCCACCGCGAGCGCCAGCTCGCCAACGCCGAGGGGCAGTCTGAGGACGCCGCCGAGCGGATCGAGGAGCAAGCCACCAAAGAACTCCGCGAGATCGACGAGGCCGAGCAGGCCGTCCACCGCTGGCTCGACGCCCAGGACGCCGAGGGCAACCCGATCGAGATGCAGCGCACGCCGCTGGAGAAGTTCGCGGCCCTCGCCACGCTCGACGAGATCCGGGACGAGAACGACTTCAACCTCAACATCAGCCGGTATGTCGACGCCACCGAGCCGCCGCCCGTGCTCGATGTCGCCGAGGAGCTCGCCGCCCTGCGGACGCTGGAGGACGAGCGGAACCGGGCCGAGGTCCGCATGAACGAGCTGCTCGCGGAGCTGGGGTACAGCCCCGCGTGACCAACAGCCGGCGCCGCCGGCACACGACGAAAGGAACGCCATGAGCAAGAAGCAGGACCGCACGGTCTACAAGAACGACGACGGGGAATGGGCCAACAAGCGGAACGACGCGAGCCGCGCCAGCAGCGTCCACAAGACGCAGCGCGAGGCCGAGCAGGCCGCGCGGCAGAACCTGAAGAACCAGGGCGGCGGCGAGCTCACCACCAAGGGCCGCGACGGCAAGATCCGCAGCAAGGACACCATCCCCCCGGGTAACGACCCCCACCCGCCGAAGGACCGGGAGCACTGAATGCCAAAGCGGGCCCGTGACAACTCGGAGCTTCGATTCGCCGACATCGCGTCGGTCAATCCACGGACGCCCCTGAACGGGTTTGACCCCGATGCACCGGTGTCGTTCATCCCAATGGCGGATGTCGATGACGGCGGCCGATGGGTGACTCGTCAGACCCGCCCGCTCCGTGAGGTCAAAACGGGCTACTCACCGTTCGCGGACGGGGACACGCTGTTCGCCAAGATCACGCCGTGCACCGAGAACGGGAAAGGATGCCACGCCCGGGGCCTTGCCAACGGCGTTGGCTTCGGCAGCACCGAGTTCCATGTCCTGCGGGCGAAGAAGGGTACAGATCCGCGGCTTGTATTCCACCTTGCTCAGTCGAGCGATGTGCGGTGGAAAGCCGCCGCGGTCATGGACGGGTCCGCTGGCCAGCAGCGTGTGCCCGCCGACTTCTTCAAGATCTGCCGGATCGCGCCCGACATCCTCGACAACCAAGACGCCAAGTGCGATCTGTTCGATGCCGTTGACGCCGCGATCGACGCGACGCGTGGGGTGATCGAGCAGACCCGCCGGCTCAAGACGGCCGTCCTCCAGGACCTGCTCACCCGCGGCCTGCCGGGGCGGCACAGCGAGTTCCGCGAGGTCAAGGGCCTCGGCCAGGTGCCGCGGGCGTGGAAGCCCACGCGTCTCAAGCGACTCACCACACGGATTACCGATGGCGTTCACGCCTCGGTGAAGACCGTGGACGACGGCGTGCCCTTCCTCTATGTCTCTTGCGTGCGGGACGGTCGCGTGCTCTGGGATCATGCAGCGAGAATCACCCAGAAGACTTACGCCGAGATTTCCCGCGGGCGGGAGCCCGTTGCCGGCGGTGTTCTTTACACCGCCGTCGGGTCGTACGGGCACGCTGCGGTCCTCGATGATGATCGCGCATTCAGTTTCCAGCGCCACATTGCGTATCTCGTGCCAGATCCCTCGAAGCTCGATCCGCACTTTCTCGCCCTGTGGCTGAACAGCGAGCGCGGCCGGCGGCAAGCGGACCGAGTCGCGCTGGGCAACGCCCAAAAGACCATCACGCTCGGCGAACTCAACGCATGGGAGATCCCGCTGCCGAAGCTAGATGAACAGCAGGACCTCGTCGCGGTCGCGCGGTCGATCGACGGGCGGATTGCGGCGGATAACGCGCACCTTCTCAGACTCGGCCGTGCCAAGACCGCCCTGAGCCAAGCCCTGCTGACCGGGCGGGTGCGCGTGCCGGCAAAGGGGGTGCCTGTTGCCTCGTAAAGTGAACAACAGTGAGATTTCGGAGGTCGTGAATCGCATGCTCTGGGGGCGTGCCGCAGGGCGGTGTCAGTTTGATGGCTGTAACCGTCCGCTGTGGAAGTCACACGCTACACAGGAAGAGGTCAATGTTGCCGAGCGCGCCCATATCTGGGCGGCGAGCGATGACGGGCCGCGCGGGAACGACGGTGTTCCCACGGAGAAGCTGAACTCGATGGAAAACCTCCTCCTGTTCTGCCACGACTGCCACCGGACCATCGATAAGGCGAAGGATGGGGGGCGGTACACGGCCGAGCTGCTCCTGACATGGAAGAAGAACCACGAAGAGCGAGTCGAGCGTGTCACCGGAATTGCTTCTTCGAAGACCAGCCACATCGTGACATACGGCGCGCCAGTTGGCGATCACTCCAGCCCCCTTACTTACGAGGCGACCTCTCCGAGCCTGTTCCCTGAGCGGTATCCCGCTGCTGACCGCGCCATCACACTGCAGATGCGCGGTTCATGGCGAGATCGCGAGGAGAAGTTCTGGGAGATCGAGGCGGAGCATCTGCGCAAGTGTTACGGGCGTGATCTGGGCCCCCTGATTGAGAACGGTGAGATCGAGCATCTCTCGGTGTTCGGGCTTGCGCCGCAGCCACTGCTGATCCTCTTCGGGTCTCTGCTTACCGACATCCCCGCCGCGCAGACGCGACAGCTCCGACGAGAGCCGCCGGGCTGGGCATGGCCGACTTCCCAAGAACCAACCCAGTTCTCAGTGCACAGGCCATCGACGACAACCGGCACACCGGCCCTCGTGTTGTCACTCAGCGCGACCATCAACGACGATCGGATACATCGTGTGCTCGGTCCCGATGCCTGCATATGGCGAATCAGCGTCGATTGCGTTGGGCGAGACTGCATTGGGTCTCCTGAGGATCTAGCCTCGTTCCGAGACACGGCTCGTAGCCTCGTTGACGAAATCAAAGCTGCCCACGGTGAACAAGCTGCTCTCCACATCTTTCCGGCTGTCCCGGTCTCCGTGGCAATCGATTTCGGGCGGATCAGGATGCCCAAAGCTGACACAGCATGGGTGGTTTACGACGAGGCAAAGGAACTAGGCGGCTTTATCGAAGCATTGACAATCGGAACGACGGGAGTGGCATCATGATCACAGAACAGCAACAGCAGCTCGGCCAGCTTTTGGAGTACACCGCTCAGGAGTTGGACATCCCTGCGGACCTCGATACAGAGTTGACCGCGGAGTACTCCCGGCTCGGCGAGTGGCTCAGGGCGGACAACGCGAAGCGATTCGATACAGATTCCGATCTGTACACGCAGGGGTCGCGCCGTCTGGGCACTCTGGTACGTCCGGTGAATGACGAAGATGACTACGACATTGATGTTGTTTATCTCCGCCACTTGGCAAAATCTGGGATCACACAGGAAGAGTTGAAGCAGCAGGCCGGTGATCAACTCAGGCGGTACACCCGTGAGCTTCGAGAGTCTGAAGGGCGTCAGGTCAGCTTGCTGGAGAAGCAGCGATGCTGGCGGGTGCAGTTTGGAGATCGCTACCACATGGATGTCCTGCCCGCACTTCCGGATGAGCAGGCGTACGCCAACAATGACTGCCACCACGAGCATGGGATCATCATCACCGACAAGGAACTCGTAAGTTGGCAGCCGAGCAACCCCAAGGGATATGCGCTGTGGTTCGAATCCCGCATGCAGGTGGTCTTGACGGAGTCACGCCAGGCTATGGCGAAGGCCGCAAGCGTCGATGTCGAGGATGTCCCTGAGCACGCAGTGAGAACGCCGCTACACAGGGTGGTTCAACTGCTCAAACGGCACCGCGACCTTCGGTATGACGGTAATCCCGACGACAAGCCAATCTCCGTGATCATCACGACGCTGGCTGCTCGTGCCTATCAGAACGAGACCGACGTCTACCAGGCGATGGACACTGTTGTGCGACAGATGCAGGGTCTTGTCGAGAGGCGAGATGGTCGCTGGTGGATACCGAATCCTGTCGCGCCGAAGGAGAATTTTGCGGACAAGTGGGGCGACAACCCGCAGCGCGCAGATCGCTTCTTTGAGTGGATCGAGCAGGTGCGCGACGATGTTGATCGGGCGATGAGGGCAACAGGCATTCACAAGTCTGCCAGCATCCTGGGCGAGAGCTTCGGCTCTTCGGCAGCCTCGGGTGCAGCTCGGCGATTTGGCGATTCAATGATGGAAGCGAGGGACTCAAACAAACTCAAGGTATCAGCGAACTCGGCCACGCTTGGAGCAACGGGCGCGAACACTGTGGTTCCACATACTTTCTTTGGTGATGTACACAAAACTCCCAAGACTTAGTCTTGCAGTGCAGATGATGCATCTGCGAAAGCACTACCCATCGGCGCAGTGCACTATCAGGCGGAGCTGTCTCCGTTGGATAGGCACGGTGCATCCCACTCACTTGAGCGACAACTATGAGCTTGAACTCCTCTACAAACTTGACAGTGTTCCAAAGGTCCGAGTGGTATCTCCAATGCTTGAAAAGCGGGATGGTGAGCGCCCTCCGCACATGTACTCAGCAGATCGCCTGTGTCTGTACTTGCCGCGGGCGATGGAATGGACAAGAGAGATGGTGCTCGCGACCACGATCGTGCCCTGGGCATCCGAGTGGTGTATGTACTACGAGATCTGGCTTGCGACCGGTGAATGGTGCGGCGGGGGTGTCCATCCCGGTCAAGACAAAAGGGACAGTGCAGATGCCGCGTAGTGGATCCAGATTTATTGACAGCAACCAATCCTCCTTTGAGCTGCTGCATGATCATCTCGGCTGCTGGCGCGTCGGTAGCTTGTGCGGAGCAGATCGGACTAGCCGGGGAGGCAGTCCCGAACATTTATTCCGGATTCCACCCGTCATGGCTGACGATCGAATCGCGCCGGGCCTGAACTACGGATCTTGGCACCGAATTGCCCCACAGTTAGCGGGGGTATCTCATGGTTGAGAACCAGCCGGCATGGGCCGGCCCGCTGCACATTCTGTCGCTCGATGGTGGAGGTATCAAAGGCCTCTTCTCTGCTGCCGTGCTGGCAAAGCTTGAGGAGGATCACAATATCCGCGTCATTGATCACTTTGACCTGATCGTCGGTACATCGACGGGCGGCATCATCGCGATCGCATTGGGTCTTGGAGTGACACCCGCACAGCTCGTCAAATTCTATGTCGACCACGGGCCGGGCATCTTCGGTGGAGCACCCAAGGGACGCGTGAGGGGGTTCATCCACCACCTCCGACGCCGTAAGTACGGCAACACGGCGCTCCGCGACAGCCTGGGCTCAGTCATCGGTGACCGCATCCTCGGTGAGAGCTCTAAACGACTCGTGATCCCCACCTACAACCTCGGAAGGGACGAGGTTCGCCTCTTCAAGACCGCGCACCATCCTCGGCTCAAGCGAGATTGGAAGCTCCCGGCTTGGCAGATCGCTATGGCAACCTCGGCGGCACCGACGTTCTTCTCCGCCTGGCGCGGTATTGAGGATCAGCGGCTCGTCGACGGTGGTTTGTGGGCGAACAACCCGACCATGCTCGGGATTGTCGAGGCCAAGAGCCTGCTCAGGGCCGATCTCGATCAGCTCCGAGTCCTGAGTCTTGGCACCTGCGACGAGCTCGTGCATCGACCCGACGATTTGGACGAGGGCGGTTTCTGGGCGTGGAGGAAGGAAGCCGCGAAGGTGATCATGCGTGGGCAAAGCGTCGGCACCGACAACCTCGCGGCCTTGCTCTTGGGGAGGGATCGTGTGCGCCGGCTCGACCCCAAGGTGCCGAACAAACTCTTCCTGCTCGACAAGACAGACACGATGGACAAGCTCATCGCCGAGGCGGCGCACACGAGCCAGCACTTTGGCCCCACTTTCACATCAGAGTTCATCCCGCATGTCGCGACGCCATTCCGCCCGTACATGCCTGCAAAGGAGGCCACCAAATGAGCAGCATGACCGGTGTGGCGCTTGGACCGATTCTTGAGTCCATTGCTCGCGACCTCGACATTCCGCCGTCGAAGTACAAAGAGGCGGTCGAGCGGTACGAGGCGGTGGGCCGTTGGCTTGATGCTGAGAACTCTCCCGTCGCTAAATACCATCCTTCGATCTATCCCCAAGGCTCATTCAGGCTCGGGACGGTTGTTCGGCCGGTGCGAGGAGGTAAGAACGCCGACTACGACATCGACCTTGTCTGCGAGTTGGGGATCGTGAAACGAACGGTTACCCCGGGTGACCTAAAGAACATGGTCGGGGATCGGCTCAAGGCCCACGCCACATATGAACGGATGCTGGATGCAGAAGGATGTCGATGCTGGACGCTCGAGTACGCAGAGGCAGATGGGGTTGGCTTCCATCTCGATGTGCTTCCATCGATCCCGGATGATGACCCCGGCAAGACGGGTCTCGTTGTAGCCGGAGTGCCGAACGAATACGCCGATTTGGCGATCGCGCTGACCGAACGTGTGAATCCGGCGGAGTATACCTGGGCGGAAGGTGGGTCGAACCCCAGAGGCTTTGCCCGCTGGTTCGATAGTCTGAACATTGGTGCGTGGAATCGCGTCGCGCATGGGCAAAAGCGGATGCTTGTTGAAGCGAATCAGGCACTGTACGCCAGCGTCGACGCTGTTCCGGATGCGCTCGTCCGCTCACCCTTGCAGCGTGTGATCCAGATCCTGAAGCGTCACCGCGACGTCCGGTTCAGTGGGCATATGTGGGAGAAGGAGAAGCCGATCTCGATGATCATCACCACCCTTGCGGCTCTGGCCTATGAGGGACAGATGGACATCGAGGCGGCGCTGGCCGGAATCCTCGACAAGATGGAGGAGTACTCGACTTCTGGGCTCATTCGGAAGCGTGACGGTCAGTGGTTCATCCCTAACCCGGTGAACCCGAGCGAGAACTTTGCCAATCGTTGGAACGAGCCGGGGAGCAACCGCGCTGACGCCTTCTTTGAGTGGGTGGCGTGGGTCCGGCAGGATCTGTCGACCGCCAGGGAAAAGGCGTTTGAGAAGGACTCACGCGAATACCTCACGGAGGCACTCGCGACCACGGCTTCGGGTACTGCGACCGGAGCAGTGGTTCGGGCAGTTGAGGAGTCCGTTCCCGGGCTCGGCTCGACTACACACAAGCAGGACCCGCCGTGGCTGATGGACTTGCGTTACCGCGTCTCAGTGACCGGGCACATTCGCAAGAGTCGCGAGGCGCTCAAGAACCTCTGGCGCCTGACGGGTCGGCCTGTACCAAAGTGTTTCGGCATCGCCTTCCACGCCGATACCAATGTGCCGAAGCCGTACACCGTGAAATGGCAAGTGGTCAACACTGGTCAAGAAGCCGCCGCCGACGGACCCGGACAACTCCGAGGTGGTTTCGATGAGGGCAATCCGCCCTACGGCAACACCCGCCTTGAGCACACCAAGTACAACGGGACCCACACGATCGAGGCCTTCGTCGTCAAGGACGGAGTATGCGTTGCGCGATCAGGTCCAATTGATGTTCGTGTAGGAAAGTGATGAGTACCACCGAGCACACAGGTCCGGAGTATCGACTTTGCCAGCGCCCCGCCTGGGAGCTGCTCCGTGACCACCTCGGTTACGAGTACGCCGACGGCCGTTCCGAGGCGTTTCAGGCCGCCCGGGAGAGCGAAGGGGAGCCCCTGTTGCTCGATCGCCTCGGCTCGGCCCTCAAGCGGATCAACCCGGGCTTGACCGACACCGGCGTGCGCCAGGCGATCAACGCGCTTCGCCAGCCGGCCGCGGCCGGGCTCATGGACGCCAACGAGGGGTGCTATCACCTGCTCAGCCGTTGGGTGACGGTGGAGGAGATGATCGACGGCCGGCCGATGAGCCGCAGCGTGCGGTTTATTGACTACGACGACCCCGAGAACAACGACTTCCTCGTGGTCGAGGAGTTCACGGTCAAGGGGCCGCGCTGGCGGCGCCGGCTTGATCTCGTGGTGTTCGTAAACGGCATCCCGATGGTCGCCGGAGAGTGCAAGGACCCCGCCGACGAGCGCGGGATCGCCAAGGCCGTGAAAGACCTGCACGCGTACCAGGACCCGGACGAGGGGGTCGTTCGGCTCTTCCACACCATCCAGCTCTGCATGGCCCTCAAGCGGAACGATGCCCGCTACGGCACCATCTACACGCCGCTGAGTCGATACGCGGAGTGGAAGAGCTACTACCCAGGCACCGCAAAGGAGCTCGAACGCCGGATCGGCCGAGAGCCAACGCCGCAGGATCGACAACTTGCCGGGATGCTGGGGAAGGGCAACCTCCTGGACATTATCCGGAACTTCCTCGTGTTTGACCGCGACGGTGGCAAGGTCGTCAAGAAGGTCGCGAGGTACCAGCAGTTTGAGGCGGTCAACCGTGCTATCGCACAGATCACCGACCCGTCGAGCAAGCACCCGGTTCGGGAGCGCGGCGGCATCGTCTGGCACACGCAGGGCAGTGGCAAGAGCCTCACCATGCTCTGGCTTTGCCTGAAGCTGCGCCGGGTAAAGCAACTCGACAACCCGACGTTGCTCATCGTCACCGATCGCCGTGATCTCGATCGGCAGATCTCGCAGACCTTCAAGTACTGCGGGTTTGAGAACCCCACTCGTGCCCAACGTGTCAGCCACCTTCGCGAGCTTCTGGATGGTCCGCCCGGTCAAACCGTGATGACCACCGTGCAGAAGTTCCGTGACGATGTCGACCTTGAACGAGGAAGCCGTCACCCGGTGCTCACCAAGGCGGACAATGTGTTTGTCCTGATCGATGAAGCCCACCGCACGGAGTACGGGCAGTTCAACGCGCACCTGCGGCGCGCCCTCCCGAACGCGTGCCTGCTCGCGTTCACGGGAACACCAATCGGAAAGACCGAGCAGAAGTTCGGCCGCTACATCCACAAGTACACCATGCCGCAGTCCGTAGAGGACGGCGCCACCGTGCCCATTCTGTACGAGGGGCGTCTGCCGGAGCTCGCGGTTTGGGGCAAGCGAATCGATCCACTGTTCGAGGCTGAGTTTGGGCACCTCACGGACGAGCAACGCGATAAGTTGAAAAAGCAGGAGGTCACGGAGCGCCGGATCGCGGAGGCGCCCGACCGAGTGGAGATGATCGCGGCTGATATCGCGGCACACTACAAGGCAAACTTTGAACCGGACGGGTTCAAGGCGCAGGTTGCCGCGTGCTCACAGCACGCAGCCGGACTGTATTACACCGAGCTGTCCAAGCATTTCCCGGATCGGGTCGCGCTGTTGATTTCCAATCCTAGCGAAAAAGACAGCACACTCTGGAGGCTCAAGGAGCCGTTTGATGACGAGGAGGCCGTCATCGAGCAGTTCAAGCACGAGGGTGTGGAGTCGCTCGCGATCATCGTGGTCATGAACAAGTACCTCACCGGCTTCGACGCACCGATCGAGCGAGTCTTGTATCTTGACAAGCCCGTGAAGGAACACAACCTGCTTCAGGCGATTGCTCGCGTCAACCGATCTATGCCCGAGCGAGACAAGCAATGGGGTTTGATCGTTGACTACTGGGGGGTCTCGGCATTTCTCGACAAGGCCCTAGAGGCATTTGATGAGGACATCGAGCCAGAGGAAATCATGTCTCGGCGCGATGGCGAAGCCGCGCTCCAAGAGCTCAAGCAGCGGCGTCAGGATGTGTTTTCATTGTTCCCGGATGGACTGTCGCGCGACGTCATCGAGCCATGGCTTCTCGTCATTGAGCCCGAGGACGCACGCTCGCTTTTTCGCTCCCGATATCGCGCCTTCTACAGGGCACTGGAGCAGGTCCTCCCGGACGAGCATGGCTTGGCCTACCTCGGAGACTTCGCGTTTCTGCGTCGATTGCGGAGAGAGGCGGCAGCTTTGTTCAGTACGGAAGATCTTGATGTGGCTGACTGCAGCGAGCGAGTACGAGCTCTCATCAACCGGCATGTGAAGGGGGAACAGGTCACTCCGCTGCTTGAACCGGTGTCGATCTTGTCGGAGGAGTTCGCACGGGAGGTCGAGAAGCTGGAATCGCCACGGGCCAGGGCGAGCCGGATGGAGCACGCGATCGCCAAGACGATCTCTGTCAAACTGCATGAGGACCCAGCGTTCTACGAATCAGTTCGCGAGCGACTTGAGCGGATCATTCGTGAGCGAGAGGAGCAGCGAATTGATGATGCCGAAGAGTTCCGTTTGCTGTTCAGTATGCGTGATGAGATCCGCTCGCGCCAGGTTGATGTCTCTGAGGATTTTGGGCTTCGTGAAGAGGCGGTGCCATTCTTCGGGGTGCTCCGCAAGGAACTAGCTATTGGAGACGCCGGGCACGACTCGGATGAGATGTTGGCAGCGCTGGCAGATGCCGTCCTTGGCATCTTAGAGCGGGAGGCAGTAATTGATTGGCGACGCAAGGAAGATGTGCGACGCGAGATGCGTCGACAGGTCAAGCGTGAACTCCGGCTTCGCGGTGTTGAGAGTGAGCACCTAGAATCGTTGGTCACCGCAGTCATGGATCTCGCACGGGTGAGGTTGCCTTGATGGCAGCGTCAACGAGATCAGTCCAATTCGGTGCGACAACGATTCCCTTCGTGCTACACCGATCCCGAGCGCGGCGCACCGCAGCCATTACCGTGAATCCCAACTCATCTGTTCGAGTCGTCGCTCCGCCAGAGTGCGGGGAGGACTTGGCGGACACGATCGTTCGTAGCCGAGCCTCATGGATCCTGCAGCAATGGGATGAGCAGCGACGCAGGGCATTGCCATGTCGGCGAGAGTTCGTCGGCGGCGAGACGTTTCGGTACCTTGGCCGCGGGTACAGGCTGGTGATCGAAGACGGTGATTCTGACGAAGCCAAGCTTATTGGGTGCTCGCTGCGGGTGACACTCCGACAGGCTCCTCCACGCCAGCAAGCGGACCGGGGCCGGGTTCAGGAGGTGCTGGTCGATTGGTACAGGTTGCGGGGGCAGGCGTACTTGCCCGGCGTGGTCGCCGAGTTTGCGTCACGCGTGGCGGTGGATCCGCCTGGTGTGTCAGTGACCGCGATGAAGACCCGCTGGGGCAGCTGTACGAGTCATGGTATTCGGTTCGATTGGCGCATCATGATGGCACCACGGAGACTGGTCCGGTACATCGCGGCACACGAAGTGTGCCACATCCGTCACGCAGATCATTCCAAAGCCTTCTGGCGGTTACTTGAACGAGTCATGCCCGATTACGCAGTACGGCATGCAGAACTGGCCACAATCGGACCGCGACTAAGTTTTTGAATGTTGAACTATGTCTCTGTCGTAAGCATGAAGTACGGCAGTCGTGGATGTTCCGCTATTCCTTGGGCTCGGGCCGGATCTAGACCAGCGTTCGCATCGCCAGGAGCACCCGCACCATTGCCAGCGTATCCTGCTTGCAGTACTCCAACAGAGCCCCCCGGACAGCCCGGATCTCCTCCTCGGTCACCTCCCCGGATGCGAGCTTGGCGAAGGCAGCCACAGCCGCGCCGCCGTCGCCGATTTCGAGGTCGGCGTAGCTGAGGTCGGGCGCGAGCACCGGGAGCACGACCTTGATGCTCGATCGCCCACCGAAGTCCGGATGCACCAAGCCCCTCCGCACGACGGGTTCAAGATCGAAGAGCTTGCCCTCCATGCGGGCGAGCTCGGGTGCGTAGGTGGGCAGAAGGTTGGCGAGCCCCCTTATCTGAGTCTTCTCGAACGAGCTGTACACCACGATGGTCCGGCACCCGGCAGTGTCGCGGATCAACTCGGTCGCGAGTTCCTCGCGGCAGTCGCGGACGTGGTCAGCCAAGTACTCCCGGTGCGCCAGCTCGCTGCCGGGCGACGTTTCGACATGGAGCGAGTACTGGGTCACGAGCTGCTCGTGCGGAGCGACATCTGGATACAGCGGCACAGCGGTCATGAGTGTCTCAAAGTCGAGATAGCCGATCGGCCATTCGAGCGAGTCCAACGCCGATCGAATCTCAGCCGCATCGATCTGCAGCGACTTGGTCCGGATCGCGGTCGCGGCAATCTGTTGCGAATCGGTGAGCTTGAAGTCCGACGGGATCGCGGAGATCCGTGTCACGTCCATCGCGGTCAGCTCGGTGAACTTGTTCTCTCGCAGTCGTGGGAGTTGGAAGATGGGATCTGGGATCCCGACACCCACGCACCGGTCCGCGAAGTACTCGCAGTCCCGGCATTCCCAGCACCAATGCGGGCTCGGCTTGCTGCGTCGAAGGAGCAGCGGGGCGACCTGATCCCATAGCCGATTGAACTCGTCGGCGATCGGCAACACATCGGCGGTGTGATCGGTGACGACGAACAGCTCCGCATTCGGCATGCCAAGCCGCCAGTCGCGGTTCATCAGCACCAACTCGCAGCCTTTGACGGGCAACCCGGAACGCCGGGCCACCATCACGGTGTAGGCGAGATCCTCAAGGTGCTCGTCTTTGGGGCCGTCCTCGTTGAACAGACTCGACTTGATCTCGCCGATGACCCAGCCACCCTTGACGCGACGGATCCAGTCCGCCCGGGCGGTGTACCCGTCGACCGTGAACGCGGCCTCAAAGATGACATCGACGGCACGATCGAGGATCAGTTGCTTGGTCTTGTCGATCGAGCCCGCGAACACGCCGTTGGGGTGCAGGCTCTGAGCACGCCGATGGACATCCTGACCCTCCTGCATTCGGAGCAGATCGGCCGCTGTCGGTCTGCCGCCTGACTCACGCATGCCGTACCACGCTCGGGTCTTGCAGCCGAGTGAGGTCAAGAAGTCATGCTTTGTGACGGTTCGTGTCGGCATCGATGCCCAACGATATGTCAATCCTGACCTGATGCGGCAGCAACCCAGGTTGGCAACAGGTGATCGATGATTATGGTGCGTGCGTTGCGATTGAGCCGCCAAGTCTGCCCGCTCCGTCGTTCGATGAGCCCGGAACGATCGAGCAGCCCGGTGATCAGCTTCCACCCAGGTCGACCTTCGGGCGTGACCTTGCACGGATGTCCCCAATTCAGGCGAGCAAAGTACCGATCGCAGACCACCCAGGTCCACTTCTCCTCCTTGGCAATCGCCAGCAATGCGAGATCAAACGCCAATGCAATCGCCGGCTCACACCCGAGGGGATCCCACACCCGCTCGATCACGCCCCGCTCGTACGTCGGCGCGATCCGCTCGTAATAGACCGGCGTCCCATCGAGCCGGATCAGCGGCGGCTTGTACAACTCGCCTTTTGTCGTGAAGCTCACGCCCGGATCAAAGAGCACGCTGATTCCTTCAGCATCGAGCAGGTCCATAAACTGTTTAACCTCCTCGTCGCTGATCTGACGTACCGGCCCGAACTGCCGCGTGCTCGGCATCACCCGATCACTCTGTGGCTTCGAGTTCGTCTTCTTTGGCACCTGCTGCGACGGCCGAGAATCACCCATGAGCCGGACGAGTCGCTCGCACGCACCATGGCTGTTCAGGATGATTTGCTGGACCTTGGCATGCCGCTGCCGCCAAAGCGACGCCCGCTTGGCAAGCTCGGCACGGAAGGTCGGACCGCCGCTGTCCCAAAGGTCGATGAACCGACCGGCGACCGCCCCGTGTGCGTCCACCGTGGTCTGCACGAGCAAGGCATCGAGCGACACCAGCCATGCTCTTTCGATGTCCGTGAGCTTCTCGTCCATGGGGGCCTCCGATATGCTCGACGGCTCCGCCGTCGACGAAATTTTTTTCTGAAGGCCGCCCCCGGCCGTTGAGCCGAGGGCGACGAGGTCATTTCAGGATCCGGCCGAATTGGCCGAGATCCTCAGGCGGCGTTGCTTTGACGATGGCAGTCGCCGCATCCCTTGGGGACATACGGCTCCCAGCAGTCGCCTCGGCAAGGCGATGCAATCTCAACGGTTACAGCATCGAGGGCAATGGGCCGCCATTTGTACGCCTGCCTGAATGTTGCCGGTCCGCATCGATCAGGCAGGCTTAGAACTCGACGCTGGATCAGATCAGCCGGGATCGCGAACTCGAATGCGACCTCATCCTTCTCGAGATCCGCGACGGCCGACGCGATCATCGTCTTCGCGAGTTCACGCAACGCCGGGTTTCCCTCCTCGGCATACCTCGCGAGCATGTCCGACAGATCCCGGATGATGCCGTCGGCGACGGCCTCGACCTCTTCGGTCGTCATGGGCGGTCCGGCGTTCATTGCTCCGAGCCGATCCTCGATGACGCGAATGCGGTTGGTCGTATCATCGATCGCCTCGTTGACCGCGGCGTCATCGGGGCCGCCGAGCCGGGCGAGCTGCGACTTGTACCGCTTGCGGAGCTTCTCAATCTCTGCGCGCAGTTGGTTGGACTCGCCGACGCCGCCGAGCCGGCCGCGATCCTGATCGATGATCTCCCGAATGATCCGGTCGCGGAGATCGGGAAGGGAACAGACTAGAGATTCAATCTCTTCGAGGGCCGCCCGATGGAGCGATCCCGACGGAAGCCATCGACGCAGCGGCGAGTTTGCTGGGGCCGAGGTCTTCTCCTTGAGAAGGCAGTAGTAGACCCGAAGCGGTCGCCCGCTTGCCTGGGCGTTCATCGCCTTGCCGGTTGTCTTCTCCGTCAAGATCCCGGACAAGAGATGATGCTGCCGGCCATTCTTCGAGATGGGCTGCTGGATTTTGCCCGTCTTCATCCGCTCCCAATGCTCGGCCTGCTCCGCCTCAGCAGCGCGCCTGAGTTCCGGCGGCAGATACTCTGCGAGCTCGGGATACGAGATTTCGTACCAGTTATCCGAAGGACGGATTCCTCGAATGACCTTGCCCTGCTGCTTGGCGAGCGGCTCGGGTCGGCCCTCGGCCTGATTGACATAGATGGCTTGGCTGTACCTGTTCGCGTACCCGACGCCAACATAGACCTCGTTGCGGAGCAGATCGCAAACAACGCTTGTCGTCCATTTCTTGCCCGTCGGCGAAGCGATGCCCTCGTCGTTGAGGGCCCTTGCGATGCGATGGCCGCCCCATCCGTCCTCATGATGCATGCGGAAGATCCTGACTATGATTTCGCGGATCGCGGGATCACCAGGGATCAAGGTATCCCGACCCAGCGGGGCTTTCTTCGGCAACCGAACGCCCGGCGGATAGGAATGCATGACCTCTTTGGTCTGCGGGTCGAGAAGCAGTCGAGTCCCATCCGTCAGCCTTCGGATGATGTACTCGGGCTTGCCCTCAGGCGTCATGCGGAGCTTGTCGATGCCGAACGCCGGCCGCGTCGAATGAACGCGACGCCCGTTCCGCAGCGAGCTCTGCGAACCCCTGGCCGAGTTGTCCGCGATCGCCTGAGCATGCTGCTGACTCATGACCGCCTTGACGGTCCGAACGATGGGGGCCATCGCGGGATCTTCAAGAAAGCCATCTGTCTCGGCGAGGTCGATGCCTGCTTCATCGAGCCGCTCGGCGAGCGACCCGAAGTGCATTGGTCCCGAGCGGGCGAATCGCGACTGGTCGTAGTAGACGACATAGTCGATCCGCTCTCCCTTCTTCTTGCGGGCGATGATCTCGTCGATGCCGGCCTCAAGATTGCTCTTGATGCTGCCCGACTTTCCGACGAGTTTGACCGGCTCGCCCAGCTCCATTTCCCGTTCGGTCGCGAAGAACTCGATCGAGTTGAGCTGGTCGTCAATCGATGTATCTGCCTGCTCGATCGTCGAGCATCGCAGCAGCGGGACTCCCCGCGTTCCGTTGAGTCGAGACTTTCTCATGTCTCTTCCTCCTCTTGTCCGCCCAAACGACTGCGGACCATGGAGGCGAATAGAAGTCGAAGGGCGTCATTGCAACCAAGTTCCTCCTCCGGATCCTGCGGCCGATACGCGACCGCGACCCGGACCTGCCGCGGCGGACGACCCCGACGACGAGAAACGATCTCGCCGGTTTGGCCGCCGCCGGTTTGCGGCAGGTGTGGTCTGCCCTTCTCATTTCCACAAGTCATGCCACGACTCCTCCTTCGCGCGCCAGATTTCTTGGTGGTGACGGGCGCGACCCCTCCGATTTGCAGGTTTCTCAGCTTCCGATATCACTCACGCGTGTCTGCCACGGCTTGGTGTCCATGGGAACAACCGGCACCACGGCCATCCGCTGACCATGGCCGTGTGTGCCGCGTGCCTCGTCTACCGATTCGCGGAATCCGTCTCCGAACTCCCGCGCGTACTCATGCTCAATCGTGTCGAGCATGCCGTAGAGGGTGCCCATGAGCACCGCGATGTCGGTGCTCGTCATGCCCTTGTCGAGGGTCTGGATCCGGATCCCACGCGGGTCCGCGTTCTCGCAGTCTGGCGTGCTCACCGGGTCCGGTGCGCTCACCGCGATAAGCAGGGTGCGAGACAACCCCGCCGTCGCCGCCTCGCAGTTGCTCGCGAGCAGCCTGATCTTCCTTGCCATCCCATCGGGTCCGTTGAATGTGTGCGCCGTCGTCATCGCTGTACCTCTCTATTAAGGACTGAACCGCCAAACCCGCCGCGAGGCGTTGGCCCCGCGACGAGCCTCTCTCCCCTCCGCCCTCATCCGCCGCAGTCATCACACAGATCGAGCCCCGCCGCGACGAGCATCTCGCGCCGTGCCTGGTTCACGAGCTCGCGGAAGGCGTTCTCACCCATCTCCGCGCCCGCCGCCATCTGCGACAACACCATGAGCACCGCGACATCGAGCTGCGCGAGGAGCACGGCGATCTCGGCCTCGTTGAGCGTCCCGACCGCGCCGGCCACCAACGCCTCCGGCCGCGCCGCGGGAACCGGTCCGTCGCGGTCCTCCCCAAGCGTGGCCGCCACCGCGAGCACGCCGCCGTGCTCCTTCGCCCATGCGAGCAGCCCGTCCGCTGCCGTCTTGATCTCGTCCGCCGTGTGAGTGTTGTCGTTCGTCATCCGATGCTCCGTGAGTACGCCAAGGGGTCAATACGGCGTACATAGCGGTGCGTCGGAGCGAAGGCAAGGATCCATCCGCGGCGAACTCGACAATTTTGAGGCGATGTCCGAGTCGCGTCAGGATCCAACCCAAACCGCCATGGATCCTGACAAGAATCGCTAATTCTCGGGTACGCGAGCACGCACGCCAACACGCAGATCCGGCGTACCATGTTCATCATGCCGCGAGCAGGTACACCCAATCAGTCATGGCGTGATGTGCTTGATGAGGTACGCGAGCTCGCGTCGCGCACGGGTACGGGCCGCACGAAACTGCTCCGCAAGCTCGACGAACTCGATCTCGCGATGACCAGTGAGATCGACACCCTGGACGACGCGCGCCGCCGGCGGGTCGTCGGCCCCCGTGCCCGCCTACGGGCCGCCACATACACCGTCGAAGAGTCCCGTCGCGGGCCTGCTCTCGTTGAGATACGCCCCGACGCGTCAGCGAGGCCGTACAAGGTGCCGCTGCCGTACTACAGGGCGGTGGCCGCAGAGGTCGCGTCCACCGCGGAGCCGCAACTCTTCGCCACCATCAAGGCTGCTGCGAGCCGTGGGCTTGGTGAGGAGCTGCCCGACTACGCCGCCCGCGTCTCGCTGCGATTCTGGTCCGCCTCAGGTCTTGTCAATCATGAGGGCGCACGGTTCACACGCGTCGGCACCAAGGCAGAGTTCACGCGTCGGGTGCGGGACGCTTGGAAGAACGCTTCTTCCGCCCCCTTTGAGGTCCATCCAGATTGAAGTACTCGCCGAGCTTGTCGAGGGCTTCGAACAAGGCCGCCAACTCTTCTGTCCGGTAATGACGGGCGGGCTTCTTGTCGCCGTGGGCGAGGTATTGGTAGACAACATGGGGCGTGGTCCCGCGCACGATGCGTTCGAGTTCCTGAGCGCCGGTTGACCGGAATGACTTGGCCGTCCGCCTGGGGTCCTCGTTCTTCTCCTTCGTGAGCACCTTGTCGACAAAGGCGGTGAGGTCTCGGCTGATGTTGCTGTATCCCTTCCCGAACGGCAGCTTGTCGGGCACGCTCTTGACATGGGCTTCGAGGAGCACCTTGGTCACCGGCCAGAGCGTGTGTGCTTGGGCAGCGCCGGTCTTGCTGCGTTGTCGCAGAATTTCGCCGTGCTCGAAGTCGATGGTCTCGCGTTCAAGTGTTCGGATATCCGCGGCTCGGTATCCGGCGTTCAGCCCCAAAGCCATCACGAGCTTCATGCGGTCGTCCGCCTGAGCCCACAATGCGTGGATCTCTTCGAGGCTGAAGAATGTCGGGTTCGGGTCGTCCTTGCCGATTTGCGACCAGTGCCGGTCGATCGCACGCGGCATCGTGGTCAGGTACCCGCTCTTGACAAGGTACTCGCAGAACAGCCTGACTTTGTCCAAGCGACCCTTGCCCCAGCCCTTGGACAGCTCGCGTTCGTTCATCTCCTCGATGATGTGCTCACGGTAGTCCGCGATGGCGCGCCAGTTCGCTTCAAGATCACGCGTCAACACGATCGGTGGGTCGGTTTCCGCGAGAAACTCGATGAACGGCTTGATGTTGGTCTTGAACGATCCAATGTGACTCGACGATTGCTTGGCCGACTTCTTCTCGTTCTCGACGGACTCGACCCACTTGGTCATGAGCTCGTCGAGCGGGGCGTTCGCATCGGTGACCGCGGCCCGCCCGTGGGCGGCGAGGATGGCCTCCAACTCCGCGATCTTGGCGTCCTTAAGCTCGATGGCCTCTTCGAGGACCGCCGCCCGCCACGCCTGCCGGAGCAGCTCGGGGATGTCCTGGTCGACGATGAGCCGCTGCCGCACCTCGCGGAACGGGCGGCTGAAGAAGCGGTGGAGGTCCTCGACCTGAAGGAACACATCTTCGAGCTGCTCGGTGTGCTTGGCGGCGAAGTCCCGGATCTCCTGCCCGCCCGTGAGCAGTTCCTCCTTGAGCAGCGCCTCCTGCACGGCCCGGGCGTAGGCGGCTTGGTCCTCAGGGCCGCTGCCGCCGCGACCGACCCAATATGCGTGCTCTTTGCCCCGGATGGTCCGCCGGAAGCGCCAGCACTTCTCCCGCTCGTTCCACCGCAGCCTGACGGGCTTACTTCGCCCCGTTACTGACCCGTTTCGCTTCGCCATCCGTTATTCCATCCGCTCAGCTCCGGATCGAGCACGCATGGCGCTCCCCTCCGGCGGATGGATGATAGCCCAAAACGGATGGAAAAACGGATGGATCTGGGATGGCCGGCGGGAGGCCAGAAGCCCCAAAACGACGCAAGCCCTGCGTTTAGCAGGGCTTGCGTAAGCACGGGCGGAAGGATTCGAACCCTCAACCTCCTGATCCGTAGTCAGGTGCTCTATCCAGTTGAGCTACGCCCGCGTGCGGACGGCTACGGTACGCCCGGCCCCGCCCATCGGCAAGTCCTCCGGGGGGCGGATCCTGCCTGGGGGCCTGAATTCGGGGTTCCCGGGGCGCCCCGGGGATCGGCGCCGGGGCTTGATTTTTTGGATCAGACTGCGATCATTCCTTTCCCGCTCCGGGCCGCGTTGGCCGGGGGTGGGGGCCGGGACTCACGCCGGCGCCTTGGGAGGTACTCGACCGAATGGCCCACTCCGCATCCGCCAAGAAGCGAATCCGCCAGAACGCCACGCACCGCGCCCGCAACCGCTGGCGCCTCCGCGCGATGCGCGAGTCCATCAAGGCGTTCGAGCAGTCCATCGCCTCCGGCGACGCCAAGGCCGCGAGCGAGACCTTCCGCAAGTGCGCGGCGGTGATCGATCGGACCGCCCAGAAGGGTGTGATCCACAAGAACCAGGCCGCCCGGCGCAAGAGCCGCCTGAGCGCCCGCCTCAAGGCGCTCAAGAACGCCTGAGTCGTTCGGCGTCAACGCCCCCGGGCGTCGCCACCCAGATATATTCCGTGCATGGCACGGACGCCCGAACGTGAGACCACCACTGACGCCCCCGACCTGGGGGCGTCGTCGCGCGCGGGGTACTTCGAACTCTCTCGGGCCGCGTGGCACTCCCTCCTCTTCGTGCTCCCCTTCGTCGTCCTCTTCGAGCTTGGCTCGATGTACTACCTCTCTCGGCTAGAGAGCACGGTTTCGGCCTTCCGCCTGATCGGACGCTTCTACAACGCCCTCGGCGCGTACGGCATCCACCTGCCGGCCCTCGCGCTCATCACCGTGCTCCTCGTCCAGCACGTCATGTCGCACGCCTCGTGGCGCATCCGATGGATGGTCCTTCCCGCCATGGGCGTCGAGGCGGCGTTCTGGACCGCGCCCCTGCTCGTCCTGGCGATCCTCCTCGGGCCGCACGCGGCGATGCAGGTCTCGGCCGAGCCCTCCGCCGCCCCGGCGGTCGCCACGATTCAGGACTGGCCCTGGCAGGCGAGGATGACCGTGGCGATCGGGGCGGGGCTCTACGAGGAACTTCTCTTCCGCATGCTCCTGATCGCGGTGGTTCACCTGATCGCGACGGACCTGCTTCGCGTGCACTCCGGCCTGGGCGTCGCGATGGCGCTCGGGGTCTCCTCGTTGGCATTCGCCTTCTACCACGACGTCTGGAACCCGGAAGGGACCCTGGAACTGGGGAAGGTGACCTTCTTTGCGCTCTCTGGGCTGTATTTCGGGGGGGTCTACCTCTGCCGCGGATTCGGCGTGGTGGTCGCGCTGCACGTGCTCTACGACGTGATGGCGCTGCTGGTGATCGGGCGGCTCTGAGGCGGATTCTCCGGCGGCATGGGCGTTTTGGGGCAGAGGGCCGGAAATCGTGGTCTCCCAAGGGGTTCTGGACGCCGGGCGCCAGAAAGCTCTATACTGCGCCGGTCGGCAGCCGACAATGGACTGGAAGGGGCGGCGTGGGCCGCCACTGGGTGGACGGATTCGTCCCCGTCTCTGTGCTGCGGGGCAAGCAGGGCTTTCACTCCCGGAGACCGAGCATGGGCATCGATTTCGCCATTGACGAGCTGTACGCCACCGGCTGGACCGCTTCCGATCCCGCCTCCTGTCCGCAGCACGATGACGGACGGGTCTACCCGAGCGTGGAAACGGTCCGGGCGGCGTTCGCCGACGCCGGGTACGAACTGAGCGTCAAGCACATCCAGCTCTTCGACTGTTATCGGGCGGAATGGCGCGACGCGTCCGGGGGTGGGGCGAGCGGCGCGGTCGTCGGGCAGACCGAAGACGAAGCCTCCGTGTACGCGCTGAGCCAGCTCCGTCGGGCTCTGGTCCCCGCCACGGGCGGGGCGACTTGACCGGCGACGGACGCTGGATACGGTTCAATCCGAATCTGACCGGCCCCATCGTCTAGTCTGGTCCAGGACACCAGGTTCTCATCCTGGTAACGCGGGTTCGAATCCCGCTGGGGTCATTTCCGCCCGAGCTCCCCGGAGCCCGGGCGGCGTCGTTTTTGGCCCCCTGGGCCCTCCAGACCTCCCTGGCCCCCTCACCCCCGAGACACCCGATTCGGCTGAACTCCGCGCTCCCCAGGGCCGATCTTGGGGGCAAGGAGACTCTCGATGGCAGATGAGCAGGGGGCGCCCTCGAACCAACCGATCGTGTCAGAGTTCGCCGGGGATCCGGACATGGTCGAGATCGTCGAGTTTTTCGTCGGCGAACTCCCCAAACGGGTCGATGCGCTGCGTCAGGCGGCGAGTTCGAACGACACGGGAGCCCTGGTCACGCTTGCGCACCAACTGAAGGGCGCAGCGCCCGGGTACGGGTTCCGGGACATCGGGCGCGTCGCGGGTGAGCTGGAAGAAGCGATCCGCTCGACGGGCTCGATCGAGAACGTGCGCGGGCAGATCGAGGATCTGGCGAGTCTCTGCGAACGAGCCCGCAGCCGCGCGCGGTAACCGGGGGGGTGGGAGTGACGATGGGACCACGGAAGGAACCAGGGCTCGGATGACGCCGGTTGCGCACATGCAGGATGACAGCACGCCGGTGGTGCTCGTGATCGATGATTGCGAGGACGTCCATCGCCTGCTCACCGCACGCCTCCGCAACGAGGCGTTGGAGCTGGTCTGTGAGACGGACGGCCAGATCGGCATCGAACGCGCTCACCAGATCCAGCCCTCCCTCATCGTGCTCGATCTGGACATGCCGGTGCTCGACGGGTTCGCCGTGCTCCGGCGACTGAAGGAAGCCCCCGAGACCGCGGATATCCCGGTGATTGTTCTCTCGGGCATGCAGAGCCCAAACGACAAGGTCACGGCCTTCGACCTCGGCGCCGTGGACTACGTCACCAAGCCCTTCGACCTGATGGAACTCCGCGTCCGTCTGCGTTCGGCGCTCCGCATGCGTCGGCTGATCCACATGCTGGCCCAGCGGGCGCAGATCGACGGGCTGACCGGCCTCTGGAACCGTGCCCACTTCGAGGATCGGTGGACCGAGGAGACCAAGCGGGCCCAGCGGAGCGGACGCCCGCTCTCGCTGGCGATCTTCGACCTGGATCACTTCAAGCAGGTCAACGACACCTACGGGCACCCCGTGGGGGACGCCGTGCTCCAGGGGTTCGCCTCGATCCTGCAGCAGTCGGGGCGTCAGGCGGACACCGCGTGCCGGTATGGGGGCGAGGAGTTCGTGGTCATCATGCCCGACACCACCCCCGATCAGGCCATGATCCTGTGCGACCGGGTGCGGAGCAAGCTCGCCGAGGCGGAATGGCCCGGCAAGCCGAGCCGCGCGATCACGGTCTCCGTCGGGGTCGCGGGGAGCGAGGGGGCCACGCCCACCGGGCGTGACGAGTGGATCGAGATCGCCGACCGGAATCTCTACCGATCCAAGGCCGAGGGGCGTGACCGGGTGACGATGACCCGGCTCCCGGGCGGGCCCCCGCGTCTGGCCGAGGCGGGCTGATCGGTTCGGCGCGTATCATGTGATCCGCGTATGTCGAACTCCTCTGAACAGATCCATGTCCGCGTGCAGCGTCTCGAAGAGACGGTGATGTTCACCGACCAGACCGCCGAGGCGTTGGGCGGTGAGGTTCGGGCGATCTCCCGATCGATCGAGGCGCTCGCCCGCCGTCTTGAGCGGCTCGAGTCGAGGTTGACCGAGATCGCCAACCGGGAGGCGGACCCGGGGCTCGAGCCCCCGCCGCACAGCGCCGGGCCTGACATCCCGCGCGACCCGCTCTGAGCCTCACGCCAGCAGCGACCGGCCCGTCATCTCGGCGGGCTGTTCCAGACCCATCATGTCGAGTGCGGTGGGGAAGATATCCGCCAGGCGTCCACTCTCCCGGAGTGTTCGTCCGCGGAAAGCCTCGCCCACCACGTGGAGCGGGACGCGGAAGGTGGTGTGCGCGGTGTGCGGCGCGTTCGTCTCCGGATTCCACATCTGCTCGGCGTTGCCGTGGTCGGCGGTCACGATCAGCGAGCCGCCCCGTGCGCGGGTCGCCTCCACGATCTTCCCGACGCACTCGTCAACCACCTCGCACGCGCGGACCGCGGCCTCCAGGTTTCCCGTATGCCCGACCATGTCTCCGTTGGCGAAGTTCACGATCAGCATGTCCTCGCAGTCCTCGGCGAAGAGACGCCCGAGCACCGCGTCGCAGACCCCTGCCGCGGACATCTCCGGCTTCATGTCGTACGTCGCGACCCGGGGTGACTGGATGATTTTCCGGTGCTCACCCTCGAACGGCTCGTCGCGGTAGTCGTTGAAGAAGAAGGTGACGTGCGGGAACTTCTCCGTCTCGGCACACCGGAACTGCGTGAGCCCGAGGGAGGCGAGGTAGGCGCCCCCGATGTTGACCATCTTGGGAGGCTTGGGAAAGGCGACGGGCGCCAGTTCGGCCAGCCGCTCTGAGTAGGGGGTCATGAGCACGAAGCGGAGGTCGAGACGTTTGCCCCGCTCGAAGCCGCGCCGCCCCGAGTCGGGGGAGGGTTCCAGTTCGCTCGAGCCGTCGAACTCCGGGAGCAGGAAGGCGGAGCACAGCTCGCGCGGGCGGTCCCCGCGGTAGTTGTAATAGATGACCGCGTCGCCGTCGCTGATGCGGGAGGCCATGGCGGCCTCGATGGACTCGCCGATCATCGTGGGGGAGACGAACTCGTCCCCGCGCATCGTCTCGCCGGAGGGCTCCTCGTAGTACGCCCGGACCGCGTCGTCGGCGGTGGGGGAGAGGCCGACCGTCGCGCCCTCGACCCCTCGCCCGGTCAGGCACTCGTACGCGGTCTGCACACGCTCCCAGCGATTGTCGCGGTCCATCGCCCAGTACCGACCGATGACCGAGACGATCCGACCGATGCCCAGCTCACTGAGCACCTGCTCGATCTGTGCGATGAACTCGGCGCCCGAGAACGGCCCGGTGTCGCGTCCATCGGTGAACAGGTGCAACGCCACGTCGCGCGCGTCGAGATCCTTGCACAGCCGCAGAAGGGCGTACAGGTGCTCGAGCTGGCCGTGCACGCCCGCGTCGGAGCAGATCCCCATCAGATGGACCGTCCGTCCGGCGTCCCGGGCGCCCGTGATCGCCTCCGTGAGGGCGGGGATCTCCTTGAGCTTGCCCTCCCGGCAGGCCTTGGTGATCCGCACCGCGTCCTGATCCACGATCCGCCCGGCGCCGATGTTCTGGTGCCCGACCTCCGAGTTGCCCATCGTCCCCTCGGTCAGGCCAACGTCCTCACCGCTGGTCGCGATGAGCGTGCTCGGCCAGTCACGCTGGAGCATGTCGTCCGCGGGCGTGTTCGCCAGCTTGACCGCGTTGAAGGCGTCGTGCGAACTGTTCGGGTTCCGTCCCCACCCGTCGCGGATGATCAGGACGAGTGGGGTGTTCTCTGGCTCGGGCATCCGTGGTCTCCGGCGTGCGTACCCTCGGGCATGACCTCTCAGCGTAGACCAATCTCGTGCGCCCCGGCGCTCGTGGCCCTCGCCGCGCTGCTCGCGGCCCTCGGGCCGGGCGCCTGTGCCTCCTCGGGTAAGGCGGCGAACAAGGCGAGTGAACAGCGGGCCCGTGAACTCGGGCTGTCGTCCGAGGCCCTCGACCCGACGGTGCGCGAGCGGCGTGAGGGTGTGGGCTTCTGGAAGAGCCCCGAGGAACCGGAAGGTTCGGTCAGCCCGATGTCGCCCGACCGGCGCCCGTGGTCCGGTCAGCCCTGACGCTCACCCATGCTTCCCCGGCTCCGCCCGGGCGGGGGAGTCAGGCGAGGTGGCTGAGCACCTCGTCGAGGTCCATCGCCTCGCCCACCGCCCGCGCCTGTGCCCACCGCACCACCGGCTCGCCCCCCTCGCCCCTGGTGACGATCACGGTTCCCCGTGACGAGACGTTCATCTCGGGCCAGTAGAGCCCGTACGCCTTGCAGACACGGCGGTGGATGTCCGAGAGCAGGGTGTGCGTGAACCCACTCTGGTCCGCCCAGGCGCGCTGCACGGCAAAGGAGTCGCAGGAGATCCCCACGACCTGCGCCCCTTCGCTCTGCCAGCGCTGCATCTCGCTGGAGACGCACTTCATCTCGGTGCCGCAGATCCCCGTGAATGAGAGCGGGTAGAAGCAGAGGACGACGTCCCCCTTCTTGAGCTGGTCGCTGAGCGTCCACTCGACGCGATCCTGGTCGAGCAGCGTGAAATCCGGGGCGGGCTCGCCCTGGGTGATCGGGGTTTCGCGTTCGGTGAGCGTTTGTTCGGACATCTTTGACGCCTCTCCTGGGGAACACGGGGAACCGGGGCGATCGGGCGCGCGCCCGAGTGGGTATGCTATCGCGAGACCGCCCGGTGGAACCGGCGCGGCGTTTGGCGCCCACGGAGGGAAGATGAACGCGAGCCAGACACTCCAGAACCGATACGAAGAGGTCCGGAACCGAGTTGGCGAGGCCTGCGCCCGTGCGGGGCGTTCGCCCACTTCGGTCATCCTGGTGGCCGTCGCCAAGTACGCGGAGATCGACGACATCCGCGAGCTGATCGAACTCGGGCATCGGGACTTCGGCGAGAACCGGGTCCAGCAGCTCGTGCAGCGTGCCGCCGTGGTCAAGGACTGGTTCGACCGGATGAGCGTGTTGGAGCGCACCCGGGCGCAGCGGACCGAGGACGCGAGCGCCCCCGGCGCATTCGATCCGAGCAAGCCGGTCCGCTGGCACATGATCGGCAGCCTGCAGCGCAACAAGGCGAGGAAGGTCGTCGAGTTCAGTCGTCTCATCCACTCGGTGGACTCGCTGCGTCTGGCCGAGGAGCTGCAGGTGATCGCCAACAAGCGCGACGAGGTCATCGACGTGCTCATCCAGGTCAACTGCTCGGGCGAGGAGCAGAAGCACGGGTGCCCGGTGCCGGCGGCGGGCGTGCTCGCCGAGCAGATCGACACGATGATCAACGTCCGCGTGCGCGGGCTGATGACCATGGCCGAGCAGACCGACGACCGGGACAAGATCCGATCGACCTTCCGGCGCTGCCGGGAGCTGTTCGAAGACATCCGTCACGAGGGCGCGGGCGAGGGCCGGTTCGACCTGCTCTCGATGGGCATGAGCGGCGACTACGAGATCGCGCTCGAAGAGGGCGCCAACATCGTTCGTGTCGGGTCGAGCATTTTCGGTGAACGCCCCGAGCCGGTCGAGGCCTAGGGACGCGCCCAGCCTCGGTCAGGCCCGGCGAAGTCGTCCCCCCCGCGAACGGGAGGAGTTCATCATCGCCTGGAGCGATCGACCGGGACAGGCGGTCGCGGCGAACTCCTGATGGGTCCGCACCTCGCTCAGGGGCACCCGCAGGCGGCGCATCTCCGAGGCGATGAGGTTCTCCAGCGAGTTCATCGCCGCCCGGGTCGGCTGTTGGCGCTCGAAGTTGCCCAGAACGCAGATGCCCAGGTTGTGCGGGTTGGCGGACTTCACGTGCGCTCCCTGCAACTCGAGCGGGCGGGCCTGCCAGATGCGTCCGGCAGGGTCGATGACGTAGTGGTAGCCGATGTCCGCCCACCCCTTCCCGGTGTGAGCGTTGCGGATCGCCTCGATGCGTCGGGCGGCACTGCCCCAGGTGCTGCTGGTGAAGGGGCTCATCCCGTCGTGGTGGACGGTGATGCGTCGGATCCCGTTCATCGGCTCAGCCAGCCAGGGCCGCGGGGCGCCCTTGGCCCAGTGAGACCGGGAAATCACCCCACTCATGGAGGGGGAGGGTGTGGTCGGGAGGGGCTCCGG
>MRWG01000462.1_pt1 | contig 48135 bp, 41 predicted proteins | sample 1013341 | NCBI WGS metagenome assembly MRWG01 (sample SAMN06117577, study PRJNA244670) | biofilm metagenome | biome: Water; feature: Cathode Biofilm; material: Biofilm; isolation source: microbial consortium enriched at the cathode of a solar microbial fuel cell | place: USA: District of Columbia ... | reverse complement strand
GCTCGAGTCCATGGATGATGACATCGAGGTGGCGGTGTGCGATCTTTCGCTGCCGGGCATGTCGGGCGTCGATACGCTCAAGGCCATCAACAACATCAGCCCCTCCACCGTCGTCATCATGCTGACGGGCTACGGCACGATCGAGTCCGCCGTCGAAACGATCAAACTCGGCGCGGTGGACTACCTGACCAAACCGGTGGTCGATGATGAACTCCGCATGAGCCTCGAGAAAGCTCTGCGGCAGCAGGCGCTTCGCGCTGAGAACCGCATGCTTCGCGCGCAGCTCGATGAACGGTTCGGTCTTGACAGCATCGTTGGCGCGGACCATCGCATGCTGAAGATCTACGACCTGATCGAAGCTGTCGCGCCGTCCAAGACCACGGTGCTGATGACCGGAGAAAGCGGCGTCGGCAAGTCGCTGATTGCGCACGCCATTCACCGTCGCAGCCCCCGGCGAGACGGCCCGTTCGTCGAAATCGCGTGCGGCTCCATTCCCGAAACGATTCTCGAAAGCGAGCTGTTCGGCCATGCGAAAGGCGCCTTCACGGGCGCGCACGCTGACAAGACGGGCAAGTTCCTCGCGGCGGACGGCGGCACCATCTTTCTGGATGAAATCAACTCCGCATCGCCGGCGATGCAACTGAAACTGTTGCGTGTGCTGCAGGAACGCCGCTTTGAGCCCGTCGGCTCCAACGAAACGATCGAGGTCGATGTGCGCGTGGTGCTCGCCAGCAATGAGTCACTGGAAACGCTGGTGGCTGAAGGGCGATTCCGCCAGGACCTGTACTACCGCATCAACGTCGTGCGCATCGATGTGCCGCCGTTGCGGGAACGACCGGCCGACATCCCCTTGCTGGCGGACCATTTCGTCGCGACGCACGCGAAGGAGATCGGCAAGCAGATCACGGGGTTCCGCGAAGATGCGATCGATGCGCTCCGTCGGTATGCCTTCCCCGGCAACGTGCGCGAGCTCTCGAATATTGTCGAGCGCGCCGTGGTGCTCTCACAGCGGCAAACGCTCGGCGTTGATGATCTCCCGGCGCATGTGCTGAACAACACACCCCCGGAAGAACTGGTCGCCGCCACCGAAGCGATGATTGATGACGCCTCGGCCCCATGGGCGCCCATGCCGCTTGCTGAAGCGCTGCAGGAGCCTGAGAAGCGCATCATTCTGAAAGCGCTGCGCGCCAATGACTGGAACCGTCAGGAAACGGCGCGGCAACTCAGCATCAACCGCACGACGCTCTACAAGAAGATGAAGCAGTACGGGCTGGATCGACTCGCGAGTTGACGCCTACATCGCCGCCGGTGAGACGCCCAGATAGGGCAGCACGCGTTCGACAATCCGACGAACCACCGGCCCGGCGACCGCCGATCCGTAGTGCCGCCGTTGTTTGGCCAGCTCAGGACCGGGGTCATCGATAACCACCAGCACCACGATTCGGGACTGGTTGAGCGGCGCGCCGGCGATGAAGCTCGAAATGTACTGGCCCTCGATGTAGCCCCGGCCGTCCGGTCGCGGAATATTCGCCGTGCCTGACTTGCCGAACATGGTGTAGCGCGGGGAATGGTCGTATCGCCCGGCGCGCTCCATGCGCTCATCCATTTTGGCGACCACGCTGGTCATCGCGTCGCGAGCCATTAAGGCGATGTCCGGCGGAAAGACGCGATACACGACCTGCTCCTGCGGCTCGCCGCGCTCGGCTGTCAGTCGCGTCGTCGGGATCGTCCCGGCCAAATGATCGGGGCGCGCAAACGCTGAAAACGCGCGCACCATTTGAAGCGGCGTCACTGCGACTTCATAGCCCATGGCGACGCTGGTTTGCGTGTACTTCGACCAATCGCGCGCGGACGTCACGATGCCCGCCGCCTCGCCGGGCAGACCGACGCCAACAGGGCGGCCAAAGCCAAGCTTCAGCACAGCGTCTCGCATCTCCCGATAGCTGATCAGCGCCACGCCCTGCGCCATGCCGATGTTGGATGAATTCACCAGCACGTCGCGCCACGACTGACGATCGCGTGGTGTGACATCCTCAAGAGGTCGACCGTACGGCGTTCGCCACCGTCCGTCGTGCGTATCCAGTTCATCGGTCGGCGACATTCGGCCGAGTTCCGTCACCGCCGCCCACATAAATGGCTTAAACGTGGAGCCGGGCTCGTAGACATCTTCGACGCATCGATTGCGCGCCAGCGCGGGGATGGACGCGGCGTGTTCGTTCTGCCGCAGGACTTGAAACCGTGGTCCGCGCTCCGTGTTTGGATCGATCTGCGTTCGATCAAATGGAACGGCCGGCACATCGTCGCGCATGACATCCGCCATGGCGAGCAACTCACCCGTCAGTGAATCCATGATGATGACGCGACCGCCAGCCGCGTCGGCGAGATCAACACCGAGATTCAGTTCTTCAATCGCGATCTGCTGCACGGCCAAGTCAACACTCAGGCGAATGTTCTCGCCTTTGCTGGACGGTCGATAGCTTCCGACCTCCACCCACATGGTCCGGCCGCGGGCGTCGCGCGTGTACGCGAGTGAGCCGTGCATCGGCTGGAGAGATCGATCAAACGACCGTTCAGCGCCGAGCAACCCTTGATGTTCCACGCCGACCAGGCCGACCAGCGTCGCGACGCCGGGCGCATCGGTCATGCGCCGAACCGGAATGCGCTCCAGATGCACGCCGGGAATGTTGAGCCGCCGCACCGCGTCAACCTGCCACTCCTCAAGCGCATGACTGAGCGACACATATTGGATAAGCGGCTCGTCGTTGGCTGCGCGTCGCTCGTTGCGCGCCACGCGCTCCAGAATGCGCGTGCCGATCTCGTCAGGCGAAGCGCCGATCGCATCGGCCAGGCTCAGGATTGCAGCGTCTACAGAGGCGGGAAACCGAGTCGGATCGGCGAACAGTCGCCATCCGAAGGATGATGTCGCCAATATGCGACCGCGTCGATCTCGCAATTCGCCGCGCGGCGCCTGTTCCGTCTTGAAGCTCGTGCGATTCGAGAAGTGACTCGCCAGGGACTGACCCGGCGCCACCTGAAGCTGTGCGACCCGTCCGAGCACGACCAGCATCAGGAGACTGACGCCAATCAACGCCAATCGGCCAACGACGACAAGCTGACGCTGGTCCGTCTCGAAACCATCTGATTTGTCACCGAGCGGGGTGGTCATTCGCCCAGCGCCTCCTGAATGGCTTCATCGGTGAGCGCAAGTGTGGGCGTCGCTCGAGGCGGCGCATCGCTGGGGAGTAGGGCCGCTGTAAATCCCTGCTCGACCGCTGACTTCTGGATGCGGGGCAGGGCCACGCGATCCGCGATTTCCTGACGGAGACGCAACGCGGTTCGCGCATCTTCTTCAGATTGCGCGTGAAGGACGGCCAATTCGTGAGCCGCCGCCAAGCGGCGCTGTCGTGTTTCCAGCAATGACACACCCATGAATGCCGCCAGCGCTATCAGCGCGCCAAGCTTGGCCGCCAGAGCGCGGCTGTGCGCGATCTCGTGGATCGATCGCTTCATTCCTGTGGGAGCTTGATCACGTCACCGACGCGAATGTCATTCGCATCGGACAGGTTCGGGTTGAGTTCAAGAATGTCATCAACACGCTTCACCGTGCCGAGCTCGCGCTGTGCGATCACGCCCAGAATGTCGCCGGGCTGGATGGTGTAGTCGCGCGTGCCCGATGGGCGCGTCGTCGCGCGCTCCGTCGTTGTCTGTGGCGTGGATTGCATTGTTGGGCGCTCGCCGGTCAGCGCGGCGCGCGGTGGAATGCGTAGTCGGACACCCGCCCGGAGCATGTCCGGGTCCGCGTTGTTGTACGCGGCGAGTTTGGCGGCGAGCGATCCATCGCCGTAGTGGCGCGCGGCGATCCCCCACAGGGTTTCGCCTTCTTCGACGGGGTGCCATGTGTCCGTGGTCGGCGTCGCGGACATCCGAGGTTTCGGCGCCGGCGTCATCGTCTGGAGCGGTCGCGTGGAGTCGCTCGGCTCTTTCCTCAAGGTGTCCGCGGCGACCGGAAAACTTTGGATTCGGTTACGAAGGCGCTCGAAGAGGTCCGATTGCTCGGCCGAGGCGCCCTCCAGCCCCTTGGCGATCGGGCCGGTCGGCTCGGATGGCGTGGACTCCGGAACGCCGGCGAAGGTGTCCAACGCAGGCGGATCGGGAATGGGCTGCTCGACGAGATCGTCAACGAACTCATCTTCCGGCGCCAGGCCGGATTCGAGCTCCGCGGTCCGCGCTGTTGAGAGATGATCAGATACAGCCACGCCAACCAGCAGGACAAGCGTGAAGCCGACAATCAATGAGATTTTGTGTTCCCGCGTCATGAAATCCACTTCCGTGCGGATGGCCGGGGCGATCAGGTTGTTCAGCCGAGCATGACGCGATCCATGCGTCATTCGCGGCCCAGTGTACGTGCTCGACGCCTACGCGTCGTGAGGCGAACAGAGTTGAAACGCTCGCAGTTTGGCCGAACGAGCGCGAGGATTGGATTCACGCTCCTCCTCCGCCGCGACAATTGGCTTGCGCGTCAGCGACTTTGCCAGGCCGGAACGCACCAGCGACCGAATCGAATCCTTCACCGGCCGATCCTCAAGCGAGTGAAACGAGATCATCCCGATCCGCGCGGTCGGCTGCAGCCACGTCCCACCGGGCGTCGCGGCGGCGCGCCGAATCGCTTCGAGCAATCGCTCGAGGTTGCCGATCTCGTCATTCACTGCGATGCGCAATGCCTGGAAGGTCCTTGTCGCCGGGTTGATGCGATCCTGCGGCCGTCTCGGGCCAACAGCGTCCTGAATGAGCGACGCCAACTGCGTCGTCGTGGATATCGGCGCCTCGGCGCGAGCCGCGACAAGTTTTCGAGCGATGCGCAAAGCTTGCCGATCCTCGCCGTACGTCCGGATGAGCTTTGCCAGCTCAGCTTCGGGAAGCGTGTTCACCAGATCCGCGGCGGATTGCGGCGCCGACTGGTCCAGCCGCATGTCCAGCGGGCCTTCCCGCATGAAGCTGAACCCCCTGGATGCGTCATCCACATGCGTTGACGCGAAGCCGAGATCTGCAAGGACGATGTCGGCCTTGAGGTCCAATTCCGCAAGCTTTCGAGGAGTCTCAGCAAAGTTGCCCTGAAGCGGGATCACTCGGGGCGGCTTCTCGACAGATTCGATTCGATCCTGAGCGGCTTTGAGGTTGGCGGCATCGAAATCATTGATGATGAGCGTACCATTGGGGCCGATGCGCTCGGCCAGCGCGGCGGCATGCCCCCCGAGCCCGACCGTGCAGTCCAGGACCGTTTCACCCGGCGCTGGCGCAAGGATCTCAAGCGTCTCTTCAAGGAGGACCGGCGTGTGTCCCGATTTGGTCACGGGCGAACGGTATCGCCCCCGGAGGCCGTCTGCGCCATGTTGAGTCCCAAGATGCTGTTCCTGTGTGCCGCCGTGACCACGATCGCGAGCGGATGCTCCCCCCTTCGAGTGAGTTTTGATGTGGGGTTTGCGCCGCCACCGGGGCTGGCGGAGCGCGAAGTGATGAAGGACGCCGGCGCCGGCCGCAATGCGCCCAAGATCGTGATGATCCCCGTGAGTGGCTTCATCGCCGACGCCCGCGCGCCCGGCTTCCTCGGCGCAGGGTCCAATCCTGTGGATGAACTCGTGCGGCGGCTGGAGATCGCAGAGAACGACCCGAATGTCAAAGCGATCATTCTCCGCGTCAATACGCCCGGCGGCACAGTCACCGGCAGCGACATCATGTATCGCGAACTTCGCGCCTACGCCGATCGCACCAGCGCGCCGATCATTGCCACCATGGGTGAGATTGCGACCAGCGGCGGGTACTACGTCTCGTTGAGCGCCGATCGAATCATCGCAGAGCCCACGACCGTGACCGGCTCCATCGGTGTGATCATGCAAACCATGAATTTCAGCGGCGGGCTCGCCAAGCTCGGCATTGAAGCGCGCGCCGTCAAGAGCGGCCCGAACAAGGACATGGCGAATCCATTCGAGCCAATCGAAGAGGAACAATACGACATCCTGCAAGGCATGATTGACGACTTCTATGTGCGGTTTCGAGGGCTGGTCGAAGAGCGCCGCCCTGAGATCGACGCCACGGACATGAACATGGCGACCGATGGGCGCGTCTTCACCGGTGATGCGGCGCTTGCCATCGGCCTGGTCGATGAACTCGGCGGCATTCGGTCAGCGTTTGACGCCGCGAAGGAGTTGAGCGGATTGAGCGTGGCTCGACTGGTTGCCTACACACCGCCTGATATCGACCCCGCTTCGCCATATGGCGTGACCGGCGAAACGCCGCGCGTTTCCAATGAATCGCGCGACACGCAAATCAATGTTGTGCAACTCAATTTGCCTGCATCAATCAGCGCGCTGACCAATCAACCGGCGTTCCTGTATGTCTGGCAACCCGCGCTCAACTAGCCAGCGCGTCTTTGATCCCCACTCGAAACCGTCGAGCGAGCGCTTCTTTGGCATCACTCATGTCAGGGCAAGCATCGCCCAATTGGTCTCGCAAGCTCGTCACAGGTCGCCCGACAAGGCCGCAGGGCACGATCAATTTGAAATGATCGAGATTCGTTGTGACGTTGAGCGCGAGTCCATGCGTCGTCACCCATCTGCGCACGCGAACGCCCATGGCGCAGATCTTGGCGCCGCCGGCGGGGCCGGGGCAGGACTCAGTCTGCGTCGCCGGATCGCCGCCGACCCACACGCCCGTGGCGCACACATCACGATGCGCCGCGACGCCGAAATCGGCGCACGTGTCAATGACGATCTGCTCCAGGAATCGCAGATATGCGTGCAGGTTGAGTCGAAGTTTGTTGAGATCAAGAATCGGATACGCGACCAACTGACCGGGGCCGTGGTAGGTGATGTCGCCGCCGCGATCCGTTTCGTGGACTTCCACACCTTCGCGCTCGAGCAGCTCGGGCGTCGCGACCAGGTGCTCGCGCGATGTCTTGCGGCGGCTCACCGTGATCACCGGCGGGTCGTGCTCCAGCAACAGCAACCGCCCGACCGAGCCATCTGCATCACGCGATGCGAGCACCTCTTCCCAGTGATCCTGCTGCAGCGCCAGCCCGTCGGCGTACGACAGGCGGCCTGCGTCGATTACGGTCAGGACGTCGTCGCCGGCAGCTTCCAGCGAGGTCGAAACAGAGGGTGTCGCCTTTGCATCCATGGACAGCCATGGTAGGCGCGTCGCGCTTCACGTTATCCAAACGCAACCTGAACATTGCGGGAACCGTGCGGGCGGGTTTCGCGAACAAGATGCGGGAGAGATGGAGATCGCGAAGGCGCAGGGAATGGCCCTTCGCGGAGCGCCGCAGGCCGAAGAGACCTGCGTCGCTCATTCAAGGATGGTCAGCGCGCCGCGAAGACGCGCATCGGCTCATCAAACTCATGAATTGCATTGTGATAGACCTGCGCGCACCGGTTCGCCGCGCCATCCCAGGTCAGCCCGCGCACTTCAAGTGCACCGTGGCGTCGCAGTGTTTGCGCCAATGGCGGATACCGCAGCACGGCCACGATCTTGTTGGCCATCTCATCGATGTCCCAGAAATCGACTTTGAGCGCATGTGTCAGAATCTCAGCCACGCCTGACTGCTTACTGATGATGACGGGCACGTCATGGCTGATCGCTTCAAGCGGCGCGATGCCGAACGGCTCCGACACACTCGGCATGACATAGCAATCCGCCATGCGGAACACGCGCTTCACATCAGCGCCGCGCAGGAAGCCGGTAAAGAGCATCTTATGCCCAATCCCGAGCGCCGCTGCCTGCTCGATCATGCGTCGCGCCATGTCGCCTGAGCCGGCGACAACGAATTTCACATTCGGGATCTTCTCCAGCACGCGCTTGGCCGAGGCCACGAAATACTCGGGCCCCTTCTGCATCGTGATGCGTCCCAGGAAGAGAACGATTTTTTCTTTCGGGCTGATCGACAGCTCCGGCCGCGGCTCATACCCGCCCCACTCCACGCCGTTGTAGACGACCTCAATTCGGTCGCCACTAACGCCGTATTTGCTCATGCAGATCTTGCGAGTCAGGTAGCTGACGGCGATGACGCGAGTCGCCGCGTGCATGCCGCGCCGTTCAATGTCATAGATGCGCTGATTGACGTGCTCGCCGGATCGGTCGAACTCCGTCGAGTGAATGTGCGCGACGAGCGGCCGCCCCGTCGCGCGCGCCAGCGCCATGCCGGCCGGATAGGTCATCCAGTCATGCGCATGAATGACATCGAACCGCTTGCGGCGGCACATGGCCAGCGCCATCGCAGCGTAGCGCTGCGCATCCTGAATCACATCGCCGCCGTAGTCATCACTGGCGCGCTGCGCCCAACCCGCTGCCGCTTTTGGATCGACTCCGACGCTGGCAAGAATTTCATCGGTGATCTCTACGCCGCTGGCGCGAAGCGCCGCAAGCTCACGGAGCGCATGCTCTTCAATGCCTTCGACGGCGCTCGACGATGGCGATCCTTCGCCATACGGCGAGGCGTACCCCATGCCCGAGGGCACATCGACGAATCGAGTGCGCGTGAATGACTCGAGCCGCCGCTCAATGACTTCGCGATGGCTGACGCGAGTGACGACCTCCGGTTCACCTTCGCCAGGCGAGGCCGGCCCATCCGCGTGCGGCGCATCGGGGCTGAGCAATTCCACGTGGCTCGTCACATCACCCGGCGTCGGCTTGGGAAGGACGAACAGGACATGGTGACCCGCGGCGTCCAGTGCGCGCGTCAGACCGTGGCAGGCTGTCCCCAGACCGCCGCTGATGAATGGGGGAAATTCCCATCCCAGCATCAGAATGCGCAGCCTGTCAGCGTGGCCGGTCACCGGCGCCCTCATCAATGTGGGTGGTTGGAGTGGGCGTGCGCCTTCATCTTCGCGCGAACGTCGCGGAAATCACGCCCCATGCAATGACTGCATTGAATCATAGCCGTCGCCACCGAAATCGACAGTGGCCCCCAACTCTTTCTACGCTGGTCCATCGTGGCAGAGTCGCATTCACCATCCGCGGCAGACGTCTGGACCACGCGCCGACTCCTCGCATGGATTGCCGAGGCCCTCACCGGTGCGGGTGTGGACTCCCCCCGCCTGTGCGCCGAGCTTCTGCTGGCGCACGTGATCGGATGCGACCGCCTCCGCCTCTATGTCGAGTCAGACCGGCCCGCCTCGCCCATCGAGCGAACGCAGTTGCGGGAACTGGTGAGCCGCGCGCTGAAGCATGAGCCGGTGCAGTACCTCGTCGGTGAGGCGTGGTTCTTCTCGCTCCCGTTTGCCGTCGATCAGCGTGTGCTGATTCCGCGCCCCGAAACCGAGACCATCGTCGAAGCGGTGCTTCAGCAGGCGCGAGCAACGCCTGAACTTGGCCGCGGCGTGATCGCCGACATCGGAACCGGCTCCGGCTGCATCATCACTGCCTTACTCAAGAATCTGCCGGAAGCGCATGGCATCGCCGTGGATACATCGCCAGATGCGCTCGCGGTCGCCAAAGCCAACGCCGAACGCCACGGTGTGTCGGACCGGCTTGATCTCGTCGAGAGTGATTTGTTCGCGAAGTTTGATGCGCACCCGGGCGCGCGCGGACTTGATGTGCTGGTGTCGAACCCGCCTTACATCCCCGATCCCGAATGGGATAACGTTCCGGCGAATGTTCGGCAGGAGCCGGTCATCGCATTGCGAGGCGGACCGGACGGGCTGCAATTCATTCGACCAATCGTCGCCGGCGCAGCGGAGCGGCTTCGACCGGGCGGAATGCTCGCGGTTGAGCTTGCCGAATCAACGGCAGATGAAGTGCTCGCACTGGCGAAGGCGCAGCCTGAGTTGTGCGACCAGCGCATCGAGCGGGATTTTCAGGGAAAGCCGCGGGTGCTTATCGCTCATCGCCGTGGCTAGGTGGCAGGACATGTATGAACGGCGACAGCGAGTCGCTGTCGCAATTCTGTTCGGTTTTTGATACTGCCTTTGAACCGCCCTGACCGCCAATCTGTTCTTATCTCGTTTTTTTCATGATTTCATTGACGTTATGGCAGCAAAATAGTAAAAGAAAAAGGCTCGACCCTTCGCCCTCCACGAAACTTGAGGCGACACGCATGATTCGTGTCAAGCAAGCCATTCGACCGTTTGTGTTCCTTTTGTTGGGAACTTTGCTGGCGATAGCGGGCCTTGCCAAGGTCAATGATCCAAGCTTAGTAAGCGATTTTCTCGTGCAAGTCCTCTCGCTGCGGATCAGCGAAATCGGACGTGCGATCGGATTTGCAGAAATCGGCTTAGCTTTGTGGCTCATGAGCGGCGCTGGGCAGCGATGGGCGGCCTTCACAACTGCAATCGCCTTTACAGCCTTTGCGGTTACACACCTCTATGCGTCCAACTCTGGCATCGAATCAAACTGTGGCTGCCTGGGCCGAGGTAATTGGACTGCTCGCGTGCCTACATGGGGTTGGGTTGTGGGCAATTCGACGTTCGCGCTCATGGCCTGCGCGGTCTCCACAACGGCGGGACGACAAAGGGAAATAGAAGCCGATTCTCGCGCTCATAACGACACAATTCCATCCGGCGAGTCAGGGAGTGAATCTTGAAGCACGACCGCGGCTTGACGTTGGTGGAGACATTAGTCGTCATGGCGATCTTTGCCATATTGCTGTCAATTACGATCCCGATTCTGCGATCGGCGATTGCGAATGCGCAGACAACCAGGAATCTCACCAATATGAGCCTGACCATGAAAGATTTCTTCGCATGGTCGAATCAGAATACGAGCAGAATGGTGAACAAGGGTGTTCCACCGGCGAATAGTCCGTTCGGATACCTCACCCAACAATCAAGCTGGCCAGAGGTGCTGTACGATGCGTTCGGCGAAGCATCCCAGCACTGGCAGAGTTCGTTATCTGATCCAAATGATTTTGCAGAGTCCTATGGGGGCGTTGCCGCCCTGAATAACATTCTTGATTCCGACCCGTCATTCGCATGGCGGCTCCCGAGTGATTTCCTTTATTCATTTAATATGCTGACGACGTCTCATGTATGGAAGTATCCGGGCGTTTCACTAAGCTCCATGCACGAATTCGGTACGCATTTCTCTTACGTCCTACTCAGCGACATTGCACATCCGTCGCAAAAAGGCGTTCTCTTACACGATTATCAAGAACCTGGCCCGGGCAATCAGCGTCTCATCGCGTTCGCTGATGGCGCTGCTGCACAGCGCGACTTAGTTGCGGCTGTCCCAGCTGCAGCATATCCGATGGACCCAGATCCAAATAAACGAGCAACGCCAATTCTCTCAACACTGAATGGATTCGCTGGGCACGACTTCTGAAGGAGATCTCGCATGGCAAAGGCAAATCAGATCTTTCGCCTTGCTATAGGCGCGGCATGCCTATCAGTCTTTCAAGTAACTATTTTTGCAGATTTACTGCCGAGCAATTGCGATGTTTGCGCTATGGATGGCACGGATCCAGTTGGGGGCTCTGCATTCGCTGGTTGCAATGGCACTGAACAATCTGGAGTCATAGATGAAAACAATCCCACGGGAAATTTTTACAAGATCCCGTGGCCACACATACGATGCTACATGAGAACTCCAAAAGGCCAAATACCATGCCCTGATCTTCTTGTGGGATGCTGTCCATCAACGACAAATGGGTATTTTATTTGCAACACCATTCTCAACCCTTCGGATTGCAGTTTTTCAACGAAATGTTCGGGCAGGTGTTGTCCCACTGGCACTCAAGACACCATGCGAACACCATCCCCAAAGGGATGCACTGAGGAAGGCCAAGCATTGACCTGCATTGAAACATAATTTTCGATGACGTGCTCGAGATCGCAAAGGCGCAGCAGGCGTTGTTCGTCTAGCGTATCGAGCGAGATTCTCAGGGAAAGCCGCGAACGCTCATCGCCTTTCGATGCGCCAATGACGCATGATGGTCAATCGCTCGCGGCCTCGTCGTCCTGCTCCTGGAACGCGCGGCGGACCTCATCCAGCAAACGCTGCGCCCTGAACGGCTTGAAGAGCACGCTCTGAAGACCGTCCTGACTCGCGCGTACAATCGAGTGGTGCGGGTCGTAACCAAAGCCTGTCATCAAAATGATGAACAGCTCTGGCTTGACGCGCTTCGCCGCGGAGAAGATCTCGTACCCCGTTCGATCGGGAAGCTTGATGTCCGAGATAATGAGGTCCAGGCCCGCCCCGTTGCTCGCGAACGCGGCTTCCAGACCATGAATGGCGTCTTCGCCTTTTTCGTAAATTTCCACGATGGCGCCGCGACGCTGAAGAATGTCGCCGATCGTCTCGCGGATGCCTGGCTCATCATCGACCACCAGAATGCGCCGATTGGCGAGCAGCGGATCCATCGACGGCTCTTTGAGCGCCTGCTCGACACCGAGAATCGATCGCGGCCCGCGTCTGACGTCGGTCACGCGCCGTCTGATGGAGTCGATGTCTCGAAGGATGCGCTCGGCGTGCTCAGCCGCGGCCGGGTCGCGGGCGGCGAGCTCCTGTAGCCACTCAGCTTCGTGGCGGAGGTCTTCGAGCGGCTCAGAGATCTCGCCTTCCATCGTCGAGCTGACGGATTCGCCGGTCGTGTACCGCTCAACCACCAGCAGGTCGAGAATGTGGAAAGCCAGCGCGACATACCGGGCAAACATCTCGGCGAATTGGCGATCCGCCTCGGAGAATGCGTTGACCCGGTCGCTCTCGACGTTGAAGACGCCGATCACCTCGTCATGCATGAGCAGCGGAACCGTCAGTGACGACCGCGCCGCAACCAGGCCCTGGATGTACCGCTCATCCACCGACGTGCGCTGGCACAGGTAACTCCGACCGGTCGCGGCGACGTAGCCGACAATGCCGTTGCCCTCGCGCGAGGCGTACAGGTCAACTTCCTGCACCTCCGGGGGAAGCCCTTCGGACATGACGAGTTCGAGCCGCTTCGAATCCTTGTCCAGCAAATGGATGGTGAAGTGGTCGAACTCCAGCCGCTCATGCGCGTAACGGACGATTTTTTCTTCAAGAAGGCTCAGACGCTCAACAGAGTTGAGTTTGCGAACGACATCCGCATCGAGGCGCACCAGCTCGGCGCCGGCCCGGTCGATGGCGTCGAGCTTCAACTCGGTTCGCGTGGACTCCGTCACATCCCAGAGCACACCAACGACCAGCGACTCTTCGCTCTCGGCGTCGTGGAATGGCGAGACCAGCACTTCGAAGAATCGATCGCCGCCGGTGGCTTCAATGGTGAATCGAACGCCGGCTTCATGCGCGTTCTTCGAGGGCTCCATCGGATGCGAGGCGCCCTTCAGGACGCCGGCCCCCTGCTCGCATGCTTCAATCACTTTGGCCTTGGTCCGAACATCCAGCGCCTGGAATCTGGCGTTGGACCACGTCACGCCGTCGCCCGGTTTGAAGACACAGATGCCCTCGCCGATCGATTCGACCAGTCGCTGGGCATGGGGGGCGAAGAGCCGCCCTGCGGCTTCCTGAGAAATGCCCTCGGCCAGCACGGCCTGGCCATCCGGCTCATGCAGGGCTTCAGCAGCCTGATCGAGCGTGACGATCTCAACGTCGTACAGTGTTCGCAACGAGTCCGCGACGGCGTCTGTGGGCGTTGGCCCGCCTTCAACCAGGAACAGTTTCTTTCTCTCGTCGCTCATCCGGCCAACAGGTCCTCTGCTGTCGTGACCGGCCCCACGATCCTCGACCAGTCCAACTGTAATCCTCAGCTCGTGTCGGCTCCAGATGAAACCACCAAACATTGTTGAACCGAATAAGTCTTCGGCACAACACCCCGTTCCGTTCCACTCACCCCAGAAAGTGGTCAGATTCTTCCTGTGATTGACGTTGAACAGATCAGTAAGCGATTCGGCGCCGTCAGGGCGGTCACTGACGCGACGTTTCGAGTCGAACGCGGCGAGGCCGTCGGTCTTCTCGGTCCAAACGGCGCCGGCAAGACGACCACGATCCGAATGATCACCGGCTTCCTGCCGCCGGATCGGGGATTCGTCAGGATTGACGGCGCCGACACGCTCGACGATTCGCTCGCCGCCAGGTCGAAAATCGGCTACCTGCCCGAATCCACGCCCCTCTACGCCGACATGACCGTCGCCGGATTGTTGAGCTATCGGGCCAGACTTTTTCGCCTCCCCCGCCGGGAGCGTCGGTCCGCCGTTGACAGGGCCATCGATCGATGCTGGCTGGGCGAGATGCGATCGCGCCGTATCGGCCAGCTCTCGAAGGGGTATCGGCAACGGGTCGGACTCGCCGCCGCCATCCTGCACGACCCGCCCGCCCTGCTTCTGGATGAACCCACCAACGGCCTGGATCCATCGCAGATCGCTGAAATGCGATCGCTGATGCGCGAACTCGCCCAGGATCGCGCCGTCATCGTCAGCTCACACATCCTGAGCGAGATCGAAAAGACCTGCGACCGCATCATCGTGATTGCCCGCGGCGCCATCCGCGCCAATGCGACGATTCGCGAGTTCGAGCAAACCGCCGGCGGCCGGTGCATCGTCGAAGCGCACATCGCAGAGCAGTCCGGTGACGATGCGTTTGAAGCCGCTCTTGTGGCGATCCCCGGCGTCGCCGATGTCGCGCACGAACAACGACAATCATGGAAGCGATTCATTCTGACGCCCCGCAACGACGCCACGGGTCTGGCTGAAACAGTTGGCAGAATCGCCAACGAACATGGCGTCAGACTTCGGGAGCTCCACGAAGAGGCGCCGTCGCTGGAGACCGCATTCCTCAAGCTCATTTCCAGCGATGCTGATGGAGGCGACGCGTGACACAATTCGTCGCCATTGCCACACGTGAGTTGTCGTCCTACTTCCGCACGCCGGTGGGCTGGGTGGTGACCGCGCTGTATGTGACCTTGTCGAGCATCGTCTTTGCTTTCATGGTGCTCGGACCGGCCGAGCCTGCCTCGCTTCGACCGTTCTTCGGCTTGTCCGGCTGGCTGCTGATGTTCCTCGCCCCGGCCGTGTCCATGCGGCTGATGGCTGACGAGTACCGCTCGGGATCAATCGAAGCGCTCATGACCGCGCCGGTCTCCGACTGGGTCGTCATCGCCGGCAAATACATCGGCGCCGTTGCCTTTCTGGCCATCATGCTGCTGCCGACACTCATCTACCCCGCCACGCTCGAGTGGCTTGCCGATCCGGACTACGGCCCCATGCTCGCCGGCTACCTCGGGCTCGCGCTGTCCGGCATGCTCTACCTCGCGGCGGGCATGCTCTTCTCAACATTGACGAGCAGCCAGACGCTCGCATTCCTGGGAACGTTGCTGACGCTGCTGCTGATTCGACTCACCACGGCCGAAGGCATCGCCCAACGCGCTCCGGTGCCATGGAGTGACGCGCTCTTCGCCATTTCCATCGATGTGCGGCTGTCCGACTTCGCCCGCGGCGCCATCAGCACCGGCGACGCCGCATTCTTCATCATCGCCAGCGCCTGGCTCATGGTGCTCTCAGTCATCGCATTGCAGTCAAGGAGGTGGCGATGAGCACGACGAAAACGCCATCCAATCGCACACGGCGGTCGAAATTCGGCGCCTATAGCCTCGTCCTGATCATCGCGGCGACCATTTCGGCAGGCCTCGCCAGCGCCATCGCCGATCGGTTCAATGCGCAGTACGACGTCACCGCGACACGCGAGCACTCCCTCGCCGCGCGTACGCAAGGGCTGCTTGATCAGCTCGATCAGGATGTCGAGATCATCGTCGTCGCGGACCAGCGACAGGTGGATGCTCGTGTGCGCAATCGAATGCGCGACGTGCTGGCGGCCCTCGATCGCGCCTCGCCGCGAATCACGATCACGCGCATCGACCCGGTCACGGACGTCGGACGAGCCGAATTCGAACGCGTGAGTGAACGTGTCCGCGGCCTCTACGAAGAAGACATCGAACGCCGGCGCGACACGGTTGAAGAAGCCGTCGCCGCGGCCGAGGCGATGGCGGCCGAGCTCGACGCGCTCTCAACCGCGTTGCTGGACATGGAGCCGGCGCTGCGAAGCGTCAGCGACCCCCGCGCCGCCGAAGTGGAAAACGTCGCCGCCGTCGCGCGGCTTCAGGCGCAATCGCTGCGTCAAACCGCGACGCAGGCTCAAAGCGCTATCGACGGAGACCTGAGCGCAATCGAATCGGCACGCGCGGCGCTTGCCGCAGCGTTCGCCAGCCAGCGCGATCAACTTCAGCAATTCGTATTGGAAATTGAGAATGCGGCCCGGGACGCCGAAGGCCATGAGGCTGTTCGAGCCCAATGGCTCGCCGCCCGCGCCATCGCAGCTCGAGCTCGTGATGAGGCCGCTCTGCAAGCCGATGCGCTGTTGCGGCTCGGCCCGTCGGAGGCCAACGCCGTGATGCGAATCCTCGCGTCCGCGGACGCCGTGATTGTCATGGCGGACGGTCGCTCCACGGCGATTCCATTCACGACGCTCTTCCCAACGACGGAGCGCATCGACGAAGCTGGCGGCGTGGTCACGGATCTTCGATTCATCGGTGAGGAGCTGCTCACCACCGCGATTGCATCGCTGACACGTTCCACAACACCAATCGTGGCCATCATCCACAACCTCCCCGGCCGACTCGTGACCGAAACAGGTGAGCCGTCGTCGCCGCAAGCGGCGCAGGCGATCGGCGCGATGCTGGATCGATTCCAGCTTCGCGGCATGGGCGTTCGCGAATGGCCGATCGTCCTCGATGCAACGCGCCCCACGCGCATCACGCTTGATCCGAGCGGCGAGCGGCCAATCGTGTGGGTCGCCTTCGGCACCGAAGGCACATCGGCCGATGCAAGCCAGCGCTTCGATGCATACGCCCGCGCCGTCGAAGGACTCATCGAAGACGGCGAATCAGTGCTCGTGAGCGTCGCGCCGTCGACACGACCCGCCTCCGGCGGCGAAGATCCACTCTCGACCGCGCTTCAAACATTGGGCGTCAATGCCCAATCGGGATTCCCCCTGGTTCGAAGCGTGCGGACGGCGACCGGCCGCGCGTTTGATCTCTCCTTCGTGATTCGACAATCCGAATCCGACCACATCATCGCGAACGCCATCGATGGTCTCCCACTGACCTTGACCTGGGTGACGCCGTTCGAGATTGACGATGACGCGACGGCGACAGCAATCATCTCAATCGAGGACTCCCCCGACGTCTGGGCCGAGGCGGAATGGCGCGCCCATGCCAACGCGCCGGACGATCGTCCGTGGGGCTCGCCGGCTCCCCCTGAACCGAATGACATCTTCGATATCGTTGACGGGCCGTGGCCGATCGCCGTCGCAATTGAGCATCGAGCATCACCTTCAAGCCGTCAGCAGCGCGTAATCGCGGTGGGCTCACCGGGCTGGTTCTTTGATCGTCTCGCGAATCGAACCGCGACGGCCGAGGGCCGAACCATCACGCTCTCCCCCGGCAATCACGAACTGCTGGAGGCGTCGATCTACTGGCTCGCGGGGCAGAACGACATGATCGCGCCAAGCGCGCGCACGGCGGACATCCCTCGCATCGGGCCGATGTCCGATGCTCAACTTGCGCTGATTCGATACAGCCTGATCCTGGGCCTTCCGCTGCTCGTGCTCGCCATCGGCGCCGGATTGCGAATGACGCTGCTTCGATGATCACTCCCGCAACACACACATCACGGCGCGTACACTTCTGACCTATGTCAAAGACAGGCGTATTCATTGCGGTGCTTCTCACCGCGTTGCTCGGTGGATTGGCTTGGGCGCTGTTGGGGCCGGCGTCGCCCGCCGCGCAGTCCGGCGCCGACCAGGGTGAGCCGCTGCTCACCTTTCGACCAAGCGACGTTGCAGAGATTCGAATCCGCCCCGACAGCCAACCCGTGCAATCCGTCATCCGATACGGCAACGCATGGCGCCTCGAGATTCCGCGACAGACAGACGGCCCGATGGATGCGTGGCCGATCGACAGCGCCCAGGTGCGCGCGTTGCTGACGGTGCTCAACTCCATTCGCGCTGTCCCCGGCAGCGCCGCGTCCGATAGCGATCGGTACGCCGTCACACTGGAGCTTGTGATGGCGACGGGCGAAACGCGAACGCTCGCCTTGCATGAGTCCACCGTCGGTGGACGCCGCGCCGTCACCGTCGATGACGCCGAACCCGTCTACATCGACCAGCCGCTGGCCGAAGCGCTCTTGCGGCCCGGGCCTCGCGCCTGGCGCGATGCGCGCCTGCTGCCATCCGTCGGCGCCGAGACGTCGCGAATCACCATCGAAACACCATCCAACACCATCGCCCTGGCCCGCGTTCGCGGCGTGTGGCGGCTGCGCGAACCGATCGCAGCGCCAGCCGATCCCAATGCCGTGAATGACGTGCTGACCGCGCTCGCCGGACTTGAAGCCATGGAATGGCTCGACGACAGCGCGGCGCCTGCGAACTCGTCGGCTGTCTCATCCACCTCCCGAATCACGATCACCCTCGAACGCGATGTGCGAACGCTCGATGCGAACGGCGAACCCGTGGTTGAGACCGAGCGTGATTCAGTCGTCCTTGGCGGCGCCGCCGATCTCTCAGCGAACGCTCGTCTGGCGTTCATCGGTCCAGCAAGCACGCCTGCGAAGGTGAGATCGACCGCCGTTGATCGATTGCGCATCAACCCGACGGCCCTCATCAGCCGGCAATCCGTCCAGGCGTCGAACTCACAGATCGCGGCCATCGTCATTCACGATGCGCCGACCCTTGCCTCAGCAGGCGCCCTTCGCCTTAATCGCGGCGTCGAGGCCTGGAGCACACCTGGAGAAGCCACGCCATCGATGAACATCGCGCCTACAGAAATGCGCGCATTCCTGTCGCTCGTATCAGAGTCGCGCGCCGATGTCGTCCGCATGGCGACCGAGGATGAGCCAGAAGGCGCCATCCAATTGGAATTGATCGATTTTCAGGGAGCGCCGCTCGAACGGCTTTCGATCGACATCAAGAGCAACAACTCGCTCGTCATTCGAAATGACAACATCGTTCGCGAGTACGCGCTCGGCGAAATTCCGGCGTTCCTGCAACGATTGAAATAATGGCGAGCGGCGTCGCGCCGAAATCACGACTCATCCGGAATGCGAATCGCGGCGGCGCACATACCGCAGCCGCACGTCATCACCGAACCGGCGAAGGTCGGCCAGCGTGAACCGCGATGCGTCCGCGAGTGTGTCGGCCACACGGCCGCGGACCGGCGGCAACGCCTCATGGTCCGCCAGCAGCATGGGCGCGACGTACACCCGCGCTTCGTCCACCAGATCAGCCTCGAGCAACGAACCCATCAATGCGGGTCCCGCCTCGACGAGAACCATCGTGGCGTCATGCGATGCGGCCAGCCGCTCAAGACACGCTCGCAAATCAAGCCGGCCATCGTCGGTCGGGCCGCAGACCACCGTCGCGCCGGCCTGCTCATACGCCGCGCGCCGTGCGTCCGTTGTGGACCAGATTTCCAGCGGTGTGTCGCGAGCGCTGCGCACGAGTTTCGAATCCAGCGGCGTTTCCATTCGCGGATCAATCACGATGCGCCGCGCCACGCGCCGAACCCGCCGCACGCCTCGCGCCGTCAGCGATGGGTCATCGGCGACCGCGGTGCCAACGCCAGTGAGAATCGCATCCACGCGCGATCGCAACCGATGCACATCAAGCCGTGATCGATCATTGGAAATCCACTTTGATGCGCCCGACCGCGTCGCGATGCATCCATCTATCGTTTGCGCCCATTTTGCAATCACCCAGGGCCGATTCGTCGCGACACGATGCGCAAAGGGATCAGAAAGCCGAATCGCGTTGGTCGAGGCGTCCGTGACACGGACCTCAACCCCCGCCCGGCGAAGCGCCTCGGCGCCGCCGGACGCCTCCGGGGTCGGGTCCAGTCGCGCGATGACCACGTCCCCTACCTGCGCCTCGATCAGCGCCGTCGCGCAGGGCGGAGTCTTCCCCTCGTGCGCACACGGCTCAAGCGTCACCCAAACCGTCGCGCCCGCCGGGTCATGACCGCGCCGCCGACAATCGGCGATCGCTTCAACTTCGGCATGGTCACCGCCAAAGGCGCCATGGTGACCACACCCGATGACATCAACAGATCCACTTCGACGCCGCCCGATCACGCACCCCACCAGCGGGTTCGGCTCGACATCACCTCGCGCCCGCGATGCAAGTCGCGACGCCATGTCGAGCATGCGGCGGTCCATCAAACGTGTGGAGTCGCTCGTCATGCCTGCCGCACCAACTGGAAACGATCGCGCGCTTGCAAGTAGGGCTCCACACCCTGCAGCCAGCGCGCCGCGTCGGCGCCGTACCCCGCCGTCGGCTTGAGCGAAGGCACCCGGTCGCACCAATACCGATTCAGCCGCGCCATCGACAATTCCCGCACCAGCTTCGCCGTCATCGACGCCAGCGCGGTTGGAAAATGCTTCTGATCGCTCTCGATCTCGAATGAGACGATCATGCGCCGCCGGCTGGACGCCCGACCGCTCCGCTCGACGATCTCATACACGCTGCGTTCGCGCTGTTCATCTCGCGTGTGAACGATCGCCTCTGGAAACGCCGAGGCGAGCGGGCGGCCATAGCACACACGTCCGCCCTGCCGATCCATCGCGACGTACGCCGTCTCGTGGCCGTATGCGTTCCAGACGCGCCGCAGGTGCGAGGTCGCGGCTCGGAAGTTCACCACGGCTTTGGAACCGCTTTCCGCCACCAGTTCGTTGAATTGCGCTTCACCGAGCAACTCACACCGAATCATCTCCACCGAGACGGCTGATGCGCGAAGACCCGCCCCGACCGCCGCGCTCATGACATTCAGATGCTCGCGCGTCGTCGTGACTGGGCAGGGGTGGGCATCGCCCCCATACCACGGTCCGAGTTCAAGGCTCGCGCCGAACGCGTCAAAGAGCTCCAGATCAGTGCATGGCTTCACGCCCGAGCATGCCAGAAAGGCGAGCACGGACTGCTCGAGCCGCTCCAGCGGATGGCGCGTCTTGAGACCGTTGGCGCCCTTGAGCCGCTTCGAATCATCAACAAAGACAACTGGCTTTCGCTTTCGACGGCTGTCATTGGCTTTGCCGACGATGGTCCGCAGGCGCTTCCACAAACACGGCGGCGCAACATCGTCCACATTGGATGCGTCCGACGCCGACAACGGCACGCGAAAGACACTCAGGCCGACCGTCAGTGGTCCGATGCGCGGCCCATAGCCCGCCTCATCAATCCCGGCATAAATCATGTGCGAAGCCGCTTCGCCCGGTGCGCTCATCCACCGAGGATACGGCGCCGAACACCATCGCGACGCAAGTTCAATTCACTTGAAGTCTCGACCGCGCAGCCCACCATTCGTGTAGGCAAACCACGCGAACGGCCCTCGGAACGGGTCCGGATTCCCCGCTGCTGGATTCGGAACACCGCCCTGCTCCTGCATAAATGGGTTCCGATTCGGATGGCCTGTATTCTCGTGATACCACACGAGCCGGTTTCCGTAGAGTTCGCCGTGCTTATGCGCCTGATTGGCTTCGATGCCGTCCGGCATCTCATCAAACGGACGCACCAGTTTGGCGCTGCCGTCCACCATGGCTGCAGCGAGTTCAGCCTTGGTGTCAAAGTAGAATCGGGCATTCTTCGTATTGGATGCCCAGAAATCCCAGAATGCCACTTTCCGCGATGGGAATTCAGAGTCAGCAAACTGCACGTAGGCGCGATAGTTGAAAAAAGACGTGACCGGATTGTTCGATGAGAACGTGGCCGGGGTGTAGTTCATGTCATTGTGATGACTTGGGAAGAAGTGCGGCCCCTGTCCCGGTGTAAACGGCTGCACACTGATGCCGCTGCCATACAGCCCGGCCCATGTGTATCGATAGCTTCCTTGCAACATCCATGCGAAATGCTGTTCAGAAGGCGGCGCGCCCGTTTCATACACCTCTTCGGGATCCTGAATCGGACCAACCCAGGCGCTCGCAGCGCGCCCCGCGCCGCCACCGGCGCTGGCCATCACGAAATCGCCCGGCCATTCGAGCTGGTCGCCGCCGGGGCTTCGAAGCTGCCCCGCTTTGAAATCATCCCAATTATCGAGAATGTCAGTGGCGCCCGGCGACACGAAAATTTCGTGCAGCAGATCGGCGCCGTCACTGTCGACGATGTAATCGCCAAACGCGAAGTGGTGCATCTTCCAGACGTCGTCGTAGCCAAGGCCTGGCGGAAGCGCCCAACCGTTATGAGCATACGGCGACCCAAGATCAAGCCCGTTGCTGCCCGTGCTTTCAGTCAGCGTGGCAAAGCCAATCGCGGGCCTCGATCGGGGGCCCGTGTCGAATGAGCCATTGCCGCCATTGCCGGCTGGAATGTTCGGCATGCGGCCACGATTCTCGGCGCTGTAATTCCCGACCGCTTTGGCGTTCTGGCCAAGGTTGGCGACATCTTTCAGCAGTCTGGCTCGCCGTTTCGCTTCACCCAGAGCCGGCAGCAACAGCCCAAGAAGAACAGCGATGATCGAGATCACCACCAGCAATTCGACGAGTGTGAAGGCGCGCCCGCATCGGGGTCGGGCGTCAGACGCTGTGGAACGCATGCGTCGCGGCTCCTGAGAAGGACAGCAGACAGAATACGCGGTCTTGTACCGATTACGACGCGCAAGTATCCAAATGAAGCGTATTTCCACGCCCGGGAACAAGCAATGCCTAATTCCGGGGCGCCGTGTTCGCCCTGTCAGACTGAGGGAGGCGCTGCACTTGGGGTGTCCGGCGTCGCACCGCCGGCGCTGCCGCCGCCGCTGCCCATCATGTACCAGCCGATGATCCCGAGAGCCACGAGCAACAGCACGACGGCGATGATGACCTTGATCTTTGCGGCCTTGTCCACTTGTTCACTCCTCAACGTGGGACGGGGAAGTCGCCCTGGCGGATTCGCAACACGCATTCTAACGGACCTTCGCGGAATCGTCACATCGCGCAAAGAAAAGCGGGCGCGACCGAAGCCGCGCCCGCTTTGCATGAATCATGTTTCGGCGATCAGGATGAAATCAGATCGCGCCGCCGGCGAGGTCGCGACCACGCTGGCCCTTATCCGTGTAGATGAACCACGCGAAGGGCTTGCCGTTCTGCGTGTTCAGGCCGAGCGCCTGACGCCACGCGGCGGTGTCGTGACCGGAGGTCGCGCGATAGTCCTGCTGGGTGCCCCAGCCATCGCCGCGCTCCCACGCCTTGGATGACTCAAGACCCGTGGGCATCACGTCGAACGGACGCACCAGCTTCGCGCTGCTGTCCATCGTGGTGACGGCGACTTCCGCGTTCGGTGCGAAGTAGATGTCCGCGCGGCGGGAGTTGGCCGCCCAGTGCTCCCAGAACGCGACCTTCTCCGTCGGGAAATCGATCGACGAAATCTGGATGTACGCACGCCACGCGGTGTAGGTCTGGTTCGACCACGGAAGCTGCATGGCGCCCTGTGAGAACGGGCCGGATGAGAACGGCTGCCAGAAGTTCGGCGACAGGTTGGCCTGCTGAATCAACGGGCCATAGAGACCGGCGAAGGTGTACTTGTAATCGCTCTGGAGAACCCACATGAAGTTCTCGTCGTTGCCGGACGCGCCAGTCGCGCCTTCGAAGCCGTAACGGCCCTGCTGCGGATCCGCCGCGCCAGCGCCGCCGCCAGCCGCGAGACCGAAGAAGTTGTTCGGGAACTTCAGGTCGGGATCCGTGCCGGACTTGACGACGTCCCAGTTGGAGCTGGTGAACGTGCCGGGCGACGCGAACACATCGCTCAGCAGGTCAAAGCCGGTGCCATCGACGATGTAATCGCCGAATGCGATGTTGTGGAAGCGCCACACGTCGTCATACGTCAGACCACCCTGGCCGAACGCGAAGCCGTTGTGGGCGTATTCAGAGCCGCCGCTCGGGCTGCCCGTGTCGCCGGTGGGGTTCAGACGGTTGGCCCATGTCAACGCCGGCGCGTTGCGCTGGCCGGTGCCGGTCTGGCCTGTTTCGCCGTTGCCGCCCGGAATGTTGGGAAGACGGTTGCGATTCTCAGCGGCGTAAATGCCGATCGCCTTGCCGTGCTCACCCAGGTTGGCGACGTCCTGAAGCTGACGCGCCTTGCGCTTCGCTTCGCCAAGCGCCGGCAGCAGAATGCCAATCAGCAACGCAATGATGCTGATCACCACCAGCAGCTCTACGAGCGTGAATCCCTTCGAACGTCGTTCCATAGTCAGGTTCTCCTGCCGGAAATGCATGGTTCTTGATGGGGCCATCCGCGATACATGCGGTGGCTGATAGCCCCGTGTGAAGATTGTGTCAGAAGACTCCGCGAGTCGAACGCCGACTGGAGTCTATCCGGTTTGATTCATGAATGAAATGCACACGTGCGGGCGCAACCTCAGGTTGCCCCTCGCCTTGACGCCGGAATACCGACGCCGGATTGAAATGCGGCTGAGAGGAGTCGAACCTCCACGGGGTTTTACCCCCACTAGGACCTGAACCTAGCGCGTCTGCCAATTCCGCCACAGCCGCGAGCGCGAGCCGAAGGATACCGGCGGCGCCCCGCTTGGCAACTACGACCAAAACGGCGCTGTCGCGAGGTCCGAGAACAGTCTGGAAGCGATGGCCCTTCATTCCGACATGGGAATACGCACGATTCGCTCTGACGGTTTCCAAAAAAACCGCGATTGTGTGCCGGAAGCAAGGATTTAGCAGTCGTACAGGCCACGCAGATCTTCCAGCGACGGACCGTACGCCTTCGTGAATGCCTATGGCCTCAAAAAAAGCCGACGGCGGGGCCCCGCCCGCCGCCGACGGCCGCTACGTCGCGGCCCCCTTCACGTTTGTGTCGCGCGCACCGATCGCCCTGAAGGACGACGACGCCCGTCTGCAATCCCAATGCATTCGCTTCCAATTGTCTGACAGCGCTCAGCGCCGCATCAGCTACGACGCTGAGTCATCCTCAGCCGCATCCGCCTCGGCCTCAGGCTCCACCGCCGCCGCCGTCGCGACGATGCCCTTCGCCTCCATCACGCGCCGCTTCACTTCTTCAAAGAGATCCTGATTCTCTTCGAGGAATCGCTTCGAATTCTCTCGCCCCTGCCCAAGACGAACATCGCCATAGCTGAACCAGGCGCCGCTCTTATCAATGACGTTTTCACTCACCGCGAGATCAAGCAGATCACCTTCAACCGAGATGCCCCGGTCAAACATGATGTCGAACTCCGCATCGCGGAACGGCGGCGCCACCTTGTTCTTGACGATGCGCGTTCGCACACGATTGCCGACCGCCGTGTCACCTTCCTTGATCGAACCCGTGCGCCGAATATCAACACGCACGGACGAATAAAACTTCAACGCGCGCCCGCCCGGCGTGGTCTCCGGCGACCCGAACATCACGCCGATCTTCTCGCGAATCTGGTTAATGAAAAGCACACTGCATTTACTGCGATTAATGGCGCCCGTGAGCTTGCGCATCGCCTGACTCATCAGCCGCGCCTGCAAACCAACGTGCGAATCGCCAATGTCGCCTTCGATCTCCGCGCGCGGGATCAACGCCGCGACCGAGTCAATGACGATGATGTCCACCGCGTTGGAGCGCACGAGCAATTCGCAGATCTCCAGCGCCTGCTCACCGCTGTCCGGCTGCGACACCAGCAGGTCGTCAATGTCCACACCAATTCGCCGCGCCCATGACGGGTCCAGGGCATGCTCTGCATCAATGAACGCCGCGACGCCGCCCTTCTTCTGCGCGTTGGCGATGACTGTCAGCGCCAGCGTCGTCTTGCCCGACGACTCCGGCCCGAAGATTTCAATGATGCGACCCTTGGGAATGCCGCGGCCGCCGAGGGCGATGTCCAGCGACAGGGCGCCTGTCGAAAAGCCGGGGATCGGCTGCTGCTGATCCGAATCCAGCCGCATGATCGAGCCCTTGCCGAAGGTGCGCTCGATCTGAGAGAGAGCCCGGTCCAGCGCTTCGACCTTGCCCTTCTCATCGCTGTTGGCCGCCATGCGATTCTTGCTCCCCGCCTCACGTTCCGCGGCCTTCCTGGCCTTTGCTTTGCTCACAGATCCATTCCTTGTGCCGTTGTTTGATGTCGCGACCGCCATGATATCGAGCCTCCTGTTTGCGTCCGGTTCTCGACCGCGTGTTCGGGTTTCACTAGGTACCCGAGAGGCTATCGGCTGTCAACGCTTGTTCGGGTTATTTTTGGCTCTTTTTTTCGGTTTTCGTTCGGGTCAAACCTCGCCAGGCATCTCGAAAAGGCTCCGCGGCGCCGGCTCAAGACTGAGCCTCGCCCGAACGAGCTGCGTGAATCGCTCGCCGCGCTCTTCGTAATTGGTGAATTGGTCCCAGCTTGCGCATCCGGGGCTGAGCAGGATGACATCCCCCGGCGCCGCCGCCTCAACCGCGGCCTCCACCGCCCGATCCAGGACCTCGCACTCAACCGCACGACCGCCCTGCTTCGTCACTGCCGCCGCGATGCGTGGGCCTGTCGCGCCAATTGTGTAGACCGCCTTGCACAGCGCGCCCCCTTGCACAAGCGGCGCTAAATCAACCCCTTTGTCGTACCCGCCGGCGATGAGATGAACACGGCGAGCACCAAATCGTTCGTCGTCGATGAATGCTTGAACTGCGAGGCTCGCAGCTTCTGGGGATGTGCATTTGGAATCGTTGAAGGCATGAATATCGCCGCAATCACCCTCCGATTCACCGACATACTGCAACCGATGTGGAAGACCGGTGAAGTCCTTTAAGAAAACGCCAAGTGATTTGATCAACGAGTATGAGTTGGACTGGCTCGACGGCGGCACATACCCAATTCGGTCGGAGTAAGTAGGAGATTGAAATCGCTGCATTTCGTCTGAAATTGCAATTGCGCTGACCTGAATCGCGAAAACTGCATTTTGCAAGTTGTGCCATCCCGGTAAATTGATTGACTCAATTTTCGGAAACAATGGCCCCGAGTGTTTACTGGGAAGCATTAGCTGCGGCGTCAATCGGCCTATTGCACTTCGCTCTCTTAACAATTGTATTCCTTCCAAGTCACGCATGGAATTCCACGCGATCTCGGAGTAGATCTGCCAATCGCGGCGGCAATTCGGCTCCGTCGTGTGCGGCCGCTGCGAAGCAAAAATATTGCATTTACAGCGCGCATAATGCTCCATATCTCCATGCCAATCGAAATGATTCGGCGCCAAATTCGTCAGCAATGCAATGCGCGGCGACCACCCACGATTCGACCAATGCCCCATCTGATGCTCAAGCCAGAAAAGCTGTGCACTCGACAGTTCCAGCACAACCCAATCGTCCTCACCAATCTCATCAGCGCGCGGCAGCAACGACCCCCCAATGTTCCCGCCGAGCCAGACGCGCCTACCTATCGCGCGCTTCAATTCTGCAAAATCGAAGTCATTCGGCAGCCCCAACGCGTGCAGCGCCGATTCATCGTGCGCCGCATGCACCAAACTTCGAAGTATGTGCGCCACCATCGCCGTCGTCGTGCTCTTCCCCGCCGTTCCCGTCACCCCAATCGTGCGATCCCGGTTCGGCAGATGCTCAACCAGCAACCGAATCTCCGTCGTCAGCTTCGCGCCGCTCTCCTTCGCCGCGAGCAGGAACGTATTCTCCCACGGCTTCGGCACGGCCGGGCTCACCACGACGACATCCGCATCGTGAAAGTCAGCGATGTCATGCGCGCCGAGCCGCAACTCCACCACACCCGAATCAATTTCGCTCTGAATCTCCGCGATCGACTCCGCGAGTTTCTCCGCTGGCGACAGATCCGTCACCAGCAGCTTCGCCCCTTGGCGCGCGAGCCATTTCACCGCGCCGGCGCCCCCGCCGAAGCGGCCCAGCCCCATCACCACGACGCGCTTCCCTGCGTATTCGTCGCTCATGCGCTGCACTGTACGTCTCACCCGCGCCGCCAGCGAGCCGCGCGGCGTCGCCTTCCTTCGCGGTACCCTGTGCGCATGAACACCGCACGCTGCACCGTCGCGCCGCTCGTGCTCCTGAGTGGGCTCCTCGCCTTTGGATGCCAGCATTCAGGAACCAACTACGACTTCCAGATGATCGTCCCTGCGGACACGCCGCCCGAAGAGGTCGATTTCATCCTGCAGGACGTTTCCGCCGACTCTCTGATGGGATACGTGGACACGCTCGCATCATTCGGCACGCGCCACACACTCAGCGAAACTGAATCTGACACCCGCGGCATCGGCGCCGCCCGACGCTGGATTCAGGCCGAGTTTGAGCGCATCAACGAAGCCTCCGGCCGCAGTGGCGATGAAGCGTTGCAGGTGTTCATGGATGTTCACACCGTCGAACCGGACGGACGTCGCATTGACATGACCGTGGACGTCATCAACCCCGTCTGTGTCATCCCCGGCGCGATGCCCGAAGCAAGCCAGCGCCTCTACTACATGATCGGCCACTACGACTCGCGCGCCAGCGACCCGCTCGACCGCGAAATCGACGCCCCCGGCGCCAACGATGACGCCTCCGGCGTCGCCGCGATCATCGAACTCGCGCGCGTCCTCTCCAAGCATCGATTCGATGCGACCATCGTCCTCATGCCCACCGCCGGCGAAGAGCAGGGACTCATCGGCGCCGGCCTTCACGCGCAAGACGCCGTCAACTCTGGCAAGGACATTCGCGCCGTTCTTTCAAACGATGTCATCGGCGATCCCTCCAGCCCCTTCGGCGGCGCCAACGACACCGAAATTCGCGTCTTCTCTGAAGGCGTGCCGCGCTATATGGAAGACAACACCATTCGGCGCATTCAGGGATTGTCTGCCGAGAACGACTCCGACTCCCGCCAGCTCGCGCGCTACGTCGCCGAAGTCGGCGCCTGGCACGACTTGCCCGTCAAGGCCAGGCTCGTCTACCGCCCCGACCGCTTCCTTCGCGGCGGCGACCACACGCCTTTCAACAGGCTCGGCATGGCCGCCGTGCGTTTCACCGTGGTCGAAGAGGTCTACGAGCGTCAGCATCAGGACATTCGCATCGAAGACGGCGTGCAGTACGGCGACACGGTCGAATTCATCGACGCTGAATTTCTCAAAGGCGTCACGTTGCTGAATGGCGCAACGCTCATCCATCTTGCCAACGCGCCTTCAGCCCCCGCCGATGCGCGGCTCATCACCGCGGAACTCACACCCGACACCACCATTCGCTGGGAAGCATCGCCCGAACGCGATGTCGCGGGGTATCAGGTCGTCTGGCGCGACACCATCAGCCCTGTCTGGACCGGCAAGATCAATGCCGGCGCCGTCACCGAATACACGCTCCCGATGAGCAAGGACAATTACTTCTTCGGCGTGCGCGCGTACGACCACGATGGCTTTTACAGCCCCGTGTCATTCCCGTCCGCCGCGAGCCAATAGTCCGACGCCTACTTCACGCTCTTCTTGGACATGTTCAGGATCAACCCGACTACGAAAAGCACGATGAAGACAAAGAACAGGATTTTCGCAATGCCCGTCGCGGCGCCGGCGATGCCGCCGAAACCGAAAACCGCCGCGATGATTGCGATGATGAGAAACGCCAGCGCCCATCCAAGCATGTGAAGCCTCCTCAGTCGTCTCCACCCTTGTTGTTAAGGCAGTCCTGATCCGCCCGGCGGCGGGGGCTTCCGAATTTTGAACACCACGAGTGTTCCCACAGCGACAAACAAGCCCCACGCCATCGAAATCGGCGGTGTGATGATGCCGTAATACACGCGGGCGTCGTACCCGATCTGATCCGCAGTCATCTGCGCTTCTGCAATGGGGTTGTTGGCGAGATACGTGTCAAAGAGCGCAAGAACCAGAGCGCTCTTGAGCAATCCGCCCAACAGTCCGATCATGAACCCGTTCGCCATGGGCATTCGTTTCAGATTGAACGCTGCGATCGGAGCCACAATCGCCGCGGCAACCATCCAGGCAGCGAACTCCCGCCACTCGTGCAGCAGACCGGCGACTGACAGTCCACCGACCACCAGGCCGTGCAGCGAAAGCGCGAAAATGAGCAGCCAGCGCATGCGTGCTCCAATCGTCCGGTAAACAACATCATTCTACACACATGAACGATCTGGACGCGACGCATCCGAGGGCGCTGCGGAAAGAGCCCCAAGAACCAGCGCGGACGTTGATTCAGCCCGCCAACCTCGCCGAAGAACAAAGGCCGGGAACGCATTCGGTGCGCGCCGGGCGATTTCCTTGTCTTGCCGAGGCATCATGGACGAGAGCGGGTACATCGACACGATTCGACTGAATGAGTCCCAGTTGCAGGAGGTCCTGGATCAACTGGATCTCACCTCTGCCGTTGACGATGAGCCGCGTGGCTCCAACCGACGCACGGGCAATGACATCCGCCTGCCCTATCGCAATCCGGGCATCCATCTCACCATCGATCATCCCGGCGGCGGTCAGTCCCCGTTCATTGTCGCGGGGCGAAACCTCACGCAGCGCGGACTCGGCTTCATCCACGGAAACTACCTGCACACAGGCACGCCCGGTCGCGTCGAACTGCCCCAGACCATTGGCGGCACCGCGTCCATTCGCTGCACCGTAATTTGGTGCCGCCATGTGCGCAACCACATCCACGAATGCGCGGTGCGATTCGACCGCCCGATCGATCTGTGGAAACACATCGAAGGCGCCGAAGCCGCGGCGGACCTCGCCACGCGCATCGACCCGACAGAACTCCAGGGCACCATCCTCATCCTGAGCGACCTCGAACTGATGCGCGACATGATTGCGCAGATGCTCGCTGAGACCAACCTCCAGATCCACGCGTTTACGGATCTGGAAGAAGCGCTCGCCAGCGCGCGCACCGATCCGCCGGATCTCGCGCTCTTCGACGCCAACGATGACACCTGCGACCACGCCGCCATTATCAAGAAGTTCCGCGAAGCGCCGATCTTCTGCCCGCTCATCATGGCGACCGGCGAACCCAGCACACAACGCATCCAGCCGGCCCGCGACGCCGGCGCCAAGGGTGTTCTGCGCAAACCCTTCCAGCAGTCGCAACTGCTCGCCGTGCTGATGGAATGGCTCAACATTTCGCGCGACAGCGCGGATGAAAATGGCGACGAGCCGGATGAGTCATCGATGACGCCGCAAATGCGAGCCATCGTCGATCAATACTGGGAATTGCTCGAGAAGATGACGGAGGAGATCTCGTCAGGCATCGCAGAAGACGACTTCGTCCGCGTGCGATCCTGCTGCCTTCGCATGTTCGAGACGGCCGGCATCTTCGGCCTGCCGCCCCTCAGTCGATGCGCACAGAAAGCCCTGACTCAACTGGACGCTTCCTATTCCATCGAGGAATCCAGCGTGCAGTTGCAGCGGCTTCTCCTCTTTGCCCGACGCCGCGCTCAGATGCGGAACGATCCGCCACAACAGCAGGCGAAGCCTCAGGCGGCAGAAGCGCCCGAGGCCGAGGAGCCCGCTGAAGCCACGGTCTGACCTGACGGTCCCGCGATGAAATCACCACGATTTCACCCATATTGACGTGAACCCATACCCTGCGGCTGCGACTCTCTTTGAGATCATGCGCCGCACACCCGAAACCATCTACGACGAGTGGCTCGTCCTCCGAGCCCAGGATGAAGACGCTGAGGCGCTCCGCATCCTGACTCTTCGCTGGCATGGCCGACTCGTCCGCCACGCGATTCACCTCACGGGCAATCGCGACGCCGCGAGCGATGTGGCGCAGGAGTCCTGGCTCGCCATCGTCAAAGGACTGCGCAAACTCAACGATCCGGCCCGATTTCCCGCATGGGCCTTTCGAATTGTCAGCAACAAAAGCGCTGACTGGGTGCGAACGCGCGTCCGTGACCGACCGGACCAGCCACCGAATCCACCTGAGCCATCAAGGGATGCCTCATCGCAATCTCAGCTCGAGCACCATGAAGACATCGAGCAGCTTCGCCGCGCGCTTCGCGAACTCTCCGCCGAACATCGCGCCGCCCTCTCACTGCATTACCTCGACGGCCTCTCCATTCTGGAGATCGCTGAGTCGCTGAACATCCCTCCAGGCACCGTGAAGTCGCGGCTTCATCACGCGCGATCCCGCCTTCGAGACACCATCGAAAGGAACACCCATGAGCAAGTTTGACGACAACGTGCGAACCGCCCTTCGCGCCGAAGAACAGGACCTCCTCAGTGATCTGCAAGAGCCGAGCATGTTCAATCAGGCGCTCGACACGCTCAAAGGCAGCTCGCGAGGCATCAAGGCCCTCGCGTTCATCTTCACCTTTGTGTTCTTCATTCTTCAGATCTGGACCGCCGTCCAGTTCTTCAATGCGACGGAAACACAAGCCATGATCGGCTGGGCAACGGGGTTTCTCTTCTGCGCCCTCGCCGTCGCCATGCTGAAGATGTGGTTCTGGATGCAGATGGACAAATACGTGGTCCTGCGCGAAATCAAACGCCTCGAATGGCAGGTCGCGCAGCTCGCGGCCCGTCAGGACGCCTGACCGGGCGGCCCCGTTGCCCGCAATGACGCCAGCCCGTATCGTCCCGCCGAATGGCAGAATCAACTTCAGGCACACCGTGGATGTCGCCCTCGGACTACTCCGACGATCAGGCGTCTGAACTCGTCATGTACTGCTGCGACAGCCGATTCGGCGGTCCCATCGAACGATTCGTACAGGACGGACTTGGCATCGAACGGTGCGCGCGCCTCGTCGTGCCCGGCGGACCGGTCGCGCTCGCAGGCGCAGCGCCCCCGTATTACGAGGAAGACGACGGCGCCGCGGCCCAGTTCTTCTTCCTGATCGATGCGCTCAAGCTCAAACGCGTGCACCTCATCCAGCACGATCGATGCGCGTTCTACATTCAGGAACTGGGCGTGAAGGAATCAGACCTTCGCGACACACAGATCGCTGACCTTGGCCGCATCACGGCGCGAATCGCCAACGCTCGTCCGCATCTCGACATTCGAAACTGGGTCGCTGAGGTGCGCGGCGACAGCGTGGCCTTTCTCGAACAGCCCGTCGAACGCTGAGCAATACACGTCCTGCCCAAAATGACAGAAACCCGGTCCACCCCCTGGTGACCGGGTATCTGTCACATGCGATTGGGCGTCCTGGCCCCATGCAATGCTTTCGATTGCATCGTTCGAAGAGGGCGCTAGTCTCGACCTCGACGCGCGTATTCCCACATAGTTTTAATCTTGGCGAAGTCGAACACCTGAGTCCAAAACCGCTTATCGAGGCGAATAGCCGACGCACGCTCCGCGAACCGCGGCCATGACTACAATCGCCTGTCATTCGCCAAAACACCCGATCTCGCCCTCGTGGAGGTCTGTCTGATGCCGTTCTATACCAAACTCGGGGAGCTTCCCCGCAAGCGCCACATTCAGTTCCGTCGCCCGGACGGCGCGTTCTATTCCGAAGAGGTCTTCGGCACGATGGGCTTCGTCGGACCGACGAGCACGCTCTATCACATCCATCCCCCCACGCAGGTGGCCGGATGGGAGCCGCTCTATTCCACCAAGCCCGAATACGTCGAGACCGGCGTCATGCGCATGCGTCACCTCAAGACCATGCCCGAGAAGCCCAGCGGCGATCCGATCACCGGCCGCATTGTGCTCTTCGGCAACGCCGATTGCCGCATGTCGATCTGCGTGCCCGCGGACCCCATGAGCTACCACTACAAGAACGGCATGGGCGACGAGTGCATTTTCATCCACTTTGGCTCGGGCGTCGTGCACACGATGTTCGGCACGCTCAAGTTCGGCCCCAAGGATTACATCATCATCCCCAAGGGCGTCATCTATGAGATGAAATTCGATGAGCCCAAGAAGGGCGAGCCCGACCCGCGCTTCCTGGTCATCGAGACGGTCAACGCGTCGCACATCGCGCCGCCGCCGCGGTATCTCTCCAAGCAGACATCGCAGTTCCTCGAGCACTCGCCCTACTGCGAGCGCGACCTGCGGCTCCCCGAAATGCCGCTCACCTTTGATGAGGCCGGCGAATACGAAGTGCGCGTCAAAGCGCTCGATCAGATGCACTCCTATCACTACCACTACCACCCGCTCGACGTCGTCGGCTGGGACGGTTGCTACTACCCGTACATCTTCAATGTGGATGACTTCGCGCCCATCACCGGCAAGCTGCACATGCCGCCGCCGATTCATCAGACGTTTGAAGCGCACAACTTCGTGATCTGCTCCTTCTGCCCGCGCATGCTGGACTACCACCCCGAGGCGATCAAGGTTCCGTACAACCACTCGAACATCGACTCCGATGAAGTCCTGTACTACGTCGAAGGCAACTTCGGCTCGCGCAAGGGCATCGAGATCGGCTCCGTCACCGCGCACCCGCAGGGCATCCCCCACGGCCCGCACCCCGGCACGATTCTGGCGTCCATGGAAGCGACCCACACCGCCGAACTCGCCGTGATGTGCGACACCTTCCGCCCGCTCTTCCCGACCAAGGCGGCCCTCGCCATGGACGACCCCGATTACCCCAAGAGCTGGGAAGGCGAGCACTTCCCGGGACTGGAAAAAGGCAACGGCCACGTGCCGCGCATCGCCTCGCCGGAGCAATCCAAGGCGGCGGATACGTGGACGTAAATTCAGTTCTTTCAGTTGGACCAATTCGCGAGTAACTGCGCGAGGTCTGCGCCATTGACGAAGCAATCGTCGTTGAAATCCGCTTGACACGCGGCTAGGCAATCGATCGCACAGGGTCCCCAGACAGCAAGCAGATTCGCCAGATCAGCGCCGTTCACGATCCCGTCGCCATTCAAGTCCGCGGCGGAGCCTGACGTGATTGACTGACTGATCAAATCGACCAGGACAGCGTCGTTCGTTCCTGAACCGATGGTCAGCCGCGTATGAAACACCGGTTGCGGTGTGTCAAACGGCGCAACCGCGCGAATCGTGTAGGGCAACCACTGGCTGGTCAGTATCACCGTTTGGGAAAAAGTCGCCATCGGCGCGGTGTACAGTTGCTGGTTTCGAAAATCGATGGTGAGTGAGGCCTCTTCGCCCCTCGACTCCCCTCGCAGCCAGATCGTCGCCTCGACGAGATCGCCCGGATCTGCCGGATTCGGTTGATGTGTGGCTGCGCCATTCGACAAACGCAGGAACCAACTCCCATCATGCGCTGCGGCGCCATCTTCAATGCGGCTCACGCCTGCGTCCGTGAAATACCGCCAGCCATACCCGCCAAACGGAGCCGATTCTTCAAAGCTGCCGTTGGCCACATCGCCTCCGACGCCAAAGCCGCTCATCACATCATTCGGCGCAGCACCCCATCCAAGTGTCTTCGTGATGTGATCGGCGAGCGCTGCCGCCATTCCGCCATGGTCATACTCACACCCATGGAACTGCTCGAATACCCACGGGAAGATGGCGACGCTCATGTTCGGATCGTTTCGCTCTGCAACGACTTCGTGCGTGTAATTCGCCGGTTCGTTGAAGTCCCATCCGTACGCGTTAAAAAGCACGATGTGCGCACTCGGATGCGCGCCGCGCAATGCGTCCAGGAACGCGTGATACTGCGCCTTGATGGAAGACACCTGCTGTCCCACGTTGTTGGCGCCGACGTTGACCACAACCAGATCCGCAGGATTGCTTGCAAAGTCCCACGCAGGGGTCGCGCTAAACCAGTCAATGCGATCGAACCGAGCGTTCACGCCTGAAATGGTTGAACCACTCCACGAGATGTTCTGGTATTCCGCGTCAAACATTCGCGCCGTAATCGCGGCGTATCCATACAGGTTTCCGATGAATTGCACCGCGCTGTTGTCCTGCTCATGCCCAAGCGACGAACCTGCGAGGTTGGAGTCGCCATAAAACTCAATCCGTCGCCGCGCCGGTGGCGATGGCTGCAGCAAACCAGTCCCTTCACTCTCAAGACCGTGGAATTCCACATTGACGCCTTCATACGTCTCCTTGATCAATTCAACGGAGTGAACTCCGTCCGATAGTCCGTCCGCAAGCGTGTACAGCGCCGGTCCCGGCGTCACCACAAACTTTGTTGATTGCAGGACATTCCCATCGACGACGACGCGGAAGGACTCATTGAGCCAAATCGAATCGAGCGTTGCACGAACCCCGGTTCCTTCAAATCGAACACGAAAACCGGAACCCTGCCAACCGCAGTTCGGCGTCATCGAATCCGTAAAATCCCAACGCCCGAGGTATTGAATATTTGGGTCCGTTGGCGGGACGACGACTTGCTCCATCCCTAACGCCGGTGTCGCCAGAAGTGAGATCAACGCCGACGTTGCAAGCAAAGGGAAATTTGGTCGCATGGATCAACGGTAAGCGAGAGGCGACCTCGGAACAAAGACAACTCTTGAAAACAAGATGAATGGCCACACTTTCGACGCTCGCGGCAGCGTATCTGTGCCATGGTCTGGTCGCAGATCAGGCCATGCGTTAGACGATGCACAACATCTTGGCCTCGCTTGCAGCGAGACCATGGCACACTGCGATTCATTTCGTCTCACCACCACGCGCCGCCTCAACCACATACCGCAACGCCACAACCCCCTCATACTCGACCTCCCCCTCAGCGCGCATCCCAACTTTCTCCAGCACGCGAATCGAAGCCGCATTCTCCGGCAGCACCAGCGCGATGATCCGATCTAGCCCCATCGTCTCAAACCCAAACTCCACACAAGCGCGGCACGCCTCCGTCGCCAGACCCCGCCCCCAATACTCGGGCAGATACCGGTACCCGAGATCAACCTCACCAAGCTCATCCAGATATTTCAGCCCGCAAAAGCCAATCAGCGCGCCGGTCTCCTTCAGCACGCACCCCCACCGCCCGAAACCGTGCGTGTCGAAATCCGGATACGCCGCGAGCGCGTCGCGCGCTTCATCGAGCGATTGCAGCGGCGGCTCACCCGTGAACCGCATCACGTCCGGATGGCTGTTGAGCGCATAAAACGCCGCCGCATCGTCAACCGTCATTGCGCGATGCGCAAGCCGCGCCGTTTCAGGGCCGATTCGAAATTGCTTCGCCATGAGCGTCGCTCAATTCAGATCACGCCAACCATCGCCGCCAGCGTCTCACTGGCAACCGCGCCATGCCCCGCGAACGGTGAGAGTTTCAGCAAGGCGCCCGCTGGGCTTCGGAATGTCAGCAATCGACGCACGCGATACGTCTTTCGCTTGAAACGCTGCTTCAGGTCGTACAGCGCAAAAGGCAGTTGCCGCATGGATGTAAACGCCTCGCCGCGCTTCTCCAGGTAAATCCCCACAAATTCCTTGCGGCCTTCCCAGTGCAGCGGGTGGCACGTGCGCTTGAGATCCGTCAGGCTCTGGCGCACCCAGGCCGGTCGCTCGAAGAACCGCGCCCGCGCCGTGTCCACCATGCTGAATCGCAGTTCGCCATCCTCAACCGTCTCAACGAGGATGTTCCCCGGCGACATATCGCGGTAGTGCACGCCGCGCCGGTGCATATTCAGCAGGAAGTCCGCGTACTTCTCGTAGAAGTCGCGCGTTGACACGCCCTCATAGACATCCTCACCCGTCGCGTACGCCGTAAAGAAGCTGCGCACCGTCAATCCGCCGGTCGTGAAGCCGCACACATAGAAGTTCTCTTTCAGAACGCCGTTCGTCGCATGCTCAAAATACGCCACCGGTCGCGGCGTGCCGATCCCGCGACGCAGCAACTCATTCGCGCCGTTCCAGCTCCGGCGAGCCTTGGATGGCTTGAACCGGTCCAGCACGCGCTTATGCAGCGGCTTCAGGAGCCAACGTTTCACCACGAGTGACTCGCCGGGGTTGAGCGGATCATCAATGCGCCACACCGTGTTGCGCGCCTCGCGAAGCGTTTCCCGCCGCGCGGCGTCTTTGACAATCGTCGGTCCGATCACCTCCAACAACCGATCGCGCTCAGCCTCGCTCGCGGCGACAACGGCGCCGCGCCACTCATCCTCGCGATACACATGCGTCGGCTCATGAATGGTCAGACGTGGAATCGTATGCGCGGCGCTCTTGGTCCTGATGGCACGCCCCGCCGGCCAGGAGGCGTACACAGGCGATTCAGTGATCAACCCCGGCGGCTCATCCAGCGTGGCGCCGTCTCGGTCAATCCATTTGGCCGCGACAAGATCTTCAGGCGAATAGAGCGACTCCAACTCCGCCCCGCGGCCGTCGATCGTCCACAGCGCGTGAACGACGCCGCGCTCCCCACTGAACGCGTGCGCCTCAAGACCGTGCAGCTCACTGAGCGGACCGTCGTAGGTCAATCCGGGGATCAACCGCGCAAACGTCTTCATGGCATGCAGCCCGGGGCACACGGTGTAATCCGCGACCTCGCCGAACACATGCTCATAAATCGTCACGTGCGGCAGGTAGACGGGGTACTCATCCGTCCCATCGTCGATGACGCCCTCGCGCTGGCCGATCAGCGGTCCCCAGTACACACGCTCCAAGGCGCCTGACACGGCCCCCAGCAGGTAATACCGAGAGAGATAATCCGCTTGTTTCTCGCGGACATCAGCCAGCACACGATCAACGCGCCGTTTGCTCCACGCGACATGCGTGGACCACGTCTCCTGCACACCGACCGTTTCGGCGATGTGATGCAGCACCCGCGCCTTCTTCACCAGGTTGCATTTGACAATCGACGCCAGCGCGCGGCCAACGATCTTGCCGTCATAGCGTTCCGGCTCGACGGCGCGCTCGGCAAAGAGATTGTCCGTATGCACGTCCGGAAGATTCCCGGCGGTCTTCATGCGCTGGAGGAACATGACATTGCAGGCCGGGTCGAAATCCGTCACGTTCGGCCCTGCAATCGTGACGTTGCAATCGCGCGCGACGTCATGCGCGATGCCCCACGCCAGCATGAAGGCGTCCGGCGTGTAATACGCCCATTTGCGCCGATTGATCGTGGAGCCGATCTCCACCGCGTCAATTCGATCGCCCCATTGCTCGAGCGTCGTCCTCACGAAGGCGCGCCACCGCTCCTGCGCGCCGGTGTCATTCATCGCGTGCGCTTCATCAAACGGCTGCACGAGGTGCAATAACACATGAATGTCGTTGTCGAGAAGCGTGTCGAGCAATCGAGCTGTATGCCGCGCTCCGCTTCCGTAGGTGAAATCAAGTCGCACGCGCTGAATGCCGGCGTCGCGCAAACGGTCCAGCACGTACGCATCACACGCCGCATCCGGTGAAGTCGCGACGCACACGCCGACAAAATCCTGCGGCACGACATGACCGACCGACGGACGATGCACGCCGATCAAATTGACGCATTCGCGCAGAAACAACACAGATGCGCGCGTCGCGTATTCCGCAACTTCGGATGGTCGAAGTCGCACCTCGGCCTCGCGCACTTCATACGCGGAGGTCAGTTGGGGCACGTCGGGGTCCTTTCATCCTGAGGCATGAATCGCACATGGCGCAAGGCGAATCAACATCGCCGCTCAATATTTCAAGCGGCCAAGTGTATCAGCGAAATTTAACGTAAACCAAGGGTTGCCTCGCGCAAAGCAGCAAGAATTCATACTATGGCCGGTTCGTGTCCCGCCGCGTGTCGCACAGCCTGCTCGACCCCTTCATCGCGCCGCTCGTGCCGACGCTCTACCGCGCCCTGCCCATTCCGCGCCGATTTCCGCCCGAAGGACTCGTCATCCTGGGCCACCTCATCGCCATCGGCGGCGCCGTTGGTTTCGCGCTCTCGACCAGGTTCTGGTGGGGCGGGCTTCTGGCCGCGATCGGCGTCGCAGGCAACCACCTGTGCGACATGATCGACGGCACACACGCGCGTCGCACCGGCCAGTGCCGCAACGGCGGGGAACTCCTCGACCACTTCTTTGACCCGCTCTCATTCAGTTTCTGGATGGTCGGTCTCGGCGTGGCGGCGGCGCGATTGGACCTTTCCCTCGCCGTCGTCATCGCGATCTACGCGACCGCCGTGATGACCAGCATTCGCGCGAAGATCACCGGCGAATTCAGCCTTTCGCGTTTCGGTCCGACCGAATTCAAAGCGCTGCTCATCATCCTTGGCATCGCGCTCGCCGCGACCTCGCTGGCCGACGGCGCCACAGAATCGGTTGTCATATGGAGCCTCTGGGCCCTCGCAGTCCTGGGGGTGTTGCAATTGGTCGTCGGACTGGTGCAATCCGTACGTGACGTCAACGCCAGTTCCGCACCGCCGGACACGTCAGAGTGGACGCGGCCAGACGAGCAACACGATGCGACCGCCTCAAGTTGCGTCGATGCCGATTCCCCGTAGCATCCACATATCGTGCGAACTCAGCCACGGATTTCGGCTGTTGTCAGCGCTGGCGCTCAACGCGCGGGCGCGTTCGCGATCATCATCATATTGAGCGTGCTCGGCCACCCGGCCCTCGGGCAGAACGAGCAATTCGACCTCATCACCGGTCGCGATTTTGCAGGCATCGACTTTCCCCTCGCGACGCAGCACGGCGACGCCCTCATTGAAGCTCGCGCCGGCTGGGCGTGGGAAGATGGTGAATCGCGGCGACTGCTGCTCGATGGCGATGTCCGTGTTCGCATTGGCCAGTACGACCTCGTCGCCGATCGCGCCTCCTTGTGGGTCGAGCCGCGAACCATTGACGGCGAGCGCCAATGGCAACTCGCGTTCTACTTCGCTGACGTTCGCACGCCGCTGGCGTCGGCGCGATTCTCGCAAGCAGCCCGACGCCTCCTGGTCAGCGCATCTGTGTCAGGCCAGGTCCGACTTCGGGTGGACCTCCTGGAAGACGGCCGCCCATTCAACGACGAATTTCTGCTGGAGTCTGAAGATCGTCTGGCGAGGCGTCTTTCAGACCTGCTCGCTCAAGGCGCGCCGCAATTGCCCGCGGCTGGATTTGACTACGTCGATCGATCGTTCTTCGAACCGCTCGGCGCGCCGGCCCCGCTGGATCCCAACGCGCCCATCTTCCCGAACCGCGGCGTCATCACGCTGCACGCGCCGGATCGAACATTCATCACCGGCGACGAAGAAAACGCGCTGGTGGTCTCCGGAGGCGTTGTCGTCCAATACGCGGACCTCGATGCCGACCGCACGTTGCAACTGACGGCGCAGAACGCCGTCATCTTTCTTGACCCCGGCGCCGTCGCCGACATCGTCGAAGTCGGCCCCGGAGATGTGCGCGGCATCTACCTCGAAGGCAACGTCATTGCGACGGACGGTCAATTCACCATTCGGGGCCCGCGCGTGTTCTATGACGTGCGCAACGACCGGGCCGCGGTGCTGGACGCCGTGTTCTACGCCTATGACGATTCCGTCGGCATGCCGATCTACGTGCGGGCTGACGTCATCCGTCAGGAAGCGCTCGGACAATGGCAGGCGCAGAACGCCAAGCTCGCCAACGTCGGCTTCGCGAATCCGCAACTCTCCATCGGATCACGCGATGTACGAATCTCACAGGACCGGCGGAAAGACGGCTCTGCGAGAGTCGTCGTTGATGCGAAGAAAGTCTCGCTTGGGCTCGGCGACACGCCCGTGCTGCCCATTCCGCGCATTCGCGGCGATGTCGAGCGCATCCGTGTGCCAAACGTTCGAATCGGCTCCAAGAACGGCGACCCCGTCATCCAGACGAAGTGGGATCTCGGGTGGATGCTGAATCTGGACTCAGACACCATCGTCGAAGGCGATCTGCTGTTGGACGGCTACTTCGGTCGCGGCCCCGCCGGCGGGCTCGAGCTTCAGTGGCAAACCGATGACTCGTTTGGCCGCTTCCTTGGCTACTACATCTACGACGAAGGTGAGGATCTGCTCTCCACCGGCGCAACCGTGGCGCCGCAGGACAAGAATCGCGGTCTCGTCCTCGCTGAGCATCAGTGGAATATCACGGAGAAATGGAACCTCAAGCTCGAGGGCGCCTACATCTCGGACCCGGCGTTTGCGGATTCATTCTTCGAAGGCATTGCCGAAGTCGGTCGCGAAACCACCAATCGGCTTGCGTTGTCGCACCGGACTGACCAGGGATTCTTCCTGTTCAATGCGCAAAGCCCCATCAACGACTTCACGCCGAACGAATATCTCCTGCAAAGCCGCGGCTACCAGGTGCAGAAATACCCTGAGATTTCGTACTCGCGACTCGGTGATTCCTTTTTCGGCGGTCGTTTGACCTACTCAAGCGAAAACAGCGTTGGGGTTCTGGGCCAATCCTTCAACGAGCCGCCGGTGCAGGAGTACGGCTTTATTACTCCCGCGCTCTCGCAAGCCGCCTTTGGCATCAATCCCGGGCAGTCCATTGCGGATCGCCTTCGCGCTCAGGGATACACCGAAGATGCGGTGGCCCGACTCGACTCGCGTCATGAATTTCGGGCGCCGCTCGATGTCGGCCCGGTTCGCATCACGCCCTTCGCTGTTGGCCGACTCACGCTTTACAGCGATGACTTCAGCGAGTTCCGCGCCGCGAACGGGTTCACGGATGACGAGAGCTCCAGACTCTGGGGCAGCGCGGGTGTGACGTTCTCGACGTCCTTCAACCGCGTGTACAACGGCGTTTCATCGAAATTCTGGAATCTCAATCGATTGCGGCACATCATCGAGCCAAGCGCCACGATCTGGACCGCCGCCAGCAACATCGATTCTGAATCACTCCCCGTCTACGACGAATCCGTGGAGTCACTCGCCGAAGGAACCGCGTTCCGTGTCGGTGTCACCAGCACCATGCAGACCAAACGCGGCGGCCCCGGCGCCTGGCGGAATGTGGACTGGCTCGTCCTCCGCGCCGAGTATGTCTACGCCACTGATGACACGACGCGAGAATCCGCCGTTGGACGGTTCTTCGAGTCACGCCCTGAGCTTTCTCGCTTTGGTCAGTTCGCCGCGGCTGATGCGCAAATCCAATTGACAGACGCCGTCGGCGTCGTCGGATCCGCGGTGTACGACACTGAGAATTCAGAACTCGACACCGCGTCAGCGGGGCTCATTATCGATCACGGGTTCGGGTTCACCACGTTTGCCGAAGTGCGGCGAATTGACGCCGGCGTCCTGGACAGCACGTTTCTCAATGTCGGCGGCGCGCTGGAGATTTCTGAGCGCTACGCGCTGGCGGCAGCCGCGGTGCTGGATATCGAGCAAACCGAATTGCAGGCGCTGGGCTTTGAAGTCCGACGACGTTTCCCGCAATGGACGCTTGAAATCGGCGTGGACTACGACGATCTCCGCGACGACGTCTCATTCAGCATCGGGCTCAAACCCTGGGGCGGGCCGACCGATCGCGTGCGAAACTCACTCTCACGAGAACGATTCTCCGCGAGTGAATTGGCGCGGAAACAGCGCGGCAGCGCGTATCAGCCCTGATCGCAATGGCCTCAATTTAAGAATTCAGATCGAAGCGAGATCAGCCGGCGTTGATCTTCGTGACCTTCACCAGCATGTGGCGCTGTCGGTGGCCCTGCTTGACGCGATAGCCCTTGCGACGCTTGAACTTGATCACGTCGATCTTCTTGCCCTTGACGTCGCGCTCGACGACGTCCGCCTCGACGCTGGCGCCGGACACATACGGCTGACCGATCGAAGCGCCGTCCTTGTCCGCATCAGACACCATAATCACGCGATCAAACGTGACGCTCTTGGCGTCCTCCGGAAGCTCGCGGAGATCAACAGTCAGGGTGTCGCCAACGGCGGCGCGGAGTTGCGAGCCGCTGTCTTCGATGATCGCGTACATGATGCGCTCCAAGTCAGTGAAAGCCCGTCAAACGGGCGAGCCGCGTAGTGTACGTGCTTCATCGCGGTTGGCAAGGGCCCCAACCGTCGTCAGGCGGCGTCAGACCGGCCATGGCGAGTCAACAGACGCTCACCGCCCACATGCTTGAGGGCGTCGGTCCAGCGTCGGCGCTCTGCGTCGGCGGCTCCCAAATCCACCGCGTTCGGCATCGCCCACCAGCAGGACCACACGGGGGCATCCAGATCCACCGCCAGATCCGCCACCTGGAGATCCGAGAGGTCGATCAGCGGCGTATCGATTCGCAATCCCGGCGTCCCCAGACGCTGCTGCTCGATCAGTCCAAGCCGCTGAATCAGGAGAGCGCGATCAGCGCCGTCCAGCATGGAGTCCAGGTCCCCCGAGGCGTGCTTGGGCCAGAGAAGCCGCGTGAGACCGGATTGAATGACTTCGTTGACGCCGGCCAGCAGCATCGCGGCTTCGCCCAGTCCGCCGGGGAGCGATGTCCAGAAATCCGCTCCGTCCGCAGGCTCTCGTATCGAGCCGAGCCCGAGCAATTCCGCCTGCATCCGTGCCGCGGTCCGCCTGTAGTCGCTCTCCTCCGGGCTCCCGCCCACGAACCAGGAGACCGCCTTCTCCCGTGGCTCCGCGAGCAACGAGGCCACGAGGCTTTCCAGCCCGCCATCGACAATCACGAGGACGGAATCATCGCGCAATGACGCCATGTCAGCAGTTATCGGCCTTCAGCCGGTCTTCACTGCACCGATGGCGCCTCGCCCAGAGCCAACGCGCCGCCAGGCCGGATCAGCCGCCCTGAAGCGCGGCGTGATCGTCCGGCGTCAGCATGGCCAACCCATGCTTCTTCGCGATGGACTGGCTCTGCACCAGGAGCAACGCCGTCTCGAGCTGCATGTCGATGCCGTCTCGAAGCAGGGAGCCCGGATCCGGCGCTTCGCCGTCCATGACCACGTTGCCTCGATCGTCGATCGGAAGCACATCCGCGTCCTGACGAACGCGCAACGCCTCGCCAATCTGCGTCGGCGACATCTCGACGGTCACATCCGGCTCAATGCCCCACTCCTGCATATTCGGGCGGCGATGGATCAGTCGCCCGTTCGGCAGTCGGTAGTACTGGATCGTCAAACGCAATGCCGCCAGTCCGCGACCGATGTCATAGACATTCTGCACGCTGCCCTTGCCAAACGTGCGAGCGCCGACCAGCACCGCTTTGCCGTGATCCTGAAGGGCGCCGGCGACGATTTCACTCGCCGAGGCTGAGCCTTCATTGATCAGCACCACAACGGGGATGTCGCCAATCGTCGTCGAAGATCGACGCGCTTTCTGCACTTCACGCTCGCGTCCGGTCGCATCGTGCTGACTGACGATGACGCCTTCGGAAACGAATCGATTGGACAACTCCACCGCCTCCGTCAGCAATCCGCCCGGATTGAAACGCAGGTCAAGAACGAGTCCCTGGAGATCGCCTTCGCGGCGCATCTGCCGGATGGCGTTGTCGAATTCGCGCGTCATGCCATCGGCAAACTGCGTCAGACGCACGTAGCCGATGTGATTTTCTTCATCGATGAACCAATTCCAATCCGTTTCGCGCGGACCGTTGCGCTGCCACCCCTTGACGGAGTAGATCGGAATCTCATCTCGAATCAGCTCGACCTTGATCGGGTCCTCACGACCTTCGCGCTCGATGGTCAGCGTCACCGGCGTGCCTCGCTCGCCCGTGATGCGCTCCACAGCGCCGGAAAGCGTGATGCCGATCGTGGATTCATCGTCCACCGCCGAAATGATGTCGCCCGGCAGCACGCCCGCGCGTTGAGCCGGCGTGCCCTCGAGCGGCGTGACCACCTTCAGTCGCTGGGCGTCGTCAAGCTGAATCTGGATGCCGACGCCGGTGAATCGACCCTGCGTCGTCTTTTGGAACTGACGAAGCTCATCCGGCCAGATCATGCCGCTGAATTGATCCAATTCTTCCATGGCGCCGTTGCCGAACTCATGCAGCAACGCGGCGAGCTCCACATCAACCGTCGAGCCGTTCGCCTGGATGACCTTGCGGAGCGTTCGGGTGAGATCCCAGCCGTCGGTGTTGCCGCGACGAGCCTCCAACCCTTCGATGAGTCGGTCCAGCTCGGAGACAAACTCATCCACCTGCGCCTGATCGCGAAGTCGCGGGAACGCCACAGCAATGTCAGTCGTCGTGACAAGCGTCTTCACGTTCTTGAGTGCGCCGGTCAGCAGGTCCGTCATGTCAGCGCCATCCACGTGCGCCAGCTGCGCATGATTAATGGCGCGAACGACGACGTTCGGATCATCAATGCCTTCGAGCTTTTCGTGCCAGTCTTCACCCATGCGGTTGAAGGGCGGCAGCGGATCGAGGTCATCCTCGATGCGCCGCTCGTTGCGCATGTCGTGCAGCCGCTCCGGCGCATACAGGCGAATCATCATCAATCGCGTGCTCGTGCGATTGAGGTCGTCCTCGTACCGCTGATCGTCTTCAAACAGGAGATTCAGACGAAAGAGAATCTCTTGCGCCTCAAGCCACTCGCCATTGGCTTCGGCGGCGTTCGCGGCTTGCTCAGCCTCGGCCACCAGAGCGGCGATCTTGTCATTTTCAAGCACGCTGGCCTTGTCGTCGCTCAGCGAATAGATCTCGACCGCCGTGCGCAGCGTCTCAGAAAGATCATGCTCCGCGAGGTGCTCGTCAAGCTCGACCCACGCTTCGTTGAGGCGCTCGTGTCGCTCGGCTTCAGCCGCTTCCAGATGCTCGTTGCGCCGATCGAGACGCTCGCGAAGCGATTCGACGGCTGCCAGCTCATGGTTCTGCGGCAGCGTGTCGAGAAGCTCGAACATGGTGTCGCTCTGACCCATCCGGGCCGACGACCACACCTCGTTGGCCCAGTCCGCAAAGGACAGCGGACCAGAGATCGGCGCCCCGGTTGCCGGCGCGACCAATCCGGCCGTCGTGACGCCCAGCGTCAGAGCAGCGGCAGCGAGGAGCCCGTAGCGACGAGAAGAATCCATCCGTGTCATGTTCATATGCCTCTTTCCACGCGAGTCACCGCGACCGGTGATGTTCTCTCACTAGATACGGTTGAAATCCGGGTTTGGGTTCAATCTCCGGCCATCGGCCCATCGGACAAGTCGCCTGAAGGACGCCCTTGCAAGCTCGCGAACGCGGCTTTTGTCCATACGACACAGTCGGAACGATCCTCTTTCCGAGCCTTCAATTCGCAGTTTTGCTCCCGATAACGGAGTGGAAGCCCCGCTATCCAACCTTTGTCCACGCCTCGCGGGAACTGAATGGCGGACGTTGCGAAAACCTATCCTCTGTACAGATGGGGAATCCTACGCCAGCCAACACGCCGCCCGAACTTTCCGGCGAAGCCCGACTCGCGCTGCTCTGGATGGTCATTGCGTTCGCGATGGTCTTTATTCCATTTCTGATCCTGGCCATACGGCGCCTGACGATCAGCCATCGCAGGTCGAATCGATCGAAATCACACCGAACCACCACAGTGAGCGCCTGGGAGGAAGCCGGTCGCCGACTGGAAGTTGATGGCGGCGCCCAACGCCTCGACGACACGGTGGATCTCGACCCGTTTGATGCGCCGGACGACGACAATCCATGGTGAAGACGTTCCACCAATTCAGTGGAAACCACCCCATCGCGATCGTAACCGGCGGCGCCAGGCGCGTCGGCGCGGCGATATGCCGAGCGCTCGCCGCCGCGGGATGCGACATCGCGCTCACGTACCGGACGTCTGCGGACGAAGCTTCACAACTCGTCCATGAACTCGCATCCACTGGCGCCGCCGCAACCTGTCTGCAACTGGACCTGGGCGTCGCAGCCGAGGTGGAAGCGTTCATTCAAGCGATAAAGGCCGATGCGCCGCGCCTGGACGTCATCGTTCACAACGCCTCCCGCTACCACCCGACTCCTCTCGATTCGATCAGCCAAGCAGACCTCCGCTCGTTCATTGAGATCAACGCCCTGTCGCCAGCCTGCTTATCCGCATCACTGGCGCCGATGCTTGGACAATCGCCCTTGCCCGGCGGCGGCGCGATCATCGCCATGGGCGATATTCACGCGATGGGCCGCCCGCGCAAGGATTTCCTCGCGTACTCCATGTCGAAGGCCGCCATCACTGAAATGGTGCAGTCGCTCGCCGTTGATCTGGCGCCCGCGATCCGTGTCAATGGCGTGGCGCCGGGCGTCGTCGCCTTCCCCGAGCACGGATTCGAATCCGATCCCGAAATGCAGCAGGCGTATCTGCGTCGGGTCCCGCTCGGTCGATCTGGAACACCCGAAGACGCCGCCGAAGTCGTCCGTTGGCTGGCGCTCGATGCGACGTATCTGACCGGCGAAATTCTCCGTGTGGATGGCGGTCGGTGGCTGCGCTAACCCCGCGCCCTCGACGAGCACGCCGAAGCCGATATACTCCGCCGCTTCGCACAGCCCAGGTGGCGGAATTGGCAGACGCGCCAGCTTGAGGTGCTGGTCCCTGTTTACGGGGGTGGAGGTTCGAGTCCTCTCCTGGGCATTTACGCATCAGACGATGCGTCGGCAGCCGCGGCGCCGTCAGAT
>MRWG01000676.1_pt1 | contig 48286 bp, 44 predicted proteins | sample 1013341 | NCBI WGS metagenome assembly MRWG01 (sample SAMN06117577, study PRJNA244670) | biofilm metagenome | biome: Water; feature: Cathode Biofilm; material: Biofilm; isolation source: microbial consortium enriched at the cathode of a solar microbial fuel cell | place: USA: District of Columbia ... | reverse complement strand
CATTTCGAATACGCCGCCGAACTTCTTGACGAACTGATTCATCGTTCGTCGCGCCAACCCGCAATGGCCCTGGCATGGAAGGCAAAATGGCACGTTCTGGCGGTTCAACAGGGTTGGACGGATTCACCCGAGCGCGAAAAATCCCTTGCCTTGAGCTGCACGCAAACCGCGCTCGACCACGACCCGACAAATGTCACGGCCCTTGTTTCCGAAGGATTTACCCTCACCAATCTCGCGCACAAGCTCGAAGAAGCTGAACAGCGTTACAACATGGCCCTCGAGTACAATCCGAATTACGCCATGGGTCGCCTGCTGCGCGGCACTCTCTTCGCGTTCAAGGGAGCTGGCGAGGAGGCTGTCAAGGACACGGAACTGGCCCTCCGCCTGTCTCCCATCGATCCCTACAGGTACTTTTTCCTGTCGCTTGCGGCATCCGCTTGCGTTACGGCCGAAAAATATGACCGCGCTCTCGAGTTCGCCAACCAGTCGCTTCGCTCCAACCGCGCGCACACCTCGACGCTGCGTGCCAAGGCTGTCGCGGAAATGCGTCTTGGACACACCGAACTGGCAGCTCAGACCATCAGCGAACTGCGCGAGCGTCAGCCGGATCTGACCGTAAGCCGCTGGCTGAAGAATTCGCCAAGTGCGCAGTTTCAGGTTGGGAAGGACTTCGCCGAAACCCTAAGGCAAGCCGGACTGCCGCCCTGAGAATGGAGTGAAACCGGCCAATCAAAAAGGTAGGGAGAGTTAGTCATGACACCAAGGGAAACAGCATATCCGGCAGGCGGCTTCGGGGGCTTTGGAGGATTTGGGGGCTTCGGCGGCTTCGGGGGATTTGGCGGGTTCGGAGGGTTCGGAGGGTTTGGGGGCTTCGGGGGATTTGGCGGTTTTGGCGGGTTCGGCGGCGCCCCTTCCTTCGATTCACCGCTGATCGTGAACGCGCTGATCACCAATCACGATGGCATTGCCGGAACCTGGCAGCCTGTTACGGCGGCCATCCAGGAGAACTGCCCGGAATACGATGCTTTTCTAGGCCGCCTCTCTCCGGAAGTCCGGCAGAGCATTTACGCACTTGAACTGGCATCGAGGCTCGGCTTCACTTTCAAGTTTGAGGGAACGTGCTCCGGAACGGCTCAGGTATGGCACCTGAACGTGACCAGCAACCCTGACGGGACCGATACGCCACTCGCGGCTTATGCCATGCTCGCCAGGATGTCTCGCCCAACCATGGCGATCTTCAAGAAGCAGCTCGATCTCGTGGCAAATTATGCAGACCTGCGGCAGGATCGTGCGGCTGAAATTATCGCCCAACTCAGCACACCTGTTGAATTTCTGCGGTCAATCGCATTCATCGCACCGGCTCGAACACCATATACGATCGAGCTTTTGGCAACTGCGCAGGGTCTCGCCAACCTGGTGGAGATGCGGATCAAGTATGCCCTGGCCTGCAAGCGTCCGATAGAATTCTCCCCGCAGATCCAGCCGATGATCCTGACGCCCACGCATGGCACCCTGCCGAGCGGTCATTCGACGGAAGCCTTCACGCTGGCCCGGGTCCTTTGGCTCCTCCTGAGGGATGCCGGTGTCGTGCCTTATGACGACACGATCTGGGGCAAGATGTTCATGCGTCAGGCCTCGCGCATTGCAGTAAACCGCACCGTCGCGGGTGTACATTTTCCGGTCGACAGCGAGGCCGGCGCAATTCTCGGACTTACGCTCGGCGCCTATTTCGCGGGTCGGTGCCAGGGTTCCAATGAAATCAAGGGATGGGCTTTCCACGGCGACCAGTATCCTGACAGCCGGGATTTCGACTGGACGCAGCTCTACGATCCGGCAACCCACACGCAGAAGGACCCGGGAGCCTGGGCCGACGAAACCACAACGTCCCTCACCGGTACGACCATTCAATCCAGGCCGCTGGCCTGGCTGTGGAACCGCGCAAAGCAGGAATGGCTGGACCTGAGGGAACCCTGTGCCGGTGGCAGCAGCGGTGGCGGAACACTCGAGGATGGTGGGGATGGTGCCTCGCCTTTGGAAGACGACAGCTCGTGATCGCATAGCAAAGTCGAACCGGAGGTCAAGTCATGTCGGATACCAACGGAACCCTTGATGAATTTTCAATCGATCCGGTCACGAACTGGCGGCTGGCTGTTGCAGCAAAGTTCGGATCCGGAGAAGAAGACACTTGGTGGGACATCCTCGTCGAGCTCGATGACATCTCACTCGATGATCTGATCGCCAGGGCCAAGGATATCGGCGGTGGCAACGGGCTTGAGGACGCAGTCCTCATCCCGAATTTCTACACCGCGCAACAGCGCGCGGCCAAAGAAGCGATCCTGTATCCCTCACTCTACGCAAAAGACATCTTCTTGCAGGAAACGACGAGGAACGCGGGACAACTCGGTATAAAGCGCATCATCCTTGGGACTGTCGTTCCGGTCGGACAGCTCGACACGAGCGCGCAGATTATGTCCGGCAATCTGCCGGAAATATTTGTCGAGGATGGTTCCGTTGTTACCGCTGTCATCGACAACGGCATCGCGTTCGGCCATGAACTTTTCCGGAAAGCCAACCCAAATGCGTCACGCGTTTCCTTTGCCTGGATCATGGACGCCAGACCGCGGACCGGCACCCTCGTCGTCCCGCAGGGGCACGCCCTTGCCAGGAGCGAAATCGACGGGTTGCTTGCCGCGAACACGGCCAGCGGGCTCCTCGATGAGAATCGATTCTACAGTCAGTGCGGATTGATCGACTACAACTGGCCCGGCCTCAAGCCCGCCGCCATGCGAGTGTCCCACGGCACCCATGTGATGGGACTTGCCGCCGGTTACCAACCCGGCACGAAGGACAACACGCGCCCCATCATCTGCGTGCAGCTGCCAACCGATCTCACCATGGATGTCAGCGGAGCGCAGATCCTGCCAGCTCTGGGACGCGCGATCGACTTCATCAAGATACACGCGGAACGCTACCGGCTCGAGACCGATCACGGCAAGCGGATCCCGCTGGTGGTCAATTTCAGTTTCGGGAATTTTGCAGGACCGCACGATGGTACCGGTCTGATCGAAGCGAAGATCGATCACGAGCTTCACTCGACCACCCAGCGTGAAATCCAGGTGGCTCTTCCTGCCGGGAACGGCAATCTGGCGCGCACCCACGCGGAGGTTACCTTTACGGATGAGGATACGGGTAACGTCAGGCCCGCAAGCCTCGACTGGCGCATTCAACCTGACGACCGCAGCGCGAGCTACGTTGAGATCTGGATGCCGCCGAAGGAGAACCCCGACAACCTTGTGAGAGTGCGCGTTACGCCTCCCGTGGGACCGAGGAGTACGCCGGTTTCAACAGTGCCTGGAGAGACTGCGATCCTCCATTCCGGAGACAACGTGGAATTCGGCCGGATCCTCTACACACCTCCCCACGCGCCAACCTGGCGCGGTTGCATTGTCGTCGGCGTTCACCCGACCTTTCATCACGACGTCACGGATGACTTGGCACCTTCGGGTGTCTGGAAAATCGAAATCGAGAATGTTGCCTTGACCGAAACCGATAGGGTTCAGGTCTGGATCCGGCGCGACGAAACCTTGCCCGGGTTCCCGGCATTGGGACGTCAATCCTATTTCGATAATGACGACTATCAGCGTTTCGACAGCTTTGGTGCCCCCTTGCCGATCGATCCGCCCGGATCCGATTGCCTGGTCAAGCGCAGCGGCACCATAAGCGGCTTTGCCTGCGGCGAGTTTCCCGCCGTTCTTGCTGGATATGTCGAAACCCGCAACGATCTGGCCGGCTATTCTGCCGCCGGTCCGGTAACAACCGCATTCAATGCAACCGGTCCGACGAGAAACGGTCCGGATGCAGCCGCGGTCAGCGACGACACACCGGTCTTGCGAGGCATATTGAGTGCCGGATCACGCTGCGGATCGCTGGTGTCTCTCGACGGAACAAGTGTCGCGACACCTCAGGTTGCCCGATGGATGGCCGACAGGCTTGCACAAGGCCAAACCGCAACGAAGGGTGACGTGAGTGCACAGGCCGCATTTGACGATCATCCGCCACCGTCAAGACCGGCCAATACGCGAATTGGCGGCGGCCGGATGCAACGAAGAATTCGTTTCGGACCGGACAGAAAGGCCTGATCGACACGGCAGCGCTCGTCCGGATGATCCACTATCTTGAAATCAATGACCGCCGCCACCGGCAGGTGCCGGTTTCGGTCGCTCCACGAAATAGAGCGCGGCGACAAGAGCGAGGAACAAGCCTGTCAGGATCAGGAAAATATCCGAGAAGGAAAGCAGGAACGCTTCGCGGGTGACGATGCCAGACAACGTCTTCAAGGCCGCTGTTTCCGCATTCTGACCCAGTTCCGAGAACGCATGTGTCATGTTGGTCAATGTCTCATTGACGACGGGACGCGACCAGTTGACCGTTTCGGAAATACGTTCGTAGTGGAAATCCTGCCGATTGGTCAGCAGCGTGTTGATCACCGCAAGTCCGACGGCACCTCCCAGGTTCCGGGTCAGGTTGAACAGGCCAGATGCGTTCTTGATCATCTGCGGCGGCAACATACCAAGGGCGATATTGTTGATCGGCACCATGCACAGCATCAGCGAGCAGCCACGCAGGATCTGCGGAACCAGCAGCTCCCAGAAATCCCAATCGTGCGTAATACCGGTCACCATGTAAGTGCCGATTGCAAAGCCGGAGAAGCCGATTGCCATCATCACACGCGGATCGAGCACGGACATCAGCCGCCCCGCAATCGGGGCTGTAAGGAACATGGCAAGACCGCTCACGAACATGGTCTCGCCAATCTGCAGCGAGGTGTAGTCGCGAACGCCGCTCAGATAGACCGGATAAAGATATGTCAGGCCGTAGAGCCCCACCCCCATAATGAAGCTGAAAAGACTGCCCATGGCGAAGTTCTTGTCGGCAAAGGCTCTCAGATCGACAATGGGTTCTCGCGCCGTGAACGCCCGCCAGAAGAAGATCGCAGCTCCCAGCACAGTGATTGCGGAAAAGAAAACGATCTCGCCGCTCTGGAACCAGTCTTCGCCCGAGCCTTCTTCAAGAACGAATTCCAGAGAACCGAGGAAGATGGCCATGGCCGCGAAGCCATACCAGTCAAAATGATCGAGCAGAGACAGATCCGGCTCGTCGAAATCGATCAGGGTAACAGCGGCAAGCGTAACGAAGATGCCGGGCACCACGTTGATCAGGAACAGCCAGTGCCAGGAGCCGAATTCGGTGAGATAACCGCCGAGCGTCGGACCGATGGTCGGTGCCAGCGTTGCGACAAGACCGATCACCGGAGAGATGACGTTGAATTTCTCACGCGGGAAAATCAGATAAGCCGTCGCGAAAACCGTCGGGATCATGCCGCCACCGAGAAACCCCTGCAAGGCACGGTAGACGATCATTTCCTCGATCGTGGAGGCAGTGGCGCACATCAGGCTCATCACCGTGAAACCGGCCGCTGACAGCGCGAACATCCAGCGCGTCGACAGCATGCGCGAGAGATATCCGGACAACGGGATCATGATGACTTCCGCTATCAGGTAACTTGTCTGCACCCAGGGAATGTCGTCCTGGGAAGCTCCAAGCCCGGCCTGGATTTCCGACAGGGATGCGGACACGATCTGGATATCCAGAATCGCCATGAACATGCCGAACACCATGCAGAGGAAGGTGAACAGCTTGCGTCCGTCGATGGATGCGCTTTGTGCCGTCTCGCTCATGTGACGTGTCCTGGTGTCGACTTCGACAACCACCGACATGCCAGCTCGCAGATGTCCGCTTGTTATTTCTTCTTCCGGAACCTTGATCTTCACCGGCACGCGCTGAACCACCTTGGTGAAGTTGCCTGTCGCATTTTCGGCCGGCAGAAGGCTGAAGACGGAACCGGTCGCAGGCGCAATGCTTTCCACGGTTCCCTTGATCGGCTGGTCCGGATAAGCGTCGACGGAGATTTCAACCTCTGCCCCGGGCTGGATACCCTCGAGCTGAGTTTCCTTGAAATTCGCATCGATGTGTGTGTCGGCCAGTGGCACGATCGCGGCAATCCGGCTTCCCGGCTGCAGCAGGGAGCCGACCTGGGCTGCCCTGTTGCCGACGATGCCATCGACCGGTGCCCGAATGATGGTGAAGGCGAGGTCGCGCTCGGCTTTCTCAAGAGCTGTCTTGGCAGCAACCACTGCCTGTTCGGCTTCTTTCTTCTGGCCGTTGAGCACATCGATATTGGCTTTGGCCAGCGTCACTGCTGCCTGCGCATTCTCCAGATCCGCCTGCGCGCCTTTCAGTGAGGCATTGGCAGTATCAAGCGTTGCCTGGCTGGCAAACTTGTTGTCCGCCAGTCTTTTCTGACGATCGTAGTTCGCGGAAGCTTCGTCCTTCTGCGCTTTGGCGGAAGCAACAGACGCTTCAGCCTGCAGCACGGATGCCTTGGCAGCCGTAATCTGGGTCGCGATACGATCGACCGTTGCACGGGCACTGTCGATGGAATCCTTTGCGGACTGGACGGCAAGCTTGTAGTCGCCATCGTCGATCTTCAGCAGCACGTCACCGGCTTTCACGCGTTGATTGTCGCCGACAGCGACAGACGCAACATAACCGGACACCTTGGAAAGGATGACGGTGATATCCGCGGTCACATAGGCGTCGTCCGTGCTGGCAATGAATCTGCCTTCGGTCCACCAATGGTACGCCTCATATCCGCCAAAGCCGAGACCGGCGAGCAGAACCAGCGTGAAGACCCGCTTGGCCTTGCCTTTCTTTTTCGGTGGAGGCGCTTCTGCGGTGGTCGTTGCGGTTGTTACCTGTGTCTGAGACGAAACTGCCACCTGCCCGCCTTTGTCATCGCTTGTGTCTTTTGCGGAAGTTGGTGTTGCCTGTCCGCTTTTCGAGGCTACTGAAGTCTCGTTGTCTTGATCCTGGCGGCTCGCAGCCTGCGGCCCACCACCGATTGCGCCGCTTTCATTGCGGCCTTCTCTGAGTGCCACGATGGTATCCTTTGCCCAAAATTCTTGACCGCCCAGGCATTGACTGAACGGTTCGGTCAATGGCATTTATATGTTCATCCCCTTGGCGAACGCAAGGGTTCCGGCGAAATTTTTGCAACGCACAAGCCCCCCCTGTTCAACAACCTGGTTGATCGAGACGGCAACAAGACACTTTGGGAGGGGGACGCGCGACGCATCACCTGTCCGGGAGTCGGATCCTGTCGAAGATATTTTTTAGGGGGCGTTTTGACTTGCAGACACAGCTGGTCTGACCAGGAAAGATTGAATGGTTCGTCCTGTTGGCCGATAGTGTTGAGATTGACCAACAACCTGCCGAACAGTTGACCTTTGCATTTATGGGAATGCTTTTTGCAGCAAAAACCGTGTGTTTGACAGAATACTAGCGATAAACTACTGAAAGACGGCAGAAATTCGAGATTGCGATGACAACCGAAACACAGGAACTACCGGCGACAGCCGAAGATCCGGCTCAGAAGACCGACAACGCCAAGTGCAGGCAGATTCTTGCCGGAGCACGAAAAGTCTTCCGGGCAAAGGGATTCGATGGCGCCAGTATGGAGGTTATCGCTAAGGAAGCCGGCGTTTCCAAAGGCACGCTCTACGTTTACTTCAGCAGCAAGGAAGCGCTGTTCGAGGCGCTGATCCTGCAAGAACGTTTCAGCCAGGCGGAAATCCTGCGGGAAACCCTCGTCAGCAGGGCTGACGTGAAAAGCGATCTGCACCGTATCGGCCGCAGTTATCTGCAGAAAATGGCGAACCCGGAAAAATTGTCGACCCTCCGCATGGTAGTCGGCGCTGCGGAAAAATTCCCTCAGTTCGGCGTTCTGCTCTACGAAGCCGGTCCATGCCAGGGCCGACGCGACCTTGGCGCCTTCATCCAGGAGCGGATCGACCGCGGCGAGCTGAAGGACTGCGATGTCGAACTGGCTGCAGGCCAGTTTTTCGACTTGTGTGTGGCGGGCGTTCTGAGGCGCATGCTGCTCAATGCCGGCCCAAAGCCGAGCGAAGAAGAAATCGAAACCAACGTTGCTGCAGCGGTGAAGGTGTTTCTGGCGGCCTACGCAGCGTGACAGGCCTGCTGCGCCTTCTCAAAGTTCACATGAATTCGATTTCCGACCTGACCGGGGCGGACAGACGGCCGTAACTTCCTATATTAAGCGGTAAAGCTATTCCCACCGCACACTGTAGGTTCCATGACCGCCCGACCGCCCATTTTCCAGTTCGACAATTCCTACGCACGGGATCTGCCCGGCTTTTATGTGGCCTGGGAAGGCGCGAAGGTGCCAACGCCGCAGCTTGTGGTGTTCAATCGTGAACTTGCAAAAGAACTCGGCCTTGATTCCAACCTTCTGGAAACATCCGAAGGCGCAGAGATCTTTGCCGGGGTCCGTCAGCCGGACGGCGCGTCCCCCCTTGCCCAGGTGTATGCCGGCCACCAGTTTGGCGGCTTCTCGCCACAACTGGGGGATGGCCGCGCGCTTCTTCTCGGAGAGATTATCGACAGCACCGGCAATCGGAAGGACATTCAGCTGAAAGGGTCGGGACCGACCCCCTTCTCCCGTGGTGGAGACGGCAAGGCTGTCGTGGGACCGGTCTTGCGCGAATACATCCTCGGCGAAGCCATGCATGCACTCGGCATTCCGACGACACGAGCATTGGCAGCGGTAACTACCGGAGAAACCATCTACCGGGATGGTCCGAAACCGGGCGCAGTGTTGACCCGTGTCGCCGCAAGCCATTTGCGGGTCGGTACCTTCCAGTATTTTGCGGCACGCGGTGAAACGGAAAAAGTCCGCCAGCTCGCCGACTACGCCATTGCCCGCCACGATCCGGATCTTGCCGGACAACCGGACCGCTATATCCGGCTGTTTCGGGGAGTAGTCGAGCGCCAGGCAGCGCTGGTCGCCAATTGGGTGCTTGTCGGGTTCGTTCACGGTGTCATGAACACCGACAACACGACGATTTCCGGCGAAACAATCGACTATGGCCCTTGCGCCTTCATTGACGCCTATGCAGTCGACCTGGCAAGCGCCGAACTCGGCCGCTTTCCTGATATCTACCGCGCAGCCTGGCTGAACGGGATGCGCGCAAAGCTGGGTCTGGTGAAAGAAACCGCGGAAGATCAGGAGCTGTTCGAAACGATGCTGTCGGTCCTGCAGGAACAATCGGTCGACTACACGCTCTTCTTCCGGCACCTGAGCGAGGCCGCTATTGGCGAACCGCAAAAGCTGCGCGAACTTTTTGTCGATCCGACGCAGATAGACGACTGGCTGGAGCGCTGGCGGCAACGCCTTGAAAGCGAAGGCAGAGCGCCGGCAGAAACCAGGGCGGCGATGAACCTTGTCAATCCGCTCTACGTTCCACGGAACCACAAGGTGGAAGCGGCACTCCAGAGTGCGGAAACAGGAGAGTATCTTTTGCTCAACGAGTTACTGGATGTTCTAAAAGCTCCATATGAAGAAAGATCCGGCTTTGAGAGCTATGCCCTTCCTGCCCCGGAGGCTTTTGGTCCCTATCAAACATTCTGTGGAACCTAAGGTTTAACCGCGCTCCCCTCACAGTCGGTTCGATTGCGCCAGGAGCCACCTCGCTCATGAACGCCGCCGCCACAACCCTTGCAGTAATCGGATTGCCATCTGCAGCCGGAACCCTATTCTTACGTAAGGTAAAAAGAATTCCCCGGGGGTGCTGAACAGTTCTCGCCCGAGAATATGGATACCTCCGTGGATCCGGCCGACGATTTTTATCGCTATGCCTCAGGCAAGTGGCTCGACCGGGTGAACCGGCCAGCGGACAAGGCGCGTTGGGATGTTTTTTCGATCATCGGCGAAAGACTGATCAAGCAGCTTGCGGCTGTTTCCGAAAAGGCAAGCCAAAGCTCCGCGGAAGCGCCCAAGGGTAGCCCGACGCAGCTCGTTGGTGACTTTTACAAGGCCTATATGAATGTCGAGGCGATGGATGCTGCAGGCATCGAACCGATCCAAAGCGACCTGCACTCCATCGAAGCCTTGGAAACCCTGAACGACCTTACCCGGTTCGCGGCTGACCAGGCCGCAATGTCCGGACCTGCCCTGTTTGCGATTTTCGCGCCGAGTGCAGATCCAGCCGACAGCAAGCGCTACGCCATTTTTTCAGCGGGCCCCGGCTTCGGTGTGGAAGACCACCATCTCGAACTCTTGCGCAACAAGGAAGGCGATCCGCGTATTCCCGCCTACCGTGCCTATGTGGCGGAGGTCATGAAGGTCGCCGGTTATCCGGAGGACGATGCCGCTCGCATCGCCGACATCACGCTTCGAATAGAAACAGCGCTTTATGCCGGGATACTGACACCCGAAGAAGGCAACGATCCACGAAACCGCTATAGCAAACTTGGTTATGAGGAGGTCCAGGCCCTGGTGCCGGAATTCGACCTCGATCTCTATCTTGAAACAGTCGGCTTCGAGAAACCCGACGCAGTCTACATGTTTGAACCAAGGGCTTTGCCTGAGCTCTCAAAAGTGCTGAAGGAAACACCGCTTGAAGATCTGAAAGCCTATGCGGCTTATCGGGTTATTGAAAACTACAAGGAATTCCTGACATCCGCCTTCGAAGAACCCGCCAAGGAGTTCAATCTTGTTCTGACCGGTGCACGAACGGACCGTCCTCGCCAGGAACACATGTACGACCTGCTGAAAGAGAACCTCGGCCATCCCGCCAGCCAGCTCTTCGTGGAAACTTACTATTCCGACGAGACCAAGGCCGAAGTCATCAAGATGGTCGAGCGCATTCACGGGAAGTTTCGCGAGCGCGTCGAAACGCGGGATTGGTTGTCGGAAGATACTCGCGCCGAAGCCCTGAAGAAGGTCGACACCTTCTACTACAAGGTCGGCTATCCCGATGAATGGGTCGATTATTCCAAACTCGAGATCGGGGCCGATCCCGTTGCAAACATGCGCAATCTTGGAGCCTTTTCCATGAACCGCATGCTGGAGAAAATTAAGAAACCCGTCGTGCACGAGGAATTCAACACGCAGTCAACGCTGCCGATCGTCATCAATGCCGCCTACACGCCTTCCATCAACGGCTTCGAGGTAAATGCGGCCATCACCCAGCCGCCAGCCTATAGCCACGATATGGACGCTCCCTTGCGCTTCTGCCGGATCGGCGCGGTCATCGGCCACGAAATGACTCACGGTTTCGACAGCGGTGGCCGCCGATACGATGCGGAAGGCAACTTCCGTGACTGGTGGACGGAAGCCGATGCAAAGGCCTTCGACAGGGAAGCCCAGAAACTGATCGACCAGGCCAACGCCTTCGAAGTGCTGCCTGGCCTTAACGCCAACGGCCCCATGAATGTCCGAGAGAACATGGCCGATGTCGGCGGCATCACGCTCGCCTATGAAAGCCTGATGGATTATCTGGCCGAGCACCCTGAGGAAAATGTNNNAGACCGTGTACCGCCGCAAAAGCGGTACGTGTCCGGGCTGCGAGATCTTCTTCCATCATGCTTGGATCGAGTTCGCGCAACGGTGCTGCGATGAAACCGAGAAGCGCGATATTTTCCTGAATATGCCACTCAGGCACCGCCTTGCCTTCAGGCAAGTGATGGCTGAACAATGTCATCCAGAGGTTTCGATTGTCGCGCGCAAACGCCAGATAGGCCAGCGCCAGCACCTTGAGCCGTGCCAAGGGCTCATCCACGGTTTCGACTTTCGATGCCATCAGATCCTTGATGCGGCCGAGCGTTACCGAGTTGACCGCAAGCAACAACGCATCCTGGTCCGCGAAATGCTTGTAGACCGACCCTACCGAGTAACCGGCATCAGCCGCGATCTTTCTGATGTTGACCGCTTCCATGCCCCCTGCTTCCACGGCGGCAATCGCCGCTTCCAGAACGCGACGATGGGTTTCTTCGCTTTTTGCTTTTTGAACTCCGGCCATTAACCGTATCGCACCTCAAAAGTGAACTTTGTTCATTTTTCATCTTGACCTAATCAAAATGATGTGGCTTTGTCAAATAGTGAACAACGTTCACCTTTTGAGAGAGGCACGATGTTTGAGCCATTCATGAACCAACTGAGGGCGCTGTTTCTAACCAGCGCCGAGGAAAGCCGGGACAATCAGTCTCTTGCTCTCCTCTCCATCAACACGCGTACAGCCGCCGCTTCCGTCCGGGCTGCCCAGGTTGCTCTGGCCCGCGCCAAGGCAGAACAGCAGCAGGACCGCAAGCGGCTGTGGCAAATCAATGCATCCCTCGAAGATCTGGAGAACAGGGCTCGCAACGCCCTCCTCAAAGGTCTTGAACCCCTCGCGAAAGAGGCAGCGGAAGCTATCGCACTTCTGGAAGACGAAAAGTCGGCGCTCGAAGAGGCGATCCGATCGTTCGACGGCGATCTTTCAAGCCTCACGGAAACCTTGCATCGCGCCCAGAGCCGTCTGCGCGCCCTCAAGCGCGGTGAACGCACCGTTGAAGTTCGCGACCAGATCCAGAAAGCACAGTCCTTTGGCTCCAGTACCGGCCAGTCGGCGCTCGCCCTTGCAGAAGGACAGCTGGAGGACATCCGCCGACGCCAGGAACGCGACCAATTGGCCGAACAGGAATTCAAGACCTTGTCGGCAGCGGATAACCCGAGTGCGGTTATCGAAAAACTGGGCGATGCCGGTTGCGGCGCGCCTGTCAAAACCAGAGCGGACGATGTGCTCGCCCGCCTGAAGTCCGACATTCCCCTTCTTCTGGAAGAAAGCAGCTAACACGAGGACAAGACCATGCAGGAACCCACAGTCAAACATTCCAACAACTGGACCATTTTTACCGCCGGCAGTTTCGCTGTAGCCGCTATCATGATGGCCCTGGGCATCTGGAACCTTGAAGCAAGCTTCTCCGCGAAAGGCTTCTACGCAATGGCCGCAATCATGCTGGTCCATACAGCGGTCACCCTGACCAAGACCATGCGTGATCGCGAAGAAGCCAACAAGTTCCATAACCGCCTGGAAGACGCAAAGACGGAAAAACTGCTGATGGACATCAGCAAGCCGGAACAAGTCTGATCCAGAAATAAAACCGGGCGGAGTTTCTAACCCTCCGTCCGGGTTTCAAAGATTGAAGGTTATGAAGCAGATTGACAGATAGCTGCTTCGAAGGAGGACCTCATGAGCGCGTCACTGATGACATCCAGACGTTTCGCACCGCTCTTCTGGACGCAGTTTTTCTCTGCATTCAACGACAATTTCCTGAAAAACGCCCTGGTGTTCCTGGTGTTGTTCCAGGTTGGTGGACACGGCGCAGACGGTGGCAACACCGGTGTTCTGATAACGTTGGCCGGGGCTGTCTTCATCGCGCCCTTCCTGTTTCTGTCCGCACTCGGGGGCGAACTCGCAGACAAGTTCGACAAGGCTCGGATTGCCCGGGCAACCAAGCTTGCAGAAATTGCAGGCGCAGGCCTGGCCGTGACAGGCATGGCCTTGTCCTCCCTCCCCATCCTCTTTGCCGCGCTATTCGTGTTTGGTGCCATGTCTGCCTTGTTCAGCCCGGTCAAATACGGGCTGCTCCCGGATCATCTGCCGGCTTCAAACCTGCCGCGCGCCAATGCCTGGATAGAAGCGGGAACTTTTCTGGCAATCCTGGGCGGCACGATTTCCGCCGGCCTTTTGTTCAGCACCGGTGCTCCCACCCTGATCTTTGCCCCAGTTATGATAGCCTTGGCTATCGCATGTTACGGGCTGAGCCGGCAAATTCCCTCCGCATCGGCAGCAGCCCCTCATCTGACGATTGACTGGAACCTTGCGACATCCACATGGTGCGTGGTGAGAGATCTGGCTGCCGATCGTCGTCTCTTCCTGGTAGCCATGATGAATGCCTGGTTCTGGCTCATCGGTGCCATGGTGCTCGCTGTTCTGCCGCTGATGGTCAAGACGTTCCTGGGCGGTGAAGAAATTGCCGTCACCTATTTCCTGACCGTCTTCGCCGTTTCGATCGGCATCGGGTCGGCAATTGCCGCCTGGCTTCTGGCTGGCCGTGTCGTCCTTTTGCCGGCTCCTGTCGGAACGCTTCTGCTGGCGCTCTTTTGCCTGGATGCGGCATTGACCCTGGCAGGCCTGCCAGCAACCGCAACAGCATCTGGCTTGCGCGAGTTCGTCACCCATGAGGGCGTAATCCGCCTCAGTGTCGATATGGCCGGCCTTGCCATTTCCGGTGCGTTGCTGGTTGTTCCCACCTTCACGGCACTCCAGACCTGGGCGAAACCGCAGGTGCGTGCCCGCCGGATAGCAGCGTCCAACGCCCTTGGCGCTGCCCTGATGACGGTTGGCGGACTGTTGCTGGCAGGAGCCCAGAAACTTGGATTTTCCGTTCCCGCAATTTTTCTGGCGCTGGCCGGGCTGAACCTTGTCGCAGCTATCGTGATGCTCAAGATCCTGCCGACCAACCCGATGCGCGATGCGATCTCAATCCTCTATCGCGCCATCTTCCGGATGGAAGTCAAAGGCCTGGAAAATCTGGAAAAAGCCGGCGAAGCCCCGATCCTGGCGCTGAACCACGTTAGTTTGCTGGACGCTGGCCTGGCTCTGACCCTGACCGACAAGAAGCCGTCCTTCGCCATCGACTATGACATTGCCAGGCGCTGGTGGGTAAAACCCTTCCTGCACCTTGCGAATGCCTTGCCGATCAACCCGTCAAAACCCATGGCCACCCGCGCACTGATCAAGGTGGTGAACTCCGGCGAACCGATGGTGATCTTCCCGGAAGGCCGGCTGACTGTCACCGGCAGCCTGATGAAGGTCTACGACGGTGCGGCCATGGTGGCCGACAAGACCGGGGCCATGATCGTCCCGATCCGCATCGACGGCCTCGAAAAAACGCCGTTCTCCTACCTGAACCCAAGCCAGATCCGCAAGCGTCTGTTCCCCAAAGTGAAGGTGACAATCATGGAACCTACCCGCCTGGACCTCGACGACGAACTGAGGGGACGTCAGCGGCGCGCTGCAGCCGGCGCCAAGCTGTACAGCGTCATGTCCGAACTGATGTTTGAAACCAGCCTGACGGAAGACGTGACGATCCTGGAGAAGGTAATCGCCACGGCAGAAGAATACGGCTACGGCAAGCTGGCGGTTGAGGATCCGGTGTCCGGAAAGCTGAATGCAGGCAAACTGCTGACAGGCGTCTCAGTGCTTGGCCGCAAACTGTTGCGGCACACCGGCGGAGAAGAAACCCTCGGCATCATGCTGCCGAATGCCAATGGTGCTGCCGTTACCGTTCTGGCGACCATGTCTGCCGGCAAGGTGCCCGCCATGATCAATTTCACCGCCGGTCAGGAAAACATTCTCGCGGCTTGCCGTGCTGCGGACGTTCGTACGCTGTTGTCTTCCCGCGCCTTCGTCAAGCAGGCTCGCCTGGAGCAACTGGCTTCAAACCTGGAAGACAACGTTCGCATCATCTGGCTGGAAGATCTGCGCTCTGAAATCGGCTTCATGGACAAGATCCGCGGCCTTCTGACCAAAAGCCGCCCCCTGGTACGCAGGCAGGCGGACGACACGGCAGTGATCCTGTTCACCTCCGGATCGGAGGGAACACCGAAAGGCGTTGTGCTGACACACAGGAACATCCTGTCCAATGCCACGCAGGCAGCCGCCAGGATCGATTTCACCCCGAACGACAAGGTGTTCAACGTCCTGCCGATGTTCCATTCCTTCGGCCTGACCGCGGGGACCATCCTGCCGCTGATATCCGGTGTCCCGGTCTATCTCTATCCCTCGCCCCTGCATTACCGGATCGTTCCGGAGCTGATCTACACCTCCAATGCGACGATCCTGTTCGGCACCGACACCTTTCTCAATGGTTATGCCCGTGTGGCCCATGCTTACGACTTCCGCTCCCTGCGCTACTGTTTTGCAGGCGCGGAGCCGGTGAAACCGTCAACCAGGCAGATCTATCAGGAACGCTTCGGCCTGCGTGTTCTGGAAGGATACGGCGTGACCGAGACCGCACCGGTCATCGCGCTCAACACGCCGATGTACAACCGTCCGGGCACGGTCGGCAAACTGATGCCTGGCATGAAGGCACGCCTTGAGCCCGTACCTGGTGTGGAAACCGGCGGCAGACTGCATGTGTCGGGACCGAACGTGATGGTCGGTTATCTGAAGGCCGAAAATCCCGGCGTCGTCGAACCACTTGTCGACGGCTGGCACGATACCGGCGACATTGTCGAGATCGACGACGACGGCTACATCATCATCAAGGGCCGCGCCAAGCGCTTCGCCAAGATTGCAGGCGAGATGGTGTCTCTGTCCGCCGTGGAAGCCCTGGCGGGCCAGATCTGGCCGAAGCATCTGTCCGCAGTTGCCGCCATCAAGGATGCCCGCAAGGGCGAGAAACTGGTGCTTGTGACGGAAAATCCGGATGCGGACCGCGCAGCCTTCGTTGAAGGCGCCAAAGCCCGAGGCGCACAGGACCTCATGATACCGGCAGAAGTCCGTGTGGTATCCAAGGTTCCTGTCCTGGGCTCCGGAAAGCTGGACTTCGCAGCGGTTGCAAAACTGGTCAAAGACGGATCTGAACTGGGCGAAGCCGCCTGACATTCCGCCCCGACCTGACGCAAGCCGGGTCGGGGTGAATACTGATCACCACACCTCTTTATCTTATCTAGAGAGATTTATCAGCATCGCCAACAAGACATCAGAAGAACATTTCCCGATTTAAACCGCCAGTAACGCAAGAATTGCCCTCCCGGCGAAACTAAACCTTAAGACGAATGATACAACCTGTGAACGCATACCCAACGCCAGACATTTCCGGAGCTTACGGATGCGTTTTAAAAAAGGATTTGCCGTAGCCTTATGCTTCGGTTTGCTCGCCTGCTCGGATAACGTTCCATCCGGAGACCCGCAGTCCGGTCTGAAGCGCGACATGCGCGGTTACAAGGCATCACCCGGCGTCCTCGTAGCGGAAGACGGGACACCTCATTGGATCCAGTCCGCGGTGACCGGGTACAAGGAAACGACCTTGGACACCGACCTTCCCGCGAAGGTGGTCATGCAGCAGCCCACTGCGTTCTGCCGCTTCCGCAAACCCAACCTCGGAGAATAAATCGGCAATGTGCATGTCGGCACAGGCAACATGCATGCGCCGATCTATACCTGGTCGAAAACGAAAATTCGGGAACGGGCACAAAAGCTGGCTGAAAACGCCCAAAAACCAGCCGACGACCCCAGAAAGATCCGTGTCGACACGATGGTACTCAGTGCAAAGGACGACAGTTTTCCTGTTGTCGATGTCGTGGTTACGGAAACCGAAAAGCCGGTCTACCTGATCCTGCAAAACGAATTCGGCAAGATCCTATGGAACATACATCTGGCACCTGGCGCCCGCATCTCGCATGTGGTGGCACTCGGTGTCGGCGATATCGCTTTCGCCAATCTTGATCCTGAAGTGCCTGTTGAAATGGCCGGTGCAAGAACCCTTCGTTCCTGCGGTGTTCAGCCCTGGCGAAAGATGCAAGATCACTGGCTTTTCGCAAGAAACGCCAAGGAAAATCCGAGCCTTCATGAAGAGCCAGTTGCCAAGAACAAGGCGGCTTATCGCAAGTACGACAGCTGGTTCAAGAGCGCCTTCGGCATAAGAAGCGAGCAAAATCTCGCGGGCGTGGAACGGTCAACTCATGTGCTCGTTGGGCCACTCCCGGAAAATCTTGATGACCGGATTCCCTTCCGTCCACTGGGGGGATCACTCGTCATCATGACGCCGGTTGAGAACATCGCAGTAGCTGGCAAGTCCGGCTACGAGGACAAGGCGATGGCGCAGATCAGGCCGCTGGTCGACAAGGCTCTCGGACGTGACAGCACCGCCAATTCCAATTCCGGTTCATAAGCAACAGGGAACAGTCTTGATGCGTATCCTTCAAATCGCCTGCGGAGTGATCTTTTTCGCAGTGACGCTCTACTACGGCTACATCATGTTCAGTGTTGCCAACGTCGCGAACACTGTCTTCGGCTTCAAGAACGATCCGCTAAAAGGACAGGCGACAGTCCACAACGCCAGGCATGGCTCAGGCGGTTCCCTGAAAGACGGCTACGTCGCCCTCACGGACTTCAAGAACCTCGATGCCGGACGGGTGGTCAATATCGTCATGCCCGTATCGGTGAAAGAGCTCTTGAAGGAAACAGGGGCTCCTGCTGACATGGACATGATCGAGGTCTTCATCTCCGGTCAGGCCCCCAGAATCGCGGAAGCCGAATGCAAGCTCCTAGTGAAGACAATTGCATCGAATTGCCGGGTAAAGCTGACAAAAGCCAAGCAATTCAAGGATGATCCGAAATTTGCCGAGATCAGGATGCAGCTTGAGTTCGTAGAGAAGCAAGTCCCCGGTGCATTCGAGACAGAGAAGCCTCTCAACTACCAGGAAGTGGACGCCGATCTGGTGGATAGTGCCGGAATCTATGCCGAAGCCTGGCTGAACGAATTCAAGAACCGACGGGCGAAACTCTATACCACTGCAGCCCGCGCCTGCGATCCCTTGCGGCGTCAGCACGGCAATTGTTCGGTGACTGAAATCAACGTTTTGGGACGATGGGAAAAACGCGAGGAATTCGTGGTCATACGCTCGAACGCAACCCTGTCATATCTGTGGCCCGAAAGGACCTGACCAGGGTTGCGTCTTCTGCAATGTGAGCTGCATCAGGCCGGGGCCATCACCTCGGCCTTTGCCTTCGCAACAGCAGCTATCAGCCGGTCCACATCTTCCGTCCGGGTTGACCAGTTCGAGACGCTGATGCGAAACCCCTGTCGTCCTTTCCAGGAGGCCTGACCGAACCAGGCTTCACCGGAAGCCTGAACATGGCCAGCGATGCGGGCACAGGCGTCTTCCGCCCCCGGCAGCGTCGCAAACACCTGGTTGAAATGCACCTCATGTGGCACTTCGAACCCGAGTGCTGCCAGATCCCCTGAAATGCGCCTTGCATGACTGTGAAAACGGCTCAGCATGTCCTCCAGGCCTTGCCGGCCGAGGGAAAGCAGCGCAGCCCAGGTCTCGGCTCCGCGCGCAGACCGGCTGAACTCAGGAGCGCGGTTGGCGGGGTTTGATACGGTCGCCGGCAGATAGGTGGCCCCGATTGCCATCGACGCCTGCATTTCCTGCGGATGGCGGCACAATGCCAAGCCTGAATCATATGGCGTGTTGAGTGTCTTGTGGCTGTCGACCACCCAGCTGTCTGCCTTCTCAAGTCCCTTGAGCGCCGTTGCCGTATCGCTGCAGGCCCTTGCCCACAACCCGAAAGCGCCGTCGACGTGAAGCCAGGCACCAGCGGCATTACACTTGTCGCCGAGTTCATCAAATGGATCGAAGGCTCCGCTGCAAACGTTTCCTGCCTGGCACAAAACGAGCGTGCGATCATCCAGTTCGGGTAGCCTGTCGATCCGCATCCGCCCTTGATCGTCCACTTCCACCCACTCGATCGATTTCGTGGCCAGGCCTGCCATCCGAAGGGATTTCAGCACGGTTGCATGAATTTCGGCGCTGGCGACAATCCGCAAGCCGGGAGCGCCAATCAGGCCCTCTCCTCTTTCGTGGCCCAGGCGCGACAACAGCGTGTCGCGCGCGGTGACCAGTAGCGCCATGTTCGACATGGTCGCACCGGTGGTGAAAGCGCCATCGGTACCTTCAGGCAGCCCCAGAAGCCTAACGATCCAGGACACCGCCGTTTCTTCCATCTTGATCACGGAAGGTCCCGTCAAACCGTCTGCAACCTGATCCCACGCGGAGAGCAAAGCCCGGGCCGCGGAGGCTGCAGGCAACGCGCCGCCAATGACATAACCGAAGTACCGACCTGCCGCCGTCGCAACAGTGCCCTCACCGCCCACGGTCTCGAGCAGATCAAGAATATCGCCAACGTCGGCGCCCTGCTCCGGCAAACCTGGATCGAGTTCGGCAAGACGAGACAAATTCGGCCCGACGCTCCGATCCGGCAATTGTTTCAGATAACGCACGCCGCGCGCCGCGCCGTTCGAAAAGGCTTCCGCTTGAAGGCCGAGAAGGCTATTTTCCATGTTCGAACCACCAATCTATATCGAAGAGTATCTATATAGATGAATATCAATATAGATGTAGAGTCAAGTTCATTGGCAATGGCGGCACTGGCGAGCCCTGTGCGGCTGCAGATCCTTTTGTGGCTGCTCGACCCTCGAGCCCACTTTCCCCGCCAGCGGGACGGAGACCTCGTGGATGACGGCGTGTGTGTCGGTTTCATCACCGACAAGGTGGGCCTCAGCCAACCGACCGTAAGCTCGCACATGAAAAAGATGTCGGAAGCAGGCCTGGTAACTGGAAAGCGGATCGGCAACTGGATGTTCTACAAACCCGACAGGACAAGGCTTGAAGACCTGGGGTTGAAGCTCACTTGCGCATCGCAAACGGATCCTGAAGCCTCAAATGCTGGCCAACTGGCCAGCGAAACCGTTTCCTGAACAACCGCGGCTTGAGCAAACTCATCCGGGCGGTTCTGCCGCATGTCACGGCTTGCAGCTGCAGGAAATCTCGGACTAGATCAGGAGTAACTCTTGATCGGAATCGATTGATAGTCCTTTGATCAACCCTGAAGTGTCGGGGTGGCTCGTTTCTGAACACCGCTTCGCGAAATTCTTTTGCCTATCAGACAGGAATGCAAACATGTCCACGCCCGCTTATGACGACCAGAATGTCTTTGCCAAAATCCTGCGCGGCGAACTGCCGAGCCACAAGGTTTACGAGGACGACAAAACACTGGTGATCATGGACATCATGCCTCGCGGCGATGGTCATGTTCTGGTGATCCCGAAAGCCCCTTCCCGCAACATTCTGGACATCGCGCCGGAAGATCTCAACGCGGTCATGGCAACAACGCAGACCATGGCCAGGGTGGTGATCAAGGCCTTTGATGCCGACGGCACGACCATCCAACAATTCTCAGAACCTGCCGGTGGCCAGGTGGTGTTCCACACCCACGTCCACGTCATTCCACGTTTCGAGGGCGTGTCGCTGAAACCGCACACCGGTGCGATGGCAGACAATGACGTGCTGGCAGCCCAAGCAGAAAAGATACGAGCCGCACTGGCCTGAGCCAGGCGAGCATCTTCAGCCATTCAGCAAACAACAGACAACGCCCGCCCGGCTTCAAACCGGGCGGGCGTTTTTCTCGATGCTCAATCAGCTATCGAACCACCAGCGGCTGCAGGCACGGGCACCGTCGAGCTCCCAGCTCGATGCCAGTTGCTCACCATGCTGAACATTGCTGCGGCGGGCATAAACGAAGTTGCGGAAGAACGGGATGATCGTGCCGCCGTCGTCATGCGCAAGCAGCGCCATTTCCCGGTACATCTCCGCCCGCCTGGTGTCGTCCAATTCGGCTTTCGCCATCAACAGCAGTTCGTTGAAACGCTCATTCTGCCAATGGCTCTCGTTCCAGGCGGCATCGGACTTGTAGGCCAGAGAATACATCACGTCCGGTGTCGGACGTGCGCCCCAGGCCACCACACAGAACGGTTTCATCAGCCAGACATCCGAGTAATAGCCGTCGTTCGGTTCACGCACGACCTTAATGTCGATGCCTGCCGCCTTGGCATGTTCGGCATAAAGCACGCAAAGATCGACCGCGCCGGAGTAGATGGATTCAGCAGAGGAGATGCTGATGGACAGTCCCTCGGCACCGGCCTTTTTCAGCAGCGATTTCGCCTGGTCCGGATCGTAGTCGTGTTGGGGAATGTCATCCGGCCAATAGGGCATGGCTGGCGAATGGTGGAAATCGTTTGCCTTTGTCGCTGCACCAAAGGCGATCTTCTCGATGATCTCGTCGCGGTTCATCGCGAGCTTGAGTGCGTTGCGAACATCCTTGTTGTCAAACGGAGGCGTGTCGCAGAACATCGGCATCGTGAGCGTCGAGGCAGACGGCACATTGTCGATCTCCAGGTTTGGATTGCGCGCAAGCAGACCCATCGTCTTCAGATCGATGAGCGAAACGGCATCCACGTCGCCAGTAACCAGAGCCGTCTGACGGGCGTTCGGATCGGTCAGGATGATCAGTTCCACGCCGTCGAAATGTGCACCGTCCAGATGCCAGCCGTCATGGCGCGTCAGAGAGAACCTGACACCGAAGTCACCGGTTTCGATCTTGTAGGGACCGGTTCCGTCGCCCGAAGCCCAGTCGATCGAGCCATCGTCGTTCGCCGGACAAATGGCCAGATGGTAATCGGTCATGAGCCACGGCAGATCCGCATTGCCCGAAGACAGTTTGAAAACGATCGTGTTGTCGCCGTCCTTAACTATATCAGCGACGTCAGTCAGCAGAGCCTTGGCCGCGGAGGTTGTGCTGTCGCCGCGGTGGTGGTTCATCGATGCAATGACGTCGTCGGCTGTCATCTTGCGACCGGAGTGGAAGGTAACGTTTTCGTTGAGCTTGAAAGTCCACTCCGTTGCGTCCGCATTCGCCGTCCATTCGGTGGCGATATCCGGCCCAAGAGACCCGTCTGGTTCGATCAGGGTAAGATAGCTGCGGTGAGTATGCGCCAGCACGATCATGGCGATGGTGAGATAGGTGCCCGGATCGTGGGTGTCTGATGTGTTGCCGTCATGAATGCCGACCTTGAAGGTTCCGCCCTGCTTTGGTTGCGCCTTGGCTTTCGTGGTCCAGAGCCCTGTTGCGGCGGAAGCTGCAACACCGGCAGCCATGGAATAATTCAGGAAATCACGGCGGGAAATGCGGCCAGATCTTGCGGCCTCGCCCAGCTTTTCCAGCATTTCCGTATCTTTGTACTTGTCCTTCATCGTCAGATTACCTCCAAGTTTACAGTCACCATCTGGCTTGCGCCCGGTTTCAATCGTTAACTCTAGGTCGGCTGCGTTTTATCCGATCATCCCCCATTCGAAGTTTAGTGCCGCAAAAACGACGTTTCGTTAGATAGTGCGCGGCAAAAGATTGTCCTGTCAGGATTGCGGATAGAAGAGAGGGTAACCGCAGACGGTGCTACGCATCGCTGAGAAGACGCCGCTTGTGACAAGATTTTACGCGACACCCGCCTGAACAGCAGCGTCTTCCTGCTCCCTGGCCATGTTCTGGTCTTCCTGCAGCACCTTGACCACCGACGGCCTTTCGGCGAACCGCTCGATGTAGGCGGTGAATTCTTCGAATTCCGGTACGATGCCGAACATTGTTCCCCACCGCAGCCCCATTCCCCACAGAACGTCGACAGCCGTCATCCGTTCTCCAAGAACGAAAGGTCCCTTTGCCAGCTGGGCACGCATGCTTTCCATGACGGTGTCAAAAGAACCATAGGCGGACATGGAATGCGGCGGTTCTTCACGCTTGAGTGCGCGGTCAATCAGTGCCGGCTCAAAACAGGATGCCATATGCACGAACCATCGCAGGTACGGTCCACGCAGTGGATCATCCAGCGAGGGTGTCAGTCCTTTTTCAGGAAACAGGTCGGCCAGATAGATATAGATCGCGACCTGTTCGGTAATGACTGCCTCGCCAACGCGCAATGCCGGAACTTTGCCAGCCGGGTTGACGGCAAGATATCGGGGTGTCCGGTTTTCACCCAGCTTCAGATTGAGCACATTCAACTTGTAAGGTGCGCCCAGCTCCTCCAGGAGAACACGTACGCCGGTGGCGCGTGTCTGAGGTGCATAAAAGAGTTCGACCTGATCCGCCATGTTCCTCTCCTTGACCGGGTGCAATCGCCGTACTCTTCAACCTAGCCTATCTGGCGGGCAAGTGAACACGGGAAATCGCTTGGTTTCAGGAAGCCATCGTGTCGAGGATCAGCCAACCGGAAACGAGAAAGACTTCTGCAGCAAGTACGCCAACAAACACACGTTGCCGGGCTGCAAAAAACGATGCGAAGCCGAAACCGGCGGCAGCCAGACGCAGCCAGAGCGGTGTTTCTGCCAGCACACCTTGCGGGAACAGGATCAGCTTGGAAATCACTCCGGCCACCAGCGCGGTTGCAACACAGCGCACCCAGATCAGCAGTTCGCCGTCTTCACGCAGCCGGCCACCGGCAAAGACACCCAGCCACCGCCAGACGTCAGTTGCAAACCAGCCGGCGATGATGATCATCACCAGTGGCCACCAGGTTTCGGATACCAATCCACCTGCCGTCGATCCCTCCATCACGACAGCCCCCTGCGCATGATCCTGGTTCCGAGGTAGGCAATCGTGCCGCCCACAAGGCCGGTCCAAAGCAGATCCAGTCCGGGCAGATAGGTGAAGAAGACCGGTCCGAGCAGCAGTCCTGCGACCATGGCCGCCCGGTCGGCATTGAGCCTTGCAGCCCCCCAGAGCGAGCACAGGAAATAGACAGGCGTCAGCAGGAACAAGGCACCTGCCACCATGCCCGGCATGCTTTCAACCAACAGGTAGGAGACACCGGTCATGCAGAAGACGAAGCTGGTCACCGCCGCGCCAAAACCAATGAAGAACGGCAGACGCCCTTCCCTCGGCATGTCCGGCAGGTGCTTCATCGCGAACACCCAGGCAGTCACCGCGACGAAATGAGACGCGATCAGCAATTGCCAGGTCTTTGTCTTGCCCGGCACCTTGACCAGCGGCATCAAGGCCATGGTCATCGGCATCAGGCGGACTGACGCAAGAGCGACGGCAATTCCGGCAGGAAGGATACCCATTCCGGAAGAAATCGCGCCGGTCAGAACCACGATGGAAGGCAGCGCCCAGACGAAACCGGTCATTGCCAGCGTCTCAAAGAGCGTCAGCCCTGTTTCACGGGCAAGCCCCGCATATCCGACAAACGCCGCGGTCAGAATAAACGCTGGAATAGACACCGCTGCCCTTGCTCCACGCGCCATCCAGACCCTGGCATGTTCCGGCGGGTTCTGGGATTCCTGTTCGATATCTGGCTGATCAGGAGCCGTCATCAAGCTGACTCATCTCTGGGCAGTTAGTAAGGTAGCCTTACCTTTTTGGAGATTTTCTGTCCAGAGTGCTTAATTGTGAACCGGTACGCCAGAGAGCCGAACCGGCTAGCCTACTCATCGTTAGTGCCAAAAAGACGCGACCGCCAGTCGACACAACCCATGACTGCATTTGCGCCACAATTGAAGACGATCAGGGTTAGATCATTTTTTGTTTCAGAGTGGCCTGAATGTTGCGCAAACTATTTTTCCTTCCGACATGCCTCTTCGTATTTCTGTTTTCCAACTCCCCGGGCATCGCTGACGTCTCGGACATTTCGTTCAGATGCGGCGGGCCGTTCGACCTCTGCGGCTATGTCGACAGAAAGTCGGGACAAACTCTGATCCCCTTCAAGTTTGAGGATGCACTACCTTTTAGCGAAGGACTGGCCGCAGTTAAGAGAGAAGGCAAATGGGGATATGTCGACAGCCTCGGCTCTATGGTTATCGAACCGCGCTTCGACCTTGCAGGCACTTTTTCATCCGGCCATGCGGAAGTCGTTATCGATAATCACGCAGGCGTCATTGACCGAAACGGAAAAGTCGTCGTCGAGACACAGTTCGCCCGAGCAATTCCGTTTACTGAAGACGTTGTTCTTGTGGCAGAAGGACAACGTCGCCTCGAAGACAGGTTCAGACTTGCCCCTTTAGACGAACTCAGCAGCATCTTCATCAAAAAACGATTGGGTCTGTATCGGATCGATCAGGGTTGGATTTCAAAGAAGCGATACAAAGTTGCCTATTTTGACGAGCTGAGCCGTGGCCTGATTTGGGCGTCTGAAGCTAAGGGTAAAGAGCCGCTCTTCGGCCTTCTGAGAGCTGATGGCTCGTGGCAAGTTACACCGCGGTACACAAGCGCGTATTGGCTCATTGACGACTTTGCAACGGTGCAAGGCATTCCTGATGAGGTCGAGCCAAAGTCACCTCAGACTGTGAAGAGAATGTCAGGTGCCGTTGATAGAAACGGCAAACTCGTCATTCCACTCAAGTTTGAAGGTCTCAGTTACTGGATGGGTGGGTATGGGCTTGCGCGCAAATATGACAACCTTTCACAACTGGGTTTGGTAACCCGACGCGGCGAGCTATTGACCGGCCGTTATTATGAAAATGTTGACCGACCAACCGATGGCCGCTGGCCGCGAGTTCTGGAAAATGGGCTTTGGCGCAGCGTTACGCCTGAAGGAGATCTGGTGCCTGATCAACGCAACGGTCACGTGCACATTTCTTGCCCCAAAGGACTTCAGGTAATCGAACTGAACGGGCTCTTCGCGATCCGCCATCTCAAGCTTGACACCTTGGTGAAGACGAAAGTTAGCGCTATAAACAAGCGGTTTTCTGACGACTTCTGCTTGTCGCCCTATTTGGTCTCAATCGGCGACAACCAGTATAAGTTTGTTACGCAAGACGGTCGAACACTGCCGTCCAAAGGCTGGTATGACAACGTTCTCTACGTCAACGAAGGATTGTCTGCGGTATTCTCCGCTGGAAAATGGGGTGTAATTGACGACGATGGACAATTTTTAGTTCCCCCGCTTTACGACAAGCTCCAAATACACAGACACAACAAAACTTGGTTCGTCGTTCGGTCTCAGACAGGTCCCCAAAAAGACCCGGTTGTCTTAAAGGTCGAGCAGAATGGAAGAGAATTCTGGATCGACACCCAAAACAAAGAAGTCGTAAAGCCCAGAGACCCAACCAAAGAAGAGAGCGAAGCAATCCTGGCCTGTGGCGGTATGCTGAAGCGCTTCGAAGAAAATGGGCTCTGGGGTATGATAGGCCCAAGCGGCAGAGTGATTATCGACCCGGATTATCGAGCGTTGACGTGTTTCAGGCGGGGCGTTGCTTGGGGAGCACTCAAACAGAAAAAACTCTGGTGCCCAATCGGTTCCGATGGTCGGCAGAAGGTTGCCCTTTCTTGCAGGAAATCTGTCGACGTTGTGGGGCGTACTGAAACTCGCCCTGAGGAACTGTCCCAAGATCCGCACGAAAACAGCGTTCTCTGGCTACGTGCATTGTTGGACTACGCTCAGGGAAAACGGCCAGAGCCGCCGGGCGTTCTAGGAATGACCTTCTAACACTCGAATTACCTCACACCGACCGCGTCAGCCCACCATCGATACGTATGTTCTGACCTGTGATATAGGCCGCCTCGTCGCTGGCCAGATAGGCGATCAGGCTTGAGATTTCGTCCGAGCGGCCGTAGCGGCCCATGGGGATTCGCGCCAGGCGATCTTCCTTCTCCGGCAGGCTGTCTATGAAACCGGGCAGGATATTGTTCATGCGCACGTTCTCGGCAGCGAACTTGTCGGCAAACAGCTTGGTGAAGCTGGCCAGCCCTGCCCGAAACACACCGGAAGTCGGAAACATCGGATCCGGCTCGAAGGTGGCGAATGTGGAGATATTGATCACCGTTCCACCACCTTGTGCAGCCATGATCGGGGCGACAAGGCGTGCCGGGCGAATGACATTCATCAGGTAGTAATCCATGCCGAGGTGCCAGTCCTCGTCGGAGATTTCCAGAATATCGCCTTTCGGGCCATGTCCGGACGAATTGACGAGAACATCGATCCGGCCAAGAGCGTCCACCGTCTTGCTGACAAAAGAGGTCAGGTCGTCTGCAACAAGATTGGATCCGGTGAACCCGACCCCGCCCAATTCCTCCGCGAGCGCTTCCCCCTTGCCGGAGGACGACAGAATTGCGACCCGGAACCCATCTGCAGCCAACCGTCTTGCTGCATCGGCTCCCATGCCGGAGCCGCCAGCGGTGATCATCGCAACCTTGTTATCGCTCATGTCCGTTCTCCCGAAAGTGTCTGCTTCATAGCTAGGCAAGCAGCCGGGCGGCGGCAAATGATTTTCCTGAATGGTTTCAATTCCAAACATGAATGAGAACAAGTCCAGTACGCCTGTTGGAGAACAAGCCCCGGAGTGTGTACCAACCCGGCCCGCTTCGCGCATTGCGCGTCGTCTGTGCAGGCGAAAAACAAAAAGGCCCCGAATCTCTTCGGGGCCTTTCCGATCTGATTGTGCAGGGCCTCAGTCGGCCAGCGGCACCTTGGGCACAAGGCTTTTCTTGGCCGGACCGCTCTTGCCTGCAGGCGGCTTCGTATCCTTGGCGGCCGCTGCCTTGGCAGCAGGCTTGCGCCGGCGCTTCGGCTTTGCCTTGGTTTCGGTCTTGGCCTTGGCTTTTGGCGGTGTCGCACGCTCCTCGATGCTTTCCAGAAGCAGACCCTTGCCGTCCTCGGACACGGTGACCTTGACCATTCCGCCTTTCTTCAACTTGCCGAAAAGCACCTCGTCGGCCAGAGGCCGCTTGATGTGCTCCTGGATGATCCGCCCAAGCGGGCGAGCCCCCATCTGGCTGTCATAGCCCTTGTCGGCAAGCCACTTGACGGCATCTTCCGTCAGTTCGAAGGTCACGCCGCGGTCAGCCAGCTGGACTTCCAGCTGCATGACGAACTTCTCGACCACCTTGTAGACGACCTCCATCGGCAGATTGCCGAACGGAATGATCGCATCGAGACGGTTGCGGAACTCCGGCGTGAACAGCTTGTTGATCGCTTCCGCGTCGTCGCCTTCCCGCTTCATGCGGTTGAAGCCAACCGGCATCTTGGCCATGTCCGCGGCACCGGCGTTGGTGGTCATGATCAGGATGACATTGCGGAAATCGACCTGCTTGCCGTTATGGTCGGTCAGCTTGCCATGGTCCATCACCTGCAACAGGATATTGAACAGGTCCGGATGGGCCTTTTCGATCTCGTCCAGCAGCAGCACGCAGTGCGGATGCTGGTCGACACCGTCGGTCAAGAGGCCACCCTGGTCGAAGCCGACATATCCCGGAGGTGCACCGATCAGGCGCGACACGGTGTGCCGCTCCATGTATTCGGACATGTCGAACCGGATCAGTTCAACACCCAGAGAAGATGCCAGCTGCCGAGCGACTTCCGTCTTGCCGACCCCTGTCGGGCCGGAGAACAGATAGCTGCCGATCGGCTTGTCAGGCTCACGCAGACCGGCACGCGCCAGCTTGATGGCAGACGCCAACGTCCCGATAGCTTCATCCTGTCCGTAGACAACCCGCTTCAGATCCTTGCCGAGGTTCTCCAGAATCTCCGCATCATCCTTGGAAACGGACTTCGGCGGGATCCTGGCCATGGTGGCAATCGTGTTCTCGATTTCCTTCACGCCAATGGTCTTGCGGCGGCGGGCTTCGGGAACAAGCATCTGCGAGGCACCGGTTTCATCCAGCACGTCGATCGCCTTGTCCGGCAGCTTGCGGTCGGAAATATATTTGGCCGACAGCTCCACTGCCACCTTGATGGCATCGTTGGTGTAACGAACCTTGTGGAAGTCCTCGAAGTAAGGCTTCAGGCCCTTCAGGATATCGATCGCGTCCGGGATCGACGGCTCGTTGACGTCGATCTTCTGGAAACGGCGAACCAGCGCCCGGTCCTTCTCGAAGAACTGGCGGTATTCCTTGTAGGTGGTCGAACCGATGCAGCGGATCGCTCCGGAAGCAAGCGCAGGTTTCAGGAGGTTGGACGCATCCATCGCCCCGCCAGAGGTTGCACCTGCGCCGATCACCGTATGGATTTCGTCGATGAACATCACCGCACCCGGGTAGTCCTCGATCTCCTTGACCACCTGCTTCAGCCGCTCCTCGAAATCGCCGCGATAGCGGGTACCCGCCAGCAGCGAGCCCATATCGAGCGAGAAGATGGTGGCATCCTTCAGGACATCCGGCACATCGCCATTGACGATGCGGTGCGCCAGCCCTTCCGCAATGGCGGTCTTGCCGACACCCGGGTCGCCGACGAAGAGCGGATTGTTCTTCGACCTGCGGCACAGGATCTGGATCGTGCGCGAAATTTCGCTGTCGCGCCCGATCAGCGGATCAATCTTGCCGTTGGTGGCCTTGGTGTTGAGATTGACACAGTAAGCTTCAAGAGCGTCCGTCTTCTGACTGGACTTCTTCTCGGTTTCAGCTCCGGGCATCACATCTTCTTCATCCGCCCCTTCGACTGGACGGGCCTCGGACATGCCGGGACGCTTGGCAATGCCGTGCGAGATATAATTGACCGCGTCGTAACGGGTCATGTCCTGATCCTGCAGGAAGTAGGCCGCATGGCTTTCGCGCTCGGCAAAGATCGCAACAAGCACGTTGGCACCGGTCACCTCTTCCCGGCCGGACGACTGGACGTGGATAACCGCCCGCTGAATCACGCGCTGGAAGCCCGCGGTAGGCTTGGAGTCCTCGTCACTGTCCGTGACAAGGTTGTCCAGCTCGGTTTCGATATATTCAACCAGATTGCGGCGGATCGTTTCCAGATCCACGTTGCAAGCCCGCATGACCGCAGCCGCGTCCTGGTCGTCCAGCAACGCCAGCAGAAGATGCTCCAGCGTTGCATACTCCTGCTGTCGCTCGTTGGCGAAGGCCAGAGCCTGGTGAAGTGCTTTTTCAAGACTGCGTGAGAAGGAAGGCACGTGCGTTTGTCCTCACTTTTTTTCCATGACGCATTGCAACGGATGCTGATGCTTGCGCGCGAAATCCATCACCTGGGTGACTTTCGTCTCCGCGACCTCGTAGGAATAAATCCCGCATTCCCCGACGCCGTGATGGTGAACATGCAGCATAATGCGGGTCGCCTCTTCGCGGTTTTTTTGGAAGAAGTTCTCCACAACGTGAATGACGAACTCCATCGGAGTGTAGTCATCGTTCAACAGCAGCACTCGATAGAGATTTGGCCGCTTGGTTACTGTTTTGGTACGGGTGACTGTAACCGTTCCGGCGTCGCCACCGTCATTGTCATAATCAGAGCCCGCCGACATTGCCGTTTCTTTTGCCTCTATCACTCCGGCCATCACCAAATTTCGAATCCTGAACACACTGCCCTGCGCAGCTGGTCCAGAGCTTTCCGCAGCACGGACTGCGCCGCGAATACGCATTCTCAGTGGTAATCCTGCCGCGCAAGCCGCGCTCGCGCAATGGTCGATTTCATCAACATAAAGGTCAACAGCGCATTTGTAGTCCCTGCGCTGCCGGTCAAGAGGAATGTAGGTTGCCCGTTAATGATTAAAAGGTGGCAAGAGAACGCATTTCGAAATCCGGCTGCAAATGGCAGGATGAACCTCGGCAAGCCTGTAAATCTGTGCATATACGAAAAAACCCGGCTCGTCGGAGCCGGGTTTGAAACTTCAAGCCGTCCTGCGACGGCTAAAAGGAAAACTTATTTCGCAAGCTTGCCCATCACACCTTCGTAAGGCTTGTAGGCGTCCTTGGACATGTCAGTGACCATTTCACCAATCTTTGTCATCTCGCCAACAAAACCTTCGTAAGCGGTTTTGACGTAGTCGGCCTGCGCTTCAAATGCCTTGTCGAGGGACTTGGAGGAAACGAGCTTCTCAACAGCTGCGGAACCTTCCTCGAAGGACTTTTTCTGATAGTCGGCCATTTCAGCGGCGATGGCCTGGAAACCCTTGCTGACGGAGCCGAAAGACGCCATGGCCATATCCATGTTGTCTTTGCTCATCTTCTGCATTTCATCAAAGTTGTTCATCATTTTTCTGCCCTTTTCCGGCGAACCGGTTTCCAATCCCAAGCATCGGCCTTATGGGGCGGCCCGGCGCGCGTATCGCGTTACCTAACGGGATTTTGTCGTAATGCACTGCACAATAAGTGTCAAGGCGATTTTGCATTGCAAAAACAACCATTACGCGAAATTGACAATCCTTCCATGGCGTAAGCTGTCAGACTTCCCTCTGAAAACAGATACCCCTGATCGAGACCGGCACCAGCAACCGGAAGCAGGAAACAACAGAGCCTCAGCAAGATTTCAGTCAGATTCTTGAATTTGACCAACTTCGGAACAACAGACACCGAAAATAAACGAACGCTTAACCAATAAAACAAATGGGAATAAGATTTAGATCTAAACAATTCTTAGCAAGTACGTAAAATACAACCTTAACCAACAATTAACTCTAACAAAAAACTATTTTTTAAAGTGCTTTTTCGATCATTCATTTACTCATTCGTAACCGTGATTCCATCAAATGACATGGAGAACGACGGGGCCGCGGCTTTGAATCGCAGGGGGTTAAGATCCGAACCGTGCCGCTCCAGATACGAACCACGTGACCCAGAATGGGATAGTAATTGTGTTTGGGATGCGTATTTTTCGCAAAGGACGGGCTCTCGCCCGCACCGCTAAGATCTTGACCCTCGGCCTGGTGCTCCTGGGGGTCCCGGCAACGGCGATGGCCAACCCGAAATATGCGGGGATCGTCGTTGATGCAAAAACCGGCAAGACACTTTACTCCTCCTCGGCTGACGCCTACCGGTACCCGGCATCGCTCACCAAGATTATGACGCTTTATCTTGTGTTCGAGGAACTGGAAGCCGGGCGACTATCGCTGGACTCCAACCTGAGCGTTTCCAGCTACGCTTCAGCACGTCCGCCCTCCAAGCTGGGCCTCAAGCCCGGCGGCACGATCAAAGTCAAGGACGCCATCCTCGCACTTGTTACCAAGTCTGCGAACGACGTCGCATCCGTGATCGCTGAAAACCTGGGTGGCTCTGAAAAGAAATTCGCCGAGCGCATGACCCGTACGGCGCGCCAGATCGGCATGTCGAAAACCACTTTCCGCAACCCGCACGGCCTGCCCGACAGCGGGCAGCGTACGACTGCCCGCGACATGGCGACGCTTGGGCGCGCAATTCAGGAACGGTTCCCGCAGTACTACGGCTACTTCAAAACCCGTGCCTACAAGTACAACGGACGCACCTATGGCAACCACAACAAGCTGCTGGGCCGCGTAAAGGGTGTAGACGGCATCAAGACCGGTTACATCCGGGCTTCCGGCTTCAACCTGGTGACTTCTGTGAACCGGGACGGGCGGCAGATTGTGGCCGTCGTGATGGGTGGCAAGACCGGCGCGTCACGCAACGCGCAGATGACAAAGCTCATCAACTCCTATCTGCCCAAGGCAAGCCGCGGCCCGAAAACGGCCCCGCTGATCGTTCAGAACACGTCTGAACCGACTTTCGTGGCAATTGCGCTGAAGAACCCGCCTCTTCCGAACAGCAAGCCGGGAAGCGAGCCCGTGCCTGCAACGGGTGAGCCGATGGTGCTGGCATTCACCGCACCGTCCAACCCTGGCGCCATTCCGACACCGGCTCCGGCCCCCCTTCCCGTGACTGCGTCCAATGCGCCAGTCATGGCTTCGGCCCAGGCCCCTGCTCCGGTTCCAGGCTTTGGCAACGACGTTCCGCTGCCGCCGAAACTGGTCAAGCAACGCTTTGACAGCACGTTTGCGGTCGCAACAGCTTTGCCGCCGATCCCGCCTTCAAGCCCGGATGAGCCGCTGAACACCAATTCGATTTCCCGGACTGCCCTGATCGAAGCTGCAAGAGCAGAAGTCGTGAAGTCGGACAACAGCCAGCGCGCTGTCGGCTCCGCGCAGTCGGTCAAGACCGTCTCCGTTCAGACGATCGCGGTCAACACGACGCCGGTTGAAACAGTTGCAGCGCCTGAAACCGCAGCTGCCGACAACAGCAGCGACGACGACAGCGTTACGGTTGCAACCAGCGACACCCGCGATGTCGAGCCGGGCTGGCAGGTCCAGATCGCCGCAACAGAATCCGAAGGCCAGGCAATCACGATGCTGAAGAACGCCAAGGCCAAGACCGGATCCGCCCTTCGTGGCCGGGTCCCTTACACCGAACCCGTCGACACCAACGGACAGACCCTCTACCGGGCCCGCTTCGTCGGCTTCGACACCAAAACAGCTGCGTGGAATGCCTGCAAAAGCTTGAAAAAGGCAAAATACGCTTGCTTCGCCATCTACCAGTAACCGCGTAACGGATGCCGTCAATGTCTTCTGAGAAGCGTGTCTTTAGCCTCGTTGATTTTCGCCGCGAGGAAACCGGAGCCTCCCTGGTCGGGATGGACCCGCATCATAAGCCTGCGGTGCGCGGCTCTAATTTCCGCGTCCCCGGCATCGGGCGTAAGCCCCAGGATCTGGTAGGCCTCCTCATCTGTCATGGGGCCAGAGCTCGCCGCTCTTCCCTGCCGCTCTGCTCCATTCGCCTGGAAGTGTTCACGCCAACCGGCAAGCCTGCGGTCGAGATAAGCTTCGACTAGCTTCTGGCTCTGACCGTCCTGGGCCGTTTCCTGCCAAAAGGCTTCCAGGTCCGTTTCGGTCAACTGATCCAGCTCGCGCCCCTGATAGGTGCCTGCCAGCACGATCCCGGTCATGTGACCGGAATCGTGATCGAGTTCCATCTCCACCATAGCGGTCCGCACGCGGGAACGTTGTCCGGAGGTTTTCTGAGGTTTGTAGCCTGACGAGAGCCAGTTCAGCCCGGACATCCCCAGCACCGACAAGCCAAGCCCGAACAACGGGATGGCAAACACGAACCGGCCCGTCAGCGCAAAGACCAGCGCCAACACCATCAGAAACGCTCCTCCGAAGAGGCGCAGTCCTCTGGCCAGATTTGCGGGATTGGCGTTCACGAACTTGTTGCCGAGCGTCAACAGGGCGGTCAGCAGTATCAAGCCGATAATCAAATAAATCATGTGGCGGTTGGTTCCCCGTTCGCCGGCCCGGGACCATCACATTGGGATGCCCCGGCCCTACTCCAGTCACGTGTCGAAAGTTGCCGAGTATGTAAACCTCCGGCACCGGCTACAGCAAGGAAGTGCAAGCCCGGCGCTTTCCGGGCTCTAGCGGGCCGATGGTAGCTGCTGCAGCAGAAGCGTTGCGCCCTTGCCGCCTTGCTTTTCCAGCTGCTGGAGTGCCGTCCGGCCTCCGCTGGCGAAAACGGCAACCGCTTTCAAAAGATCGGCCAGTTGCTGGGCAGACCCGGAATCAAACCGGCAAAAGGCGCCGTTGGTCAGTCTGGCCATCTCGCGAAACGCGCGCTCAGCGACGCCGTCACGCCCCTCCTGAAACAGGAACATCGGCACACCAAGCATGCCCAGCTGACCAGCCTTGTCACACAAGGCGTCCACGTCCTCCTCCATGCAATCGCCGACATAGACCAGCGCCGCAATTTTCTCGGTATCGGCAGCGGACAAGGCAGCCGAGAGTACCTTTCGGATCTGGGTACGCCCACCCTGACAGGAAATCCGGCTCATGGCCTGGGCAAGCTCAGTGCCGCTGGAAAACCAGCGGGACGCCCGGCATTCACCGAAACCGCGAAAATAGACAAGCTTGATGCTGAGGCCTGAAATCTTGCCGGCTTCCTGAAACATCTCCGCCTGGATCTGACAGGCCTGGTCCCAGGTCGGTTGACGGCTCATGGTAGCGTCCAGGGCAAACACCAACCGCCCGCCGCTGCCCGGTTGCGGTGAAATTTCCTTGGCCTTCTGAAGAAAGGCAGCGACATCGGATTCGGCTGAAGGCACGCGGGCGTCCTGCTTGACCATAGGGTCTACCGTGCCTTTGCCGGTCTTGACGTTCACGGCCGCCTCCTTCTGCCAATTGGTGACACTCAACTTGGGTCGGGGCAGCCGTTTTGGCAAGTCTCAAGCCGTCGGATGCGACATAGCGCAGCCGATCATGTTCTTATGCTGTCGCTGAAATCAGGCGTGTCTTTCCGGGCCGAGCCATCTGCAGGTATGCCTCCATGACGAGGACGTTAGGCACCCAGCACAGCCAGGCGATAAGTGGATAGGCGACATCAAAATCGACCCCTGCCGCCATACTGCTCCCCAGATAGACCCGCAATGTTACGGCAGCAAATGTAAGAGCTGCCGAACGCAGCATCCAGGCTCGGTGACGCGGGAATTGCCGCCTCAACGCGAAGGCGAACGCGATGCCGGTCGTCGCCAGCCACAAGACTGCGAGAATCGCAAAGCCTGTTGCAGCGAAGGAGCCTGCAGTCGTGTGAAAGGCCAGCTGAAGTCCCGCAATCCCCGAGATCAGGATCGACACGACGTACCCTCGCCCCAGCCAGCGATGCAGTTTCGGCCTGCTGGCTCGCAGCCTTGTCATGAATTGAAACGGCATCAACGCAAGTGCGATCGGTGCAACACCGATATGGGCGTAAAGCATCAGCGCATTTCCGTCGAGGTTATGCGCCACGAATTCCATTGAAGCAGATACCCCCAGCGCCAAAAACCTCAATGAGGCCACGGCGACCAGAGCGGCGCTCACGGCTGCCGTCCAAAAAGCGACGTTTGCTGTAAACCTAGAAACCATCGACATACCGATCCTCCAACCTAACTTGACAGTGTCAAGATAGAGCGAAACTTGACACTGTCAAGCGAATGGCCGATGAAGACCTCATGACAGTTACTCCTCCTCGTCGCAAAAGAGACGGCAGTCTTCGAAAAGCCCTGGTTGATGCAGGTGTGGCGCTTTTGCGAGAACGTGGTCCGGACAAGCTCTCGTTGCGTGAATGCGCTGCCAAGGCGGGTGTGTCACACGCTGCGCCCGGTTATCACTTCAAGAACATCACAGGTTTGTCGACGGCGATTGCAGGGCGCGGCTTCGCCCTGTTTTGCCAGGCGATGGAACAACGCCTCGATGCGTCTCCTCCTGCAGCAACAGAAAGACTGAGCGCGATCTGTCAGGGGTACCTGGATTTTGCCACCGGCCAACCGGAGCTGTTCCTGTTCATTTTTTCGGGACAGAAGTTCAATGAGGATGACGAGGAATTCGCGGTGCACGCCTCAAGGGCCTACGCCATCCTGCGCGAAACATGCGCACCGCTGATCCCTGAAGGGACCGATCCGGAAGAAATCGAGATACTCGTGTGGTCGCTGGTGCATGGCTATGCCCAGCTTGCCATGACACGAAAGAAGGAGAACCCGGGCCTAGGGCGCGGCTGGCCGGAACTCGGCACACTGGTCACGCATCTTCAGAAAGCCCTGCCGGATCCAGGCTGATATCAGCGGATCAAAGCAGGCAGAGTTCCGTAAGATCCCGCCGCATGTCCTCCGGCATGGCGTGTGCCGCGCCACCAGCCTTCAGGTCCGCCGGCGCGTCCTGCGCCTTCAGATATCGCCAGCCTTGAAACGGCCGCTTGGGCTGGTACTGCGTCAGGATCAGTCTCGGCTCCATCACCAGATCGCAGCGTTTGACGCCCGCCTGATCCGTAAACGGCCTGATGTCGATCAGGTGCTGACGCACCTGGATCTTGCCCTTGATCACCCAATAGAGAGACCCACCGTCCAGAAGCTCGTCCTTGCGGGTTGGCACCATGCGCGTCGTATGGATCGTTTCCGCCGGAAGTCCCGATTTGCGGGCGTTCTCCATACGAAAATCGATCCAGGCCTGAAGAGATTCGACGCTGTCCGCGCCGACGCACAGTTTTACCAGATGCAAGGTCATGCTTCTGACGTATCAGGCTTCCCGCCAAGGTCAAGATTGTGGCGAGAAACGGCGGTGGATTGTCCAATTTCACAGGCAGCTTCAGCTTGCGCCGATGGCAAGAACGGGGTTCTCTTTGCCCATGGAAGTATTTGTAACGGGTGGAACCGGCGAGATCGGTTCTGCCGTGGTAAAGCGGCTGGTTCAGGATGGTGCCAGGGTAATCGGTCTGGCCTGCTCTGACGCGTCCTCGGCAAAGCTGCGTGCGTCCGGTGCAAGCGCCTACCCGGGCGACCTGCGAGCACCGGAAAGCTGGGTATCACGGGCGGCCTCATGCGATGCCGTCATCCATCTTGGTGCAACTTTTTCCGAAGACATGGGCCGTGTTGACCGCCAGAGCATGCTTGCGCTGAAGCAGGCATCAAGGCACCGCAAGCAGCCGCTCAAGATTATTTACACCGGAGGCATCTGGCTCTTTCCCGCAACGGCAGGCGACAGCCTGTTGACCGAGAAAACCCAGTTCGCGCCCCTACCCGCGTTTCGCTTCATGACCGAGACGATCAGGACCCTGTCACACGGAACAGATCTCAATCTGACGGTCATTCATCCGGCCCTCGCCTGCGGCCAGACGACCGGTCCGATTGCCGAGATGACGGCCGCGCTGAAAGAAGGCAGGCCGTTTGAAACCCGCGCGACGTCGCAAACCAAATGGGCGCTTGTTGAAATCAACGACCTTGCCGCGCTTTACGCTCTTGCCCTCAAGAACGCACGGTTCCGGATGTCCCTGATCGCGAGCTGCATTCCCGGCATCTCAGTCGGTCATCTGGCATCTCACATTTCAGCCCGCCACGGACTGCCGCTGGAAATCGTGACAGTTCCGGCCCCTGAGGCAACCGAACCACTTACCGACTGGGCCGCCGGTTTTGCCTTGTCGCAGTCCGTCGACATCAGCCATGCCCAAAGGGCAACTGGCTGGCAACCGGAACATTCGACAATAGAGGACCTCGTGGTGTCCTTGTCAAAATAGACGATAACCTTGAGTTTTGAGCAGCTTAGCGCCCCGATTCCGGTATTGGACAAAGACTTTCTAAAGTTTTGAAGGTGTATGATCCGGACAAAAGCTCAATACAGGGTCCGGGCGTGTTACGTACACTCACATCGTTGCTGGTCTTTCTCGTTTCCGTTTTGCCACTTCAGGCGGAAAGCATCCCCGTTGGCATATTCAAGGTGGTAAACACAGAAGGGTTCGTTCAAAGCAACGGGGAGCGCATCGCGCTGGCAACCGACATGAACGAAGGCACGGCCCTAATCGAAAGGGATGCCACCAACCGTCTTGATGTCGAGATCAACGGCGCCAAACTCACCCTGTTTCCGCTGGAACAAGGCCTGGCCGCGCTGACCTGGGACGCCAATGGAACGTCCCTGCTTCATGGCATCGACATTCAGGCATTGTTCGGGAAAGACAATCCGGAAGATGTTCCGGCCTGGGGCGCGGAACTGGACTGGCCAGGATCCGGCACCGTTCAACTTGTACTGCTGCCTCTGGGTGAAAGAGCCTATACCGCATTCCTCATCAGCCATCCCGGCAACAGGACAGTGGTGCGGCAAATGGAATTCAGGCAGTCCTACGGGCCATCGGACAGACCCGAGATTTCGTTCTCAACCAGTTCTGCCGGAAACTGACACGCCCGAAGTTCGAGCGACGCCTTCTCAGCTCGGAGAATACCGAGCTCGCATAAAATGTCCGCTAAAACGACAAAAGGCGCAGCCTCACGCTGCGCCTTTGTTTTCCTTGCGTCCCGCTGGCTTATTTGGCGGCGGCGACGGCTTGTTGTGCACTTTCAACATCGTTGAACAGAAGTACCATCGTCAATGCGAGGCCCACTGCAGCGACAGTCCAGAGAGTGACGCTCCAACAAGATTTCTGCACGTTTTCGTCCATAAAAACCCTACATATTGTTGTGCGGCGCCGGGTCCCACCGACCTCAAATATGGCGCCATTGAGGCGAGGAGGTAAACGATCCATTACCATTTCGCAAGCGCAAAAAAAGAGCAGCTGATCCCGCATTTTTGCATTCCTCGTTTCGCATCAGAAAATTCAGCCACTTAGTCCTCTCGGTGCTGCCTGTTAGGGACCAGGAAAAAGTCTGGTAAGACAGACCATGGCCGGATTCGGCCACCGGAGAATCAAAAGGGATCAGGATGCACGCGCTCTCGAATATGGACCTGGCAGCAGCCGCCTGGTTTCTGTTTGCCTGGCTCGGTTTCAATTTGCTGATCGATGTCAGTCCGCTGCGTAAAAAGACATTGTCCAGCGCTATGGAAACCTACAGACGCGGCTGGATGCGTGCCATGAGCCTGCGGGAAGTCCGCATCATGGACACGTCTATCATGTCCGGTCTGCAACAAGGCACTGCGTTCTTCGCGTCAACGTCCCTACTGGCGATCGGCGGCGGCTTTGCGCTGCTGGATGCAACGGAACGCATCGTTCAGGTCGCCGGTGACCTGTCCATCCCGGTGGCCGACAGCCGCGCGCTCTGGGAAATCAAGGTGCTCGCCCTGATGCTGATCTTTGCCTATGGATTTTTCAAATTCGGCTGGGCATACCGGCTCTTCAATTATGCCAGCATCGTCATGGGCGCAGTCCCGCAACAAGGTCAGGCACCTGACGAAGTGATCGCGAAAATGGCTGCGCAGGCGGGGGAGCTGGGCGTTCTCGCAGGCCGCCATTTCAATCGCGGCCAGCGAGCGCTGTTCTTTTCGATCGGCTTCCTTGGGTGGTTCGCCGGGCCTTATGTATTTGCCGCAACCACCCTCGCCGTTCTCCTGGTCCTGCTACGTCGTCAGTTCGTTTCCAAGGCCAGAGCCGCCGTGCTCTTGGGGCAATATCCGAACTTGGGATCCGCGGACAAATCCGGCGAATACACCGATACGGGTTCATCAAACCCCTTCACCTGATAGCGGCCAAAAAGGCCCGACCGGCACCCCATGATATCGGCCAGGGCATCCGAGACCAGAAGCTGGCGCTGCAGATCCTTTGCAAGCTCTGCAATACGGGCCGCAAGATTGACCACTGGGCCGACGACCGTGAAGTCCAGCCGCGTTTCACTGCCGACATTGCCGTAGAAGACATCGCCCGCGTGAAGGGCAATTCCAACGCTCAGGTCAGGTGTGACCGAACAGGTTCGGGCCGTGTTGATCGCCTCGATCCGCGTCAGCGTTTCACGTGCTGCCATCAGCGCACGCACCGAGGCGTCCCTGGCTTCCTCTTCGGTTTCATACGGAAAGATCGCCATCACTTCATCGCCAATGAACTTCAGCACCTCGCCACCGTGGGCTTCGACAGCTGCTGTCATCGCTCCGAAATACTTGTTCAGAAACAATACGATCTTGTCCGCCGGAAGTGTGTTGGAAAGACGCGTGAACCCACGGATGTCGGCGAAGCTGACAACCGCCTTGATCCACTCGCCTTCTCCACGCCGCGTGGTGCCGTCCAGAACCTTCGATCCTGCCCGCGGGCCGACATAGGTGTCCAGAACGGTTTCTGCGGTGCGACGCAGTGTTTTTAATTCACACACGAGGGCAAGCGGCTGGATCAGCGATTCAAAAACGCCGATATGCGACCCTGAAAACCCGCCAGGTGTCTTGGTGGCGAAACTCGCAACCTTCACCGAGCCGTCGGAGAACCGCATGGGCAAAGCGATATAGTCGGTATAGCCTTCCTGGCGCAGCTCTGCGGTAATCGGAAATTCGTCGGCGACAGCCGGCTTCTTGCCGATTTCCACTCGAACGGCCTTCTGCGTTTCATGCACGCGCTTGATCGGACTTTTCTGGTACTCGTCCTGCGATTTGTTCTCCGCAGTGTGAAGACGCAATTCCGGTGCCTGGCCGTTGACCCAGATCGAGCTTTCCGCGCGCACGTTCGGATGCACCACCCAGATCCCTGTGGTGACACGATCGACCGGAACTTTTCCGGCGCGCAGACGTTTCGCCATCTCAGTGACGATTTCCAGCGTCCCCTTCAATTGGGGCGCATCGCTGTAGAGCCATTGTACGACGTCTGCCGCAACGATCGGCGCTTCGAGGACCATCAGCCCACGTCCTTTCAAATCCCTGATTGAGCCCAGTATATGGGAACACGCTCCGCACAGTAAAAGAGGTTCGATTTCAAAAGTCGCTGACAGTCGAAAGGGTTTTGCAAATTCATGGACCAGGGAAGAATTCCGTGCTCCTGCCAAGCATCCAGTAGACAGCCAGACCAACCCATTCCCGGTAGGCGATATCAAAGCGCCGCAGGCCTTTTGAAGCACCGTCGAAGCCGAGCGACTTGTCCTGCGGTCCACGCGTACGATAGTCGACCGGATATGCCGTCACCCCGGTCCAACCGGCCTTTTCAAACACTCCCATGGCGCGCGGCATGTGATAGGCCGAAGTGACAAGAAGCCACTGCTGTCCGGGCTGTGGTTGCACAATATCCTTTGCGTAGACTGCGTTTTGCCAGGTGTTCTGGGACTTGTCTTCCAGAATGACGCGATCGGCAGAGATGCCGAAATCTCGAAACAGTCGCGCAGCCCCTTCGGCTTCTGTTGCCTGGTCCGACACGATCATGCCCTGCCCACCGGTGTGGATGATCTTCGCCTCCGGCAGCGCTTTGGCCAGCCGCGCAGTGATGGTGATGCGCTCGGCGGACATTGTCAGGGCGGTGTCGCCCCGCACGCCGGTCACCACCGTGTCCACGGCACCACCCAGAACGATGATCCCGTCATAATTCTCCAAAGTGCCGGGACGCTGAAAACGGTCCTCGAGGGGCACAATCAACCAGTTGGCTGCCGGTGAGAAAGCGCAAACCACCAATCCAAGAAAACCGGCAAAAGTCAGAAACCGTCCACTGCGCCGCCACTTTGACGTAAGGCTGAGCACCAATCCCAAAGCCATCAGAACAACGAGAAAATTGGATGGCAGGATCAGAAATCCGCCGATCTTGGATAGGTAAACATACATCTGAAAAATCCGAATCGTTGCGGGCCCGATGCGTGACAAAGATACGGTGAAACCGACAATATTGAGACTTGAAGCTGAAGTGAGCACACATCCTGACAGCTTTGAGCCAAAATGGTTTTCACGGTCTTGGTCCGGATTTTCCAGTCGTTCTCCCGATCGACAATTTCGACAATATTCGAGAAACAGACGTCCGCCCACGCATTGTCACAAATCTCCAGGTTGCATCATTATTGTCTCTTTATTTCAACGATTTAATTGATTCGAAAGAAAATTCACCCAACGTTAGATTGCAACCCTAGGAGGATCGATCATGAGCCTGCCGGCGGAGGGGTTCATCGCACTGGTAGCCAACCGCATCGGTGAAAAGATCAATTCCGATTACAAGTCTGCCCTGCATCTTGAACAGATCCCTAGGCCTTTGCTCGCAGACGTCCTGGCTGACCTGAAACGACGGATCGGCGGCCAGTTCAGTGTCGAATATGAAGACGACAAGGTCTTGATCCTCAAGAACGCCCGCTGCCCGTTCGGAGATCGCGTCAAGGACCGCCCGTCCCTCTGCATGATGACGACAAACGTCTTCGGAAGAATTGCTGCAGATTGCCATGGCTACGCCAGGGTCCAGATCGACAGGTCAATTGCCCGCGGTGATACTGACTGTCGTGTTGTCGTCCATCTGGCTCCGACCGTAGAGAACGACGTCAACGGCAAAGAATTCTACAGGGTTCGATAGCCGTGCCCAGGTCCACTGCCATCATATCGGCCCTTGTGCAGACCATGCCCCAGCCTATTCTGCTGCTGGACGATTATGGCCGTGTGGTTCTCGCAAATAAGGCAGCCAAATCTCTTGCCGGAATTGGCGTGGGTGAACAACTTTCGGACAAGGTCAGGGATACAGCGCAGGTGGATGACTACCTGTCGATGTGCAGGTCTTCAACCACTCCCGTTCCGGTGCGCCTGAAACTTCTGTCCGGATATGAAAGCGTTGCCTTTGGCCACAGATTGTCTGTGCCGGGCACCGGAATGGAATTGATGGAGCCGTTCTTGTCCGCTTCGACGAGAACATGAACCTTTCCAGCAAGTTTGCCGCGCTCAACGCCGATATTTCGTCGCTCAACAACAAGATCTTGCATTTCGGCCAGGAGCGGACCGAACTTGAAAACCTGGCACTCACGGATCCGCTTACCGGTATCGCCAACCGCCGCGGGTTCGACCAGGAACTGGACAAGGAATACAACCGATCTGCTCGCTATGACCACGACTTCTGCATCTCCCTGATCGACCTGGACCATTTCAAGTCGATCAACGATGCCCATGGCCACCAGCTTGGAGATGAAATCCTCGTTCATTTTGCGCAAAGGTGTCTGGAACATCTTCGCCAGACGGATGTCGTTTGCCGTGTGGGTGGTGAAGAATTCGCGCTGATCCTGCCGGAAACAAATCTGGAGCAAGCAACGATTGTCGTCAGCCGCATGCTTGATCTGTTGAACGCGACACCAATGTTCGCGCGCGGCAAGAGATACGCCTATACCGCAAGCGCGGGCCTGGCGGAAAAAAGGTCAGAAGACACCCCTTCCTCGCTTTATGAACGGGCTGACAGAAATCTTTATTTGGCAAAGGAAACCGGCAGAGCCCGCCTCATCGCCGGGGAGGCCGTCCCCACGGCAGCGGCCATCGAGACCGGAAAATCCGGCGAATGCCGGAAGTCAGGGCGCATCTGCCTCACTATTTTTAACAATGTGGACGCCGATGCCTCCGCGGGGCCTGACTGACCGCTGATTACGGGTCCTGTAACGCGCCTGTCACATTTTACCGACATCTTCCTGCTCAAACCGTTGAAAACGGCGACTTTGGGGCTGTTTTCACCGCACCAATTCGCCATTAGCGGGCACTGGTGATTTTGACAAAGGGTTTATCCGTGATCGGAGTCACAGGGCTGGCACGCTTTCTGAGTCATCTTGGCGACATCGAAATGAAGGATCAATGAGGGTTAGCCAGATGACACTCTATATGAAACTAGGCGGTCGCACGGCGATCATGCGGGCAATGCCTCGCCTCAAAGCGAGACTGGAACAGGACCCGTGTTTCGACGTGACCAGCTTTCTGCCGGAATTCGAACACTCGGACGATCTGACCGAGTTCCTGATCTTCCTTGCCGGTGGAGCGCCATTTTACGACGGCAAGCCCGTCTGTGAACTGCTGGCGCCGATCTGCACCTGCAACAACATCTACGAACGCTTCGTGGATCACCTTGTCGCAGTCATCTTCGACGGCGCCCCTGCCCCCGGAGACGAAGAGCACCTGCGTGAGCTCATGTCCCGACTTCGGCCGCATGTGCTCAACCCCAAGCCGGTTGCACCGGTAATGGTCTATTCCGTCGAACCCGAACCGATCTGCCTCTGATCGGTTCGGATAGAAAAAACGCCGGCATTTGCCGGCGTTTCTACGTTTGCAGTCAGGTCAGTCGGGATCAACCCAGTTCGTCCACGCTCGTGACGATCTTGCCGACCAGACCGTAGTCGATACCCTCTTCCGGGCTCATCCAGTAGTCGCGATCGGTGTCTTTTTCGATCCGTTCGATCGGCTGGCCTGTCGCCGCCGCGAAGATCTTGTTCAGTCGATCGCGCATCTTGATGATTTCCTTGGCCTGGATCTCGATATCCGTAGCCATGCCGCCGGCACCACCGGACGGTTGATGAAGCAGGAAGCGAGTGTTCGGCGTGCAGAAACGCTTGTCCTTGGGAACCGACACGTAGATCAGCGCACCGGCGCTGGCCACCCAGCCCATGCCGAGGATACGGACCTCGGGTGCAATGAACTTGATGGTGTCGTGAATCATGTCACCGGATTCGACATGACCGCCCGGAGACGAAACAATGACCGTGATCGGGTCGTTGGAAACCTGCGCCAGCGCCAGAAGCCGGGCGCACACGTCGCGGGCCATGTCCTGTGTCACCGGACCGGTGATCAGAACTGTGCGCGCTTCGAACAGATGCTTGTCGACCTGGATCGACGGCTGGCTCTTGGGCTTATCCTCGTCTTCATCGTCGAGGCGTGCAGGCACCGTGGTCGAATAGTTTTTCATGCGCAGGATTAAGCTCCCTTTGCTGTTGGGCCGGCCTGGCCGGCATTTTCGATGGGCTGACGGAATGTTTCGCCGCCCCGCGTTGGTCCATGTGTAAGCGAAGTCAGTTGCACTCGCAAATCATCAGACCCTGATTAGCGTGAAAAGAGTTATCAGATCGGCAACAGGTGACATTGCCCTTTCTCAATCACCCGGTCCTGTCGTCTCGCCGAAGCGCTTTTCCTGTCGCCCGACAAGCAAATACCAAACCAGCATGGCTGCGAAAGGCAGGGACGGCCAGACGAACCACAATGTGGACAAGCCAGAAGTCAGCAGGTTGATCATGAAAAACAGGCCGATCATGAAAACGCAGCTTCGCACCCGCTTTGGCTGAGCCCTCAACCAACGGCGCGCCTGTTCAAACCCGGAGGCGACCGCCTGGGTGTCCCGTTCCCATTCCGGTCTTGGAATTTCGGTCTGGCGTCGCTCTGCAGTTCCGTTCGTCTCCTGCCCGGACCGTTTTTCCTCCGGCGCATTGCGACCGCCAATACGCACGCAATAGGTTTCAACGGGATCGGTAACGTTCTTGACGTGCTGAGGGCCTAGCGGCTCAAAGCCCAGCGCCATCTTGGTCTTGACCTGGTCATAGACCGATTGGGAGAGCATGATCCCGCCCCTCGGTGCGATTTCCTGCAAACGGGCAGCAACATTCACACCGTCGCCGTAGATATCCTCGCCCTCGACCATGATGTCGCCGAGATTGATACCGATGCGAAACTCCATCCTGTTCAGGTCCGGAAGGTCCGCATTGCGAACGGAAAGCTCGTTCTGAATGTCGACGGCGCATTGAACGGCATCCATCACCGAGGCGAACTCGATGATGACAGCATCACCCCATGTGTTGACGATACGTCCATTGTGACGCTCGGTCAGCGCAGACATCACCAACCGATAGGCCTTGAGCCGGTCCAGCGTTCCGTCTTCATCCCGCTCCATGAGCTTGGAATATTGCGCAACGTCTGCGCACATAACTGCCGCCAGACGCCGCTTGACCCGTTGCATGCTCTTACCCCGCTTGCTCCCGCTTAGGAATGGGAAGGCAAACCGGAAATTGCAAGGGAAAATCCACCGAATTCGCCACCCAGCCCGAAGTTCGGCCAACCCGGAAAAGCACTGTCAGATGTCTCCGGCGAGTTTGCGCAGTGCTGCCAGGGCATCATCGGCGCGCTCTTCGGGCACAAAAACATGATCGTGAAAATAGGCTGCGACCACATTTGCCGAAATACCCTCAGCGGCCAATGCAGCCGAGATCGACGCCGTCAGACCCACGGCTTCAAGTGAGGAGTGCACCGTCAGGGTTATCCGGCGAAACCATTCGGCCTCGGCCAAACCCAGTTCGCGCGCACGCTCCACCGGCAGGATGGCTGTCAGGCCTTCCGTTTCCGCAAAAAGCCCGATCGGGTCGTATTCCGCTAGGTCCGTCATGGATTTCGAAGCGAAGGTGCAGAATACATAGGGCTCCGGATCCAGCATCGGACGCATCTGGGAGATCAAGGTGGCAAGGTCGGTTTCACCGGTCATTCGGATAATCCAATCAAAGAAGTTTGCGCATCAGCGGCCGCCGCGGGCTTCTGCGTGCGATTTCGACAAAACCGGCTCTACGGAAGACGTCTGCTATACCCACGAAGCCTTCTCCCCATTGAAGGGGCTTTTCCGATTCCATTGGACAAGCATCCAGTTGATGCGCTCCTTGCGCTTTGGCGTGGTCGATGCCTGCATCGAGCAACACGGACATCAACCCGGTTTTGCGATGTCCGTTTCTGATAAAGAAACAGGTGACGGCATATGTCGCCGCCAGCGCTTGTTCGCTGTCATCCGGCAGCGGCTGGGTGGTTTTTCCAAGCTGAAAACGCAGATACTGCATGCGTGGACCCAGTGCGATCCAGCCCACGGCCAGATCACCGCGATAGGCCAGAAGCCCTGGCACCGGACCCGCGTCCACTTTCTGCTGGAATGCATCGCGCCGTTCATCACGGGTCATCGCTTTCCAGTCTCTGCCCCGCAAGAACGGCCACATGCACCAGCAACCGCCAGACGCCCCCCTCTCCGGTCCGAACAGATCCACCAGATCTGCCCAGCGCTCCGGGGTTGCAAGCTGAATGTGGACGGGATCGTTATGTGTCATATCCACTCCTCCGGATTGCAAAGTTGCACGGAAAGAACGGGGACGGCAATCCCGGTGAAAGTGTCTGTTCCACAAAAGCAAAACGCCGCACAACAGGCGGCGTTTCGGATTTTCCTTCTTCGCTCAAGCCTCGTTGGGCTCTCAAGACAACGGGCTGCGTGAAAGCTCCAATTCAGGCAGCGGCTTCCAGCCCGGCAATGTCGATCTTCCTCATCTTCATCAGGGCAGCACTGACACGGCCAGCCCGTTCCGGATTGCTAGCATGCATCAGCCGAGGCAACGCCTTCGGTACGATCTGCCAGTGAACACCGTAGCGGTCTTTCAACCAGCCGCACTGCCCTTCTTCCCCGCCATCGGCAAGGAGCGCCTGCCAAAGCCTGTCCGTTTCCGCCTGATCTTCCGTCAGTATGGAAATCGAGGTCAGATAACTTGGCTGCATATCCGGGTTGCCGTTCAGTATCATGAAAGGTGAGCCCGCCAGGGTGAACTCGGCAACAAGCACAGGTCCATTCGGATCCGGCCGGAAGACCGAACCCATCACACTATCCGGCAATAGGGACGTATAGTATTTGGCGGCTTCTTCGCCCTTCTCACTGAAGAACAGGCAAGTGCGTACCTTGGCGGAAAACGCAGGAGTTGTTTGCAAGCCCTCAATGGCAATCGACCTAGCAAGCTCATCAAGCTGAGTGGAAGCGGCCTTCCAGCCTTCCTCAAAACCCATTTCCAGGTGCTTTTTCCTGTCTGCTTCCGAAGTGTGGCGAGCCCCCCATGTGAAGCGCGTACCAACACCCGG
>MRWG01000460.1_pt1 | contig 48521 bp, 42 predicted proteins | sample 1013341 | NCBI WGS metagenome assembly MRWG01 (sample SAMN06117577, study PRJNA244670) | biofilm metagenome | biome: Water; feature: Cathode Biofilm; material: Biofilm; isolation source: microbial consortium enriched at the cathode of a solar microbial fuel cell | place: USA: District of Columbia ... | reverse complement strand
CGTTTGAAGCACATGAGCGACTCCATCATGACGCGGTCGCCGTCGATCCAGCCATTCTGGGCGGCGGCCTTGATCTGGGCGTATTCGCCCGAGACCTGGTAGGCGATGGTCGGCACACCGAAGGCGGAGCTGACGCGTTGCACAATGTCCAGATACGGAAGGCCGGGCTTGACCATGACCATGTCGGCGCCTTCGGCCAGATCGAGCGCGACCTCGCGCAGGGCTTCGTCTGAATTGGCCGGGTCTTGCTGATAGGTTTTCTTGTCGCCCTTCAGCGCGGCGGCTGAGCCGATGGCGTCGCGATAGGGGCCGTAAAAGCCGCTGGCATATTTGGCGGCATAGGCGAGGATCATCTGGTTGGTGAAGCCTTCTTCCTCAAATGCCGAACGGATCGCGCCGATGCGGCCATCCATCATGTCTGACGGGGCGACGATATCGGCGCCCGCGCCGACATGGACCAGCGCCTGCTGAACCAGTTTTTCCGTGGTCGCATCATTCGGGATGGTACCGTCCTCGTCCAGCAGGCCGTCATGCCCGTGGCTGGTATAGGCGTCGAGCGCCACATCCGTGATCAGGCCGACTTCGGGCGCAGCATCCTTCATCGCCTTCAGGGCGCGCGGCACGAGCCCGTCCGGGTCCAGCGCGCCGGAGCCGGTCTCGTCCTTGCCGTCTGCGCCAATATAGGGAAACAGCGCGATGGCCGGAATGCCAAGCTCTCGCGCGCGAATGGCGGCCTTGGCGGCGTCCTTGACGCTCAGCCGATCAATGCCGGGCAAGGAGCCGACGGGCATGCGATCTTCGCCATCATGGACGAAGACGGCCCAGATCAAATCAGCGGGCGTCAGCACGTTTTCGCCAGCGAGCGAACGGATCCATGGGGCCTGGCGCAAGCGGCGCATGCGGGTGGCGGGGAAGGCTTGGGGGAATTGGGTCATGTGAGCCTCATTGGTCCAAAATCCGGATGGCTACAACCAGCCAATTTTACGCACCATGAAACAGCGTTTGGAAACGTCGAGTTCTTCGGCCTGGATACGTTCCAGTTCCAGCATCCACTCGGCCATATCACTGCGTCTGATCTCGCGAAAGCCATGCTTGGCGTAGAACGGCGCGTTCCAGGGCAGGTCGCGGAAAGTGGACAGCGCAACGCGGCGCAGCTTGCGACGCTTCGCTTCGTCGATCACACGGGTCAGCAGAGCCGCGCCAATGCCGCGCTGGCCCTGATCCGGATGGACGCTGATCTGGTCAAGATAGAGCATGCCGCCGCGCAGGGAGACCAGCGCGAATCCTACCGGCGCGCCGGTGTCCAGCCGCGCGGTGAACAGGTCGCCATTCTCTGCAGCGCTGGCAAGGATGTCGATGGGTACATGGTCTTTCAGGGCTTCTGCGGACAATAGGCCGGTTGGAGCAAACAGGGCGCTGGCGGCGCGGTCCACTTCGGCCAACACGCCGACTTCTGACGCGTCCGCATCATCGATTCCATAGCGTGTGCTGGCGTGTTGCATTGACATTGCGCGCTGCCCATTCAATTCCCGTGGAAACCTCTTACGCCAAAAAACGGGGAATTAACAATGAGTGCTTTGTTTTCCGACGAACAATTGATGATCCGGGACATGGCTCGCAAATTTGCCGAGGAGCAATTGCTGCCGCATTCGGAAGCATGGGACCGAGACAGCCACTTCCCGGTCGATGTTATCAAGCAGGCGGCCGAGCTTGGCTTTGCGGGCATTTATGTCTCTGAAGAAGTTGGCGGCAGCGCTCTGACGCGCACCGATGCGGCCATGATCTTCGAGCAGTTGTCCTATGGGGATGTCTCTACGGCGGCATTCATTTCCATTCACAATATGGCCAGTTGGATGATCGACACGTTCGGATCGGACGCGCAGCGCCAGGCGTGGGTGCCGCGGCTGACGCGTATGGAGTTGATCGCATCATATTGCCTGACCGAACCCGGTGCGGGATCGGATGCTGCCAGCCTGAAGACGCGCGCAGTGAAGGATGGCGATGATTATGTCATCTCCGGCACGAAACAATTCATCTCCGGCGCGGGCACGTCTGACGTTTACGTCTTGATGGCGCGCACTTCCGACGACGGCGCCAAGGGCGTGTCGGCCTTCATTATCGAGAAGGACACGCCGGGGCTGAGCTTTGGGGCGAATGAGCGCAAGATGGGCTGGAAGAGCCAGCCCACGCGGCAGGTGATGCTGGACGGCGTTCGCGTGCCGGCGGCAAACCGAATTGGCGAGGAAGGTCACGGCTTCCGATTTGCGATGGCAGGGCTGGATGGCGGGCGGCTGAATATTGCGGCGTGTGCCCTCGGCGGTGCGCAACTCGCGCTCGACAAGGCGGTGGCCTACGCGAAAGAGCGCGAACAGTTCGGCAAGGCGATTGCGACCTTCCAGAACACGGCGTTCAAGCTGGCGGATATGGAAACCGAGCTTCAGGCCGCAAGGGTCATGCTGTACGAGGCGGCCGGACGACTGGACGGCAAGTCGCCGGACGCGACACGTTGGTGCGCGATGGCCAAGCGCTTTGTCACGGATACTGCGTTCAAGGTTGCGAACGACGCCCTGCAGATACACGGCGGATACGGCTACCTCGCCGATTATGGTGTTGAACGGATCGTGCGCGATTTGCGCGTGCACCAGATTCTGGAGGGTACGAACGAGATCATGCGCGTCATCATCTCGCGGGACATGCTCAAGGATTAGGCCTTTCGGGCAATTTCTCAAACATTACCGATATTTATAGCGTTTTCGCGGGTGCGGGGAAGGTTTTCATGCCGTCCGTATCTGGACAAGCGGCGGTGGCTGCGCTGTTCTTTCATTCTGGTAGAGTGCAAGAGAAGGAGGACTGGCGATGCGTATGGTCCGTAAGCTGTCGATTGTGGCCGGATTCGCTGTGCTGGGCGCGTGCGCCAGTGCGCCGCCCAATCTGAATGACAATCAAATCGTCCGGGGTGAGCGCGTCGGCGAGGTCGAGTTGGGTATGAGCCTGATCGAACTGTTCGCCGTGATGGGTACGCCGCGCCACACAACGCCGATCGAAGGCACGCGGGCAACGACTTACACCTACGATGGACTCATCATCGCAGCGGATGAAAATGTCTATTGGATCATCGCGCGTGACCCGCGGTATCGCACGGATATCGGTGTGGGGACCGGCGCGGAGCAAATCCTGGCGCGTGGGGCCTATGGCAAGCCGAAATGCGTGGTCACCAAGGGCGATGAGACGCTGTACGACTATAGCGACATCTATTTCGGCGTCGACAACAAGAGCGGCAAGGTCACCAAGGTCGGCATCATGCGCGATACCCAGACTTGTGACGGGTAAGGTGGCACATTGAGCCCTGACGGGCTGTCAGCCCGGAAAGCGATTGAACCTCAATCCGATATGCGGCACCGTGCGGCTGTGGTTCAGCTGATCGGAAGAGGTGCGCTTGTGCGGGGATTGAAGAGTCTGGTTTTGGCGATGGTGGCGACGCTCGTCCTTCCACTGGCGTGGGCGCAGTCTGGGAATTGGGCCGAGGAAACCGGATCGCTTGTTCACAAGGAGGGATTTGTTGACCTCTACCTGGATGCGGATGGCGGGCGCGTTCTGGTCGCGCTGCCTGCGCCGGACGCGGAGGGCGTTGCCCTGCGCGCGATCCAGGCGACGGGGCTGACGGCGGGACTCGGGTCCAATCCGATCGGGCTGGACCGGGGCCGCGCCAATGCCGGTGAGATCGTGGCCTTCCGCAAGGTAGGCGACAAGGTCATCGCGGAGATCGAGAACTGGACCTATCGCGCCAGCGCCGACAATCCGCTGGAGCGCAAAGCCGTGCGGGATTCCTTTGCGCGCAGCTTTGTCTGGTCGGGTGAAATTCTCGGCACCGGACCGGAGGGCGAATTGTTGGTGGACCTGTCGTCCTATCTGACGCGCGACACGATGGATGTGCGCGCGCGGCTGAAACAGCATCCCAAGGGCGGCGCGTTCCAGATATCGAAGGACTTGTCCATGCCGGACGTTTCGGCGGCGCTGGCCTTTCCGGACAATGTCGAGTTTGACGCCTTTCTGACGCTGAGCAGTGACGAACCGAAAGCGGAAGTCTGGGCCACGGCAGCCGATGCGCGCTCTGTGACGCTGGTGCAGCACACATCGCTCGTGCGCTTGCCGGATGACGGCTACACGCCCCGCATGTTCGATCCACGCAGCGGTGCGATTGACGTCGGCTACTATGATTTTTCCGCGCCCCTGAGCGGACAGGTCGGGCAGTCCTTCGCACGCCGCTTTCGGCTGGAAAAGCAGGACCCCACTGCCGCGAGCAGCCCCGCAAAAGAGCCGATTGTCTTCTATGTCGATTCCGGTGCGCCAGAGGAAATCCGTGCCGCCCTGATTGAAGGGGCATCCTGGTGGGCCGAAGTGTTCGAGGCAGCTGGTTTTCCGGACTCCTATCGCGTGCAAGTCCTGCCCGAAGGCGCCCATCCACTTGATGTCCGCTATAATGTGATCCAGTGGGTGCACCGCCAGACCCGCGGCTGGTCCTATGGTGGTGGACTGACCGATCCGCGTACGGGTGAAATGCTGAAAGCCAACGTTATTCTGGGTAGTCAGCGTGTGCGCCAGGACAGGATGATTTTTGAAGGACTGGCGGGCGCATCAAAGACCGGCACTGGCGCGGCGGATGATCCTGTCCAGATCGCTCTGTCCCGTATTCGCCAATTGGCTGCGCATGAAGTTGGCCACACGCTTGGCTTTGCCCACAATTTTGCGGCGTCCTCGAATGAGCGCGCGTCGGTGATGGATTATCCGGCACCGCTTGTTTGGGTCGGCCAGAATGGGGAGCTGGATTTCTCAGCTGCCTATGATGTCGGAATCGGTGAGTGGGACATAGTGTCTGCAATGTGGCTCTACCGGCAATATCCTGATGGCACGGACGAGAATGCTGCAGGAGACGAACTGTTGGAATCGGCCTGGGGAAGCGGACTGCGATACATCGATGATCCGCAGGGGCGTGGCGTGGGTACCGCGCATCCCTATGCGAGCGTCTGGGACAATGGCACAGACCCTGTCGCCTCCCTGACGGAGGTGATGCGGGTACGGAAAGTAGCGCTTGAACGGTTCGGCCTCGGCGCGCTGCAGCCAGGCGAGCCGACCTCGCGTCTGCGGGCGGTGATCGTGCCGGTCTATCTTTATCATCGTTATCAGGTGAACGCAGCGGCGAAGATGATCGGCGGTTATGATTTCCACTATGCCGAAACGGGGCAGGCCAATATTGGCGGAGCGCCTGTGCCGGCAGATCAGCAACGCGGCGCGCTCAGTGCGCTGGTGGCAACGCTGGATCCGGCCGTGCTTGATCTGCCAGACCGGACGCTCGACCTGTTGACGCCGCCGCTGGTGTCGTTCCGTGGGGCGGGCGCGGGGGCGGAATATTTCCCAGGCGAAACCGGGGCGATGTTTGATCTTCTGACAGCCGCTGACACATCGGCCTCACAAACCTTGGGCGCCTTGCTGCATCCCCAGCGCGTTGCACGCCTGATCGAGACTGAACGCCGCGACGCGAACGCGCTGAGCTATGGTGATGTCTTGCGCGAAGTGGAGGAGGCGCTGTTCAAAGATGCTGACACGCCACGTCAGGCGAGTATCCTGCGGCGCGAGCAAGTGCGGTACGTTTCCGTACTGATAGACCTTGCCGCAAACACAAATGCGACGCCTGAAACGGTGATCCAGACCAATGCATATCTCAGCGCTCTGGCGCGCCGGATTGTGTCCCGTTCGCGGCGAGCTGATCCAGCGGATGTGGCAGTGCGGGACGAGCTCTCCCGTCGTATTACAGCCCATCTCGACAGGCCATCTCTACCCGTCATGCCGTCCACACCTGAAGTCGATATCCCGCCCGGCAGCCCCATTGGCGCAGGCAGCGCCGAAGCTTGCTGGCATTGCGATACGGCGCTGTTACCACGCTAGGCGGAGGGGTCATTTGAGAAGTTCCTGCCTCCTCACCCTGCCGCTACAAAGGGAATGGATCAGATAAACTCGACACCGGTCTCGCGACCGAGTTGCCAACGCCGCTGACACAGGCGCGGTTGTTTACTGTTGGGCAGACGGATCGAGAAGGTTTCTGGCAGATTGATTTCCTTGCGGGTCGCAAAGCGGACTCCGCCGGATGAAATGTTGCGAATATCGCACGGCACCGAGCGCAAGAGACCCAGTTTCAGAATACCTTTGGCGATCACCGGAGTGCGGCGTCCGCGCAGCTCTGCGCCGGGAAGGTCGGTCTGTCTCATAGGCGAAGAATAGTCTCAACGAGTAAACATTCGCGGTTTGGTATTGCCAGGAATTTCCAATCGGGATTTGCGGACTGTTAACGTCCTGACGCACGAGTCGGGCTTGATCCGCGAGGCGTCGAATGTAGGGGTAGACGAAACAGATAATGATCGGCGTAAAGCGCCTGAGACAAAGGGATAAAGCATGTCGAATGACGTATCGGTGGAGACCCATCGCGGTGTGGGACGAGTTACGCTGACGCGGCCAAAGGCGTTGCATGCGCTGAACGCACCTATGTGCGACACCATCTTGGCCGCCTTGGAACGCTGGGCGGCAGACCCGACCGTTCATTTGGTCATGATCGACCATGAAGAAGAAACGCGCGGGTTCTGCGCTGGCGGTGACATTCGCATGCTGGCCGATAGCGGCGCGGGGGATGCGAGCGAGGCGCGCGCTTTCTTCAATGTCGAATATCGGATGAATGCCGCGCTGAAGACCTTTCCCAAGCCGGTGCTGGCGATCATGGATGGTGTGACCATGGGCGGAGGGGTCGGCCTGTCTGTGCATGGCTCTCACCGGGTTGCGACCGAGCGCACGCTGTTCGCCATGCCGGAGACCGGGATCGGCCTGTTCCCGGACGTGGGGGGTGGCTGGTTCCTGCCGCGCCTGTCGGGCTATCTTGGTACATGGTTGGCGCTGACGGGGGCGCGTTTGAAGGGCGCAGATGTCGTTGCGGCCCGGGTGGCGACGCATTTCCTGCCATCGGAATTGGTGCCGAACCTGAAAAAGCAGATCGAAGGTGCGGATTTTTCCGTCGGTGCCGCCGAGATGCTGAACGAGATCCTGCGCGGCATGACCCATCCTGTGCCAGTGGGCAGCTTTGCGGCGCATAGCGATTTGATTGATGATTGCTTTGCAAAGGACACCGCCGAGGAGATTGTTGCTGCGTTGGACGCGGCTGACAATGAGTGGGCATCCGAGCAGGCGGCGACCATTCGAACGAAGTCCCCAGAGACTGTGAAGGTTGCTCTTCGTCAGGTTCGAGATGGCGCCAAACTTGATAACTTTGAAGAGAACATGCGGATGGAATACCGCGTTGGCTGGCGCAAAGTGCAAAGTCATGACTTCCTTGAAGGCGTTCGCGCGGTCATTATCGACAAGGACAATGCTCCGAAATGGAAGCCGGCCACGCTGGAAGAGGTCAGCGATGCGGACGTGGCGAGATATTTCGAGCCTTTGGGCGACGATGAGTTGACCTTTGGGGATTGAGCGCGAGCCAAGGCCTTGAAATAGTGGCCACACTCAAAGTTGGGGCGATTCAGGAGCATGTATGCGCGGACAAGTATTGAAGGCTGACTCTGTGGAGGGGCTAGGCCTCATCCTCGGAGACGATGGTGTGCGCTACAATTTCTCCCAGGCACAGGTGCGGGACAACAATCGGCTCGTCCAGGGACATGTTGTCGATTTCGTCGGTATGGGTGACGAGGCGCGCGATATCTATTTGCTCCAGGCTACCGGACAACCCTCTACACAGCCAGTTCCGCCGCAGCCCGTTAGTCAGGGGTATGCGGGGGCTGCACCCTATGCGCAGCCCATGGCAGTCAAGAGTGACGGTATCTGGACGTACTTTCTCAGATGTCTGTCATCCAGCTATTTCAAGTTCAATGGCCGCGCACGCCGCCAAGAGTATTGGGGATACATATTGTTTTCGATACTTGCGCTCATCTTGGCGTTTGTTGTCGACACGATCCTCACCCTATCAATATTTGGCGTCGACGACTCCGAGGGATACTTTCTCCCTCTCTTCACCGCGCTTTGGATACTTTATACAATCATTCCGGGTATAGCTGTCACCGTACGGCGCTTTCATGATCAGGATCTGTCCGGCTGGATGTACCTGCTGAACTTGATTCCCTATGTCGGCGGCCTGATCGTTTTCGTATTCATGCTGATCGACAGTCGTGCAGAGCCGAACGTGCATGGGCCTAGTCCGAAATACGGCATTCGCGGCACGGTCGACACGTTCGCTTGAGCGAATACTTTCATGATATCCAAGTCTGGCAGGCCCAAATCGTTACGTAATAGTAACGGTTAATGTATTCGCGTGGATATTAACCTTTTACTCTTGAGAAAAGGGCATGCTTATCAATTCATTAGGATTGCTCGTGTATTTCTACTCAAACTACAACAAAAGTTGAGTGAATAGTTGAGTGGTGATGAAAATGATGATTGCAGAAGCGCAGGATACTGCGAACAATTCGTTGGGCGAGTCTTTCCTGAAGTCTTTGTCTTTGCTTGAGCAGGCGCACCGTCGTCTTCATGATGTTGTGAAGGACGATCTGGAGCGCGGCGGCGAGAGGTCGCTGACCGGTGTTCAGGCATTGTTGCTTTATGAAATTGGCGAAGGCGAAGCCCCCGCATCTGTTCTTCGGGCTCGTGGCGCCTTTGCTGGCACCAGCCTCTCCTACAACGTCAAGAAACTCCAGGAAGGCGGCTATCTGATCCAGACCCGCTCCGAAGATGACAAGCGCACCGTCACGCTCAGCCTGACCGAGCGCGGTCTGAAGGTTCGCAAACGGGTCGAGGCCCTCTTCGAGAAGCAGGCCGGCGCGCTTGAGCCAACGGCCAGCGTGCGTCCGGATGACCTGTCGCAACTGAACAAGACCATTTCGCGCCTTGAGCGCTTCTGGTCCGACCAGATCCGGTTCCGCCTCTAAGCGCGCGGATTACATGGACGACTAAAAAAAAGCCCTCGCCAATTTGGCGGGGGCTTTTTCATTTTCATGGATTCCACGCGAGACAGAAAATGGTTTTCAACCCCAGATTTCTTCACTAGGTTTCTCTGCGATGAGGGGATTTGGGGTTCTTTTTCTCGGGCTGGCATGGGCCGCACCCGCTTCGGCAGGGCCTTGGTCCCAACCGCATGAAGGTTGGTATGCCGAGGCCGTCGGCACTGAAGAGGAGCTGGAAGGCGTCCGTGGAAACCGGGTTTCGCTCTACGGCGAGCATGGCTTCGCACCGAACTGGACGGTTACCGCAAAATCAGAGGCGGTGGCCTATGAGGTCGGTAGCCAGTTCAACAAGGAGTTCTGGCGCGCCACGCTGCGTCGGCAACTGGTCACCCACAAGGGGTGGGCCGTCGGCGTTGAAGGCGGCCTGGTTCATGGCAGCTCCCTGGCCGGTGTATTCGGGTGCGACGAGTGGGGCGCCGAAGCCCGCCTCAGCGGCGGCCTGTCTGGCCTGCGGGGCGGTCGCAACTTCTATGTCTTCGCGGATGCCGCTGTGATCCGTCATGAAGATGGCTGTGTCCGCCAGCGCGCCGAGTTCGGCTATGGCGTCGATATCTGGCGGGACTTCTTTGTAAGCCAGCAGCTTTGGGTCGAGCGCGGGAACGAAACGGCGGATTCAAACAAGTATGAGACCAAGCTTGGCTATCATTTCGGATGGGCCGATGTGGCGATCGGGTATCGAGAGGAATTTGCCGGAGAGTTTGACGAGCATGCTGTGCTGCTCGCCCTTATCCTCCGGCATTAATCACACCAGTCTATTCCGCAGGGACGTCTTCCGGGGTAGCTTCGGCGGTGAAGCCGGTCTCACTCATCAGGTAGGCGACAACCGCCAGGCGGTCGTCCGGTTTGCGTACACCCGCAAACGTCATGCGGTTGCCAGGCAGGAAAGTGCGCGGGTTCTCCAGCCAGTGATCGACCTTGTCGGGCGTCCAGATGAAGTCGGCTTCTTGCAGGGCAGGGGAATAGGCAAAGCCCTCCAGTGTGCCGGCCTCACGACCGAACAGCCCATGCAGGTTCGGCCCAACGAGGTTGCCGCCGCCTTCCGCCGTAATGTGGCAGGATTGGCAGAGCTTCCAGGTGCGGCGACCTCGCGCATAATCGGCGGTATTGTACGGGGCGGGCAGGGCCGCGAACGGTGATACCGCATCAACCGCCGCTTCAGCGGGGGCAGCGGCGGGCGCCGCTTCTGCCGGGGCCTTCGCCGGAGGTGCTTCCTCGGCCGGGGTGTCATTTGCAGGCGCATCTGAGCCGCCACAAGCGGTGAGCAACACTATTGCGGCGACGGCGAGGGAAGAAGTCAACTTCATGGAATTTCAGGCTCCGGAATGTTCCGGCGCACTTTGTGGGGTAACCGCACGGAAGGCAACCGGCCTGCGTCAACTGGACGCCGGGCGCGAGCCGGACATACCCGCCTTGGCTGGTCCCTGTTGAAACCGTGCGGGCAGGCGGGGACAAAGCGCGTCAGCCGGGGTATTGTAACCAGATGCCTGATTCCGCCCGCCCTCGCCCCGAGATTCGCAAGCTGCCACCTGATGTCGTGAACCGGATCGCGGCGGGCGAAGTGGTCGAGCGCCCGGCGGCCGCCGTCAAGGAATTGGTCGAGAATGCTCTGGACGCTGGCGCTCGCCGTATTTCTGTCTCCATCGAAGCGGGGGGCCTGAAACGGATCATCATCGAAGATGATGGCTGTGGCATGTCTGCCGACGATCTGCTCGTCGCGCTGGAACGCCATGCAACCTCCAAGCTCGTGCCGGATGCCGGCGGGCGGGTGGATTTGCTGAACATCCACACGATGGGCTTCCGGGGTGAAGCGTTGCCGTCGATTGCCTCGGTCAGCCGCTGCAGCATTTCATCCCGCGCGACCGGCGAAGACGCAGCCGAAGTCTTTGTTGAGGCGGGACGGATGGAAGGCCCTCGCCCGGCGGCGTTTACAGGGCGCGGCGAGACTGGCACCCGCATCGAAGTGCGCGACCTGTTCTATGCGACTCCCGCCCGGTTGAAGTTCATGAAGGGCGAGCGCGCCGAAAGCATGGCTGTGACTGACACGATCAAGCGTCTCGCCATGGCCAATCCGCATGTTGCTTTCTCGCTGGAAAATAATGGCCGGAACTCGCTGCGCTATGCCGCTGAAGCCGAAGGCGCCTCCGGCCAACTGGCCCGGCTCGGCGCAATCATGGGACGTGATTTCCGTGAGAACGCGCTGGAGATTGATGCCGAGCGCGAAGATGTTCGCCTTGCTGGCTTTGCCGGCCTGCCGACGCTCAATCGCGGCAACGCCCAGATGCAATTCCTGTTCGTCAATGGCCGGCCCGTGAAGGACCGTATGCTGAATGGCGTAATCCGCGCCGCCTATCAGGATTTCCTGGCGCGCGACCGGCATCCGCTGGCGGCGCTGTTTGTCGATCTTGATCCGGAATATGTCGATGTGAACGTGCACCCCGCCAAGACCGAGGTGCGCTTCCGCGATGCGGGGAATGTAAGAGGTTTGATGATTGGCGCACTGCGTCATGCGCTGGCCGCGGCGGGACACAGAGCGTCGACCACGGTCGCGAATTCTGCGCTCGGCAAGGTCCGGATCGAAGAGGCCACGTCAGCCAATCTCTGGTCGTTGCCATCTGCGCCAGAGCGACAGGCTTCCCCCTCTTCCTATTATCGCCAGCCATCGGGCATTGATTTCGACCAGCCTCTTCCGCCCTCTGGCGATGTTATGGCGGGGCTGCAAGAAGCACCACCGCCTGCCTATCGACATGATGCCGCTCCGTCCGCACGGGTGGAGCCGGAAGCCGCGCCCGCGCAAGGTATGTCTTCTGACTTTCCACTCGGCGTCGCCCGCGCTCAGTTGCACGAAACCTATGTCGTTGCGCAGACAGCGGATGGCATCGTTATCGTGGATCAGCATGCCGCTCATGAGCGGCTGGTCTACGAAGACATGAAACGCCAAATGGCTGCGGGCGGGGTAAGGCGTCAGGCGCTGCTGATCCCGGATGTGGTGGAGCTTACTGAGGACGAGGCGACCCGCGTGCTCGAGCGCGCCGACGAGTTGGCTGAGCTGGGTCTGGAAATCGAACCTTTTGGGGCCGGCGCGATCTGTGTACGGGCCACCCCCGCCCTGTTCGGGGAAATGGACGCAATGGGCTTGATCCGTGATCTCGCCGATGACTTCGCCGAATATGATGCGGGCCTCGCGCTCAAGGAGCGGTTCGAGGAAGTCATGGGGAACATGGCGTGCCGCGGTTCAGTGCGAGCCGGACGACGACTGAATGGCGAGGAGATGAATGCGCTGCTCCGCCAGATGGAAGCGACGCCACATTCCGGCCAGTGCAATCATGGGCGGCCGACCTATGTGGAGCTGAAGCTCGCCGACATCGAACGCCTGTTCGGGCGGCGGGGATAGGCTCTGTGGACGCCTTGATCTTTGATTGCGATGGGGTGTTGGTCGACTCCGAAACAATCTCCATCGCCACTGAACGGGAAATGCTCTCTGGCTGGGGGCTCGACTATCCGTTCGAGATTTTCGTTTCGCGTTTTGTCGGCCTGCACAATCGGGATTTCCATGCGGCTCTCGCTGCGGATGCCATTGAGCGTGGATGCCCCTTGCCTTCGGATTTCGCCGATCAGTTGCAGGCGCGCATCTGGCAACGCTTCGAAACGGATCTGCGCGCGATTAAAGGTGTGTTGGACGTTTCCGCCGCGTTCTCTGGGGCGCAGGCAGTGGCGTCGTCTTCCGAGGCACCAAAGCTCGTCCGTAAACTTCGTCTCACTGGCCTGTACGATACTTTTGCGCCGCACATATATTCCTCAGACCTCGTTACCAATGGAAAGCCTGCGCCTGACCTGTTTCTGCACGCAGCCGAACAGATCAGTGCCCGGCCCGACAAATGTGTCGTACTCGAAGACAGCGTGAATGGTGTGACAGCCGCGCGCGCCGCCGGGATGACAGCGTGGGGCTTTACGGGCGGTGGTCATGCCGATGCGGGGCTTGGCGACCGGCTCAGGGCGGCGGGCGCGCAGGATGTGTTTGCGTCGCATGCGGAGATATCTGCAGCGCTTGCCAGCTGACCCTTTCAGGCTTTCGGGAAAACGTCACGCAGGGATGCCCACTCCGCTTCGTGTGAGCCGTGAAAATTCGGCTTACTCTCATCTGTCAGCCGACCACGCGGCGGGGTATAGCTGTCGATCTGGCGAACCGGATTTTCGCGACACTGAATGTTCACGGCCCAGAGTTTCGGGAAGAAGTATAGCGTTGAATAAGGCAAATGGTCGTGGATCCACCAGGCCAGTTTCTGCCAGTCCCCTTCTGCGTGGAAAGCATCGTAGAAGGCTGGAATGACGACGCAGGCGGTTGCACCCATGTTTCCTTCGGCATCCCGCCGGTCCCAGATATGATGGCCGTAATTGCTTTCGTTCGAGGCGCAATTGTAGCCCTTCTTCTTGTCCCGCTGCATCTGGTTGCCAAAGCCATTCACTTCAGCAGAGCGATAGGCGGACCGGATGGCGATGCGCCCGAAAACGTCCTGCAAAGGTTCCAGCAATTCCGTGCAGAGCTTCGTGCCGGCGGTAATGGCAAGGTCCGGATCATCGGGAACGTTCGAGAAGCCGTGAAGCGCGGCGATATCCGAATACAGGAAGTCGCGCATGAAGAAAGAGCGCGACAAGCGCGCACGTCCAAACTCCGCAAGTGCATCGACGCTGGACGGCCTTCTCATGGTCGTTTCCAGTCGCCGCTCGGGACGCTAGTCCTCGTCGCTGACATCGGCTGCGACCACTTCGTACATTTCCGGCGTGCATGTGCCCTCGGTGATCTGATCGCGTTTCAGCGTCAGTGTCTCTCCGACTTCCGGCAGCGTACCCAAGTAGGAGGCCGGGACCCACAATTCTCCCTCTGGCCCATCGAACAAAGCGCCGTCATCATCGACTTCGGTCACCGTTGCCGAGATGATTGTGGTTTCATAGCTGCACGGTCCGCCTACGATTGGAGGCGTAGGCTCACAGGCGATCAGCGGCGCGATGAGCGCGATGGCGGCAAGGTGTGTACGCATTTATGTCTCCCGCATTGGTCTGTGGACGCTACAGCGATCCGGCGGGAAGGCAACTGGGAACCCGATCAGGAATTGATGACGCGACCGGGGTTCATGATCTTGTTTGGGTCTAGCGCATGTTTGATGGCACGCATCATTTCGGTGGCTGCCTTCGGACGAATGCGTTCCAGTTCATCACGTTTCAGCCGCCCAACACCGTGTTCGGCGCTAATGGATCCGTCGAAGCTCATGACCTGATCATAGATGATACGAAAGATTGCTTCATCCTGACCACGTAGAACTGGACGCTCTGCGCTGGCTGGCTCGCAAACAGAATAATGGAGATTGCCATCGCCGACATGACCGAAGATCACAAACTCCGCTGAAGGCACCTTTTCCAGAACAGCCGCGTTGCAAGCATCGATAAATTCGGGAATGCGGCTGACCGGTACGGAGATGTCCTGGTTCAGCGCGGTGCCATATGCTCGTTTCGACAGCGGGATTGTCTCTCGGATGTGCCAGAAGCTCTCCGCTTGCGCGACGCTTTCGGCAATGACGGCATCCTGCACAAGTTCGCTCTCATAGGCTGAGGCGAGTGCGCCTTCCAGAACGTCGCGGGCATGTTCGGCGCGCGACATGGAAACTTCGATCAGCACGCGCCAAGGCAAATCAGATGGAAGTGGGTCGCGCGTGTCCGGCACGTCTGCCTGTACCATGGCGACGGCATTGGCGGGGATGATCTCGAAGCTCGTAACCGTATCGCCGGCATGGTCGCGAACCATTGCGAGCAGTTTCACGACGTCGCTTGCTGTTGTGCAGGTGACCCAGGCGCTCGCGCGCTGAACCTTGGGAAACAGTTTCAGGGTCGCAGCCGTGATGATACCGAGCGTACCTTCTGCGCCAGCAAACAGGTGTTTCAGATCGTAGCCCGTATTGTTCTTGCGCAGGCCCGACAGGCCGTTCCAGATATCTCCATTCGGCAGCACGACTTCGAGGCCAAGGATCAGGTCGCGCATCATGCCATAGCGCAGCACCGCGACCCCGCCAGCATTGGTCGAAATCAGGCCGCCAATCGTGGCGGTGCCTTCCGAGCCGAGTGAAAGCGGGAACAAGCGCTGGGCGTCGTCGGCCGCTTGCTGCGCCACGACAAGGGGGGCGCCAGCCTCGATCACGAGCGAATTGTTGAACGCATCGAGTGCACGTACCGCATTCATCCGTTGCATCGACACACAGATTTCGCCATGCGGCGTGCCCGCATCAACCAGGCCGGTATTGCCGCCCTGAGGTGTGATCGCGACGCCATATTCATTGCAAAGTCGCACCAGTGCAGCGGTCTCTTCCGTTGTGGCGGGCTTTGCGAGGAAAGGCGTCTCGCCCTTGTAGGTGCCGCGCCAGGGCGACGACACTTTGGCGAGCTCTTCCGCCGCCATGCTCCACCCCCTCGGGCCGAGCAGGTTTTGGGCGGCGGTCAGGAAGTCCGGGCTAAGCTCTGTCATTGGGTAAACCTACTCATTTCCTGCGCGATTTCGAGTTTGTTGCTTCCATCAGTCATCTCGGTGCGCGGCCCGAGCGAGACGATCATTGATGGCTTCGCCAAGCCCCTCATTCGGAATGTGCGCGACGGCGATGCGGTCGGCCTCTGCATCCAGTTGCCTCAGCATGGAGAACAGGTTTGCAGCGGCCTCGGTCAGGTTGCCAGATGGCGAGAGGTTGAGCCCATTTGCCTCATCCGGGCCGAAACCCAGCCAGGCCTCCCCTGCTTCGGGGGCGCTCGCATTGAGACGCAACCGGGCATTGGGTGCATAGTGGCTTTTCAGTTGCCCAGGGGCAGAGATGCCATCGCCCTCGTCTGCACGGGCGAGTGACGTGCCAAGGACTGCTTCGAGGGCGGAGGTTTCGACCGTGCCGGCTCGCAGGAGTGTTGGCTGATCACCGATAAATGAGACAATGGTGGATTCGATGCCCTGCGTGCACGGCCCACCGTCGAGGATCAGGTCGACCTTGCCGTCGAGATCGGCTTTGACGTGTTCGGCCAGCGTTGGGCTGATATGTCCGGACCGGTTGGCTGACGGTGCGACAACCGGACGACCGAAACCCGCGATCAGGCTACGCGCGCCGGGATGGGCAGGCAAGCGTAGTGCAATCGTGTCGAGGCCAGACCGGGCCAAGTCGCAAACTGTCCCGGTCGAAGCAACGGGCAGTACCAAAGTAAGCGGACCAGGCCAGAACGCATGTGCGAGTTTGAACGCTGCGTCACAAAATACGGCTTCGGCTTGCGCCATTTCCAGTGAAGCAACATGCGCGATCAGGGGGTTGAAGCTGGGACGCCCCTTGGCTGCGTATAGTCGTGCCACCGCGTCAGGGTTTGATGCATCGCAGGCGAGCCCGTAGACGGTCTCGGTCGGCATGGCGACGAGCCCGCCCTTGCGCAGGAAGCTGGCAGCCAGTTGGAGTGTGCTGGATTCGATGGGAGCGATGGCAGTCATGCGCGCGGGCTTAGCATTCGCGTCGCGGCCCCGGAAGCCATCAGCGCATTATTTGCGCGTGGCGGTTCCCGTTACTGAGATTGTGATTTCATCGCCAACCCAGCTTCCGGAGGGATCAGAGTCCTGGCCGAGATTGAAGGCTTTGCGACTCATGACTGCTTTTCCAGCCAGCATCGCGGTGTCGCCATCGATTTCAAGCGAGAAGTCGAGCGGCACCGTGACCAGCTCGGACTTCAGCGATATTGCAGCGTCTGCGCTATAGCCGGTGTCTGTTTCGCTGAAATTTCTCAGGCTGATCTGGGCGTCAGGATAGGTGGTCGTGTCGAACCATTCCGGGCCCTTCAGGCTGTCATTGTAGAGCTTCTTGCCAGCATCGGCAGTAGCTGTCCGGACCGTTACGAGCACACGAGACTCATCGAGCGCTTCAGGATGGAATTCCACATCTGCTGACCAATCGTCAAAGGTGCCGGTGAATTCGGCTCCATCATACATACCCGTGAACCGAATTTCAGAAGTGTCGTAATCGACATCCCAATTCGCTTCGATGGTTTCGTCTGCGGGGGCGACGGCCTCGTCAGTTTGAGGTGTGGCGCTGCTGGATTGACCTGAGCCTGCAATCGGTATGATCGCGATGAGGGCAAAGGCAATGATCGCCGTTCCGAAGGCGCGGACATATCCTCGTGCGGTGGGGGGTGTCGCAGGCTTTCCGAACAAGCCAGGCAACATCTTCTTCAATACTCCGTCTTCAGCAGCGAATTCATGCTTCACCGCGCCGGCCACATGCAGGCCTAGCAGGATGATCAGAACCCAAGCGCCTTTGGAATGGATGTTCTCGATGATGACGTGCGCAATATCTCCGCGCAGGAAATCCGGCGCTGGCAAGTGTGGCCAGCTGACCGTCTCAAACAGGACGGTCGGCACCTTGAATTTGGAGGTGGAGACAAGCAGCCATCCTGCCAGGGGCAGAATGATCATCAGTCCATAGAATGCCATGTGGACAAGATGAGACGCCAGCTTTTCATAGGCTGGCATCTCTTCCGGAAGTGGCGGTGGCGGGTTCATGACTCGCCAGATCACCCGGACCAAGGTGAGGAACAGAAGCAGGATGCCGATCGATTTGTGAAACTGAAAGCGTACTTCGTTGTCGTCCATGTTCCAGCCGAGCCAGATCATGAACAGAAGAAGGGCTGCCATCACCCAGTGGAGGGTGATGGCGACGATCGTGTAACGAGACGTTTCAGTCTTCATGTCGAGGATGTTCCTGTCTTATTCGGCAGCTTTGGCGAATTCCGCCTCGATGGTCAGGTGGATCGTGTCACCCAGGTTTGGTACCATTTTCGACAGGCCGAATTCGGAACGATTGAGTGAGCCGGTGGCGGAGAAGCCGATTTTTGGCTGTTCCGGGGCCCAAGGGAAGGCCGCGGTGCCGTTGTAAGTAACATCCAGCGTCACTGGCTTGGTCACGCCAAGGAAGGTCAGATCGCCTGTGACAGTGCCGGTGGTCGGGCCGGTTGTTGTGATTTCTGTCGAGGTGAAGGTGATCTCGGGGTATTCGCCTGCGTTGAAATAGGTTGGATCCTGCGCGATTTCTTCATCGAACGTGTCGTACGGCGAATCGGCGTGCGTCGCTTTGAAGTCGCCCGGATAATCTGTTTCGACCGATGTCGGGTCGACCGTGACGGTCAGGGACGTGGCGGAGGCATCGTCCGGATTGAATTCCAGTGTGGCGTCCATCTTGGTGAAGCGGGCGGTATAGTTGGACAGGCCGAAATGATTCACCGTCCAGACAAGCGACGCATGAGTGGGATCAAGCACATACGTGCCGGCCGGAGCCATTTCCGGGGCCGGTGCGGTCTCTTCTGCAGCCGGAGCAGCTGTTTCAATTGTCTCAGTGGCGGGCGTCTGGGCCTCGGCTGCTGGGGCGGTGGTCTCGGCGGCACCGCAGGCGGCGAGCGCGAGGACGGAAGCGGAAAGTAGGATTTTGCGCATATTCGTGTCTCCTGGACATCTATGGGTTCGGTTCAGGTGATTATAGGGCGCAGTTGGCGTGGCACCATCCCCGCGCTAAATGCTCTTCGGGATATAACCTATTCGGATTCTGGGAGAAATACATGGCCTATGACGCTCCGCTCAACGATATGGCGTTCGCGCTCCAGTCCGTTGCGGGCCTGTCCCGATTGGAAGGGCTGGAGGCATTCGGCAATTATGACCCCGAGTTGATCACGCCGATCCTGGAAGAAGCCAACAAGCTGGCCCGTGATGTATTGGCGCCGCTCAATGCATCTGGCGACGTGCACGGTGCCGTACTGACCGAGGATGGGGTGAAGGCCGCGCCGGGATTTGCTGATGCCTACGCCCAATTCCGGGAGGGTGGATGGATGGGCCTGTCGGCGCCAGAGGAATGGGGCGGGCAAGGCCTGCCGAAGGCGCTCGCCTTGGCGGTCATGGAAATGTTCCACGCGGCCAACATGTCATTCGGGCTCTGCCCCATGCTCAGCTTCGGCGCAGTTGAGGCCCTGCTGGCGCACGGCACAGATGACCAGAAGCAGGCATATCTTCCCAACCTCGTGGCCGGCAATTGGACCGGCACCATGAATTTGACGGAGCCGCAGGCCGGTTCGGATGTTGGCGCGCTCAAGACAAGAGCTGTGCCGAATGACGATGGCAGCTACGCCATCAGTGGGCAGAAAATATTCATCACATGGGGCGATCATGATGTTGCCGAGAACATCATACACCTTGTCCTGGCGCGCTTGCCGGATGCGCCTGCAGGTTCGCGCGGCATCTCTCTTTTCATCGTGCCGAAGTTTATGGTTGAAGCGGATGGTAGCCTTGGCGCACGCAATGCCGTCAAATGTATCGGTCTTGAAAAGAAGATGGGCATCCACGCCTCGCCGACCTGTGTGATGGAATATGATGGCGCGACCGGATGGCTGATCGGTCAGGAGAACAAGGGCTTGGCCTGTATGTTCACCATGATGAATTCCGCACGCCTCAACGTCGGGCTAGAGGGCGTGGCGGTAGGCGAGGCGGCCTACCAGACGGCACTCGAATATGCGCAGGAGCGCAAGCAAGGCAAGGCGCCGGGCGTTGAAGGCCCCGCTCCGATCCTGCATCATGCGGATGTGCGCCGTACCCTGACGACCATGCGCGCCCGCGTCGCTGCGGCGCGCGTGATCTGTTATGCCTGTGGGGTCGCAGCAGACCTCGCCGAGGCGTCCCCGGATGAAACCACACGCGCAGCTGCAAAGATGCGAGAAGACCTGCTGACGCCAATTGCCAAGGCATGGTGCACGGATATGGGCGTCGATGTGGCGAGCCTTGGTGTGCAAATACATGGCGGCATGGGCTTTATGGGCGAGACACTCGCAGGCCAACTTTATCGCGACTCCCGGATTGCCCCGATCTATGAAGGCACGAATGGCATTCAGGCCATCGACCTTGTCGGGCGTAAACTGACCGGTACGAATGGTGAGTCCATGCGAGTGATGTTGGGTGAGGTCGAGGCAACGGCGGCAGATGCCCGCGCGACCAATGACCCACAGCTTGTGCAGATTGCAGACCGGTTGCGCGCTGGCGCCGAAGCCCTGCGCGAAGCCAGCGACTGGATGCTGGAAGCGATGAAGGATCGCGATCAGGACAAGGCGCTTGCGGGCGCGACTGCCTATCTCGCGCTTGCGGGAGACGTGATTGGTGGGCACTTCCTGACGCGGGCAGCTGTTGCTGCACGCGGTGAGGAAGGCAGCTTCCGAGCACGCCAACTGGCGCTTGCGGGCTTCTTTGCCGAGACTGTTCTGGCCACCGCGCCGGGCCGTGTCTCCGGCATCACCGAAGGCGGTTCCCCTTTCCTCGACAATAGCGAGGCTCTGTTCGGTATCGCGTGAGTTCGGCTCAGTCGCTGAGCTTTGGCAAGGCGATCAGGCACAGGACCGAGGCGCAGGAGACTGCTGTCCCAATCGCCGCGAGAGGTACCATGCCAAATGTGACGAACGGCGCGGCGATCGCCGTGCCGGCAGCCGTCGTGGAAAGGATGGCCACGAGGACGAGTGCCGACCCGCGCGCATCATCTCCGCGCGCAGCGACAACCGCGCGATAGAAACCGGGAGGTCCCCGAAAGCCGAGGCCGAGATTGACCGGCACAAACAGGGCGGCGAGCATGAGTGGTGCTGTCCCTCCCAACAGTGCGTAAATCAGAATACCAGCCAGGCCTGCGGCGGACATAGCCGATCCGAACAGGATCATTGGTTCAGGTTCGAACCGTGCGGACAGCTTGCCGGCAAAGTTCGATCCTGCAATGAAGAACGCAATCCCTGTAACCTGCATGATGATGAAGTCGCCAAGGTCGCCGCCAAGGCCCTTGGTGATCATGGCCGGTGCGCCGAACACAAAGATAAGCAGTCCGGCGAGTGTGAAGGCCTGACTCAGGGCATAGCGCAGGAAGACCGGATTGATCACGTGGCGCAGATAGCTGCCCGGCGCCCGCGTCGACGGCGGCGCGGGCAGGCGATGACGCAGCATGGCGACGAGCGCCGCAACGCCTAGACTCAAGATGCCCAGGGCGAGAAAAGAGCTTTTCCAGCCGAATGCCAGCAGCAGCCAGACGCCGAGCACGGGGGCAAGGGCAGGGATCAAGGATTCTATGCTCGCCATGAAGCCAAGTGCGCCAACGGCTTTCTCCTCGGAAAACATGGCGCGGATCATGCCTGGAGCAAACACAGCTGCAGCAGATCCGGTCAGACCTTGCAAGAACCGCAGTCCAACCAGAACGGACAGGGACGGCGCGGCCATGCAGGCGAACGAAACCAGCGCATAGGCCGCAAGCGAGATGACCAACAAATTGCGCTGATCGATCCGTGCGCCGAGTTCACCGAAGGCCAGCAGACCCATACAACCACCTGCCACGAAGGCGGCCAGCACCAGCTGCGCCATCGCCTGCGAGCCCCCCAAGGTTTCCGGCAAGGACGGAACGGCAGGTAGGACCAAATCTGTCCCGGCAAGGCCGAGAATGGTCCCGAGGACTAACAGGCCAAAGGCGAGCAGGGGCGCTGCAGTGCGGCGGTCCGTCATTATTCAATCATCTCCGTGCGGGGCGCTCGCCTATGCCGGAAATGCCCCACAATGTCGACTGAATGTTGCGACGAACGGCCAGCGCCGATATGACGGGCCGCACTATATCAGGAGGCGCGACACGCCATGGCTTGGACCAAAACCTATTCCGGCGACGAGCCCTTGCGGATCAACAAATGGCTGGCGCTGGAAGGCGTCTGCTCGCGGCGCGAGGCGGATTCCCTGATTGAGCAGGGCCTGGTGAAGGTCGACGGCGAGAAAGCGATTTCGGGCCAGAAGATCGAGACCGGTCAGACGTTGGATCTGGCGCAGAAGGCTGCACGTCGGCTCGATAATCAGCTTTCCATCCTGTTCCACAAACCGATCGGTATTGTTTCGGGCACGCCGGAGGGCGATGAAATTCCCGCTGTGCGGCTCATCTCAGGCGATAGCCTTTCGGGAAAAAGTCATGCCATTCCGGGGCGCTACAACAAGCTCGCGCCCCTCGGGCGTCTGGACAAGGATTCCCGCGGTTTGTTGATCATGTCCGAAGACGGCGTGTTGGCAAAGGCCGTGATTGGGCCGGAGAGCCAGCTCGACAAGGAATATCTGGTCAAGGTGAAGGGCGATGTTACGCCCGACAAGCTGGGCAAGTTGCGTCATGGTCTCGAGCTGGATGGTCGCCAGCTGAAACCTGCCATCGTCGAACAAGTGAAACAGCAGGAGTTGAAATTTATCCTGAACGAAGGCCGCAACCGCCAGATCCGGCGTATGTGCCAACTGGTAGAGCTGCATGTTGTGGACCTGATGCGTGTGCGTGTTGGGCCGCTGGAGCTTGCAGGTTTGCCGGAAGGCAAGTGGCGTCCGATCAGTGGCCGTGAACGCGAAGCCTTGCTGAGAGGTGACATGCCCCGCCCCCGCAAGCCGCGACCGGAGCGGCCAGAGCGCTCAGATCGGGCAGAACGGAGTGGGCGTCCGGATCGTCCCGCGCGGGCTGAACGTCCCGAACGGTCAGGCAAGCCAGACCGGCACCCTGACAGGACCGCCCCCCGCTCAGGCGGGAAGCCGGGACCGGCCTCTGGAGAGAAAACAGTCTCCCCGCTGAAAGGCGAGAAGTTCAAGCGCACCAAGCTCAAGCCTCGCAAGCGAACACCCATCAAGTGAGGGACCTGGTGATCATCATGGGCGTGGCGGGCAGTGGAAAATCGTCCATTGCCGAAGCCCTCTCCAAGGCCGAGGGTTGGCCGTTTGTGGAAGCGGATGACTACCACTCCGCCGCCAACAAGGAGAAGATGGCCTCCGGCACATCCCTGACCGATGCAGATCGCGCCGACTGGGTGCGCAGCCTGTGCAAAACCCTGACCGACATGCCGGAGGACCGGGTGGTCCTGGCCTGTTCGGCGCTTACGCCCTTTGTCCAGACAGGCCTGCGCGAGCAGAGCGGCCGGACATGCCTGTTCGTCCTGCTGGACGTGCCCAAAGATGAGCTTGCGCAGCGGATTTCCTCGCGCGCCGACCATTTCATGCCGGTCTCCCTGCTCGACAGCCAACTGGCCGCGCTGGTTCCGCCGGAAGACGTTATCCGGGTCGACGGTATGGCAGCTCCAATCGCTCTGGTTGAGGACATTCGCACGCGTCTTGCTGTGGCATGACCTTGCGGTACGGCTCGACGGACGCAAGAAGCTGCGTATCCTCCTGACATGGATGGTACAGAAATCAGCAAGCCGACACGGCCGCGCCTTGATTATCCGCATGGACAATCGGCGCCCGCTCCCGGCGAAATCAGGGAGATAGCGCCCGGCCTGTTCTGGCTGGCGATGCCTCTGCATTTCTCTCTCAAATTCATCAATGTCTGGCTGATCGACGATGGCGATAGCTGGACCATTGTTGACACCGGGATTCCGTATGACGAGACGCGTGACGTCTGGCGAAAATTGTTGGCTGATCGGGTCAGTGAGCAGAAGCCTCTCAAGCGGGTTATCGTCACCCACATGCACCCCGATCATATCGGGACGGCTGGATGGCTCTGTCACAAATGGGGCGCTGAGCTGTGGATGACTCGTCTGGAATATACAACGTGCCGGATGCTGGTATCTGACACCGGGCGCAGTGCGCCAAAGGCTGGTTTGGACTTCTATTTGCGTGCTGGCTGGAACAAGGCCCAGCTGGACCAGTACAAGGAGAAGTTCGGCGGGTTCGGAAAAGGTGTCATGCCATTGCCGGATTCCTACCGCCGCCTTGTTGACGGCGATACATTCGAAATGGGCTGTCAGGAATGGGAAGTCATCACCGGCAGTGGGCATTCGCCCGAGCATGCATGTCTTTACAGTCGCGATCTCAATATCCTGATTTCAGGTGACCAGATCTTGCCGCGGATATCTTCCAACATATCCGTTCATCCAACTGAGCCGGCGGCGAATCCATTGCTCGACTGGCTCGAAAGCTGTGAAAAGCTGAAACAGCGGCTGCCGGAAGACGTGCTTGTCCTGCCAGCTCATAATGAGCCCTTTACCGGAGCCCACAAACGGCTGCAGCACTTGATCGACGGGCATCATGTGGGACTCTCAAGATTGCTTCAGAGGTTGGAGCGTGGGCCAATGAAGGCAGTGGATACGTTCACCACGCTGTTCGGCCGCGCGATTTCCGACGACGAGGTCAGCATGGCCACGGGTGAGGCATTGGCGCATCTCAACTATCTCATCTATCGGGGTGATGTGTCTGTGACGCGGAATGAAACCGGAATAGACCTGTACAGCCTGAGCTAAGGCGGGCATTCCCGGCTTTTGCAGCAGCGGAGGCGTTTTCGTCTTCGCAATCAGGACTTCTTTCGTCTAAACACATCAAACGTCACGAAGACGATGGATGAGGTCCCCATGGCATCAGATGGTAACACTGCGGCGAACGATGAAGTCGCCGAGGCGCCAAGCCTTGGCGCCAAGCTCAAACAAGAGCTTCGTGAGTGGGGCGCTACGCTCGCCGTCTTTGTACCCGTGTTTCTGCTGTTCTCGGGGCTCGCCTACGAGCAGCGCGTGATTCCCTCTGAAAGCATGGTCCCGACGCTACAGGTGACCGACCGGGTCGCTGTGGCAAAATTCGCCTATGGCTATGACCGCTATTCTTTGCCGTTTTCCATGGGGCGCTTCATTCCGTTGCCCGAGGGCCGGATTTTTGCCAGCACACCCAAGCGCGGCGATGTGGTTGTGTTCGAGCATCCGCATACGGGCCGCGTCATGATCAAGCGTCTGATTGGTCTGCCAGGCGATCAGATCCAGCTGATTGGTGAGCAGCTCTATCTGAATGGCGAAGCGGTTGAGAGCGAATATCTGCGCACCATCCGTTACGTTCCGCACAATGCCGTGGCGATCGATATCGCGCATGAATGGCAGGAAACGATTGGCGACAAGACGTGGATCACTCACCGGCAGGAAAAAGGTGGACGGGGCGACAATACCGACCTGTTCATCGTGCCGGAAGGGCATGTCTTCATGATGGGTGATAATCGGGACAATTCGCTCGACAGTCGCTTTCCAAGTGGGCATTGCCCGGCCATAGAGGGCGTAATTGACCGGGCGGGCTGTCAGCCGCGCGTGCCTGCGGATGTGGCATCAATTGGATTCGTACCGATGGATCATATGATTGGGCGCGCTGAAACGGTCCTCGTCACCTTCCACAAATGCAAGCTGCAGGACGAAGAACCCTGCCGCAAGCGTGTCTGGAAGGGGCTCTGAGCCCTTCGAATTTCACAGCCTGACAAGTGAATGGGTGTACAAACGCGCCTTGCCGGGCGGGGGCAACCCCGTTAGGGCAATTTTGGAACAATGGTCACGGGGCCAGCAACAACGAGTATGATTTGTATGGCGATGCCAGACACGACATCGACAGACCGGAAGCGCGGTCCTATCATCATTTCGCGTCACGGTCGCCCGGCCCTCGACCGCACGGCGGGCCCGCGACTGAACTGGAAACAGTATCGTGACTGGTGGGAACGTTACGAGATTGGCCCTCTGGCCGATGACCAGACGCCGCCCGACGGCCTGGTCAAATCGGTGGCCGATGCTGACATTGTTTTTGCTTCTGCGCGCCTGCGTGCCCAGCAGACCGCTGCACGTGCGGCGCCGCACATGCGGGCACTGTTTGACCCGGTATTCAATGAGGCGCCATTGCCTCCTCCCCTTCTGCCGGGTGTGCGTTATTTGCCGAAAACGTGGAATATTCTCGCCCGTGCTGCTTGGCTAAACGGACATGCGCTGGATGGCGAAAGCGTGAAGCAGGCGCGTCAGCGCGCCGCTGCCGCCGCGTCTAAGCTCGACGAGGCGTCCAGTGAGGGCAAGGTCTATCTGGCGGCCCATGGCTGGTTCAATCGAATGCTACGTCCGGAAATGAAGAAGCTGGGCTGGAAGTGTTCGTATGACGGCGGCGACGCATATTGGAGCTACCGCATCTACGAATACCGGTAAATCTGGTCGTGAAGTGGTTGTGGACCTCAGGTCGCCGCTCTAGTGTCACGGGAATTTCAAGGAAGATGAGGCCGAAGAATGGCTGATGCGAAAGAGAAACCAGTCGACAAGCTTACCTTCGAGGAGGCATTGGCCGAACTCGAAATCATCGTCCGCCAACTGGAAGCGGGCGAAGTCGAGCTGGAGAAATCCATCGCGATTTATGAACGCGGCGCGGCGCTGAAAGCGCACTGCGAATCCCGTCTGAAATCCGCCGAGCTGAAGGTTGAGCAGATTGTCCAAGGGGCCAATGGGCCGACCACAGAGTCCGCCAATTTCGACTAAAGGGGCCTCGATATGGGCGAGGCCCAAGAGTTCGAACAGCGCCTGAAAGAGGTGGCCGACCGGGTTACCGTTGCGCTTGACCAGCTGATCCCGCCTGCAGGCGGCCCGGAAGCCAATTTGATGCGCGCGATGCGCCATGCCGCTCTGGCCAATGGCAAGCGTATGCGGCCTTTCTTCCTGCTGGAAACTGGTGCCATGTTCGATGCGCCCGAGAAGACCTTGCTGCGCGCTGCCGCGGCGCTTGAATGCGTACATTGCTATTCACTCGTCCATGATGACCTTCCCTGCATGGATGATGATGATTTCCGGCGCGGCCAGCCGACTGTTCACAAGGCTTTTGATGAAGCGACTGCGGTGTTGGCCGGAGACGCGCTGCTGACATTGGCCTTCAAGATCCTGGCATCAACCGAGACCCATGATGATGCATCCGTAAGGGCTATGCTGATCGAGCGGCTCGCCGATGCATCCGGCGCGCGCGGCATGGTCGGCGGCCAGATGATCGACATGTTGGAATCCGACAGCCCGCGGGATTTGAACACAATCACACGCATGCAACGCCTCAAAACGGGCGCGCTGATTTCCTACGCGACAGAAGCGGCGGCGATTGTCGGCCGCGCCCGGGAAGCTGAACGCAACGCACTGGCGGGCTTCTCCAATGATCTTGGCTTGGCCTACCAGATTGCTGATGATTTGCTCGATGCGACCGGCAGCGAGGACAGCGCTGGAAAGCCCCTACGCACTGACGAGGCGGCAGGAAAAGCGAATTTCGTGACCATTCTTGGCATTGAGGGTGCACGCCAGCGGGTGCGCATTCTCGCCGCACAGGCGAAGGAACACCTCGCAATTTTCCGCGAAAAGGCCCATATACTGCTGCAATCAGTCGATTTTGTGCTCGATAGAACGCATTAAGGTCTGGTCAGAATAACAATTCAAAGATCGAGCTTAAACTGGAATGACCGACGCCCGCCCCAATCGTTTGCTGGATGCAATCAATTCTCCTGCCGACCTTAAAGGCCGCTCGCGGGCGGAATTGAAACAACTCGCAGATGAAGTGCGCGACGAAGTCATCGATGTGGTTTCGGTCACGGGTGGCCATCTGGGCTCGGGGTTGGGTGTCGTGGAGCTGACGCTCGCGATCCATTCCGTTTTCGACACGCCAGCAGACAAGCTGATCTTCGATGTCGGCCACCAATGCTATCCGCACAAGATCCTGACAGAGCGTCGCGACCAGATGCGCACACTGCGACAGCCTGGCGGCCTGTCAGGCTTCACGAAACGCGCCGAGAGCGAATACGACCCGTTTGGCGCTGCGCACGCATCCACCTCCATTTCTGCGGGACATGGCTTTGCGACGGCGCGCGACCTGCAAGGCGGCGACACGCATGTTGTCTGCGTGATTGGTGACGGATCCATGTCTGCTGGCATGGCCTATGAGGCCATGAACAATGTCGGCGCGGACAAATCCCGCCTGATCGTAATCCTGAACGATAATGACATGTCGATTGCGCCTCCGGTCGGCGCGATGAGCAATTACTTGTCTAAACTCGTATCTTCGCGGCCCTATCGCGGTTTGCGTCGGATCGCCAAAAAAGTGGTCACGCCTATCGGGCTGGAAAGTCCGGCCAGGCGCGCGGAGGAGTATTTGCGAGGCTTTGCCATGGGTGGCACGCTGTTCGAGGAACTCGGCTTCTATTATGTTGGGCCAATCGATGGTCACGATCTCGATACGCTTCTCCCGGTTCTCGAGAATGTGAAAGCGATGAAGGATGGCCCGATCCTGATCCACGTCGTTACCCAAAAGGGCAAAGGCTATGCGCCGGCCGAAAATTCGGTGGACAAATATCACGGGGTCTCGAAGTTCTCCGTAATCACCGGCGAGCAATCGAAGCCAAAACCCAAGGCGCCAAATTACCAGAAAGTGTTTGGCCAGACCTTGGCGAAACTCGGAGAAACTGACGACAAGATTTGCGCGATCACGGCTGCCATGCCGTCCGGCACCTCGACCGACATTTTCGCCAAGAAATTCCCGGACCGCCATTTCGATGTGGGCATTGCCGAACAGCATGCTGTGACATTCGCCGCCGGCCTTGCGGCAGACGGCATGAAACCGTTCGCGGCGATCTATTCTACCTTCCTGCAGCGCGGCTACGATCAGGTCGTGCATGATGTGGCGATCCAGAAATTGCCGGTCCGGTTTGCTATAGACCGCGCAGGCCTTGTTGGCGCTGATGGCGCAACGCATGCGGGCAGCTTTGATATCGGATATCTTGGTGCGCTGCCGGGCATGATATGTATGGCAGCTGCAGACGAAGCAGAACTCGCGCGCATGGTCGTGACCTCGGCGCAGATCGACGATGGCCCATCCGCCTTTCGCTATCCGCGCGGTGAAGGCACCGGCGTGGCTGTTCCGGAGAACCCCGAGCCGCTCGAAATCGGCAAGGGCCGGATTATTCGCGAAGGCACGACGATTGCGATACTGTCTTACGGCACGCGCTTGGGCGAAGCTGAAAAGGCTGCTGAAATGCTGGCTGCGCAGGGCTTGTCTGCCACGGTTGCGGATGCGCGCTTTGCCAAGCCGCTGGACGCCGAACTGGTCGAACGATTGGCGCGAGAGCATGAGGTTCTGGTCACTATCGAAGAAGGTGCGACGGGCGGCTTCGGCAGCTTTGTGCTGGAACACCTGGCCCGCATAGGCGCGCTCGACAATGGCCTGAAAATCCGCCCAATGACGCTGCCAGATGTCTTCCAGGATCAGGATAGCCCATACCAGATGTATGAAACGGCTGGCCTTAATGCCCGTCACATTGCCGCCAAGGCGATTGAAGCTCTGGGCCGCGGTGACATTGCCGAGATCAACCGGTTGGCCCGGGCCTGATATCTATCTGAAAAGCAATTTGCGGCGCACGGCGAACCGGTCTTATGTGCCGCGCATGAGACGCTTTCCATTCTATACTTCGATCAGCGCCGCGCTATTGCTGGCTGCCTGCGCCACTGCGCCGGAAGCAGCCGATACAGGGCCGCCACCGGAAACGGTCATTGCGCAGGCATTGGCGGATTCTAACCCGTACGACGCCGAAGCGATGTTAAGCGAATTGCTCGCTCGCAATTCGCTGACGGCCGAGCAACGCGTCCAGGCTTTGTATCATCGGGGCAGCTTGCGCCGACAGGCGGCAGATAATCGGCTGGGCGCGATTGAAGATTTCGAAGCCCTGTTGAAGATCGCGCCGGATCACGCCCTTGCGGCGAATGCGCGAACGGAACTCGATTATGTCCGCACCGATGTAGAGCAAATCAAGGTGTCGATGAACCGGTTCCTTACGCTCGCTCAATGGTTTGACGGAACTTGGACCTTGGGTGGCCATGAAGAGGCCGTTGCGCGCTATCGATCGTCAGGCTTGCCGCCGACCCCTGAGCAGGTCGAAACACTGGTCGCCGCAGGCTATATCTGTGAGGCAGGCGAGTCGGATGTCCGCTTGCACGAGTTCGGTGAAGACCGGGATGATCTCACCGGGCTGGAATGGTGTGCAGACCTGACCAGTTGAAAGGTCACATAAAATCCACATTACCGCCCTGTCAGCGCACGCCTTGAGCGACTACGACTAGGCACTGAATTTCTTCTGTTCCCTGTTGGAGATGTCCCATGATTCGTTCCGGCCTAATCGCTGCTGCTACCGCTCTGGCACTTGCAGCTTGTTCTTCCACGTCCGGCTCGACCGAGGCAACGGGTGCCACAGTCGCGCCAATGACTGAAACCATGACCAGCTACGCGCTGGCGATGACCACGGTTGAGGGTCTCGAGGAGGCTGGCAACACTCAGACCGCCATCGACCGCCTGACCCAGCTTTCAGGCGATCCAGAACTGTCGCGAGAGCAACTTGCCGAGACACTCCTGCGCCGCGGCGAGCTGCGTGCCAGCCAGTCAGGCTATGATGTGATGGGCGCGATCGAGGATTTCGAAGAAATCGTGAACACGCTCGATGATACAGCGGTGTATACGAAGGCAGTGCCTGCGCTTGCGACGGCGCGTGGCAAGGCAGATTCGCTGATGACGGTGTTGAACCAGCCCGAAACCACTCGCCAGCAAAAGTTCGATATACTGATGCAACTGGGCCGCCATGAGGATGCTATCGATCTCATGATTGCCAGCGACCTGACGCCAGACAATGAGACACTGATCGCCATGTACCAGATCGGCTATCTCTGTGAGGGCGATGAGCTGACCGGACGCAGCTACGATGCTGTCGAGCCGGATGGCACCAACCACGCGCTGCGTTTCTGCGATTTCGGCAAGTAACCGCTCTTAATCGATCCAGAACTTTTCGCCGTCGATACGACTGTTTCTATTTCGGAACGGGCGTGTCGGCGGCGTACTGCGCTTTGGGACATGATTTTGCCCCCGCTCTCGAAAAATTGTCGGATGAACGGTCAATTTTTCCTTCAATACTTTGGGGTGGCGTGATTGTGTGGACAAAACACACATCCAGAGGAAACCCATGCCCGCAGACACTTTGCCAAACTGGCCCGCCATGTCCATCGCTCAGGCGAATGAGATGCTCGCGGCCGAAGGTTCCCCGCTAGAACTCATGGACGCTGTCATCAATGGCGTCGAAATGAAAATCTACAAGAATGCGCCGCCGACCATTCCACTGGTGCTTCAACTCGCCAGCATGCAATACGCCGACCGTGACTTCATTGTATATGAAGATGAGCGCGTGACATTTGATGCCCTCGCCCGAGCCGTCGTCAAACTCGCCGCCGTCATGCGTGACAAATATGGTATCGAGAAGGGTGACCGCGTCGCCATCGTCATGCGTAACTATCCGCAATGGCCCGTCGCCTTCTTCGCTGCCTCCATGCTTGGCGCCATTGCCACCCCAATGAACTCCTGGTGGACCAGTGAGGAGCTGGAATACGGTCTGTCTTTCGCTGGCGTGAAGCTCGCCTTCGTTGACCCACAAATCTATGAGCGTGTCAGGACGGAATGGGAAAAGTTGCCGGACCTGAAAAATGTCATCATCGCGCGCGACCCGGAAGGTGAGTATGGCGACCCGCGCGTGTCACGGATGGAAACATATGTTGGCGGGGCCAATGAATGGGCCAATCTGCCAGAAGTGTCGTGGCCAGCTATTGATCTGGAGCCGGAAGACAACGCAACGATCATGTACACGTCGGGAACGACCGGGAAACCAAAGGGCGCATTGGCCACCCATCGCGCGGTCGTTTCCAACATGTTCAATTCCATGACGTGTCAGGCCCGTATGTTCCTGCGCAAGGGCGAACCTGTACCTGAGCCTGATCCAAACGAACAGCGCGCGACCTTGCTGGCGATTCCGTTTTTCCATGCCACGGGGGCTTTCGCGATCCTGATCCCATCCCTGCTGCGCGGCGACAAGATTGTCTCCATGTACAAGTGGGATGCGGGTAAGGCCCTGCCGATCATCGAGGAAGAAAAGGTTACGGCTGTCGGGGGTGTCCCTGCCATTGCCTGGCAATTGCTTGAACATCCGGACAGGGACAAATATGATTTGTCCTCTATCGCCGCAATTTCCTATGGTGGCGCACCGTCGGCGCCCGAGCTTGTCTCGACCATCAAGAAACGCTTTCCGGATGCGGCCCCTGGCAATGGCTGGGGCATGACGGAGACGTGTGCCACGGCGACACTGAACATCGGCGAAGACTATGTGAACCGTCCGGGGAGTGCGGGCGCACCGCCCAAGGCTGTTGAGCTGAAAATCTGCGATCCTGACGGCAATCCCGTGCCGCAGGGCGAAGTTGGCGAACTCTGGTGCAAGGGCGCGATGAACTGCAAGGCCTATTGGAACCGGCCGGAAGCGACTGCCGAAACTTTCCGCGAGGGCTGGGTAGTGACAGGAGACCTTGCGCGTCTGGATGAAGAGGGCTTCCTCTATCTCGTCGACCGGGCCAAGGACATGCTGATCCGCGGTGGTGAGAACGTCTACTGTATCGAAGTCGAGAATGCCCTTTATGAGCACCCGGCTGTGATGGACGCGGCGGTCGTCGGCATCCCACACAAGATTCTTGGGGAGGAAGTCGGCGCTGTCGTGCAACTGAAACCCGGCATGCATGTTACCGAAGACGAGTTGAGAGCGCATGCCGCCAGTCACCTGGCTGCGTTCAAGGTGCCCGTGAAGGTCCTCTTCATGACCGAGCCCCTGCCACGCAACGCGAACGGCAAGATCCTCAAGCCCGTTCTCCGGGAACAGTTCGTCTCATAAGGACCCACAGCATGACTGCGAAACGACGTATTGGAGACCGGGAGGTTTACCCGGTTGGCCTTGGTTGCATGAACATCACGCATGCGTATGGCCCGCCGATGGATGAAGCGGATGCGAAGGGCTTGCTCGTGCGCGCGCTGGACCTCGGCTACGACTTTCTCGACACGGCAACGCTCTACGGCTTCGGGCGCAGCGAGGAGCTGATCGGACTGGCGCTGAAGAATAGAAGGGACAGTTATTTCCTCGCAAGCAAATGTGTGTTGGGGTTTGATGGTGGCCAGCGGACGCTGGACGCGAGGCCGGAAAGCATAAAGGCCGCCTGCGAGGCCAGCCTGAAGCGCCTGCAGACAGATGTGATTGATCTCTACTACATGCACCGACCGGATCCGAATGTGCCGATCGAGGACTCGGTTGGCGCATTGTCTGACCTGGTACAAGAAGGCAAAATTCGCATGATCGGCTTGTCGGAAATGGGCGAAGCCGATTTGCGCCGCGCGCACGCCGTGCATCCGATTGCGGCAATGCAGAGCGAGTACTCCCTCTGGGTTCGCAACCCGGAAATCGCCATCAAGGCGGCGTGTGAAGAACTGGGCGTGGCGCTCGTGGCCTTCTCGCCCGTGGGACGCGGCTTCCTTGCCGACCCGCCGGTTGATCCGGCGAAATTCCATGAGTCGGATTTGCGGGGATCCATCTTCCCGCGCTTCACGCCAGAAAACTATGCCCGGAACCTGCCCCTGTTGGACGAGGCACGGGCCTGCGCAAAAGAAGTGGACTGTTCAGTAGCGCAATTGGCGCTCGCCTGGACGCTCGCCAAGGGAGATAACATTCTCCCGATCCCGGGTACGACCAACCTCGCTCATCTTGAAGAGAACTGGCAGGCAGGCAGCGTCCAATTGTCGGAAGATATGGTTGCGCGGCTGGATGCATTCTTCTTGCCGGAGAAAGCCGTTGGTCCACGCTATAACCGTTTGGGGCAGGCGGTCGTAACCACGGAAATGTACCCCTTCGAGCAAACCCGATGACAAATGGGACTGATGGGGACTACCCAAAGTCCGAAAGCGGCAAACCAGTCGCTCTGGAGGCCCGTGGCACCGAGGGAGACGGTCGGCGGTACTCGCCATCTGTTGCGCGCAATCGCGACCCGATCCTCAGCGTGTTTCGTAACCATGTCTGTAAAGGCGGGCACGTTCTCGAGGTCGCTTCCGGCACTGGCGAGCATGGGACTTACCTGACCCAGGCGCTTGGCGACCTCTACTGGACTTATTCAGACATTGATGCGGAGAGCCGCGCCAGCCAGAAGGCATGGAGAGACGCCAGTTCGCATGATCGACTGGCGGGGCCTGTCGTCGTAGACGCTTCCAAAGGTCAGTGGGGAGACGTGGAACGGCCCGGCTATTGGGACGCCATAGTCTCAATCAACATGATTCATATTGCGCCTTTCGAGGCTGCGTTCGGCCTCATTGCGGGCGCTGGCAGACTTTTGAAGCCCGGCGGTAAGCTGTTCCTGTACGGACCCTTTGCGCGGAACGGCGAGATCGCACCGTCCAACGCGGCATTCACCGAGAGCCTGCAATCGCGAGATTCCGCTTGGGGAGTCCGCGACCTGGATCGTCAGATCATCCCGCTGGCCGAAGAAGTTGGTCTGTCCGTCGCGAAAATCATCGAGATGCCGGCCAACAATCTGAGCGTCATATTCCAGCGTCAGGCCTGATCACTCCCGCCAAAACGTTCGGTCCATTCTTCGACCTGGCTGTCTTCGATCTTCTGGAACAACACGTCCGGCGGAGATATCTCCATGCCCGGCGGCAGGCTGTTCAACAGGCCGGGAATGTCGCGGAACCTGAAGCTCCGATGCTCGTCGGGAATACCGAGCGCATCGAGAATTTTCTTGCCCGCGTCAGGAATGATCGGCAGTGCGAGAATACCAAACAGGGCCGCGAGGTTCAGGCCCGTGCGTACGCCGACAGCAGCCGCATCCACATCTGACTTGTACTTCACCCACGGCTCGGCCTTGGTAAGATACTCATTGCCGGCAGCCCAGATCGCGCGGGTCTCGGCTGCGGCCTTGCGGAACTCCATCGCCTCATAATGTTCGATCAGACGTGGCAGGCGCTCCTGCAGCTCCGCCGTCATCCACGCTTCGGCGTCGCCAGCCTCGCCTGTCTCCGGAACCTTGCCGTCGAACTTTGACACCGTGTACTTGGTGATCCGGTTGACGAAATTACCGAGTACGTTGGCGAGGTCGGAATTCACCGCAGACTGGAAACCTTCCCAGGTGAAGGCAGCATCCGAGCCTTCTGGCGCATTTGCGATCAGATACCACCGCCAGTAATCAGCTGGCAGCAATTCCAGCGCTTGGTCCATGAATACGCCGCGCTTGTTCGACGTTGAGAACTTGCCGCCATACCAAGTGACCCAATTGAAGGCCTTCAGCTTGTCGACCGTCTTCCATGGTTCTCCGGAGCCGAGCAGCGTCACGGGGAAGCTGACCGTGTGGAAGGCGACATTGTCCTTGCCCATGAACTGGACGTACTCAGTTTCGTCGGCGCCCTTGTCGGTGCGCCAGAGGGCTTCCCAATCATTCCCGGTCGCTTCGGCCCATTCCTGCGTGGCCGCGATGTATTCGATAGGCGCGTCGAACCAGACATAGAAGACCTTGTCTTCATAGCCCGGACGCGGATTGCCATCGGCGTCCAGCACCGGCACGCCCCAACTCAGATCGCGCGTGATGGCGCGGGCGATCAGGCCCTCATCCAGCCATTTGTTGGCGATGGAAACGGCAAGGCCAGGCCATTGGGCGCCCTTGCTGTTCACCCAGTCGCGAATCTTGTCCTGCATCTGCGTTTGCAGCAGGTAGAGATGGTTGGTGTCGCGGATTTCGATATTCTTGCTGCCGGAGACCGAGGAATACGGGTCAATCAGGTCGACCGGGTCCAGGAGCCGTCCGCAATTGTCGCACTGGTCGCCGCGCGCCTTTTCGAAGCCACAGGTCGGGCAGGTGCCCTCGACGTAGCGGTCGGGCAGGAAGCGGCCATCATCGACAGAATAGACCTGTTTGGATGTGCGCTCTTCGATCAGTCCGTTCTGTTCCAGAACTTGCGCGAAATGCTGGGTCAGTGCGCTGTTGGCAGGGCGGGAGGAGCGTCCAAACCAGTCATAGGACAGGTTGAAACCCTCGCCTGCGGCGCGCTGTATCTCGTACTGCTCGTCGCAATAGGCCTGGACGCTCATCTCGGCGGCCTGGGCGGCCAGTTCAGCTGGCGTGCCATGCTCATCTGTGGCGCAGATATAGGTCACGTCATGGCCCATCAGTCGCATCACGCGGGAATATACATCCGCCGGCAGCATGGAGCCTGCCAGATTACCGAGATGCTTGATGCCGTTGATATAAGGCAGGGCGGACGTAACGAGAATGCGCCGGGTTTGCGTCATGGAGATGCGGTCTTTCCCAAATAGCGTTGCGGGCAGGTCGGGCCGTGTGCCCGGTTGCCCTGCACCTTTTAGCGATGCGCGCCGGAAAGGAAAGAATTGTGACGCCTTAAATAACAGGGCAGTCCGTCAAAAAGAACGCCCCGAACACGCTGCAAGGCGCTCGGGGCGAGGGGTTCCAGGACGCGGTGAGGAATCCTGGACTTTCCGGGAGGAAAATTTGTAGGCCTACAGGCCGTAGCCGGTGGCGGCTGTCACGGTAAGATCGACGCGGCGCGCCATAGGGAATGTGAGGGCATCTGACGGGTTGGCTTCAGCGGCCGACACAAAGGCCGTGCGAATGTCACGCGCGCGGATTCCACGGGCGTTCAGGGCTTCCAGCACCACGGCGGCGCGGGCTTCAGACAGGCTGGTGGCCGCCATGTCGTCGATAGCATCGGCTGATACGACACTAGCCTCGATGTCCGATACGGCGCATCCGGCAAGCTGGTCGCCAGCCGTGTTGAGCGAGCGAACCGCATAAGAGGAAAGGACTGATTCCTGCTTTGAGAAATAGACGGTGATTTGAGTATCCTGGCAGGTCTTTTCGTAAGGAACATGAACAGGCTCAAGGGGCGGAGCCTTCGGGGCGTCCGACATGGCAGGGAATGCCAAGGCGATTGCGGCGATGCTGAAGCCGGCCAGTATCTGTGCGCGTTTCATTTCCAGTATTCCTTCAGGCTCTTGTGTCGTCTGACACCCATCAACGCCACATCTTGGTGTGTGGTCTCCTGAAGGACTGGATAGACTTCCTTTGAGGCGGAAATATGCGTCCATCAGGGCGAATGGGGCAGAGTTGGGGAATTTGAAAGAAATCGGCTCCGGAGCGAACTGATGACAATTTGACTGGAACACCCGCTTGCGCCGCCGCTCTGATCGAAGTAGTGACACCCATTCCAGCGTGGCCGGCTTAGCTCAGCTGGTAGAGCATCTGATTTGTAATCAGAGGGTCGCGGGTTCGAGTCCTGCAGCCGGCACCATAGGAAACAAGGCACTAAGCCGATTTCGGCAGGAATTCAGAGACCGAACTGGCGCGCAATTGGCGCGCAACTTGGCACAAGAAAAGGCCGATCGCCTCTGTAGCTTTCGTGAGGTATGCAGGATTGATTAGCTCACAGGTTTCTGTCGTGGAGTGATGCGGGGTAATTTATCCCGCGACTTCTCACGTGCACGAAGGCTGTGAGTGGCGGTCGGGTCAGTTTCCGATTTTGGCGAATTCGCTCAGTTGGGCCCTATCGTTTCGATTGGCCAGAATGGACAATGGTCACTAAGCAGGAACGGCAGCTAATCGAAGCATGGTGGCCTCCGAAGCGAAGAAGCTCATCGCTCTTGCAAAAGCTGGTCGTCACTTCCACTTATTGTGTCGCCGGTCAGACCGACGACTCCCGCACGGGTGACAGGCCTTCTCGGCGGGATCCATGGGCATTGCACTTCTGATTATCGGCGGCCTTCTGGGCCTTGTTTTTGGCGGTGACCTCCTGGTTCGCGGCGCCGTTGACCTGGCGCGCAGGATCGGCCTGTCGCCATTGGTCATTGGGCTGACGCTTGTCGGGTTCGGCACGTCCACACCCGAACTGGTGACCAGCCTGCAAGCCGCCTTTGTCGGCTCGCCCGGTATTGCGGTGGGGAATGTGGTCGGCAGCAACATCGCCAACATTCTGCTCATCCTCGGCGTCGCTGCATTGCTCGCGCCTGTCGTCATCGACAAGGCAGCCTTCAGGCGGGACGGAACCGTGCTTGTCCTGTCCACACTCATGTGTCTGGGCGCGGCCCTATTCGGGCGGTTTACGCCGGCGATCGGTGCCGTCTTTGTCCTGACATTGATAGCCTATCTCGCCTTCACGCTTCTTCAGGAACGGCAGGCAAGCGCCTCGAAGCCAGAAGTTGACGTCGTTGGCGAACGGCAAAAGCAGTCTGGTAGCGTCTTGAAGGATCTCGCTTTTATCGCTGCCGGTCTCGTGCTCACGATCCTCGGGGCCCGCTTTCTGGTGTTCGGTGCCATCGAGGTCGCTCAGGCGTTCAAGGTGTCGGGAGCGGTCATCGGCCTTACCATTGTCGCCGTCGGCACATCCCTGCCGGAACTGGTCACGACCATCGCTGCCGCCCGCCGTGGCCAAGCCGACATCGCGTTCGGCAACATTGTCGGCAGCAACATCTTCAACGTCCTGTTCATTCTCGGCGCAACCGCGCTCGTTCATCCTATCGCCGTGCCGGCCTCCATTGCCACATTTGACATTTGGGTGATGACAGGCGTTACCGCACTTTTGCTCCTAGTTGCCGTGACGCGCTGGCGCATCAACCGCCTCGAAGGAGGCGTCCTTCTTGGTGCCTACGTTGCCTACAGCGTTTGGCTCGGTTCGGTGGCCGGTTCCTTGCCCTGATTTTCTAGACCTAAATTGTAGTGAAAGCTGGCTTCATAATTCGGTTCACCCACGACCTGTTTCGTCCGCGAGACCATAGACTCGCGGACTCGCGCAAGAGCAAAGACTTAGTTTCGTTCCAGCAAGAATTCCGAGATCGTACTGGCGCGCAATTGGCGCGCAACCTGGCATAGGAAGAGATCGATCGCTGCAGTCGCCTTGGTCAGGTATGCTGGATCGAAGGGGGCGTAGATCTCTGTCGTCGTGTAGTCAGGCGCCTTGTGTCCAAGTTGAGCTGCAACTTCCCATGCCGGAACGCTCTTCATTCTGAGCCAGCGCGCCATCGTGTGTCGGAAAGAATAGGTCTGCACGTTACCCGGCAAACCTGCTGCCGTCCTCGTTGTTGCCCAACTCCGTTTTACGCAGTCGACGCCTGAGCCTTCGTAGAGGATCAGGGGATCCCTACTGGATGTCTGTTTGCGGGCTTCGACATAAGGCACAAGTTGATCAGGGAGCTTTACAGTTGGACGGTATTTCTTCGTTTGCGCCCGGCCCTTGGGATTCAAGTTTATCAGCCTGTGTTCAAGATCAATCTGGGTCAAGCTGAGGTCCAGGATGGCACCAGTGCGGGCAGCAGTTCCTACCATGAATGCAATCAGGACGCGAATGTGCTGTTCGTTGGCGGCATCGAGAAGTCTGGCGACTTCCTCGACTTCAAGCGGGCGTCCCTTGGGTGCGGGCTTCGGCGGATTGACCAACTGGACATAAGGCACCGAGGCAATGTCGCCCCGCTTCCAGGCCCAGTTGAGCGCAGATTTTCCGATCATCAGGGAAGGCTATGACAAGGACCAGTTTGATACGGATGCAACCGTCTACGTCCTCGTCCTGTCTGAAAGCGGTGAAGTCAGAGCCTGCTCGCGGCTCAACCCGACGGACCGGCCGCACATGCTGAGCGAGCTTTTTGCCGACTATTGCGATCTGCAGCCCTATCCGGTCGGGCCGGATGTATGGGAATGTTCCCGCTTCGTCACCGACCGCAGCAGAATGGCAGATCCCGTCGACGATTTCCGGACCAGATGCCGTCTCGGTCTCGGGCTCACGGTCTGGTGTCTCGATCATGGCGTTTCCCGGCTCAGCTGGCTCACCCACCAGAAGTTCTATAACCTCGTCCAGCGGGTCTGGAGCACAGAGCCCCTCGGCCTGCCGCGCCGGGAAGGCGATGACTGGGCCTGGATCCCGGCGGTTTCGCAAATCGACAAGGCGACGCTTGACCGGCAGCTGGACCGTTACCGCAATGCCGAAACGATCGTCGCGGAGTACATGGCGCCAAAGCTCAGGGCCTCGGCATGAACGGGATGCGGAATGCGGCCGTTTCCGCCGCGGAGAAGGAAGCATTCGAGCGCGACGGGGTCGTCTGTCTGCGCGGCGTGCTCACGCCGGAAGAGGTCGAACATCTTCGTGGAGCCGTCGCCCGGCAGATGGCGCGCCTGGGCCGGTCCGGAACCGGCTACGACTTCGAGGCACTTGCCAAACATATCTGGAACCTGCCTCAGCCTGTCGAGACGGGAGCGGCCGACCGGTTCGACAGGCAGGCCATGAAGGCCCTGATCCATAGCGACGGACTCGCGCGCCCGCTTCTGGAAGAGGGGACATTGGGACAGGAAGGTCTTTTTTTCTACGATGTTGCAGCCTGGAGTACGGAACGCGGCGTGCGCGAGGTCGCCTTCGATTCCCGTCTGCCGGATATTGCGGCAGATCTGCTCGGCGCGCGCTATCTGAATTTCTGGGAAGACACCACGTTCGTGAAAGCGCCGCATACCCGCCAGAAAACGGCATTCCACCAGGATCTGGCCTATTTCCAGATCAAGGGCACGCAATGTGTCATTGTCTGGATACCGCTCGATCCCGCCGGAAACGACAATGGGGTTCTGCAATATGTCCGGGGGTCGCACAAATGGGGGGAAACCTACGCGCCGAATGTCTTCGTTTCGCAGACACCGGTCCGGACCTCACCCGAGCCGCGGTGTCCCGACATCGAAGGGGCTCCCGGGGCGTTCGATATTGTCTCTTTTGACGTCGAACCGGGCGATGTCATCATCCATCATGTCATGACAGTGCACGGCGCCGGCGGCAATCCGTCGGACCGGTGGCGGCGTGCCGTCTCCTTTCGGTATTGCGGCGATGAAGTGCGGTATTTCGATCGTCAGGGGGCTATCCCGCAGGTCGGAGTCGCCCATTCTCTGTCGGATGGCGACCGGCTCTTTTCTGCCGATTACCCTGTGGTCTGGCCAAAACCTTGGCCAGGGTTCCGCCTTGCGGATGCATATGACCTGGCCGGGCCTCGCGCCATCGATCCGGAACGCCCCTCCGGGGCCGATGCGGCATAGGCGCCACAAGCAGGAGCCCGTCAAGAAAAGACCATGAGACAGCGGGCTACTCTCTGTTTCTACCCGCTGCGCGCGTTGCCGGTCTTGCCCAGTAGGCACACGCGCCAACCAGGATGGCGGCCAGACAGACGATAACCCAATCCGGCCAGCGCAGAGGCGCCAGATGAAGGAAGCCGGCGACCGGCTCAATCTGACTGAAGAACAAGACGGACAGGAGCGGCGCGATGGCGGCGATCCGGGCTGCACGCGATCGCCACAGCGTAAGGGACGCCGTAACCGCGGAGCTGCTGGTTGCAAGGATCGCCATGGTGATCGCCCTCGCATGTGAGACGTCTGAATCCGCACCAAATGCCATCATGTATGCCCACAGGAGTGTGAGCGTGCATAAGAGTCCTGCGAGCGCAATCCGGAGCCATTCCGACCCCGAAAAAAACCGCAGGCGCCTGTCGTCGTCCATGGGCGTGAGGCCGGGACCTGAGGCTTCGTTCTGGAAGACCAGCATGGCGGTCGGATGAATGATCAGTTCCATCCAGACAATATGGATCGGCAGGTAAAGCAACGGGTAACCGAGCAGGGGGATCAGGGCCGCGGTCGTGACCAGCGGAGCATGGAGGATGAGGAGGTAGACGAAGCTGGATTTGAGGTTGGAGAAGAGCAGCCGCCCTTCTGAAATGGCCCGCACGATGGTTGCGAAATCGTCGTCGAGAAGGACGATCGACGCGGCGTCCCTGGCTGCTTCCGTGCCGCGCAGACCCATGGCGATGCCGACATCCGCGCCGCGCAGGGCCGGGACGTCGTTTACACCGTCTCCTGTTACCGCAACGCGTTCACCGCATTTGCGCAGTGTCTGAACGAGTGACAGTTTTTGCGAGGGTGTGCATCTCGCAATCACTTCAAAACCGGTCAATTCCGATCCTTCACGGAACCGGGCATCGAGGTCCTTGCCATCAATGGCCACTGGCGCGTCCCCGCCAATGCCGATAGCACGTGCAATGGCCGCTGCCGTCTGAGCATGGTCGCCTGTCATCATGATGATCCGGATGCCTGCCTCCTGCGCCTGGCGCACGGCCTCGGGGACGCCCGGTCTGACCGGATCGGAAAACGCCAGCAGGCCGCAAAATCGAAACCCTGTTTCAGGCTCAATCCCATTCCAGTTCACGATCTCCTGTTCGGCGATCCCGATCACCTTGTGTCCGGATGAGGCGAGTTCATCGACGCGGCGCAGCCAGTATTCCGGGCCGTCATTGTCCGGCAGGGACATTGCGAGCACCGTTTCAGGCGCGCCCTTCATGGCGAAAAGCCAGCGGCTTTCATCGATGCGCCGGGCGGAGGTCTCCCGACGCCTGTCCTCCGTAAACGGAAAGGTCTTTTCGTCCCTCCCGGTGATCGCGGATGCCTGCTGCAGGATGATCAGATCGAGCGGATCTGCCGTTTCAATCCGGGAAGCCGTTGCCGCAATTGCCAGGAGGCGGGCGGGAGTGACGCCCGGGGCGGGTAGCGTATCGGACAGTGCCAGCCGGCCTTCCGTGAGGGTGCCCGTCTTGTCGGTGCAGATGCAGGTTGTGCGGCCGATATTCTCGACAACCACCGCCCGGCGAACCAGCGCCCGGCGCCTCGCAAGACGGTACACGCCAAGACCCAGATAGAAACTGAGGACGACCGGAAATTCTTCCGGCAGCGCGGCGATGCCAAGCGTCGCCGCACTCAGGACTGCATCGGCAGGTCCGTAGCCCTGCGCGATGCGGATCCCCGCCAGAAGGATGCAGAGCGCCACGGCAATGACGAGCAGAAACTGTACAAGCCTGATAACGGCTTTCTGGAGCGGCGTGCGCTCCTGTGACAGGCTGCGCGACAGGCTCGCAATTTCGCCGTAAAGGGTTTCAGTCCCGGTGAACACGATCCGGATCCTTGCCGAACCTGTCAGGAGCCGGGAGCCGGCCATGACCCAGTTGTCTTCATTGACGGGAAAATGCCCGCCGGGCGGATGGGCAAGCGCGGCCTTGCGAACGGGGAGCGCTTCGCCCGTCAGGGAGGATTCGTCCGCCTGCAGGTTCGAGCCGGACAGGATCAGCCCGTCTGCAGGAAAGTAGCCGCCCGCCTGAACAAGGACGAGGTCGCCCGGCACAAGTTCGACGGAGGGTATTCTTGTTTCCTTGCCGTCGCGAATGACGTCCGCATTCGAGGCAAGGCGCGCCAGCAGACCCCGGGTGGATGCCTCTGTGCGGCGATGCAGGAAAACAACCATGCCGATGATCGGAAAGATCGCCGCAGCCAGGATGATTGCTTCCGAATATTCGCCGAGACACAGGAACAGGATGGCGGTTCCAACAAGGAACCAGATCATCGGGTCTGCCGCCGTGCGGCGAAGAATTGCGATCCATGGCGGCGGGCCATCTTCGATGATGGTATTGCGGCCGTAGAGAGACCGGCGTTCCGCAATCTGACTCTGGTCCAGTCCGGCCTCCTGGCCGGACAATCCGTCTATCCGATCAAGGGGAACATCGCGGTGCAAGTGCGGCTCCGGTCCGGCTGGTTTGCTCCGGAGCGTAGCGGTCCGCGCCCTCGCGCGAAATGCCGGGCATACGATTTTTGCGGAGTTTCTGCCGGATTTGACAATTCGCAAGAGCGCCAGCGGATGACGGGGTTAAATGAAACCACCCTGGCAAGGAGTTCAAGCCGGAGACGCCAATTCGGAAACGTCCAAGGACGGGGAAGAAGGCGGCAAAGCACCGGTAGGACCGTGATCGGTCAGGGGAAGGTTCACTGGATGGCAAAACTGGAGCAGGCGTATGCGCCAGCTCCAGGATGAGCCACCAGCGAACTGATCTTTTTGCGATCGGAAGCAGATTTCCGGCGCCATATGATTTGCATCCATTTTTGATCGTAAGATTGCAATTGGAGCGTCAGGCAGTTCCTACCCGGGTACAATCGGGGCGCCGCTCCAAAATCCGGCAGAGCGAGCCTATCCCGACCATATTCATGCGCGCGATAACAAGCTGCTCTCGTCGCGCCTGTGGAGACCGTATTTCGGAATGCGGCGCGGCGTGCTGATCGCCAGCAGATTCAACGAAAGCGAAGAGGTGCCGACATTCAAACCGGACTGACTCACGCCCACCGGTAACACACGAAACGTCTAGTGGACGATCCGCCCGAAGAATGGGTCCAGACTGGCGATCGCCATCATCTACCGGATGGCTCTTGCCGCTGAAGGCGAGGTGGCGGAATTCGTGATGTGCACGACGCCGACCAATGAGGGCATATCAAAACTCATGACCGGGAACTTGACCATCGCATGCCGGCCGTGCTGCAGGAAGAAAACCTTGCCGTCTGGCTCGGCCAGACTGGCGCGGGCCCGGAAGGCCTCCGAGCCTGCCTCTCTCCGTATGAAGACGAAGGTGCTCGGGCGATGGTGGCCGGAAGGCCGCCGTAGAATTTCCATCGCCAGACCGGTACAAGGGGACTTATTCTGAGGTATTTCAGGCAAGGAGTGTCCTGTAGCGACCGGACACGAGGTCCTGTCCACGGACACAAGCGCGGTGGTTTTCATTCTTTCTAGACCGGCCGGGCGCGCGGCTGCAGACGCTGAGCCCTCCGCGCGTGGAACCGGGCTGGAAGGCACGTTTGGAACGGGCACGAACGCCCCTAGCATGGCGGATGCGCGTTGGAAGCAACTCTATGGAATGAGCGCGCCGACCTATTCGAGCAGCAGCTCGTCCTTCAAGCCGGCGCGGATGGAGAGTGCTTCGCAGACTTCGGCTGAAATCCGAGACAAATATCATTGCACACATTACGCCATGAAAGGCAGCAATACTAGCGCATCGGTCTGCCACATAATGCTGGTCAGCAAGTTCGTGGGTCAGGCTTGCGTCAGGCCCAAACGGGCGGCCTGGAGTGCGGCTTCAGCCCGGCTGGAAATGCCAAGCTTGGCATAGATCGACTTGATATGGCTGGCCACCGTGCTTTCGCTGAGTCCTAACGCAAGCGCGGCATCGGCGTTCCTGAGGCCCCGGCCGATCAGGCCGAGCACTTCCCGTTCTCGAGGCGTGAGGTCGCTGCCATCATCCTGCGTCACGGCCGTCTTGCGAAAGTGTTCAACAATTCGGCGCGCAATTGACGGTGACAGGGCGGGAAGACCCTGTTCGATCAGGGTTAGCTGCCGGACGAAAACATCCCTAGGCGAGTCCTTCAAGAGATAGCCCTGCGCCCCCTGCGACAGGGCAGCGATAACGGATGCATCATCCCCCATGACCGTTGCCACGACGATGGTTGTTGCCGGCCGGCTGGCGGAAAGCGCGGAGATAATGTCAGTTCCGGAGCCGTCGGGCAGGCCGAGATCGATTATCGTGATATCGAACTTATGGCCTTTGATGGCATAAACTGCTTCCCGAACATACGCCGCCTCCCGGATCCCGCTGCCAGGAAAAGATGCTTCGGCCGCTTCGCGGAGCCAGGCTCGCGTTTCAGATATGTCTTCGACAATGAGAATAGATTTCATGACGCGGCAACCTCATGCTGAAAACGCGCCTCCAGCAGCGCGCCCTTTGTCCCTTGGCCAAGTTGAAACGCACCGCCAAGGCTTTCTACGCGGGCCTTCATGTTGGCAAGTCCCTGGCCGAGCCGGGCGGTAGCCATGTCAAAACCTGACCCGTCATCTTCAATCACGACTTCCACGTGATCCGGCGTAATCCGAAGGCGGACATTCAGGTGCTTCGCCCTCGCATGCTTGATCGTGTTGCTTGCTGCTTCACGGATCAGGGACCGGAGCGCATGCACGGTAGAGGGTGCTAACCGGATGCCGGCATCTGCCTGCAAGCTCCAGCGGAGTGACACGCCATGGGGTTCCAGACGCTCAGCGGTTTCGGCACGAAAATCCGCCAGAATCTCGTCAAGCGGCAGGATTGGACTCTGAGCGTTGTTGATAACATCCCGCAAATCGGCCAGCGTATCCCGGATCATGGCGTCTTTCCGATCTGGCGTCGCAGAGTGCAGCGCCCTCATGAGCTGGGCGCCGATATTGTCGTGAATATCCCGAGCGATCCGCAAGCGTTCTTCTGATACCCCCCGGTCATAGGCCGACCGGCTGGACTCAGCGTGTTCCATCAGCCGGACGAGGTGCGTGACCACGTCTGCATCGCGGGGCGTGAATAGGGAGCGTCCATGATTGGCATGCAGAAGCATGAGAGACGGCACGCCAGCGACCCCGGGGATGCCGAGGCTGATGCCCTCGTTGCCAAGCCGGGGGTCCGAGATTGCGTCTTCTGATTCGGCAAGTTCGAGGGGCTGGAAGCGATTTTGAAGCAACACTTTCCAGCTGGCCGCGCGTTCCTGCTCGGTGGGCTTCAGGGCGGCATCCAGGACGAGGTGAAACAAGTCATCATCATTGGCAGGGCGCCGCTGAACGACCCTCCGCCAGAGACTGTCGCGCATCGGCAAATACACTATGGCGACGAGCAAAAGCGAAACCCCGAGTGCCTGCTCCGGATCAAGGGTGAGTAAACTGACCAGGGCAATGTCCAGTAGTATCAGTGCGAGCGCAGCCGAGGCGTAGAAAACAAGACGGTATGCCCATACGCCCAAATCGAACAAACGATACCGCATCAGTCCGACAGCGAGGCCGACATAAATGATCAGGAAGAAACTGAACGCGTAGTTCTCCAGAACCATCGGACTGAAGCCGAGCGTAATTGGGGCGGCAATGGTCGCAATAAAAGCGCCAGCGCCGAGCAAAGTCGATGCACCGAGCCACACTGCAATGGCTCGCTTGCGCGGGTCTCTGGCTGATGATCGGATCTGCCAGACTACAGCGACGACGATAGCGAGCATTTCGAACGTGGTGATGCGCTGGACTTCTGCGAAATCCTGGAACGGTCCGAAGGTGCGTAGCAAGGTCCAGGCACCGAAGCCGAATACAGTCAGGGCGCTCAGCGGCTTCCAGTATGTCACGCGCGAAGGATAGACCAGAAAGAGACAGGTCATGATGATGCCAAAGGCTGAAGCCCCCAGCATGTTGACGGCCCATATCCATGCAATCGTTCCCTCTGCCATGGGAAGTAAAATCCACGGGGCAAAGGACGAGAAACAAAATGCCAGAGTGGCGAATCCGCTGGCCGCAAATAGAACCGCCGGAAAATTCAAGGGCTTTAGCGCCCAGACCCAGGACGAAATGAGCCAGGCCAGAAGCCCCGTGCAGAGCGATGCCCAGATGGCCGGATGGATCTGTTGAAGCTGTCGCCAATGCACCGGCGACCAGCTCCAGCCAGTTGCAGGCTGCAGGACAACCAGAACCATGCCCAGGAACATGAGCACGCCTGCCGCTGACAGCAGGACAAGTCGAATCAGCGGCGTCTGGAAGATAAGCGTGTTGGCATTCATTTCATGCTGACCCATCATGATTACAGGCGTCTAACCTGTGACAGCGAGGATTATTCTGGTGACTTTATGATCTAATCTGGCAAGGCGCTGCCACACTTCCGGGACCCCCCCCCCCGTTCAGGGGATAGCGTGGCTGGGGTATCAAGGCTAGTCTTTTGGCACTTGTCAGGATGGGTGGGGATGCACGTTTGATGAGTGGGCTACAATCCTTGGCTCAAGGCCCTGCCTCGTCTCTCGGCAGGGCCTTGAGATTTTGCTTATCCTGTCAGATCACGGGACCCGAGGCCATTGACCGATTCTGTGTCACGTTTGCTGAGAGCCAGCACTGGAGCTCCGTACCCAATAGCCTGAAAGAGCATCTGGTCTTTTCTGCGCGGGAAACGCCACCCGAAGCCAGAGGCGGGGCGTAGTGGGACGAGGGCGAATCGTACCCGGCCACCGGCTGATCCTGTCACTGACCTAATGAACTCACTGAGCGGTCCGGTCCTTGAGCCCATGACCAGGCTCAGGGTCAGATCCACAGGAGATCATGCAAAACACACATTCGTTCAACTGCGCGCTTCTTGGCGCTGCGTTACTCTCGTTTGCGCCGATTTTCGCTCTGAATATGGCTGCTGCGGATCCGATATCCGAAGGGCGGGAAAGTCAGATCCTGGTACCGACGCAGGAATTCGGTAGCCATCCTGGCCGGTTCGGCCACAGGTGGCTTGCCGGAGACCTTCTCCTCTATGTTTCCTGTACGGGGCGCGGTTGCGCGAAGCCGGGAATGTGCGGCCGTGCTCTTCCGCAAAGACTCCGGGGCGCTGTTGGAACGGTTTCTCGCTCGGAAATGTGTGGACGACCGTATCCGGTCACTTGCGCGTTCTTTTAGCGATCTTCAAGACGTCGCCTCCTGCCTCCTGCTTCCACCGGGCGCGCGCGTGGGGCGTTTGCCCCTGATTGTCGAAGTCCATCTTGGCATGGTGCCGCGCTGTGAAGCCCGTACGCCGATCCTCTCCTATCCTAACCCGTATTCTCCCTATTTTTTGAGCTGGGCGGGGTTATGCCTATGCCCTTATCATCCTGCCGCTTGACTAAATCGGCACACAGGTGTTCCCTGTCAGCGACCATGAGACAGTTCGGTCAAATTGCTTAAGGAGGATTTCTGGCACATCGTAGCCCGCCAAGGGAGCGAAGATGAGACAGAAATCCGGGCCGGACGGATCGGCCGAAAAACATGTGAAGGAAATCCGCTGGAAGACCCGGCTGACCTGCTCCCCGAAAAATCCCTCGTTTGAGGCTGGAGTTTTCGCGTAATGATCCCAGGCTGGGATGGAGCGAAAGCGATGAAGGCAT